>ENA-OFCX01000429-OFCX01000429.1-metagenomes-genome-assembly--contig:-NODE-429-length-22107-cov-24.192273_pt1 | contig 22107 bp, 21 predicted proteins | sample MGYA00153384_OFCX01 | MGnify analysis MGYA00153384
CTGATGAGCATCGAGATCGATAATTGCAATTGAGTCGGCGGCGGTAAGTTGCCCAGATTGGCGGAGGCTGGCAATAGCAATCGAGACATCTGCATAGACGCAAAATCCCGCTCCGAGATCGCGTCTAGCATGGTGATATCCACCGGATAGATTGATGGCGATTCCGGTTTCTAATGCAGTTTTGGCAGCAATAACCGTCCCCATCGTGGCGAGTCGCATCGGCTGTAATACTTGGCGATCGAGAATGCCACTGGGCACCCAATCGAGGGAGGCTAGTTCTAATACTTGGGCGACATAGTGGGAGTTAGTTAACTGCTGGAGATATTCGGGCGTGTGAATGGTTTGCAGCAGTTCTACTGTTGCTGCTGTTGGGGTAATCGTTGCCGACTGCAACTTATCGCCAAATCGATCGAGCAAAACTTTCCAGGTGCGGCTATATTTGCAACCGTCAAGTGGATGCAATTTTTCTATTCCCAGCCAGCGAATGTCATATCCTGGCGAGTAAACTAATTTGGGTCGAATTTTAGTAGGTTTCATCATCCCCGCCATCGTTTAATCTCCTTGACGTATTGCAAAATATGTTTTGGTTCCCATGCCTCTATCTCACCCAAGGGAATGCCCAATCCCATGTAGGTATCGATCTCGGCGCGAGGTTGAAATGAGGGTTGTAAACTCGACCCGATATAGAGGGTATTAGCCACGATCGTCGAACAATTAAACTCCGTCAATTCGTACTCCAATCCGCTAGCTTGTACTTTTTCCCAGTACTTTTGAATTGCTACTTCATCGAGGGATGTCAATTCTACCACGATCGGATCGGCTCCCTCTGCTGCCAGATCTGCCGCGTAGTCCCGATAAAATGGTTTGCGCTTGACATTCATCGTCATTTTGTGGAGCGCACTCCGCACGAACCCCTTGCGCCCATTACCTGGCCAGAGACTGACGTATGCTCGATCGTCAACCTGCATTGATGAATGACCTACTTTTCCACTTGTAGGCAACCACACATAGATTTTGACACTCACTCAAACTCTCCAGAATGTAATTACTAAGCCACCTGTGACAATTAAAGCACCTCCAACCCAGATCGAAATGCTAGGTACTTGACCAAATCCAAAATAATTAATTAACTGCGCCACTAGAAAAAATAGGGTGACGTAAACCCCTAACAATTTGCCAAAATCCCAAGGCGGCAAGTTTACCACAATCCCATAACCCAATAGTGTCAAGCCACCCAGCAAAATAAATTCAACTTGCTGTACCAGCCCGCGACTCTGCAAACCCTTTCGCACCAACGCATCGCCCCCAGCTTCTAATACAGCCGCAACGAGCAAAATTAAAAATACTAGTCCTTGACTCACTAAGGTTGCTCCTGTCACAATTAGATGATCCTCCCATCGATCGAGAAAATAATATTGTCATCTGTGTGACTATTTTTGAATACTCATGGGCGATCGCTTAATAGTTTGAGAGAATAACTCAACTAATTACAATCTTTTAAATCTTCTGGGGTTTAATCGGCAACCGAACTGTAAATTTACTACCCACATCTAACTGACTCTCAACATGGATGCTACCGTGGTGCGCTATGACGATCGCCCGCACGATCGCTAAACCCAATCCCGTTCCGCCTGTGGTGTGACGAGCGGTTTGCACCCGATAAAAGCGATCGAAAATATGCGGTAAATCCACCGCAGCAATCCCGATCCCATTATCTTGGATCGTGACGATCGCGTGACGCTCTGAAGATGTTAAGCCAATCGTCACTACTCCACCCGCAGGGGTATATTGAATCGCATTATTAATCAAATTAGCGATCGCTCGGTAAAGTCTGTCACTATCACCCATAACATCGAGTCGCTCATTCGCAAGGATTTCTAACCGCAGATCGATCTCAGCAACAACCGCTAGAGGAGCTAATTCTTCTTCTAGATCGCTAACTAAATCATTCAAACAACATACTCGATCGCGTACGGGTAATTGTTTTGCTTCCAACCGCGAGAGCCATAATAAATCCTCCGCCAGACGACTGAGATGGTAAACTTGACGCTGGGCAATTTCTAAATTATTGCGGGTTTCAGGCGCAATGATGGCGGCATCTAGAGTACTTTCTACAGCTATCCGCGCCACAGCCAAGGGCGTTCTAAGTTCGTGAGCGGCATCGGCGGTAAACTGTTGAATCTGTTGATAAGATTGATAAATTGGCTGCATTGCCAATCCTGACAGCCACCAACTTACCCCACTAATTAATAACATCGCCAGTGGTACACCAAAAATCAAAATTAGATGAAGACTATTCATGTATTCATCTAAATGATGGAAAGATTGAGCGACTTGGAGATAACCCCAGTCTTGCCCCTGGAGCATCGTTTTGAGTCGAAGTGTATGAATATGATAGCGTTCGCCTCGATCGTCGGTAATAGTCTCCCAGTGTATCGTCGGCATCTCATTCCCCGTTGGAGTGCGAACGGTGAACTTGTTTTGTGTCGCCCCCAAAGTCGCGATCGTTCGACCTTTTAGGTTTAATAATCGGATATAGTAACCTTGTTTTTGAGTCAGTTCGGCAATCTTAGAATCGGGTTTAGAGATCGAACATTCCCCATCTAATACACACAATCCTGGTAATAAATTCATCGCCGATCGATTGACTATTTCCGGTTGTTCTAGCACCGCTTCAAGACTATCATGAATGGTACCTACTAATGTATTTAATTCTCGATCGACTGTCCGAGAAAATGCTCGAATCATTACTAAATGAATCGCGCAGCCAGATGTTAGCGTAATCAAACCAATGACGATCGCATAAAAGCCAGTTATTTGAATACGGGTACGATTAAATAGTCTATTCTGACGCATGTTTATTAGTTGACAGTTGAATTTAGCCGATAACCAAATCCGCGTACAGTTTCGAGTGAATTTGCACAGCCAGCTTCAGCCAATTTCTTCCGCAATAGCCGAATTTGGGCGGCGACAACATTACTCGCCGACTCCGAATCAAACGCCCAAATCCGATTGCGAATTTGGTCGTGAGTTAGGGTACGATCGGGATGTTGCATCAGATATTCCAATAGTTGAAATTCCTTTGCCGTCAACCCCGTCGAGTGTTCCTTATCCTGTCGATCGGTAATGATGAGCGCATTATTACCATAGTCTAGCCGGAGATTTCCTAGTTGCAACTTGTCGGGTTGAAATGTGGAAGCGCGACGTTGCAGAGCGCGAAGTCTGGCGAGTAGCTCTTCCATCCCAAATGGTTTAACTAGATAGTCATCGGCTCCAGCATCCAGCCCAGTAATTTTATCCTCCATCCGATCTCGTGCCGTCAACATCAGAATGGGAATGGTATACTTTTCGGCTCGTAACCGCTGACAGAGTTCGACTCCAGATATTTTGGGCAACATCCAATCGATAATCGCCAGCGAATAGGTATCTCGCTCGTAGCTCAGATACTCCCAGCCCGATTTACCATCGACAGCCCAATCGACGACATATTGATGATGCGAGAGACTGGTTTGGATGATAGCACCTAAATCTGGTTCGTCTTCGATTAGTAAAATTTTCATACTCGATCGCTATCATCCCCTAACTAGATGAAATTAACGTGAAATCTCGACTCTAACTATTTCATCTTAATTTCATCTTATCCAGTTAAAATTGGAGTAATACTAAAAACACCATTTCCCCATCAGTAACATTATGAATCCTAAAATGCGATTAATCACACCGATCGCGCTCCTATTCGGATCGATCGGGATCGGTTCCCTCGCGATTGCTGGTTTAACAATTCACCGTTCCAATTCCAACATTGCCCAAACTAATGGTGGGATGAATCATGGCGGGATGAATCATGGCGGGATGATGAAGCAAGGGGGAATGATGAATCATAATATGGATGTCGGCCCTGCGGATGCTAACTACGACTTACGGTTCATTGATAGTATGTTACCCCATCATCAGGGTGCCTTAGTCATGGCTCAATCGGCTATCCAAAAATCCAAACGCCCCGAATTAGTTAAATTTGCCAAAAATATCATCACCGAGCAGAAGAAAGAAATCGCCCAGATGCAACAGTGGCGTAAACAATGGTATCCCACAGCATCAGCAACACCGATAATGTGGCACGCTGCTATGAATCATGAAATGGCAATGACAGCAGAACATAAACAGTCAATGATGATGAATATGTCACTGGGTGAAGCCGATGCTGGCTTCGACAAAAGATTTCTCGATGCGATGATTCCCCATCATCAAGGAGCCGTCACAATGGCAAAAGATTCATTGAAAAAATCTAAACGTCCAGAGTTACAAAAACTCGCTCAAAATATCATGACATCCCAACAGGCAGAAATCAGTCAAATGACTCGATGGCAGCAGCAATGGTATGCAAATAAGTAGTTGCAATTTAGCTAATCTGATGTATATATTGGTCGATAACTGCCCAATTATCCCTCTTCTGTCACTCTCCTTAACTAAAAATCGAAGGCGATCGCTACAAGCCTTATGTCAAAAAGTTTTGAAGCTTTATTTAGGGATCGATAGCTCAATCGCGGAGATTTTTGATAAAAGCTTATGCAGCAAGGGTTTGGGATTATGCTCTCTGGAGAGTGACACAAGAGGGTTATAGCAGTCGCCACATCGGTTAGGACAATTTAGATCTTAGTCCGCGAAGGCGGACTTTGCATTCCGAGCGGCGATTTAAATCGCTGTGTCCTAACAGCCTTGGCGGTTGCTATACGTACCCATTCTCAAGCAAAGCTTGAGGTAGATTATGACTCAGATCGATCCCAGCTCCTGTCAGATTAAGCTATATCGGATGTCTACTCCAGAACACGTATGTCCGTGGGGACTCAAAGCGGTAAAACTATTTGAAGATTGTGGCTTAAACTTTGAGGATATTAAGTTAGAATCGCGGGCGGAAGTCGATGAATTCAAACAAAAATATCAAGTTGCGACTACGCCCCAAATTTTCTTCGATCGCGAACGCATTGGTGGCTATGAAGATTTAGCCGACTGTCTCAAAATAAGCTGAGTTCATCGGGTTTTCATCTGAGACTGCCAAACCGGATGTCGGTATTCAGTTAATTGGCAACTATGGCTATAAGTACTAAATTTTACACAGTTTCATCACCAGATCTTTTCCAATATTTTACGCGATCGGCAGGTAAAGTAGGGCAAGTCCTCGCAAAAATGTCTAGTCCCTAACTGAGCGAACTGCGGGTGAATTCCCTCGAAAAATGCTCTGAAGCAGTCGCCAGCCTCCAACAAGCCCAAATCCGATCGCACCCTCGCCCAACAGAGCTACAGCAAGATTATCGAAGTCGCCACTGCCGAAATCGATCGAGCAGGGCGACTGGCACAATTGGGAACCTTTGCAAATGCTCAGGGGATCGTGACGATTACCGCCCCGATCGATGGCACAATCGTAGAGCGAGAAATCACGATCGGGCAAATAAGTGATAACTGGAACTATTATTGATGTTCTAGCTACTCTCGCAATTGCCTTTCTGGTTTACTGAAATACATGCCAAACCTCGATTGTTCGATCTTGATTGTAGCTTACAAGCCACTTGCCATCTGGACTGAGTGCAATTCGTTCGATCGTTGATGAGCATTCATTTAACGTATGAAAATCTCTATTATTCTCTAGATCTCGTAGAATAATTTCGTTCTTATTCCGACAGTACGCTAGAAACCGACCATCAATTGTTATTGTGATAGGCAGGTGTCCATCGATCGAGTAAATAACTTTATCGGTATGTAAATCCCAAACCTCTACATGTTCTCCTCTGCACCCACAAGCAAGTAGCTGCCCTGTTTGATTTACTGCAATGCACTGTGCTAGACCAGAACTTGAGGTAGCACTTGTCCGAATTAATGTGCCTGTTCGTAAATCCCATAAACGATGAATACCTTGATTTATAAGCAAGGATTGACATAGTAAAGTATTACTATCTGGACTAATGAAAACTGATGAGCCGTAATCAGGATATCTTTCTGGTTGCCATTTAAAACTTTGAGCTGGTAGCCTTATAGCACCTATTTCTCGATCGATCGGTTCTGATAATAAGTTGTAAGCTTTTATATGACCTGTTTGAGGTGGCTTGTAGATAAGATCTCCACCACAAACAATAATTGGTTCAAATGGACTGATAGCTAAAGGTGTAACGCTGTTCTTTTGGAGAGGTAAGCATCGTGGGGCAGCATCAAGAATAAAAATGGATTCTTCTGTTGCTAAATTGAGTGTCATGACGACATTCGCATTATAGACAATTCCGACAAGCCATCTTTCATAACAACCAACACCAATATGGTCATGACGAAAATTAAGGGTTTTAATTAACTCACCCGTTGATAGATTCCAAAAGTTTATATTCTCATATTGCTCTTCACCAGAAACTAAGCTGTGCGCGTTGCTAATGAGAGTCGTGCTATCTGTGCTGATAGAAAAATAGTTAGGTTTTAAAGCACTGTTACCGAAGATCGCATGAAGCCTTTGCATATTCTACTCTCAACACAAACAGATAACTTTTTAACTCCTAAAGTACAGCTTGGGAATTACTCACAGCCTTAAATTTTCGATCTAAATATATCTCGCTCGATTACCCCAACCAATTTTCTAAATTTCCTACCGCCTGAAAATCCAACAAATCCTCACCGAGAGCTTCCAATCGATCGAGACTCAATTCACTTACTTTTGTAATTAATTCTGGTGATAAACCACCCAACTTCCGAGTCAATAGCTTGAGAACTAATTGTCTTTCTCCGGCGGAACGCCCCTGTTCAAGCCCCTGTTTTATAGCCTGTTGAGTAATTCTCTCGATCTGTTCTAGATAAATTGCAGAAGTTCTCAGACTCATGATTAACTCCGTTTCTTGATTATTTTGATTTTGTCTTGCAGCTAGCACTACCATCAAATCTGCAAGTAGTTTGAGTGCATTTTGTCGGTAGGGACTATTGGGATCGAGTTGATTAATATCGTCAATGGCTCGTTGCTGTACCTTCTGTTTACCGAGGATTCGTAACCAAAGGGTATCGGGAGTCTCTGGTAATTGGTGAATCACCACAGCGCACCTCACCACTAATTTTTCGGTCGGTTTCAACTTTCCCAAACGGGGAGAGCAAACTTTCGAGTAAATCTTTCGCAAACTGGTCGTGGGGAAACTGCGACATATCATTAGCAAGTCAACCTTGTTATTGTAGCCCAATTAGTAACATCTAGAAGTCTTCGATCGGTTGAGTGCGGAAAATTAGATGTTTTAGATCTACTCTAGATTTCATCAGGTTTCGGTGCTGGAGCATTTTCATTAATTGCGATTTGTATTCACTATTTGGTAAGCTCATTGTCAAACAAAGGGTGAACTAATCATACACATTTACATCGATAAATTGATGTCCGCTACGCGATCGAATTTATCGGCTTAGGAACTGCGATCTTCCGTTGCTAGAGAGCGCAAAAAGACACTTTGAGCTAGTTCCAGCACCGCCTGTGAGTTCGCAGTTTGAATTGTCACCATTGCCTCGTCATAGGATAAGCCGTTCCAAATCAGGTAGGCAGCCAGCATCGTCCCCGTTCGATGTAAGCCACCAGTACAATGAACGGCAATACCCACACCTTGGCGATGATGTTCATTAACAAAGTTTGTTAATGCGGCGATTTGCGAACGACTAGGCAAACTAGCAATCTGGATTGGTAGCCAGAGGTAAGGAATATTTTCTCGCTCATATAATTCTAGGTTGGACTTATCGTGCATTACTGAGATGATCGCTCCAATTCCCACTGCTTGTAACTCTCTCAATTCGGCTGCTGTTGGCTTCCGCACACCTGCTAGTTTACCAGGAATTACCCACCATAAGTTTTCAACAATCGACTCACTTACTTGCTCCATTAGTTTAATCTCTATAATTCTGCTGCTAGTACTCTGGTTTCTTCGGTAATAAATCGGAAATCTTGGTATTCAACCTTGCTTTTCCAGCAAATACCGTTCCAGTTTTGCCTTTGTTAAAGTTAATATAATTGATATCTCTAACTGCTTCTGGTAGTGGAACATAGCCGACCGAATCAGCAATCGTCGCGACTTTATTAATATAGAGAATGACAAATTTACTTAATAACTTTCTATTTGAACTATCCCGTAGATTAACATAGATAAATAACGGTCTAGAAAATGGCTGATACTGATTTTTCTCAACTGTTTGGGTCGATGGTAGGATTGCCCCATTACCATTATCGACTGCGAGGAGTTTCAACTTACTTTTATTCTCTTGATAGTAAGCATAACCAAAATAACCTAAAGCATTAGAATCTTGGTTAATCCCGTTTACCAAGACTTCATCATCTTCGCTAGCGGTGTAATCTTTGCGACTAGCTCTGGCTTTACCGACTGTTGCCTCAGTAAAATAGTCAAAAGTACCAGATTTACCACCCGCACCAAATAGCTTCAGAGGTCGATCGGGCCAAGTAGAACGCACTTGATTCCAGCGGAGGATTTTCCCCTGCGCGGCAGGTTCCCAGATCTTTTTTAATTCAGCGGTCGTGATGTCTTTTGCCCAGGTATTTTGGGGATTGACAGCTATACTAAGCGCATCAAAGGCGATCGGAAACTCCATATATCTCACCCCATTTTTCCTGCAAGTTTCCATCTCGGCTTGCAAAATCGGTCGCGAGGCATCATTGATATCTGTTTTACCAGCACAGAATTTTTCAAACCCGCCTGTCGTACCGGAGATTTTGACTTCAACCTGTCCGCGATTATTTGGATCTGCTTGAAACTGCTTGGCGATCGCCTGCGTAATCGGATACACCGTACTCGAACCATCAATTCTAATTACTGGTGTCGCAATTTTCCCAGCATTATCGCCTTCAGCCTGTGCTAAAAATTGGATTTGGGCGGATGTATTGGCTGTTGCGGTAGAACCGATCGCGGTCGCGAAGATTCCCAAAACTATCGCTAAATTCTTGGCAGTTGTATTCATCATTCTCAGTTCCTTGCCAATCTTAAAATATATGTGTCAATCATTTCAAACAATTTCCCAGATAAAGTTTCAGCGGTTGAAACCGCTGACTGACTCGACTCGATCCTAATCGCCGTCGCCAGCTTTCCAAGCGATCGCTTTACTGGGTTGCGGATCGGGAAGCTTCAGTGTGACTAATGCCGCCGCCAGCACAAAAAATGCTGATGTCCACAGACAGCCGACCAGCCCGTAAAACTGATAAACCAAACCCGATAATACCGTCCCTACCAATCGACCGCCAGAGTTTGCCATATAGTAGAACCCGACATTCAAAGCTACCTTGTCATCGTCGGTAAATGCTAATACTAGATAAGAATGCACCGCCGAATTGAAGGCAAATACCACGCCAAATACACAGAGTCCACCGACGATCGCCATATTAGGCGGAACATTTAATTGAAACGCAATCGCGATCGCCGCTGGCACTGCGACTAGTGTAAATGTCCAAAATCGGATCGTCTTCGCTCCTGGCGGCTGACCAGATCCAAAGCGTTTGAGTAGGGCTGGAGCTGAGAATTGAATCATCCCATAACCAATTACCCAACAAGCCAAAAAGCCCCCCACCTGAGCGAAAGACCAGCCCAACTGCCCTCGCAAAAAGACTGGCAAACCCACCACAAACCAGACATCTCTGGAGCCAAATAGAAAAAACCTGGCAGCAGACAGAATATTGATTTCGCGGCTTTTAGAAAAAAGTTGACTGAACTTGACCTTTTTCTTGATTTTGCCCATCCCTTTGGGCAGCAGCAGCCCAGAGAACATAATCAGGAACAGTCCCCCTGCCATCATCCACAGAGCATGAGTGAAGCCCACCGAAGCTAGCAGGGCACTACCGAGAAAGAAACCCACACCTTTGAGGGCATTCTTAGAACCCGTCAACACTGCTACCCATTTGAATAGGGATGACTGGGCATCTTGAGGTACCACCAGCCGAATCGCACTCTTAGAACTCATCTTGGTCAAGTCTTTGGCAATCCCTGAAAATGCCTGAGCGACCATCACATAAGGGACTGCAATCCACTGTGTCCAAGTTGGATCGAGAAAAGACAAAATGACTAGAGACAAAATCTGTAGTCCAATCCCCGTATAAAGTGTGACTTTCAGCCCAAACTGGGAACCAATCCAACCGCCTAAAAAGTTGGTAACTACTCCAAAAACTTCATAAAACAGGAACAGCGAGGCAATCTGGATCGGCGTATAGCCAATCTGGTAAAAGTAGAGCAACACTAACATTCGCAGGGCACCATCTGTGAGGGTGAATCCCCAGTAGGCTAATGTGACTAGGATATAGTTTTTGAAATTGGCACTAGAAGCTGTAGTAGAATCCATACGCTAATAGGGATAGTAAGTATATATACACCTGAATTAAGATGAGAATTAATTCCTAGTTCATGCTCAGAGCAACTTTACGGGCGAGTTCGACCATCCGGTTAGAATATCCCCATTCGTTGTCATACCAAGCCAATATTTTCACTTGAGTCTCATTGACGACCATTGTGGAGAGCGCGTCAATAATTGCCGAGCGGGGGTCGTCTTTGTAATCGATCGAGACTAAGGGACGTTCTTCGTAGCCGAGAATGTCTTTGAGCGGTGCTTGCTCGGAAGCTGTTTTGAGTAGACTATTGACTTCGGCGACTGTGGTCGAGCGCATCACTTCAAATACACAGTCAGTCAGCGAAGCATTGAGTAACGGTACCCGCACTGCTAAACCATTAAGTTTACCGTTGAGTTCGGGGTAAATTAAACCGATCGCGGTTGCCGATCCAGTGGATGTCGGAATCAGCGATAAACTGGTAGCTCTGGCGCGACGCAAGTCTTTATGCGGTGCATCGACGATCGTTTGTGTATTGGTGTTGTCATGGATGGTGGTAATCATGCCATGCTTGATGCCCAAGCCCTCATTAATTACCTTCACCACTGGAGCTAGACAGTTGGTAGTACAGGAGGCAGCCGTGAGGAGATGATGCTTGTCCGGCTCATACAGGTGGTCATTTACCCCCATCACGATGTTTAGGGCTTCTTGCTTGACGGGAGCCGCTACAATCACCTTACGGACACCGCCCTTGAAATAAGGGTTGAGGGTTTCAGGCGTTCTAAATTTACCGGAGCATTCCAGTACCAAATCGACACCTAAATCTTGCCAGGGCACATCCCCTGGTTGAGCATGTTCGCTAAAAGTGATTGGCTTACCGTCAATTAGGACTCGACCATTATTAGCTTCTACTTCCGGTGCCCAACGTCCGTGGACAGAATCGAATTTCAGGAGGTGAGCGGCTGTTTCAGCCCCACCTTTGACTTCATTGATATGTACAAATTCTAGTTCCGAGCAACCCCAAGCAGCCCGTAGATCCAACCGTCCAATTCGACCAAATCCATTAATTCCCACTCGAACCGTCATCAGTTTTGCTCCCGCTAGCTAAATTAAAAGCACCTCTTCAGGTAGAGTGGTATTTCTACATGAGTAATTGAATTACGATGGATGCGTTGGCGTAGCCTCTCAGAATGAGAATCGCTAGTGATATCGATATCCATTGATATCGACCGACATCGATATTTTATCAACTCATATCGATATATGTCAATATAGAAGTTATGAAATCTTTAAAAACGCCGCCGATTTTTTGTTGTCCGCCTTTATTAGGTGGTCGTGTGACTGAAACAGAGGCTGCTAGTGCAGCAGTTTTATTCCGAGTGTTGGGCGAACCAGCGCGGCTCCAGTTGCTGAGTTTAATTGCCGCCCAGCCGAGTGGGGAAGTTTGTGCTTGCGAATTGGTAGAATCGTTAGGACTTTCGCAGCCAACAGTTAGTCATCACCTCAAGGTGATGTATGAGGCGGGTCTATTGTCAAAAGAGCGGCGAGGTACTTGGATTTACTATCGCATTGTGCAGGAACGGTTAGTATCCTTGCGAGATTTACTTGCTTAAATGTCAATTATCGATCGAGTCGAGGGCGATCCTGGTGCGTTACGGCTTGCGCCTAACACACCCTACGTCAGCTATTCTCAATGGGGTTATTTATCAATAATTTGGCTGTGGATTGATGCCACCTGCACGATCGATCGGCCAAAACCGCACTACAGCCTTACCAATAATTTTATCTTGAGGGACAAAGCCCCAATAGTGACTGTCATAGCTATTGTTGCGGTTGTCGCCCAATACTAAATAATGACCTTTAGGGACGATTCCATCTGGAGTTAATGCTGTGCTGCTCCAGTTGTAATTAGGAGCTTCATCGAGATACTTTTCTGAGATAACTTTCCCATTGATATAAACTTTACCGTCTTTGACTTCAATTCGATCGCCAGGTAAACCGATGACACGTTTGATAAAACGATCCTTGAATTTTTGGTTCCCTTGGGCATCTACTTCTTTTGCCATTTGAGCTGTAGGGTTGAAGATGACAATATCGCCCCGCGCGGGATTAGCAAACCGATAACTGATTTTGTCGATGATTAATTTATCGTTAATGTGCAACGTGGGCAACATCGACGCAGACGGAATATAACAAGACTCCGCTACAGTCACCCGAATTCCAACCGCAAGTACAGCACTCAATCCCAGTGTTTTCAAAGTTTCGATCCAAGGATTTTCAACTTTGGGTACTGATGTAGATTCTGATTGGGATTGTTTGGAACTCATAAACCTAATAAAAAGATAATTTAGAGAAATTGACGCACCTAGATTAGTTTTGTTGCTAGATCCAAAGGCTGCTCGAACAAGTGTTTGGATCTGTCCCATTCGACTAAATGCCGTGACTTTTACCAATCACCCAATGACGGCGGAACGATCTTGCCAAACTACTTTCCTTGAATGACAGATAAATCGGTCTTCCATGCGGACAGGTGCGCGGATTGCGGGTGCGTTGCCAGCGATCGAGTAAGCTCTGCATCTCTGGTAAACTCAATGGTGTCCCATTCCGAATCGCACAGCGACAGGCAACTGCTACTTGAGCGGCTTGTAAGTCCCCGCCCAGGCTGAGTTCGGTAATTGCTGCCGCGATATCTTCGCGCATCAATAGGGGTGCGGGAGCTGTCCGAATCGCCCACAAGCCTTCCCCAAAGGGATCGACAGTTAGTTCGATCTGCTGTAACTGCTCTATTTGCCGCTCTGACAGGTGTGAGAGAATTACGGGCGGTTCTAACGGTAAAAGCTGCCAAGCAGTAGTTATTTGCTCGTATAGTACCCGCTCGTGAGCGATATGTTGTTCTACTAACCATAATCCGTCGGGATGTTCGGCAATAATATATGTATTCCGAACTTGTCCGACTGCACGAAGTTCGAGCAAGCCTAAACCTTCACCCTCATTGACAATCGCTCTGTGCGGAATCTGGTAGGCTCCTTGCTGCTCGGCGACTGTCAGTAACTTACCAATGCGGCTGGTTTGAGTCAGATCGTCATCGATTTGTTGAGTCTGAAAATTCAATGCTCGATCGAGTGCTTGTAGTACCTGGGCTTGCCAATATTCTACCTGTTGGAGATAGATCTCGACTTTCGCCGGATGCCGATTCCAGTCGATATAGTGGGGCGGGATCTGGAGATGGAGAAAGCAGACAGGATATCGATCGCGTGGTAATGTTCGGGCTAGTCCACTGAGAATTGTTTGCTCTAATTCTGGTGCTCTGACAATTCGACCATTGACTGCGACTTTCACCCAGTCTAGCCGATGACGATGGCAGCGATCGGGCAATCCCAATGTTAACTGAATTTGCGACTCATCTGGTGTTTGACTCTTGTCTAGTGCGGCGATGGGGAGATAGGTTTGATTTGGCTGCTTTTGCCGTTCTGCTGGAGTAGCTTCACTCTCAACTAGAGCGCGCACTTTCAGCTCCACGTAATGAAGATCGCCCGCTCTGACTTTCGGTAATAATTGCGGAATGATTTGTTGAGTGGTTTTGCTGGCGATAATCTGAAACCACGGGCGATGTTGCTGCTCGGTTGTCCAATTCACATGGGGATGACACAGAGCTAGATGGTGAATTACCGTCTGTACTTGGCGTAATTGATGATTGAGGTTGGGCAAACCTTCGCGTCTGGCTTCCCAGTCACCAAAGAGATCTTCGACATCGATGGCTGTACCAGGGGCGATCGCGACTTCCTGTTGATGCACGACTTCACCCTGATGGTTGTAAACTAGATGCCAACCGTCACAACTGTGGCGCGAACGACTGTAGATTTCGAGCTTGGCAAGTTGCGCCAGACTGTGGAGAGCTTCCCCCCGAAATCCTAGACTAGTAATCCGAAACAGATCGGATCGATCGTGTATTTTACTCGTACTGTGAGCCGTAGCCGCTTGTTGTAGATCCGCAAGTTCGATGCCGATGCCATTATCAGCTACCCGAATCCGCCACTTGTCAGGAAATAACGAAACCGTAATTCTCGAAGCCCCAGCATCGATCGCATTTTCACACAGTTCGCGGACTACAGCACCCAGAGAGTCAATGACTTCCCCAGCAGCAATCAGGTGAATTACATCGATAGGTAGAGTGTGAATCGGCATTTAATCCCAAACGGTCGTGCGTTACTGTCAAATAATGGTAGGGGCAATTCATGAATTGCCCCTACCATCAATTTCGAGGTGTCTATGTACGTCCAGTTGGACTAAACCAGATAATTTTTATTTGAGATGCAGCAAACTCACCCTATTAGTTTAATTAACCTGTAGGGGTGATGTGAATACCCTGCATCAAATTGCTACTACTGAACGTTAGACTACATAAGCGTGTCGCAGTGCCCAGATTACCAGAATAGTAATCCCACCTAATACCAGCGTTGAGGAGATGACGATCGCCGCTGGAGTATCGGCTCCTTTGAATTTCATGATACCGCGATCGAGATCTGACATAGCTACTTAAAAATAATAATAGTCTCTCTATACTAGTATAGCAAAAATTGCTAACGAACAACTGATGCTAAGATAACGTGAGTTCGACTATGCGTCGAACACCACCGAGGATAAATAGTGGGCATTGCATTAGAAAATATCTCCAAATGCTTTGGGAGCTTCCAAGCGATCGATTGCGTCAATCTAGAAATTCGCCAAGGTTCATTAGTCGCGCTGGTTGGGCCTTCTGGCTCTGGCAAATCTAGCCTGCTCAGACTGATCGCTGGACTGGAAACACCAGATCGCGGGCGGATTTGGCTGGCTGGATCTGATGCCACCAAGCACAGTGTCAAGGAACGCAATATCGGCTTTGTGTTCCAGAATTATGCCCTCTTCAAGCATCTCACCGTTTACCAGAATATTGCCTTTGGGTTGGAGATTCGATCGATCTCCGCTACAGAAGTCAAAAAAAAGGTCGCCGAACTCCTCGACTTAATTCAACTGAGCGGTTTAGGGCATCGTTATCCCGCCCAGCTTTCCGGCGGACAACGCCAACGCGTGGCTTTAGCTAGAGCTTTAGCCATCGCACCCAAAGTGCTACTCCTCGACGAACCCTTCGGTGCGTTGGATGCCAGAGTCCGCAAAGATTTACGCGCCTGGTTGCGTCAGCTTCACGAGCGATCCCATGTGACGACAGTATTTGTCACCCACGATCGATCCGAAGCAATGGAAATCGCCGATAATATCGTCATCCTCAATCGCGGACAAATCGAACAAGTCGGTACTCCCGCAGAGATTTACGATCGTCCAGCCAATGCTTTTGTGATGAGCTTTATGGCTAAAGTGAATAACCTTTCGGGTACCTCAAATATCTTTCGACGCAATCGCTTTGAAGCCACTACTTCTGCCCAAATATTTCTCCGTCCCCAAGATATCGCCATTGAAACCATCGCCAATCCGACAACAGTAGCTGCAAAAGTCAATCGACTAGTCCATCTCGGCTCAGAAATTCAAGCAGAACTAGCTCTAGATGATGGACAAATAATCATGGCACAGCTCACGCGAGAACACTTCGATCGGCTCCAACTTGAACCGCATCAGCAGGTATTTGTCAAGCCTAAAGCGGCGAAATCTTTCCCACTTGATTACTCAATCTAGACTATCTAATAACCAAAAATTCCTCCGTGTACCTCCGTGAAACCTCAGTGTACCTCTGTGCTAAATAAACACCCATAGAGCGTCAAATCACCTCCTTCAAATCTCATCTAGACATATTTATGAACGAATTCATAGGTAAAATCAACCCGTCCTTTGCGTAACATTGCGGGGTCCATCCGATCGGTAGTATTACAAGTCATCAACACTACCAATTTCTGTTGAAGATGAATTCCAGATTCATCAATCACACTCTGATAAAGTGTGCCATCTAGCAAACTCAAAATATGTTCGGTTTTACTATTATCTTGGGCAGATTCGAGCGCGCGATTTTTGGCTAAGTTATCAGCTTCATTAATGATGATACATATCCGCTCTAAATAACTAGGTGGAACGAAGTTTTCGACAGCATCATGATCCAAGATAAAAATTACATAACCCAAGGGCATCAGTACTTCTTTGGCGATCGCTTGTGTCCAGGCAGTTTTGCCCGTACCTGGCGCACCATTGACTAATACAGACACCCGATCGGTTTCCAGAATTTCTTGTTGAACGCGATCGCTAAAGCTTTGAATTTCGGCTGAGAACGATCGAATTGGATACTCACTATTGATTTTACCTACCCGACTTTTATAGCCGCTTAAAATCACGGCTAGGTCGAAGGTAGCTTTATTAATTAATGGTGCTAAATCCTTGGCAGAAATTGTATATTGGCGTTTGCCCTTTTCAAACGTTTCTACTTGTACCCAAATATCATGTTCTTGCCAATAAGCCGAAACATAGCCTAATACTTCCAGCCGCTCCCAGCTAGTGAATCGATCGGCAGGATAGTAAAAATATCGCTCCCAGTAGTACTGAGTAATCAGATCTGGTTTACCTAAAATCTCCAGAATATTCTTGAGGGTGATTTCTTCCAATCGATTTAAGACATACTCGATCGGAATACTATCGCGACTGACTAATTGAACGATCGGTGTTTGGGCAATTAATACATCTTTATAACGGCGATCGGGTGAAGCTGGATCTGGCGTAATATAATTCCAGAGTTCGTTAAATTCATACTGAACGTTATCTGAAAATACATTCAGAATATTTGCCCACCAAGCATATTGTTTGCGGCTCAGTGCATCGGCTACATCGCTTAAAAAATCCGCACTGCGCTTGGCTAGACTCCATGTATCATTAACAACAATATTTGCAAGAAATTCTAGATCTAAGTCACGATTTAACGGTCGCCATCCTGCTGCTAACAGCCCTTTACTTTGGGCATTATTGTTCTGATTGAAATTATCATATCCCATATTAATTGTCTGTCCTAAAATTTGCTTTACGAGCTTGATGCTCTGGGCGAATTACGATCCTAATCTTGCTAAATACTGAGGTGGTACCGCATCAACCAACCACACATCGTTATCCGTGCAATAAAAGTTATAGCCATTAGTCACCATTGAGATCGCATCAACTGCAAATATCTCGCCTTTTCCTCTTCTTCCACCTACCTTGAGTGCCATCGTCAGATCTGTGGTGAGATGAACGTGGTGACGAGACATTTTTTGCAGTCCTGTCGCTAAGATTGCTGTTACTGCCTGAAGGTGAGTGCCATGATAGAGCAGATCTGGTGGAGTCCGCACCAGAAGCTGTAAGTCTACATCGATCGAGTGTCCTTGATTGGCACGAATCAGATCGCCTGAATCATTAAATGCAAAACGTTGTTTATCATTGGTGGCAACTACCTGTTGTAACTCAAATAGACTAATCTCAAATCCATTTTTTGATGTTGCTGCTAGCAGCGGATCTACTTCTACCCATCCACCTGGCAAGAGTTCCAAGCCCAATCGTTCTGGCTGATGGCGCAAATGCTTGGATAAGTATTTACTGATTCTAACGTATTGGGGAATTTGCAGATCGCTAGTCATAGAAATTGTAATATTACTCGAATTATCGATCGTCCTTACTTCTAGCATACCCAAACTCATCGCTTTAGGACGAGGCAAAAGTTCGCCCGCGCCCAACTTGCGGGAGCGAGGACGCTAGATCGCGCGAGCAGGTTAGCTGACTGTTTTGATCCGTGCGGTTTCGATAGAATATATAGGTGCCAAACAGCAGCAAAAGAATAATGTCTCTATCTTCCTATCAGATCCGCTGGTTCAATAACTTAGCAGACATTCCACAAGGTGCTTGGGATGCCCTCGCTGTGCCCTTAAAGACCCCATTTCTAGAGTGGGAATGGTTGAATATCCTGGAGACTTCTGGCAGCGTTACCGCCGAAACTGGTTGGTTGCCCACACATCTGACGGTGTGGAAGGGGCAAACATTGGTTGGAGCTGCGCCTTTATATGTCAAAGGGCATAGTTATGGTGAGTTTATCTTTGATAATCAGTGGGCAGAGTTGGCGCAGCGGATGGGGATTAGGTATTATCCCAAGTTGGTAGGGATGACTCCGGTTACGCCCTCGGAAGGATATCGATTTTTGATCGCTCCAGGCGAAAGTGAGCCAGCGATTACTGAATTAATGGTGCGATCGATCGACGAATTTTGTACGACTCATCGGTTGTCTGGATGTCACTTTTTATATGTCGATCCTGAGTGGCGATCGCAAATGAATGAATATGGATACAGTACTTGGATCAATCATAATTATGTTTGGCAAGATCGGGAGTATCAAAATTTTGATAGCTATTTGGGCGAATTTAATGCCAACCAACGGCGGAATATCAAACGAGAGCGAAAGTCTGTGCGCGAGGCTGGGTTGAATCTAACTACTGTAACTGGAGCGCAAATCGAACCCCAGTTATTTTCCCAGATGTATGCTTTCTATGCCGATACCTGCGATAAGTTTGGGTATTGGGGGAGTAAGTATCTGACACCAGAATTTTTTGAGCAGCTCCACGAGAATTATCGGCATCGGGTGGTATTTGTGACGGCGACTGGGCAAGCAGCGACACCTGTAGGCATGTCTTTTTGTATTACTAAAGGCGATCGCTTATACGGTCGTTATTGGGGTAGTAGTGAAGATGTTGATTGTCTCCATTTTGATGCTTGTTACTATACTCCGATCGAGTGGGCAATTCAAAATGGAATTAAAATCTTCGATCCTGGTGCAGGTGGTAGACACAAGAAACGGCGAGGTTTTCCAGCGACGCCTAATTATAGTCTGCATCGGTTTTATCATCCTCGATTTGGCAAGATATTACGCGATCATCTGTCCGAAGTTAATGAGTTGGAACAGCAGCAGATCGTCGCAATCAACCAAGATTTACCGATGAAGATTGCTAGTCAGTTGATAGTTGATAGTTGATAGTTGATAGTTGATAGTTGATAGTTGATAGTTGATAGCGATCGATCCTAGATCGTCAAGCAGAGCGCAGTCTGGCTCATCGCAGTTATCTGGAAAGTATAGCATCAGCTAGGTTGATGTAGGGTGTGTTAGGCGCAAGCCGTAACGCACCAGTAACCGATCGAACACTTTTACTCAAAAAGGTCGATAATTTGCGTTAATTTTTAGCAAATTATCAATAGATCGGTTAATCTAGATCTAATATAAATATTAAATGTCAGATCTATGACCTTGGTAACAGATAATTTAACAGCGATCGATCGCGAACTATCCAATCGTCATATCGATCTCGATCCTGAGGGATACTTTATCATTTATGTCGATCGAGAAATCGGATCGATCTGTGCCAAACATTATACTAATGTCATCGACGATCGCGGTTTAGCAGTCGATCCCGAAACTGGCAAAGTAATTCCCGCAAAAGGCAAGGTAACTCGAACGAATACTACTCTGTATACTGGTCGCACAGCCAAGGAATTGTGCGTCAAATTACTAGAACAAACCCAACCCTGTCCCGTCGGAATGTTCGATCATGCCGCTTATCTAGGGCGAGAATTCGTTCGTGCTGAAATTGCTTTACTCTCAGGCACAGAATACATTCAAGATTAAATCAGTTGATAGTTGATAGTTGACAGTTGATAGTTGACAGTTGACAGTTGACAGCAATTTGCAACACTGGGGGTTCTGCCGTTCGCGTAGCGTCTCGCAGAGAGGGTTTAGCGAATCAAGACAGCGAGGTTTTTGTGGTAGGGAATCGCACCCGCTCTAAAAACGATCGACTTGTAGAGGTATTCGATTTTGAAAGTCCAAAGTGGCGATTGGTTAGTGGTACGAAAATGTTCCCTTTCCCAATCACCAATAATCAATCGCCACTGGGCGATTTCTAACTTTGATTTTGATACCACCACCAAGTTGCCATCGGGATTACGGTAGCAATTACCAATAGTCCGATCACAATCACTAGAAAATTCGTCCGGTTGGCTTCAGTTTCTTCGGCTTTGAGATAGGTTCTACCAACTTCTGGCGTAGATATAACTACTGGTGGCCCAGGATCTGCTTGTCCTGATAGTACAGCCACAAGTCTGTCAGCACCAGCGATAAACGCCTGATTGTATTTATTCCCATTGCGTAAGGGTGCTTGCATCGTTTCAGTGGTGATACTGGTAGCAATTGCATCTGTCAGCAGAGGTTTGACTTCAATTCCAGTTTGAATACCGATTGTATTGGTGACATTATCCAAGACAATCAGAGTCTGACTGGCTTGCTCTGCTGCTGTTGTAAACCATTTTTTGAACAGTTTGTCTGTAAAAACTTGAATCGTATCACCATAATCGAGACGATGGATAGTGACAAACCGAACTTCCTTCCCCGTCTGCTTGGCGAGTTGTTCTAGTGTCCCTCTCACCGTTCCTTTGGTGGATAAACTCAACACCTCAGCTTTATCCACAACCCAAGTGGGGACACCTGCGGAGACAACCGGAATTTCATAAACAGCGGTAGCTTGAGCGGGAAGAACAAACATCCCCATCGAAATAGTGATAATGACTAGCGATAACAGTAGTCGATTCTTCAGGAAAGAGGCTAAGTCAACGAGATCGGAATGAATATATGACATAGTATTGAGCGCGAATATCTGCTTTAACTTTAGCAGAATCAACTCAGGGTTTCTGGTGTGTTGGTGCAACAAAATGCAGCGCACCGACGAAACGCTCCGATGTAGACATTCGCCCCTGTCAACTCGATCGATATTACTGTCATTGATAAGGTACTATCGATCGATGGGATACTACCCCATTATTCGCTAACCTTCTATTGATAATTTTATGACACGCTACGACGTATACGGACTAGGTAACGCCCTCCTCGATGTAGAATGCGAAATCGAGCCAGAAGTACTGGTAGAACTAGGCATCGACAAAGGTGTGATGACACTATTGGATGAAGCCAGTCAGAACAAAATTTTAGATCGTCTCGGCAATTCCGTAACTAAGCGAAGTTGTGGTGGTTCTGGCGCAAATACGATCGTTGCTGTCAGTCAATTTGGTGGCAAAGCATTTTACTCTTGTAAGGTTGCCAAGGATGAACCAGGGCAATATTATCTCAATGACTTAGTACAGTGTGGTGTCGATACCAATCTCAAACTCCACCCTCCTGAGCCAGGAATTACAGGTAAATGTCTCGTCTTCGTCACTCCAGATGCAGATCGGACGATGAATACTTTCTTGGGTATTTCCTCTGGTTTATCAGATGTCGAATTGGTTCCCGATGCGATCGCCGATTCCGCTTATACTTATATTGAGGGCTATTTAGTTACAGGCGAAAGTAGCAAACAAGCTGCAATTAAAGCCAGAGAAATCGCTGTTAATGCAGGTCGAAAAATCGCGCTGACGCTTTCAGACCAAAACATGGCAAAGTTCTTTAAACAAGGACTTCTAGAGATGATTGGCTCTGGAGTCGATTTACTATTTGCCAACGACAGCGAGGCATTTGAGATGGCTGGTACTCAAGATTTAGCTGAAGCTGTTGAGTATTTAAAAACTATTTCCAAGAGTTTTGCACTCACCCTCGGCGCAAAAGGTTCGCTGATCTTTGATGGTAAAACATTAATTGAAATCGCACCTTTCCCAGTTAAAGCGATCGATACTGTCGGTGCTGGTGACATGTATGCTGGTGGTGTGTTGTATGGAATTACTAACGGAATGGACTGGGCAACTGCTGGGCGGCTGGGTTCGCTGGCTTCGGCTCAATTAGTGACAATTCCAGGTGCGCGGATGGTAACGATAGA
>ENA-OFCX01000431-OFCX01000431.1-metagenomes-genome-assembly--contig:-NODE-431-length-22032-cov-5.668836_pt1 | contig 22032 bp, 29 predicted proteins | sample MGYA00153384_OFCX01 | MGnify analysis MGYA00153384
CGTTGACGCATCCCGCCCGTTGCGAGCACCGCAGGATGAAGCGGGGTGCAGGGGCAAGCGTTTTTGGTTGCTTTTTGCGCGACTGCAAAAAGTGACTGGCCCCGCGCGGCCATGGAGCGCGCTCGTCGCAAACGCCAATGCTCGTTCAGCAAAACCAAAAGCCACGTTCACGGCGAACGGCGGTGTGGGACGCATCCGCTTCATTCCACCGTCCACACCCTCTCCCGCTCTGCGGGAGAGGGGACTGATTCGCTGCTAGCGCAGAGTTTCCAACCCTCGTTTGAACCGCTCCACGCCGTCATCCAGCCTCGGCAATTCACTCGCAAAACACCATCTCAAAAAACCTTCACCCTCATCACCAAAGCCAGCTCCCGGTGCAATGCCGAGCCCGAAATCGGTGACCAGCTTTTTGCAAAACGCGAGCGAATCGGTGACGCCGTCGACTTTGAAAAACGCGTACATCGCGCCGGGGGGCGGTGGCGCGTGGACGCCGGGTAGGGCGTTGAGCGCGGCGCACAGGTAATCGCGCGCGGCGCGAAAGCGCTGTTGCGTGCGACTGATGACGGCGTCGCCGTGCCTGATAGCTGCGTTGCCTGCGCGCTGGATGAACACTGGCGAGCAGGAGGTGTTGTATTCGATGACTTTGCCTAGTTGCTCGATGAACGGCGCGGGTGCGACGAGCCAGCCGAGGCGCCAGCCGGTCATGAGCCATGATTTGGAAAATGTGTTGGCGCTGACCAAGCGATCATTGGCGTCGCTGATGTCGAAGAACGACGGCGCGCATCCACTGTCATCAAACACCAATCGCTCATACGCGTCGTCTGCCAGCAGCCAGATGCCGTGTTGTCGACAGCGTGCAAGGATCGCAATTTGTTCGTCGCGCGTGAGTGTCCAGCCGGTGGGATTGTTCGGCGAATTCACCATCAACATTTTGGTGTTCGGCGTGAGCGCGGCGAGCAGTTTGTCCAAGTCCAAATGCCAGCCGGTCGCGGTGAAATCGAGCGTCACGCATTCGACATTTGCCGAAAGAATTTTCGGAATCTCGACCAAGTTCGGCCATAGCGGCGTGACGCAAACGACCCGGTCGCCGGGGTTCACGATGCACTGCGCAGCGAGGGAGAGCGCGTTGACGCCTGCGCTGGTGATAGCGATGTTGTCGCTGGTGATCTGTGCGGCAGGATTGGGGTGCAAGCGCGACAAATACGTGGCAACCGTTTGCCGCAACTCAGGCAGGCCGAGGTTGTGTGAATAAAACGTTTCGCCGCGCGCGAGGCTTTCGCTGGCCGCAGCGCGGATGAAGTCGGGCGTCACTTCGTCCGGCTCGCCAAACCAGAAGGTCAGCACGTCGCTGCGACCGATACCCGCGTTGGCGACTTCGCGAATTTTTGATGCGCGCAGATTGACGATGGCGTCGCGCGGAAGCAGTGATTGGGCGGTCATGTTGAATGCTTTATAAATTGGCCACACAGATACGTCCACACGCTGGTGGCTGCGGCGAGCGAGGTGATTTCTGCGTAATCATACGGCGGAGACACTTCGCAGCAATCCATGCCGATCCAGTTCAAACTTGACCAAGCTTCAATCAGCGTGAGCAGTTGCACGGTGCTCATACCGCCGACCTCGGGCGTGCCTGTGCCGGGCGCGTACGCGGGGTCGAGGCAATCGATGTCGAGGCTTAAATACACCGGCGCGTTGCCGACGTTGTGTTGCACATGATTGATGACGTTGGCGAGCTGCGTCTCGTTGCTCAAACCGCGCAATTCACGCGCGGTGAAAATGCGCCCACCGCGATCAGACACAAATTCGCGCGCCTCGCGTTTGCCGCTGGAGCGCAGTCCGATTTGTGTGATGCGCGTCGGGTCGACCAAGCCTTCGGTGATGGCCTCATACACCCATGTGCCATGGCCGGACGGCTCACCAAAATGATCCGACCACGTGTCGCAATGCGCGTCGAAATGCACGAGCGCTAACGGCGCGCCGTGCTTCGCACGATAGGCGCGCAACAGTGGCAACGTGATCGAATGATCGCCGCCGAGCCACAGCATGTGGTGGCGCGCAATCAGCGCCTGCGCCATCGGCATCAGAGCAGCGCGCATGCCTTCAATCGAGGTGTTGGGCAGCACCAAATCACCGATGTCAATCAGCGAATCTGCCGAAGGCGCAACGTTGAACAACGGATGTATCGCGTCGCAGAACATGTGGCTTGCGCGACGGATATGTTGCGGTCCAAAGCGCGCGCCTGGACGATTGCTGACGCTGCCGTCCCACGCCACGCCCGCCACCGCAAACGGTGCGTTGGAAGGCGCGGCGCACAGCGGCGAATTGGCGAAACCGCCTGTGTGCGTGGCGGTCAAGTACGGAAAAGAAGTGCTGCTCATGGCGGGGTGTTTGCGTGATCTGAAGTGTGCAGCGCAGATTATCGCGAAAGAAGGGCGGCGAGTGACTACACTTTGCCGATGCATATTGAAAGCACATCAAAGACACCACGCGTGGCTCTCGCCTGCTTCGCCGCTACGCTTATCGTGCTCGTCTGGTCAGGAATCGGCCCGAAGGAGCGCGGCACTTGGTTTCTGGAGGTGTTGCCGGTGTTGATCGCGCTGCCTCTTGTGCTATTGACCTGGAAGCGATTTCCGCTGACCACGCTGCTCACGGTGGTGATCACGCTGCACGCAATTGTGCTGATGGTCGGCGGCAAATACACGTACGCCGAGATGCCGCTGTTCAACTGGATTCGCGACGAATTTCATCTGTCGCGAAATCACTATGATCGGCTCGGCCACTTCATGCAGGGCTTTGCGCCCGCGCTGCTGATTCGCGAACTGTTGCTGCGCACCTCCACGCTGAAAGCAGGCAAATGGCTAGCCACGATCATCATCTTTTGCTGCCTCGGCGTGAGCGCGATTTACGAGTTGATTGAATGGGCCGCAGCGGTGGCGCCCGGTGCAGGTGCCGATGCGTTTTTGGCGACGCAAGGGGACGTGTGGGATACGCAGAAAGATATGTTGATGGCGGGGATTGGGGCGGCGGTTGCGGTGCTGTTTTTCTCAAAAATGCATGATCGGGCGTTGGCCGGTTTAAAGTAACCCAGAACGCGCTTCACTAATTCGACGCTACAAATCAGCTTTCTGCTGAATGCCTTATTAAATATGGGCAAGGTGCTTAAAAGCGATAAAGTCGACAATTGACTAATTTTGTTGTAAGCCCACGTATTATGGTGCGGCAACACAAAAGCGGATAGTTAAATTTTCCAAGCAAAACGCAGCGGATGGGTAGCGATTTGACGTGTGTAATGAACCCACTCTACTTTCCCCTGAAGTGCTTCGCGTCGGCACCTTTTTTGCCACGATGACGGCGGGCGGTCTTCTTGGCGAATTGTTCGATTGCCGCCGCGCCGCTTCGTAAAATCAATAGATGTCCGCCCCGTCTTTCGTCCATCTCCGCCTGCACACCGAGTTCTCTATTGTGGATTCGACGCTGCGAGTTGGCGACACGGTGGCGCTGGCGGCATCGGACGATCAAGTGGCGTTGGCGATTACGGATCTGAGCAATCTGTTTGGCTTTGTGAAGTTCTACAAGGCGGCTCGCGCCAAGGGCATCAAGCCGATCTGCGGCGTGGACGCTTGGATCGAGGCGGTCGATCCTGCGCAGGAGCCCGCACGGGTGATTTTTCTGGCCGAGTCGCATGCGGGTTATCTCAAACTGTGCGATTGGCTGACGCGCGCGTTTCGTGACAATCAGCAGCGCGGTCGGGCGATGATCAAGCGCGACTGGATCGCGGATGCGACGCTCACCGAGGGCGTTTTTTGTTTGTCCGGTGGCTGGTTTGGTGACATTGGATTTGCGCTGCGCAATGGGCAAACCGCAACCGCTGAACGCGCCGTGAAATTTTGGTCGACCGCGTTTCCTGGTCGGTTTGCGATGGAAATTCATCGCGCTGGGTTCGAGGACGAGCATCGTTTCATTGAAGCCAGCGTTGTGCTCGCGACGCAGTTTCGCATCCCGCTCGTTGCCACGCATCCGATGCAGTTTGCGACCGTGGACGATTACAAAGCGCATGAGGCGCGGGTGTGTATTGCCGAGGGCTACACGCTGGGCGACACGCGGCGACCAAAGGCGTTCACCGAGAAGCAGCGTTTTGTGACGCAAGCAGAAATGGTTGCGAAATTCGCCGATTTTCCGCAGGCGATTGCCAACACGATAGCCGTTGCGAAACGCTGCAATCTGGCGTTAACGCTGGGCAAAAATTTCCTGCCGAATTTTCCGCTGCCAGACGTGCCGGGCGTGACCATCGAGTCGCACTTGCATCAAGAGGTGATGACCGGGCTTGAGAAGCGTTTGATCGTGCTGTATCCCGACACGACGCAGCGCGAAACCGAGCGAGCGCGCTACGTGGCGCGTTGCGAGTTTGAGATCGGCGTGATCTTGAAGATGGGCTTTCCGGGCTACTTTCTGATCGTGGCGGATTTCATTGCTTGGGCGAAAAATAATGGCGTGCCTGTGGGGCCGGGGCGCGGCTCCGGTGCGGGTTCGCTGGTGGCGTATTCACTCGGCATCACCGATCTTGATCCGCTGAAATACAACCTGCTGTTCGAGCGTTTTTTGAATCCTGAACGCGTATCGATGCCCGACTTCGATATCGATTTTTGTCAGGAAGGTCGTGATCGGGTCATCGATTACGTACGCAAAAAATACGGCACCGATAGCGTCGGCCAGATTGCGACCTTTGGCACGATGGCAGCGAAGGCGGCGGTGCGCGATTGCGGTCGCGTGCTCGACATGCCGTACACGTTTGTGGACGGCGTGGCCAAGCTGATTCCGTTTGCACCGGGCAAATGGATCACGCTGACGCGGCCCGAGGGCAAACTCGATGCAAACACCATTGTGGCCCGCGATGCCGAGCCGTTGCTGGTTGAGCGCGAGAAAAACGAAGAAGATGTGGCCGCCCTGTTGGAGCTGGCCGAACAGGTAGAAGGCTTGCCACGCAACGTGGGCATGCACGCCGGTGGCGTGCTGATCGCGCCGGGCAAGTTGACTGATTTTTGCCCGATGTATTCGCAGGACGAGGGCTCGCCAATGGTGAGCCAGTTCGACAAGGATGACGTCGAGGCGATAGGTCTGGTGAAGTTCGACTTTTTGGGCTTGACGACGCTGACAATCCTTGACTGGACGGTTCGTTTTTGTAAGCGACTTGATCCAACCTTTGAGATCGATTTGCAGACGTTGCCGCTGGATGATGCGTCGGTGTATCAGCTATTTCGTGAAGCAAACACGATTGCGATTTTTCAGTTTGAATCGTCGGGCATGAAGGACTTGCTGACCAAGTCGAAGCCGCAGCGGCTGGAGGATTTGACGGCGTTGAACGCGCTGTATCGTCCGGGCCCGATGGACCTGATTCCGGACTACATCGCGCGACGCAACGGCACGCAAACAGCGGAGTTTTACGATGATCGCCTGAAACCGATGCTGGAGGAAACGCTCGGCATCATGGTATATCAAGAACAGGTGATGCAGGCCGCTCAAATCATCGGTGGATACTCGCTCGGAGGTGCTGACTTGCTGCGTCGCGCGATGGGCAAAAAGAAGCCCGAAGAGATGGCGACGCATCGCGTCATTTTTAACAAAGGCGCGCAGGCGAATGGCTTGACCGAACAGCAAAGCAAAGTGCTGTTCGACGACATGGAAAAGTTTGCGGGCTACGGCTTTAACAAGTCGCACTCGGCCGCATACGCGCTGCTCGCCTATCAAACCGCGTACTTCAAACGTCATCACGCGGCGGCCTTCATGGCGGCCAACATGAGTGCGGTGATGAACGATACCGACAAGGTGCGGCAATTGCTTGAGGACTCGCGCACAGTCTGCGCGCTGCGCTTCGAGCCGCCAGACGTGAACCTTGGCGAGTATCGATTTGTGCCGACGGATCGCAAGACCATTCGCTATGGTTTGGGCGCGGTAAAGGGCACTGGCGAAGGCGCGGTGATCGAGATTTTGCGGGCGCGTTCCGAGGGTGGGCCGTTCGTTGACTTGTTCGATTTTTGCCGACGGGTAAACACGCAAACGGTGAACCGGCGCACGGTCGAAGCGCTGATCAAAGGCGGCGCGTTTGACCGGCTTCATGACAATCGCGCGAGTGCGTTTGCAAGCGTTGCAGCGGCTTTGTCCGAGGCTGAGCGTGCGCAGGCGAACATCTCGCAAAACAGTTTGTTCGGCGACGATTCCGGCGTGCATCATGTGCCGCTGATGGACGCGCGGCCATGGGAATTGTTGGAATCGCTGGCGTTTGAAAAAGCGGCGCTGGGCCTCTATCTCAGCGGCCATCCGTACGACGCGTATCGCGCGCATTTGCAGCCGGTGACCACAATGTCGCTGGCGCGCATTGAACCGAGTGACAACAAGCAGCGGCTGTCGGGCATTGTCAACGCAGTGCGCATGATCAATTCGCGCAGCGGTCGCATGTGTTTTATTGAGATTGATGACCGCACCGCCGTGCGTGAATTGATGCTACCCGCAGCGATATTCGAGATGCACCGGCACTGGATCAAGGAAGACATTCCGATTGTGATCGAGGCGCGCGTGACCAACGGTCGCGACGGCGGAACGCGGGTCATTGCGGATGCAATTTACGACATCGAGAAAGCGCGAGAGCAATTCAGTCGGCGCTTGGTCGTGACGCTCAATGGCACCAGCGCTTCGAGCGAAGCCACCGCGCTTTTAGCAACGCTAAGGGCGTATCGACCGGGGCGTACTCCCGTGTTCATTAAAGTGAACAAGAAGGGCTACAGCGGTGGTATTGCGCTGGGCGAAGAGTGGTGCGTTAGGCCGCATTCGGATTTGTTGGCGAAGCTTAAGGCTGAGTTAGAGTTTTAGGCTTGGGCAGTGCGCGGCCACGGCTTTGCGCCACTGCGCGCGCCAGTCAACCAAGGCTCCGGGTAGCCAAAACCCGAGATAACTTAAATGGTCTGTGCCCGGCTCCTTGCAGTAGTAGCGCGTGGGGCGTGGCGGCGCGTCGCTACGCGCGGTAATGAGCCGGACAGTATCTCGCTGCATCGAGCCATGCCACTCGTCTATCTGCGTGGGCAGCAACGCCACCATGACTGATAGCGCGTCAATCGCAGGATTGAGTTTTTGCGACTCGGTCATGATCGCTCCCTGAGCGTTGCGCACCATTGGCACATGTCCAATCGGATCCGGCAGCATCACCAACCCATAGTCCTGCGGATTGATTAATTTAATTTCTTTGCTAATGGCGACGGTGATCCTTTTCAATTCGCGCGCAGCGTGCCACCATTCACGATTAACTTCGTTTTGCCAGATGGCTAAAGTACAGATCCAAGTAATTGCAAGTACGTAACCGACGCGGCCTGTTGTTTCCGAAAATGCCGATGCGAAGAACAGCGCGAAGCCGAGCGCTGCGAGGTAGTACAAGCGCGCACCGTCGCCGACACCGGGGGTCGTTTTAAAGTGCAAAGCGGCTCCGACAAATACGGCCAGCGCCCAAAGCGCGCCCATCGCGCAGACTGACTTGTTACCTCGCACGAAGGCTATTAGCGACAGCATGATCGCGACTAAAGCGGCGACTTTTGATGTCACGGGAGCCAGTGCCGCAAGGCTCCAGAAAACCTCAAAGTGTTTGCCCAAGCGAGCGACGATTTCGAGCACGGAATTAATTGGCGCGCTCGAGTAGACATTGATGCCCACGTTTCTGAACAGAAACCACCGCCAACCCAGATATGCCAACGCGAGCAAAACGTGGACCATGACAAGGCTTTTGCTTTCGAGTAGTCGCCTGAAGAAACGCGATGCAGTCGGCCAGCCTGAGGCGCCGCTGCCGCTGGCGTCCAGCAACGCTAGCATCGCCACGCCGAACGGCAGTAGGAGCGCGGATTCTTTGCTGGCGTAGGCCAGCGCACCCGCCAAAGCGCTCACTAAAAGCCAACGGTCATAGCCGCGGCTCTTCACCGCGGCCCACATCGCTACGGCCATGCCTGCGGTCGCCCAGCCATCAAAGCGCCCGACCAACCAGAGCGTTATTTCTGCCGTCCACGGATGTAACAGCAGCGTGGCAAATGCGACAGCGCCCGCCATGGATGATTGCAAAAGACGATGCGTCAACAGGCCCGTAATTGCGGCGGCCAAACCATGCAGAAGCAAGTTGGTTAGATGCCACGGGCCAGCATGGTCGCCGTAAATGAGCGCGTCAACCGCAAGACTCGCGAAGCCCAACGGTCGCCACATGGTGGAGCCAGGCCCCCAAAGTGGGCCGATAGTGCGTTGCCAAACAACATCAAACAGTTTGCCAGCGTCCGCACTTGCTGCCAGCTGTTGGACCAAGCCCATATCTTCAGCGAATCCTGGCAGCGTGAGGGCGTGTCGGTGCGTCCACGCGAACAACACGACCGACAAAACTACGATGGCGCGTGCAACAAATGCATCGCTACGCGAACTGCCCGTCATGCAGGCGCTGGGGGAACGGAGAACCTGTTTACGACGGCAGTAAGCCCCTTCAGAACGACGCGGATCAACATCACCAGTGCAATGATGAAAATCAGCAGCAGCACGAGGAAGATGATCGGATTGGCCATGGCAAGCGCGAGGCCACCGGCGACCATGGTGTCCTCGACCAGCGAGAGACCAATATTGCTAAACGGTTCCGGTGACGTATTGGCCACAGCCCGGGTGCCCGCCTTTCCAAAGTGCGTGCCGGCGGTGAGTGTGCCGCCGATCAGCGCGGCGGCCATCGCAACACCTTCACCGCTGTCGCCAAGCATGCCAGCAGCGAGCGCGGCACCGGCCGGGATGCGCAGAAATGTATGAACGGCGTCCCATGCGCTATCCAGCCACGGGATTTTGTCGGCGAAGAATTCGATGAATGCCATGAACCCGGCAGCCCCGATCACCAGCGGGTTCATAAGCATTTGCAATGCATCCGGCAGCGGCACGTAGCCTAACTTACCGAGCACACCGACGACAAAGACCACAAGATACAGTCGCAAGCCCGCGCCCCACGCCATGGCGGCGGACATTGCCAACTCGGGCAGGTGATTTTGTAACCATTGCATCGCGTTTCTCCCGCCCGTCGTTTGTGACGTTGCCACAACGCGGGCAAACCCTCGTTGGTGTACATTGATGAATGTAACAACAAGGAGCTTATATGGAATGGATTATTCTGGCGTTGGTGGGATTAGTGGTTGGCGCGTTGGCGAAGTTTTTGGTGCCGGGCAAACAGGGCGGAGGAATCTTCGTCACTGCGTTGTTAGGGGTTGCCGGGTCGTTGCTGGGGACGCTAGGCGGGCAACAGCTTGGAATCGTTTCTAAGGCCGCGGGCACCCACTGGATAGCGTCGATTGTGGGGGCGGTGGTCGTGGTGTTTGTCTACAGCTTGATTGTCAAAAAATCGGATGCGAGTTGAGCTACAGCTTTTAACTATAACGCCCGTTGTGCTTGGGTGAAATGTTAATTTAGCCGTGAGTTGACTTTTACGTTTTAAGGCGCTTAGCCCGTCATAAACGGGCTACGCTATCAAAAGCTGTTTTTTCATAAATACAAAAAAACCGGGCAAGCCCGGTTTTTGGATATCCAGCGAGCCGGATTATTCTGTTTTCGCCTCGACTGCCGCAACTGCTGTTGCCGGACGATCCATCAGCTGCACGAGTGCCATCGGGGCGTTGTCGCCTTGACGGAAACCGAACTTGAGGATTTGCACATAACCGCCGTTACGAGCTGCGTAGCGCGGGCCGAGTTCATTGAACACTTTGCCGACAATGTCCCGATCACGAGTGCGATCAAAAGCAAGGCGACGGTTCGCGAGCGATGGCTTTTTGCCCAGCGTAATGAGCGGCTCAACAACGCGACGAAGCTCTTTAGCCTTCGGCAGCGTGGTCTTGATCACCTCATAACGAAGCAGTGCGACTGAAAGATTGCGAAGCAGTGCCTGACGATGGGCGCTGGTTCGGTTGAGTTTGCGTAGTCCGTTACCGTGACGCATAGTGGTACTCCTGATCCTCTTTTGTACTCTTACATGCCACCGCGATCTAAACCAGCCGGCGGCCAGTTGTCGATCTTGGTGCCAAGCGCGAGGCCGCGCTGCGAGAGGACTTCTTTAATTTCGTTGAGCGATTTGCGGCCCAGGTTCGGAGTCTTCAGAAGCTCCGTTTCGCTGCGCTGCACCAGATCGCCGATGTAGTGAATGTTTTCTGCTTTGAGGCAGTTGGCCGAACGAACGGTGAGTTCGAGGTCGTCCACAGGCTTGAGCAATACTGGATCAAACGACGCCGTAGCGCGCTCAAGTGCCGGCATGTCGGTGCCTTTAAGATCAGCAAACGCGGAGAGTTGATCCACGAGGATGCTCGCCGCGTAGCGAACCGCACCTTCAGGCTCAATTGCACCGTTGGTCTCGATGTCGAGCACAAGCTTGTCGAGGTCAGTACGCTGCTCAACGCGAGCGGACTCCACCAGGTAGCTGACGCGCTTGACTGGGCTGAACGAAGCGTCAAGCAAGATCGAACCAACTTTGCGATTGCCCGTTTGACCGGCAGCGGTACGCACCGTTGCTGGCACATAACCACGACCGCGCTCGACCTTGATTTCGAGTTCGAGTTTTCCGCCTTGGGTCAAGTTGGCAATCACGTGTTCCGGATTGACGATCTCAACTTCGTGCGACGACTCAATGTCGGCAGCGGTCACAGGACCGGCACCTTCTTTCTTTAGCGTCAATACCGCGTTATCACGGTTGTGCAGCTTGATGACGACGCCTTTGAGATTCAACAGCAAATCAACAACGTCTTCCTGCACGCCTTCCAGCGCGGAGTATTCGTGGACAACACCGCTGATAGAAACTTCAGTCGGCGCATAGCCCGGCATCGACGACAGCAACACGCGGCGAAGCGCATTGCCCAATGTGTGGCCGTAGCCACGCTCAAAGGGCTCCATCACCACGCGAGCGGATGACGGGCTGGTGGCATGTACCTCAATGTTGCGCGGTTTTAAAAAAGCAGTACTTTGCATACGCGTCCTTTACAGTGAGGGAATCGATTACTTGGAGTACAACTCGACGACCAAACTTTCGTTGATGTCGTTTGCAAACTCACTGCGGTCAGGCGCGTGCTTGAACGTGCCCTTCATTTCTTTGGTGTTCACGTCCACCCAACCCGGGAAGCCGATGCGTTCCGCGAGCGCAACGGCGTCAATGATGCGCGCTTGCGCCTTCGACTTATCGCACACGCTGATCACGGCATTCGAGCTGATAATGGCCGATGGAATGTTGCACATCGCGCCGTTCACCAAAATCGCCTTGTGGCTCACCAATTGGCGGGCTTCAGCGCGCGTCGAGCCAAAGCCCATGCGGTAAACGACGTTGTCGAGACGCGATTCCAAGAGTTTCAACAGGTTCTCACCGGTTGAGCCTTTGCGACGATCTGCCTCGGCAAACGTGCGGCGGAATTGACGCTCAAGGATGCCGTACATGCGACGCAGCTTCTGCTTTTCGCGTAGTTGCAAACCGTAGTTCGACATGCGTTGACCCGACTTTGCACCATGCTGTCCCGGCGCCGCGGCCAGTTTGCATTTGCTGTCGAGCGAGCGACGTGCGCTCTTTAAAAATAGATCAGTGCCTTCGCGACGCGAGAGTTTGCACTTGGGGCCTGTATAGCGTGCCATGTTCTTATTCTCCCGGCCTACATGCGGCGACGTTTAGGAGGACGGCAGCCGTTATGCGGAACGGGCGTGACGTCCGAGATGCTGGTGACCTTAATGCCAAGCGCGTTGAGCGCACGAACAGCACTTTCACGACCTGGGCCCGGGCCCTTGATCTGCACTTCGATGTTCTTTACACCACATTCAACCGCAACTTTGCCAGCCGCTTCGGCAGCGATCTGTGCGGCGAACGGGGTTGACTTGCGCGAGCCCTTGAAGCCTGCGCCGCCAGAGGTCGCCCACGACAGCGCATTACCCTGACGGTCGGTGATGGTGATGATGGTGTTATTGAAAGACGCGTGTACGTGGCAAATCGCCTCGGACACGTTCTTTTTTACTTTTTTGCGCGCGCGGGCAGCGGACGCATTTTTGGTATTTGCTTGAGCCATGATTGAGTGCTTAGCCTTTCTTGCCTGCGATTGCCTTGCGCGGGCCCTTGCGCGTACGCGCATTGGTGCGGGTGCGCTGGCCGCGTGCGGGCAAGCCTTTGCGATGACGGGTGCCGCGATAGCAGCCGAGATCGATCAAGCGCTTGATGCTCATCGTGACTTCGCGACGAAGGTCACCTTCAACGGCGAACTTGCCAACTTGCTCGCGCAATTTGTCGAGCTCAGCATCGGTTAAATCTTTGACCTTTTTGTCTTGCGGAACACCAGCACCATCACACACTTTGCGAGCGCGTGTATTGCCAATGCCGAAGATCGAGGTCATCGCGACCCAGGCGTGTTTGTGGTTGGGGATATTGACCCCGGCGATACGTGCCATAGTTGATCCCCTTCCCTAGCCTTGGCGCTGCTTGTGACGCGGATCAGTACAGATCACGCGCACCACCCCCTTACGGCGGATGATCTTGCAGTTGCGGCAAATTTTTTTCACCGAAGCGTTAACTTTCATGTGTCGTTTCCTGTCGATTCCTGTTATGGATTATTTGGCGCGGAATGTAATCCGAGCCCGTGACAGATCGTAAGGTGTCATGTCCACCGTGACCTTGTCACCCGGCAAAATTTTTATATAGTTCATGCGCATCTTGCCGGAGATGTGCCCTAGGACAACGTGCCCATTTTCTAACTTCACTCGGAATGTCGCGTTAGGCAACATTTCAAGGATCTCGCCCTGCATCTGGATGGTGTCTTCTTTCGCCATGCGTTTAGACTTTTAATCCACCTTTCAGGTTAGCTTTTTTGAGTAACGAATCGTATTGCTGCGACATCATGTAGGCCTGCACCTGCGTCATGAAGTCCATCGTAACCACCACAACGATCAGCAAAGAAGTACCACCGAAATAAAACGGCAGGCTCCATGCACTGATCAAAAATTCTGGAATTAAGCACACCACCGTGATGTAGATCGCACCGATCAACGTCAAACGAGTTGTTATTTTTTCGATGTACTTAGCGGTTTGATCACCGGGCCGGTAGCCGGGGATGAAGGCACCGCCCTTCTTAAGATTCTCGGCGGTTTCTTTCGGGTTGTACTGAATCGCCGTGTAAAAGAAACAGAAAAACACGATGAGCGCGGCGTAGACGATCATGTGAACTGGCTGTCCCGGCCCCAACGCGTTCGCTACATCACGTATCCACGACGGGCCGACTCCGGGGCCAATCAAGCCGAGAATTGTCGGGATGAACAAAATCAAACTCGAAGCAAAAATCGGAGGGATCACGCCAGCCATGTTTAACTTCAGCGGCAGGTGCGAGCTTTGACCGCCGTATACCTTATTGCCAACCTGACGTTTCGCGTAGTTCACCAACACCTTGCGCAGCGCCCGTTCAAAAAACACTACGGCCGCAGTGACCACCACGATAAGCACAATAAGAAACAACAATTTCAAAATGCTCAGACTGCCCGACGACTGCAGCTCCAGTGTGTTCTTGATGCCCGAAGGTAGACCGGCAACAATACCCGCGAAGATCAAGATCGAAATGCCGTTACCTAAACCGCGCTCGGTAATTTGTTCACCGAGCCACATCAGAAACATGGTGCCTGTAACCAGTGTAACCACGGTGATGATCCGGAACGCGAGCCCTGGATCCAGCACCAGGTTTGGCTGACTCTCAAGCGCGATTGCGATGCCAGCAGCTTGGAAGAGCGCGAGCACTAACGTGCCGTAGCGTGTGTACTGGGTGATCTTTCGGCGACCAGCTTCGCCCTCTTTTTTCAGCGCTTCCAAAGTCGGCACGACGACCGAGGCAAGCTGCATGATGATTGATGCCGAGATGTAGGGCATGATGCCCAACGCCAGAATCGAGAAGCGCTCCAACGCGCCGCCTGAAAATACGTTGAACAAACCGAGAATGCCGCTTTGCTGTGACTTGAATAGTTCTTCAAGCACCGACGCGCTAATACCGGGCACGGGCACGTGAGTCCCAATCCGGTAAACAATCAACGCACCCAACAAAAACAGAAGGCGACGCTTCAGGTCGCCATATTTATTGCCGGTTTTTTGAGCTGGGTTTAACGCCACGCGAAGTTCCTGATCAATTCAGACAGACGACAGTTATTTAGCTACCGAAGGCGAATCCGCCTTGAGCTTAGCCTTGAGCTTGCCCTTAGGCGCTTCGGGTGCATCAACAACCGTGCCGCCCGCCGCAACAATCGCCTTGCGCGCGCTCTCAGTAACTTCAACGCCGTTAAGCTTTACCGCCACCTTGATTTCGCCACCGCCGATAACTTTGACCATCTTGGCATCATTCGCGACAGCTTTTGCTGCCTTCAATGCAAGTAGATCAACGTCAGCGAGACCGAGCTTAGCCAATGTCCCGAGAGTGATCTCAGCGCGAAAGTCACGCATCAGCGAGGTGAAACCGCGCTTTGGAAGACGACGATGCAAAGGCATTTGACCGCCCTCGAAGCCGATCTTGCGCGACGCGCCCGAACGTGATTTTTGACCATTGTGACCGCGACCGGCTGTTTTGCCTAGACCGCTGCCCATGCCGCGACCGACGCGACGACGATTTTTCTTTGCGCCTTCAGCGGGCTTGATCGTATTGAGTTGCATATCAATTTCCTCTGCGACCTACGCGACCGCGACGACGAGATGACGAACCGTGTTCACCATGCCGCGCGACGAAGGCGTGTCAATAAGTTCGCGAACCTGGCCGATTTTTTTAAGACCGAGACCTTTGACGGTTGCCACGTGGTTGTGCTTGGCACCAATTGGCGACTTGAACAGCTTTACTTTGAACATTTTGTCAGCCATGATTTAGGCCTCCGACAGTTGTTCAACGCTGAGGCCACGCTTGGCCGCGATCTCACCGGGTGTGTTCACTTTTTCCAACGCGTCGAGCGTTGCGCGCACAACGTTGTAGGGATTGGTTGGGCCGAAGCATTTGGCCAAGACGTTGGTCACACCCACCACTTCAAACACCGCACGCATTGCGCCACCGGCGATCACGCCAGTACCTTCAGAAGCAGGCTGAATCAACACGGTGGTTGCACCATGTTTACCCATCACAGCGTGATGCACCGAGCCCGACTTCAGGCTGACCTTGATCATCTGACGACGCGCTTGCTCCATCGCTTTCTGAACACCGACCGGCACCTCTTTCGATTTGCCTTTGCCCATGCCCACGCGGCCATCGCCGTCGCCAACCACGGTCAGCGCTGCGAACGCCATGATGCGACCGCCCTTCACCACTTTGGTGACGCGGTTCACACTAATCATCTTTTCGCGCAGGCCGTCGCTAGGCTCTTCGCTTTTTTGTACTTGAGGGCGTGCCATCTTGGTACTCCTTTAGAACTTAAGACCGCCGGCGCGCGCTGCTTCGGCGAGAGCCTTGACGCGGCCGTGGTATTGGTAACCTGAGCGATCAAAAGCGACCACTTCGACGCCGGCAATTTTTGCCTTTTCAGCGATGCGGGTGCCTACGATCTCAGCAGCGGCTTTATCGCCGCCGTTCTTAACTTGTGCGCGCACTTCAGCTTCCGCCGTTGAGGCGCTCGCCAACACTTTGCTGCCGTCACCGGAGATAACCTGCGCATAGATGTGCGAATTGGTGCGGAACACCGCGAGGCGAGTGGCCAATTGAATAGTCAGACGCACACGCGTTTGACGAGCGCGGCGAATACGAGCGACTTGCTTACTTTTAGTCATTGCAATGGCCTGCCTTACTTCTTCTTGGTTTCTTTAAGCGCCACAACTTCGTCAGAATAACGAACGCCTTTGCCTTTGTAAGGCTCTGGCGGACGGTACGCGCGAACTTCTGCGGCTACCTGACCAACCTGTTGACGGTCAGCGCCCTTGATGAGAATCTCGGTCTGCGTCGGCGTTGTTACCGTTATACCGGCGGGCATTTTGTGCGCGACAGGATGCGAGAAACCGAGCGTCAGGTTCAGTGTGTCGCCAGCAGCAGCGGCACGATAGCCCACGCCCACTAACGTCAGCTTCTTCGAGAAGCCTTCCGACACGCCGCGAACCATGTTGTTCACCAGCGCGCGGCAGGTGCCCGACATCGCACGGCTGTGCTGATCACCGTTCGCAGCAGCGAAGGTGATTTGATTATCTTTACGCTCGATCTTAACCGAGCCACCAAAGTCGTGCGACAGCGAACCCAGCGGGCCTTTGACGTCAACACGACCACCCGCCAAAAGCACTTCAACTTTGGCCGGGATCTCTACGGGGTATTTAGCAATACGTGACATGGCTGACCTCTTAAGCGACTGTGCAGAGCACTTCGCCGCCCATGCCCAGACTGCGTGCGCGACGATCAGTCATCACACCCTGAGGCGTAGACACGATGGCAACACCCAGCCCGTTCATCACGCTAGGCAAGTCATCCTTGCCGCGATAGATACGAAGACCGGGTTTGCTGATCCGCTTGATCGTCTCGATGACGGGACGACCTGCGTAATATTTGAGACCGATTTCGAGTTCGGCCACTTTGGTGATGTCACCAGCAACTTTAAAGTCTTCGATATAGCCTTCGTCTTTGAGGACGCGGGCGATAGCGGCTTTAACTTTGGACATCGGCATTTTGACCGACGTTTTTTCCATGGCCTGTGCGTTGCGGATACGGGTCAACATATCGGCTATTGGATCGGACATACTCATTTCCGAATCTCCTTACCAGCTAGCTTTGGTGAGACCAGGGATCTCACCGCGGAATGCAAGCTCGCGAACCTTATGGCGCGCGAGACCGAATTTGCTGAACACGCCACGTGGACGACCAGTCAACTGGCAGCGGTTGCGCAGGCGAGTTGGGTTGGCGTTGCGCGGGAATGCCTGCAGTTTGAGCCGCGCGTCAGCGTGCGCTTCTTCACCGGCTTTGCTGTCAGCAATGATGGCCTCAAGTGCCGCACGCTTTTTCGCGTACTTGGCAACGAGGTCACGACGTTTTAATTCGCGATTGATAGTGGCGAGTTTTGCCATGTGATGTTCTCGCTATGCCTGTTGGGGGGCGCGGAAGGGGAAACGGAACGCGGCAAGCAATGCCTTCGCTTCGTCATCGGTTTTTGCCGTGGTGGCGAACGTGATGTTCATGCCGCGCAGCGCGTCAATCTTGTCGTACTCGATCTCCGGGAAGATGATCTGCTCTTTAACGCCAAGGTTAAAGTTGCCACGACCATCGAAACCGCGCGGCGAGATGCCACGGAAGTCGCGAACGCGCGGCAGCGCGACGTTAACAAAACGGTCGAGGAACTCGAACATCTGTTTGTTACGCAACGTGACCATCGTGCCGACCGGATAGCCTTCACGAATCTTGTAGTTCGCGATAGCTTTCTTGGCTTTGGTGACGACTGGTTTTTGACCGACGATAGCGGTCAGGTCTTTGGTCGCGTGCTCAAGAATCTTCTTGTCGCCGACGGCCTCACCGACACCCATGTTGACCACGATTTTGATCAAGCGCGGCGCTTGCATCACCGACTTGTAGCCAAACTGCTTGACCAACGCCGGGACGATTTCTTTACGGTACTGCTCTTGTAAGCGAGCCATATTCTTCTCCCCGCCTAGACCGGTTGACCGGTCGATTTGAAAACACGCTGCTTGCGACCGTCGTCGAGCGATTTGATCGCCACAAAGTCTGCTTTTTTCGTGCTTGCGTTAAAGATTGCAACGTTCGAGGCCGAGATTGCGGCTTCTTTCGTCGTGATACCACCCACTTCGTTCTTCTGCGGGTTGGGACGCACGTTGCGCTTGACCTGGTTGATACCAGCAACGATCAATTGACCCTCAAGCACGCGCACGACTTCGCCGCGCTTGCCCTTGTCACGACCCGTTGTTACGACGACGGTGTCGCCCTTACGAATTTTTTGCATGATTCCGGCCTCGCTCTAGAGCACTTCAGGCGCAAGCGACACGATCTTCATGAACTTTTCAGTACGCAATTCGCGCGTGACGGGTCCAAAGATGCGAGTGCCGATGGGCTCAAGCTTTGCGTTAAGAATGACGACGGCGTTGTTGTCAAATTTGACGAGCGAGCCATCGCTGCGGCGAATGCCTTTGGCCGTACGAACGACCACGGCGTTGTAAACCTCGCCTTTTTTGACGCGACCGCGAGGCTGCGCATCTTTGATGCTGACCTTGATGACGTCACCAATACTGGCATAACGACGCCTTGACCCGCCGAGCACCTTGAAACACATGACGCGACGAGCGCCCGTGTTGTCGGCGACGTCGAGTATCGACTGCATTTGAATCATATTTTTCTCTTCTCCAACTTACCTCAAAACCTTGATTCACCGCGGTTCTGAGAAGTTTTGGGACCCCCGCATTGACTTTATTTCGTCAGCACGGATGGGGCACAGTGTGTGGCGGCAGCCCGTTTAGTGATGCGCCTAAGGCGGATCAAAAAGCTACCAAGCCCTGAAGTATGTCACATTGAGTATGCGCTGTCAACAACACTGCGTTTGCGCACCTTTTACCGATCTGGCGCGAACGGGCTCAACAATTCCACGTTGAGCACTTTGAAATCGCGCACGTTTCGTGTCACCACGACGAGCCGGTGTACGATGGCTGTGGCTGCGATGAATGCGTCTTCGGTCAAGGTGTCGGATTGACGATGCATCAGCCGCGCCCATTGACGACACACCGGCGCATCCATCGCCAGAACCTGGCCGCTCACAATGAGTTGCTCAAGCCATCCCTCTATGTGCTCCGCCTTTTCGACATCCTGCTCGCGGGTGATTTCGACGCCGCGCTGCAGCTCGGCAATGGTCATCGCTGACAGGTACAGATGGGTCGTGTCCTGAGCGCTTACCCACGCCACCACAGCGCCATGTGGCTTGGGTTTGCGCAACTCCGAGACAGCGTTGGTGTCGAGCAAATACATCTCGACTACAGGCGCTTTCGCGTCTTCAAATTGCCACGCGCAGGCAGCACAATATCGATCACGGTCGAACGGTCAAGCAACAGCTGCTTTAACGGTCGCCTGCCTGCGGTTTGCAGCGCGTCCCACTGCCGAATCGGCACCAATACCGCCGCAGCCTTTCCGTGCTTGGTGACGAGCTGTGGGCCAAGCGCCTGACTCGTCTCAAGCAGTTCGCTGAAGCGCGCTTTCGCGTCTTGAACAGGCCAGGCGTGCATGACGGTCTCCGTAAATATGGGTCAGAATTATGACTGTAATAGCCCGGGCTTGCATGGCGTGCGCACCCGGTTTAGCAATCTGCTGGTGCAGCCACGTCGTCACCACACCGTCGTTGATTTTCGACGACCGCTTTTTGTTGAAACCTACATCCAGCTTAGGCTGAACGGCGTTTTTGCCAACTATCGACATCTAGCCAATAGTTGCTTATGCCCCTATGGGATGGCAGTTTCACGCAAAAGCCGTTGCCAGCCCATCACCCGAAAAAAAGCAAATTCACTGTCCGGCGCGAACGAGACGAACTTGAAAGGCGCTGCTGCGGTCGCCAATGCCGACATTGCCGCCGCTGAAGCCCACGAACCACGCAAAGGTCGCGACTCCGGCGCTGGGCGAACCCGACCAGAAAAACCACGCTGGCGTATTCGGAAATGTGAATTCATTGATACTGGGGTTGAGCCGACACTCTTCAACCAGACTGTGCAGCTCTCTCAGGTTGGGCAGACGCCAGTCGTTGTAGCCTTTGTAGGCACCGATGGTGGCCGCTGCGTTTAGCGCGGCTTGCCAGGTGAAGGTGCTGGCAGTGCCGGTGGCACAGCCGACGCCTGACAACCCGCGCGCACAACGATCCCACATCAGCCCGGTGCGGGTGTCGGTGACCGTGCCGTTGGCACTGTCGACCACGTAGACGCTCGCCGGGTTGCTGGCCTGAATGCCAGCCACACAGGTTTGCGCTGCCGCCCATGGCGCAAAAAGCGCCAGCGAAGTGACGGCAACAAGGCGATAAAAAATAGCGGGGATTTTCACGGAACTACTCCTGATTAGGATTCTTTGTATGGGCGGATTAATGTTGCCGCGGAGCCGTAGCTCCCGCGTCTTGATCGGGTTGGGCGCAGCCCCGAACGCTGGCAACCGCGGCAAAGGCTCAAGTAGCCACCGGTTGTCACAGACCCGCGACACGACGACCGCGCAAATCTGGGTTAAAGTAGTCGTGTTCTTTAACCACAAATGCCCGAGCCCCCGCACCCGTTTCAACCATCCCCCACTCTGACGCCCGACCAACACCGCCAGCTCAACGACCCGTTGAAACTGCGCGAAGTTGGCAAAGGCGCGCAATTCTTTGGCCAGTTGCACGCTGATTTTGAGCGCCTCGATGCGCTCCATCAGCCGCTGCAGCGTTTGCCGCCGTAGCGGCGCCCACAGCGCCGCATGGGCCACTGCTTGACAGGTAAGGTGCGCAGCCCGGCTCAGCTCAGTGCCCAAGGTGTACTCGTGATAACGCGGAAAGTCGCGTATCGGGAGCTTCATCTCGACGGCACGACGCATCGCATCGCGCCAAATCGGCAAGTCCTTGTGACAAACCATTAATAAGATAAAAATCACTGTCCGGCGCGAACGAGTCGAACTTGACTGGCGAAGCTGCGGTAGTCAAAGTAGGCAAAGCCGCCGCTGAAGCTCACGCCCCACGCAATGGTCGCGCCTCCGGCGAAGGGCGAACCCGACCAGAAAAACGACGCTGGGGTATTGGGGAACCACGTGCCATCGATCGCCGGATTGAACACTCCAAAATGGGCGATGCTTTCGAGCTCCTTGACGTGCGGCATGCGCCAATCGTTGCGACCACACAGCGTCACTGCGTTGGTCGTGGCGGCATACTTTTCGGTGTCGCAGGTGCCTGCTGCGTCGCCACAGGTGCCGCCGCCGGCGGTGCCCGTCGCACCGGCGTTGTTGCTGGGGTCAGAGCTAAACCAGGTGTAGGTGTGGCCGCTGCTGCGGCGTCCGCTGGTGGTCTTGACCTCCCACATGAGGCCGGTGGAGTTGTCATAGGTGCAGGCCCAGTCGTTAGGCAAGCTGCCAAGGGCTGCGCTGGCCAGGAGTGCCGCGCCGGCATTGCTAATCTTCGTAAAGCTAAAGCCTGCCGCACCGTCAGCCGCGCTGTTGAGAGCGGGGTTGGCGTCGCGGCCCTTGCTGCAGTCCTGCTGCGCAATGTTGGCACCGCTGCTGGTGCAGCCGACGTTGTTGCCGCTCGACGGCTCACCGCCGAAAGTGATGCCGGTATCGTTCAGGCGCCCTGTGCCCAAGCCCACCCAGCCCGCTTGCGCGCAGGGCGTGGCGAGGTAGTTTTCAATGTCGGCGGGCAGCGCGCGTGAAGCCCCTGCGCCGAGCGCGCCGCTGACCAGCGCCGTGCCGCGAATGCCCAACATGTATCGCATCATCAACAAGCCGTCGGTCGTCGCCTCAATGCGCCCGTTGCCATCAATATCCATGCTGCACACGGCGGCGTGGCTGGCAGGAATGGCGGCGAGCGCGAGAACGGCAAACAGCGCGCGGCACCCGATGAAGCGGTGAAGACGCTGCGTGCTAAATCGCACTAATTGCATTGTCGCAACGATGGATGTTTGAATCATAAATCCCTCCGGAAAGCTCAATCCTGTTGGAGCTGACAATATCACGAAATAATGCCGGGGGCTAAGGTTTGTCGGCGGTGCGGGTGCTCCCCGTTTCGCAAGCGTTATACACTACAGCTTTTTTGCCAATTGCCCGCTGAGCCAAGGCTAGAATCAGACAATGTCGGTTATCGACTTTGATCGTAATAGAGGTCTAGCCCTTATAGCGCATAGGTTTCAGCATAAAGCTGTAACTCCTGGCCTCAAAGTTTCATCGCTGACGTTCGCGGCAATCAGAAAGATCACGCGCTTGCGCAACAATTGATTTCATCAGCCCAAAAAAAAGACAACCGAAGTTGCCTTTTTTTCACGCTGGGAACTGAGACGGCTTACGCCTTCTCGATCACCCTCGACACGGTCCAGGATTTGGTCTTGGAGAA
>ENA-OFCX01000435-OFCX01000435.1-metagenomes-genome-assembly--contig:-NODE-435-length-21983-cov-4.270020_pt1 | contig 21983 bp, 17 predicted proteins | sample MGYA00153384_OFCX01 | MGnify analysis MGYA00153384
CGTTGTGTCGCGTGCCACTGCAAGTTTACCAATACAGTCCGCATATAACTCATCCCGCCGGGTAATAATAAAAACGACAGTCTTCGCCCCAAAAATGATGGGCGTTAACAATGGCTCGACGAGCGCATCCACGGTCACTGCAACACAGCGTCGCGTTACGCTTGCATGAGTGAAATCGTTGTACTTGACGATCTTGTCGGCGCTTTCACCAAACTTGCGAAAATTTACCCTTCGCGGGTCACTTTTTACTTCTGCCGCCATCCAGTTCATGAACGACACTCGCTTAATCACAGAGTCGAACACAATCAATGTTTTTTGTGACGCCATTTTCATAGCAAAAACTATCGCTCGAAACGCGGTGCAAAAAAATATTCAAGCGCCGTCACACAATCTGTGACCCAATGTTCCTTTATTCCTCGCCGCAGTGCGTCAACCCCGAGGCGTGCAGCTGCGGGAGCGCCCTTGATCTCAACCCGGTTAGAACTCATGTTCCAGCCGGGGAAAATACGCTCAGTAACCTCCTCCGAAAAAAACACCTCAACGTCGGTATGCCTCGAATCGGAATTGATACGCGAGAATGTTTCCGAAACCGCATCCCGCGAACCTTCCAGCAGCTGGATAAAATATCCCCCCAAATAAAAAAGCGCCCCCGTAACGTCGCTCTTCTTATTGCGCCGGATGGAATCTTCAACCAGTTCATTGAGGACCGCGGGCTCGCTGAACTCTTCGGCCGCATAACTAACGTATAAAAGGCGTTGCATGTATGAAGTCCAATAGGGGGTATACACAAGCCGACCTTCGCTGGCAAATCAGGTCAAGCACTTATGCTAATTCGGGGAGCGAAGAGTAAGGCACAAATGTGAAAAAGCCACGCTTGGATGCCGTGATTTACGATATTTAACAAAGCGGCTAGTTGATAGGGGCATTAAAAGTACAGTCACTTTCAACCATGCACTAATTGCGAAAATCGCAACGGCTCCTTGCCCCTCGCTCGGGTGTTGCAGATCATTCATCGCGAAGGATCGGAGATAGAGTGAAAATTTCACCGTGTTTGATCGCCGCATCAACCTACTGCGCGTGCAAATTTCGTGGCTCCGGTTCACGCATTACACTAAGTGGGTTTCCGCTCTTCGACTCGAACTTCGCCGCTTGCGACAGTTTTGGGAATATTTGTCGTAGACATGCCATGCTTCCGCGAGTTCCCCATATTTCAAGCAGTCCTGCAAAAGTTGCCGATGCGATTCAATCTTTATAAGTCGCAACCTCTCCCACTCGTCAGCAGATAGCTGCCGACGCAAGCCGTTTAATTTGGAAGAATAGTCATGCCCGCCCCTATCCTGACGAAAACACAATGGCAGTCCTTGCCAAAGGTATTGCTGCACGAACACCTCGACGGTGGCCTGCGGTCGCAAACGCTGCTGGAGCTCTGCCGACAACGCAACGTGCCGTTGCCCGCGCAATCGGCAAACGATTTGGCCGCATGGCTACTCGCCAATTCCCACTCTGGCAGCCTTGAGCGTTACCTCACCGGTTTTAGCCTTACGGTTGCAGCGATGGCTTCCGAAGCGGCGTGCGAGCGGGTTGCGTTTGAAGCCGCAGAAGACGCGCGTCTGGATGGCTGCGTGCTGGCTGAGTTCCGCATGGCGCCACTGCTGCTGGAAGAATTCGGCCTTTCTGGCGAAGCGGTTATTGAGGCGCTATTACGTGGATTGAAAAAAAGCACCCTTCCATCGGGCTTTATCGTCTGCGCCATGCGCACCGATTCGCCCGAGGCCACGGCGAAGAGCGCGCTCATGCCGGTGTTGGAGCTGGTGGGGTTGGTCATCGCATAGTGCAACTTGCCGGCCCCGGCGGCTTGGGCGATGTCGCCCCAGGTCGGGGCTTTCGTATCCCAGCCCAACTGCTTCAGTTTGGCGGCCTTCACGCCCAGCGCCACGCGGGAATAGAAGAGCTTCTCGCGCGACAGTGGCTTGGTCGCCAGCGCCAGCGCCGGGTAGGCGCCGCTGGCCGGCAGGATGGCGTCGAAGCGCTCGCCGGCGTTCACGCGCTCGACGATGTCCAGTGCGCCGGCGTAGGACAGCCGCAGCGGCACGCCGGCGGCCTGCGCGGCCTTCTGCAGCAACGGCTCAATATCACGCAACTCGCTGCCGGCCAGCACGCTGAATTCACCCACTGCCGCGACCCCAGGCGCCGAGGCAGCCGTGCTGGCCGGCATCTCGCGCTTGCCGCAGCCGCCCAGCAGCAGCAAGCTCAACGTGGCGGCGGCGCCGGCACGCAGCCAGCCGCGCCGCAGGTTCACAAGCGCACTCCGTTGTTGCCCTGGGTAAGCTGCGCCGCCTCCTGCCCGCGCACCCGGTCGAGGTAGGTGCGCGATTTGGCGACCTCGCTGTTGAGGGCGTTCACGGTGGTCTGCATCGACTCCAGGGCCTTGCCCTTGAAGTCGGCAATCGCGTCCATGGTTTGGTAGATGTTGGCGAATGCCTGTTGCAGCTTGGCGATGTCGATGGTGCTGCTGGCCGCCTGCTGGTGGATGGCCGAGCTCTGGTCGCGCAGCATCTCGCTGGTGCTGGCGATCAGGTTGCCCGTGGTGGTGTTGAGTGCGCTGATCTGGTCCAGCACCAGTTTTTGGTTGGCCAGCGCCTGCGCCACGATCACTGCAGTGCGCAGCGCGCTCACGGTGGTGGTGGTGGCGCGGTCCACGCCCTTCATCAACTCCAGGTTGTTCTTGCGGATCATGTCCAGCGCCAGGTAGCCCTGGATGTTCACTGCCATCTGCGTCAACAGGTCGGTCACCTTCTGCCGCGTGTAGAACAGCATTTCCTCGCGCACGACCCGTGCCTTCTCGGGGTCGCTGGCAGTCAGCGCGCCGGCCTTGGCGTCGAGCTCGGCATCGAGCTTTTTTCCGATGTGGACGTACTTCTCCAGCCTTTCCATCAAGCCCCAGAGGTTGACCTTCTCCTGCTCGATGGCGGCGTTGTCGCGCAACAGCTCGTCCTTGCCACGCTTGAGCGACTCGATGATGGCGTTGAGGTGCGCCTGGCTGCTCTGGTAACGGTCGAAGTAGTCGGCCAGCTTGTTGCCCAGGGGGATGATGCCCAGCAACTTGCGCGCGCTGAAGAGGTCACCCTGGCGCGAGGGGTCCAGCGCCTCGATCTGTCGGCGCAGGTCGATCAAACCCTTGCCGATCTCGCTGCCCTTGTCGAAGAGGCCGTTGTCCAGGGTCTTCACGGGCCGGTCGAGCATGCGGTTGGACACGCTGGCCGAGGCTTCGATGTCCTTGTTCCCCATGCTGTGGATGCGCTCGACGGCTTCCTTGAACTTGGGGTCCTGCGCGTCGTGGGTGGTGATGTCCTCGATGAATTGGCGCACCTGGGCGTCGAGCTCGTTGACCGCCTCGGGCTTGAGCCTGACGCGGCCGCTGGCGGACTCCACCGACACGGCGGCCACGGGCGCGGGTGGCTCGAGCGTGAAAGTTTGCGGCGGTGTGACTTCGGTCGTGACGGGGTTGCTGGCGGGGTTGCTGGCGGGGTTGTTCATGGGCTTGCTCCTGGGCTACTTGAACCGGGCCTCGATGGCCACGATCATGCGTTCCAGCCACTCGTGGCTGGGCGGGTCTATGACATCCACCAGCACCTCGGGCACGTTGATGCCGCGCTGCTTCCAAAGCTCGGGGCCCTTGGTCTCGCCACCGGTGCGGTAGCCGTATTCGTGTGCGAGTTCGCGCAGCTTGGGGTCGTTCTCAAGCGCTTCGCCCAGGCGCACGCCGGCGGCTGTATAGGGCACGAGCACATGCTTGGAGAACACGGTGGGCCGCGGGTAGATGATCACCATGTCGCCCTTGATCTTGGCCGGGTGCTTGAGCCAGAACTCGACCAGCTGCGATTCGTACGTGATGAGCAGCGGCGCCTTGCCCATGCCCAGGGCCAGGTAATCCTCGAACGGCCCCGAAGACGACTGCTCCTGCAGGCCTTGGCGCAAGAAGAGCGGGGCCACGATCGGCAACACGCGGTCCACGTCGTCCTGGCTCTGCACGATCTGCTGGTTGTTGGCGAGGTAGCTGGTCAAAGCCAAATACATCGCGGCACTGTTGGAGGTGCGCACGTCGGTCGAACTCACGAGCACGGCCTTGCCTGTGGCAAACGCGGCGCTGGACTTGAGCTCGCGCCAGCGCGTGCCCTTTTCTGCCAGCGCCATGAGCCCGGGCATGTCCTTGAGGTAATAGACCTCGCCCGCGCGCTCGGCCAGCCCGTTGGCCACCAGGATGTCGGCAATCGGCCGCCAGCTGGCCAGCACCATCGGCGTGTAAAAGGGGTTGAAGACATTGGCTGCCTTGGCCTGCTGGCGCAAGGTGGCGCCTGCGGGGGCGCCCGAGGGAAAGCCGAAGTCGTATTTGGTCGCGTCATAGCGCGCGGCGATGGTGCGCGACCCGGCCTTCTCGACGCTGACCGTGATGCCGCGCGCTGCCAGGGCCTGCTGCACGCGCGGATCTGCAAAGAAGGACTCCTTCTCCGAGCCGATCAAGCCGCGCACGCTGACCTGTCTGGCCTGCTCGACGCGCGCCGCCTGCGTCGCGCTGCGCTCGCCTTCGACACGCGTGTTGGACAACCAGATCCCGCCGCCGACCCCCGCCAGCAGCAGCATAGCCAGTACTGGTGCCACCCATCTGCGGATTTCCACCCGAACTCCCTTCAACGCCTACCACGGCTGGTAGCGGCGCGATGATAGCGGCGGGTCGAGTCGCCGTGCGGGGCGCTCAGGGCTCGTCTGATTCCAGCCGCCCCTGGTGGCTGCGCGCTTGTTTGCGGTAAGCGCTGCGGTCGGCTTGGTGCGCCATAAACCACTTCCGCAGTTCTTCGCGCAGCGCTTGCGCATCGGGGGCGTTGTGTTCCAGCACCTGCAGCGTGCTGCGGCGCGCGCTGCGGTCGATGAAAAAAACCTGCGCGATGACGTCGCCACGGCGCACGTGCACAGGGCCCTCCGCCGGCCGGCGCACCACCAGGTTCACCGGGTGGGCGTACCAGTCGGTTTCCACCAGCGCAATCAACACATCCAGCGGCGGGCCACGGTTGATGGGCGGGCCGAAGTGGCTGTCCACCCCCGGCGGTGTGCGCAGCAGCCAGGGCAGGTGCAATTTGAAGAACACGGCCTGGTCGGGCCGGTCCATGAAGCTGATGCCGGGCTGTTGTGGCCGCAGCTCCCGTGCGTGGCCGGCTTCGTCGACAAAAGGCAGCGGGTCGGCGTCGAAGGCGTTGCCCGCGAATCGGCTCGGCGCGTGGTCGACGACATAAAACACCCGCTCGTCGCCTGGTGGTTTCGCGACTTCGGGTGGGCTGAAGTCGCGTGCGCCTGCGGGCACATCAGCCGCCTCGCAAAGGCCGAAGTCGAATGGCGCCGGCACCAGCAGCCCCAGCGCACACGCGGCGGTGAACGGCAGGCACTGTTCCTGCACGCCATAGCCACGCGGCACCTCGGACCGAGTGCTGGCCGGTGCCCGCATCGGCAAGGGCACGCCCGGCACCATCGGCAGCAGCTTCAGGTGCATGGCTGCCGCCGGTGGAGATTCAAGCCGCGAGAAGTTGCCGCAGCACAAACGGCAGGATGCCGCCGTGCTTGTAGTAGTCCACCTCGATGGCGGTGTCGATGCGCAGCGTCAGCGGCACGCGGCGCGCCTTCCCGTCCTTGCCGGTGATGACCAGGGTCGCGTCCTGCTGCGGCTTGATCTCGGCGGCGAGTTCGATGTCGAAGCTTTCGTCGCCCTGGATGCCCAGCGTCTGCCACGAGTCACCGCCCTTGAACTGCAGCGGCAGCACGCCCATGCCGACCAGGTTGCTGCGGTGGATGCGCTCGAAGCTGCGCGCCACGACCGCCTTCACGCCGAGCAGTTGCGTGCCCTTGGCAGCCCAGTCGCGGCTCGAGCCGGTGCCGTATTCCTCGCCGCCGAAGATCACCGTCGGCGTGCCCTCGGCCAGGTACTTCATCGCGGCGTCGTAGATGAACATTTTCTCAGGCACGGACCCCGCTGCGGCCGCGGCCGGGGAGGGCTGGAACAGCGTCACGCCGCCTTCCTCCCGCGAGCCATCGGCGCCGGCCGGAATCATCAGGTTCTTGACGCGCACATTGGCGAAGGTGCCGCGCACCATCACATCGTGGTTGCCGCGCCGTGACCCGTACGAATTGAAATCGATCTTGGCGACGCCGTGTTCCTTCAGCCAGGCGCCGGTCGGCGTGGCTTCCTTGATCGAGCCGGCTGGCGAGATGTGGTCGGTGGTGATCGAGTCGCCAAACAGCGCCATCGCGCGCGCCCCGGTGATGCCTGCGGCCGCGGCGGCCGGCACCATCGTGAAGTTGTCGAAGAACGGCGGCTTGGCGATGTAGGTCGAGGTGGGCCAGTCGTAGACCTGGCCCTTCACGCCCTTGATTTTTTCCCACAGCTTGCCGGGTTCGCTGGCGACCTTGTCGTAGTTCTTCTTGAAGGCCTTGCCGTCCATCGCGTACTTCATCAGCTTGTGCACTTCATCGCTGCTCGGCCAGATGTCGCCCAGGAAGATCGGCTTGCCGCCCTTGCCGTGGCCGAGCGGCTCCGTCATCAGGTCTTTGCTGACCGTTCCGGCGATTGCGTACGCCACCACCAGCGGCGGGCTGGCCAGGAAGTTGGCCTTCAGGTTCGGGTGGATGCGCGCCTCGAAGTTGCGGTTGCCCGACAGCACCGCCGCGCACACCAGATCGTTCTGCGTGATCGCGTCGTTGAACTCGGACGTCAGGTCGCCGGCATTGCCGATGCAGGTGGTGCAGCCGTAGCCTGCGAGGTAGAAGCCGAGCTTTTCGAGGTAGGGCAGCAGGCCGGCCTTCTCGAGGTAATCAGTGACGATGCGCGAGCCTGGCGCGAGCGAGGTCTTGATGTGCGGCTTGACTTTCAGCCCGGCCTCGACCGCCTTTTTCGCCAACAGCCCGGCCGCCAGCAGCACGCCGGGGTTCGAGGTGTTGGTGCACGAGGTGATCGCTGCGATCAGCACGTCGCCATTCTTCAGGCTCACGCCGCCCGCCGTGGGCACCGCCACGTCGAGCTTGTCGGCCGATTGGTTGAAGCCGTTCTCGCTCGGCGGCTTGCTGAACAGCGATGCGAACTGCGCCTTCACATTGCCGAGTTCGATGCGGTCCTGCGGGCGCTTCGGGCCGGCCAGGCTGGGCGCCACGCTGCCGAGGTCGAGCCTGACCACCTGGCTGTAGTCGATCTCGCCGGCGCGCGGCACGCCGTACATCTTTTGCGCCCTGAAATAGGCCTCGAAGGCTTCGATCTCGGCCTTGCTGCGGCCGGTGCCTTTGAAGTAGTCGATCGTCTTGTCGTCGACCGGGAAAAAGCCCATCGTCGCGCCGTATTCGGGCGCCATGTTGGCGATCGTGGCGCGGTCGGGAAGCGCCAACGTGGCGGTGCCGGCGCCGAAGAATTCGACGAACTTGCCCACCACTTTTTCCTTGCGCAGCTGCTCGGTCACGGTCAGCACCAGGTCGGTGGCGGTGACGCCTTCGCGCAACTGCCCGGTCAGCTCGAAGCCCACCACGTCGGGCGTCAAAAAGTACACCGGCTGGCCGAGCATGCCGGCCTCGGCTTCGATGCCGCCCACGCCCCAGCCGACCACGCCGATGCCGTTGATCATCGTCGTGTGGCTGTCGGTTCCCACCAGCGTGTCGGGGTAATACACCGGCGGCGCCTTGCCTTCGGCTGTCTTGACGCCGGGGATCTTGTGCACCCCGCGCGCCAGGTATTCCAGGTTCACCTGGTGCACGATGCCGAAGCCGGGCGGCACCACACCGAAGGTGTCGAAGGCCTGCATGCCCCACTTCATGAACTGATAGCGTTCCTGGTTGCGCTGGAACTCCAGCTTCATGTTCAGGTCGAGCGCCTTCTTGTTGCCGTAGTGGTCGATCATGATCGAGTGATCAACCACCAGATCGACCGGCACCAGCGGCTCGATCGTCTTCGGGTCCTTGCCCATCGCCGCGGCCACGTTGCGCATCGCCGCCAAGTCGGCCAGCAGCGGCACGCCGGTGAAGTCTTGCAGCACCACGCGCGCCACCACGAAGGGAATTTCGTCGCTGCGCTCGGCCTTCGGTTGCCAGTTGGCGAGCTGCGTCACATGCTCCTTGGTGACCTTCTTGCCGTCGCAGTTGCGCAGCACCGATTCGAGCACGATGCGGATCGACACCGGCAGCCGGTTCACGTTCGGAAAGCTGCGCGCCAGCGCCGGCAGCGAATAGAACTGGCCCTCCTTGCCAGACGCGGTGGTGAAGGTCCTCAGCGTCTTCGCATAGGCATGGGCAGGGGCTTTGACGACGGTCGTTTTCGAGGTGGCCATGGTGCTCTCCAGTGGGAATGCACAGATTGTGCATGGCGCGGCTGGACGGACTCTTACAGAACCGACGGTCGCCACTGCCCCTTGACGCCTTCTGGCGCGTGGCTTGATGGACCCTTCAATCAACCCATTCGATACGTGGTGCAGACGTCGGTGCGGGCGAGGTCTGCAGCAGCTCGAGCAGCGCGTCGAGGTCTTGCGGCCCGCCCAGGCGCTGTCGGCCTTGACGCAGCACCGACAAGCCGTCCCCGCCGTCGGCCATGAAGTTGTTGACAGTCACGCGGTAGTCCAGCTCGGGCCGCACGGACTCGCCGTTCAGGCGCAACTCCTGCACGCGTTGGCCCGGCGCGGCGCGCGCCAGCCAGCGGTAGCTCAGGCCCGCCGACGGGCTCAGCAGCGGGCCGGCGGCGGTTTGCCCTTCGAGCAGCGCCTTCAGCTCGGCGCCGCTCAGGCTCATCACCACCAGGTTGTTGCCGAACGGTTGCATCGTGAAGGCGTCTCCGTAGGTGACGCTGCACGGCGGGCCCGCGCTGCAGGCCAGGTCGGATCGGATGCCGCCGGGATTCATCAGCGCCAGCTGCGCGCCGCCGCGGTCGGGCGCACGTGTGGCGGCCCATTGCGCGTCGGCCACCAGCCGACCCGCCGCGCTGTCGGCGCGTCCGCGACGGTCGAAGTCACCGGCGATGCGGCCCACCACGCGCTGGCTGCGCGGCGCGGCGGCTGCGGCGTAGGCAGCCACGGCCTGCGTGATCGCGGGCCGCGAACGGCTGTCGCGCAGCGCTGCGGCATACGGCTCGGGTTGTGCGGCGGCGATGGCCGCACGCTGAGTCGCGTCGCTGCGGTCATTGAACACCGGCAGGTTGCGGCTGACGGTCTGTTCCCGCACGACGCGCCCGCTGAACGGGTCGATCAACAGGTCGGCGACCGACACGCCGCGCCCGAACGACACGGCCTGCATCACCGGCCGCCCGCCGATCAGGCAGTTGTAGCCCTGGTGCGTGTGGGCGGTGAGGATCAGATCGATGTCTGGCGAGAGCCGGCGCGCGATCTCGAAGCCCGGGCCACGGGCTTGCGGGCAGTTCGGGTCGTTCCAGTCGGCCGGCTGGCCGGCGGAGCCGGTCTCGCCGCCTTCATGCATCGTCACCACCATCGCGTTCACGCCCTGCGCCTTCAGCTGCGCGGCGCTGCGGTTGATGGCGGCGGCTTCGTCGGTGAAGCGCAACCCCGCCACGCCCGAGGGCACCACGATGAACGGTGTGCTGCGCGTGACGGCGCCGATGAAGCCGACCCGCACCGTGCCATAGCGCTGCACCCAGAACGGCGCGAACAGCGTCTGCCCGGCGGCATCCTCGATGTTGGCGGCGACCACGGGGAAGTGCGCGCCGGTGTGCACCTGCCGGGCGCACGATTGCATCGCGGCGTCTGCGGCATCCACACCGCAGCCACCGCGCAACAGGCGCTGCAGCTCGGTGACGCCGGCGTCGAACTCGTGGTTGCCCGGTGCGGCGACGTCGACGCCGATCTGGTTCATCACGTCGATCGTCGACTCGTGGCGGAACAGCGCCGACACCAGCGGTGCCGCCCCCACCATGTCGCCGCTGGAGACCAGCACACTGTGCGGCGCCGAGGCGCGCAACGCATCGACCAGCCCGGCCAGCGCCGGCGCCCCGCCCACGGCGACGCGCAGGGGCTGTGTCGGCCCGGCCGGATCGGCCAGGTTCAAGCTCAGCGTGCCGGCCTCGAGGTGACCGTGGAAGTCATTGAACGCGATCACGCGCAACCGCACCGGCGCGTTGTCGGCCGCTGGAACGTCCGGAGGCCCGTGCGTGGCGCAGCCCGCCACCAGCGACAGCGACGCGGCCAGCGCCAGCAGGCGTGCGCCGAGGCCGGCGCCGAAAGCCCGGCCGAGCGACATGGCGCAGCCGATGTTCGACCGGGTGGCTCGGTGGCTGCGCATGTCGGTCGCTTTCACCTAAACGCTATTTCCGCGGGCCGGATCGGGCGCGTCGGGCGCGTCGGCCGAGAACGGCAGGTAGCGCACCGCCAGCACCCCGCCGATCGCCCGGATCGCATCGAGCACGCTGTCGTCGACCGCGCTTTCGACGTCCACCAGGGTGTAGGCCATCTCGCCGCGCGACTTGTTGACCATGTTGTGGATGTTCAGCCCGGCGTGCGCCATCGCGGTCGAGATCTGCCCGAGCATGTTGGGCACGTTGGCATTGGCGATCGTGACGCGGAAGGCAGATTCACGCGCCATGCCGACGTTCGGAAAGTTGACTGCGTTGGCGACGTTGCCGTGCTCGAGGTAATCGCGCAGTTGGTCGGCCACCATCACGGCGCAGTTCTCCTCGGCCTCGGCCGTCGATGCACCGAGGTGCGGCAGCGCGATCACGCGCGGATGCACATTGACGGCGGCGCCGGGGAAATCGCAGACGTAGGTGCCGAGCTGTCCCGCATCGAGCGCCGCCAGCACGGCGGCCTCATTGACCACGCCTTCGCGCGAAAAATTCAGCAGCACCGCGCCCGGGCGCATCAGGCCGACGTTGGCCTCACCGACCGTGTGGCGCGTGGCGTCGAGCAGCGGCACGTGCAGCGTCACGAAATGGGCGGCCTTGAGCACCTCGGCCACGCTGCCGGCCTTGCGCACTTGCGCCGGCAGGCTCCAGGCGGCCTCGACCGTGATGTGCGGGTCGTAGCCCAGCACGTCCATGCCGAGCTTGATGGCGGCGTCTGCGACCAGGCAGCCGATCTTGCCGAGGCCGATCACGCCGAGCGTGTGACCTGCCAGCTCGATGCCGGCGTAGCTTTTCTTGCCGGCCTCGACCTGCCGGTCCATGTCGGGCGCCGCAGGGTCGAGCGCGGCCACGAAGCGCAGCGCGGGCACCAGGTTGCGCGCCGCCATCAGCATGCCGGCCAGCACCAGTTCCTTGACGGCGTTGGCGTTGGCGCCCGGCGCGTTGAAGACCGGCACACCGCGCGCGCTCATGGCGGCCACCGGGATGTTGTTGGTGCCGGCACCAGCGCGCGCAATGGCCCGCACGCTGTCGGGCAGCTGCATCGAATGCATGTCGGCCGAGCGCACCAGCACCGCGCTGGGCTGGGCCAGGTCGTTGCCGATGTGGTAGCGGTCGGCCGGCAACCGCGCCAGACCGCGCGGCGAGATCTGGTTCAGCACCAGCACGTCGAAGCGACGAGCCGACGCCTCATCCATGGCCGGCCTCGAACTCGCGCATGTAGGCCACCAGCGCCTGCACGCCCTCGATCGGCATGGCGTTGTAGATCGACGCCCGCATGCCGCCCACCGAGCGGTGGCCCTTGAGCTGCAGCATGCCGCGCGCCTGCGCACCCTTCAAAAACGCGTCGTCGAGCGCGTCGTCCTTCAGCTTGAACGGCACGTTCATCAGCGAGCGGTCGGCGCGCGCCACCGGGCTCGAATAAAACGAACTCGCATCGAGCAGGTCGTACAGCAGCGCGGCCTTGGCGCGGTTGTGGCGCTCGATGCCGGACAGTCCGCCCTGCGCCTTGAGCCACTGGAACACCAGCCCGGCGATGTAGATCGCATAGGTCGGCGGCGTGTTCAGCATCGAGTCGTTGTCGGCCTGTTGCTGGTAACTGAAGACCGACGGCGTGATCGGCAACGCGAGGCCGATCAGGTCGTCGCGCACGATCACCAGCGTGAGGCCGGCCGGGCCGATGTTCTTTTGCGCGCCGCCATAGATCGCACCGAAACGGCCGATGTCGACCGGGCGCGACAGGATGTTGGACGACATGTCGGCCACCAGCGGCACGTCGCCGGTGTCGGGCGTGAAGTGGTACTCGACGCCGCCGATCGTCTCGTTCGAGCAGATGTGCACATAGGCGGCGTTCGGGTCGAGCTGCCAGGTGTCGAAGGCCGGCACGCTGGTGTAGCCGCTCGCCTCGGCGCTGGCGGCGACGTTGACCTTGCAATAGTTCTTCGCTTCCTTGATCGACTTCTTGGACCACTCGCCGGTGTTGACGTAGTCGGCACCGGAGCGGCCGCGCAGCAGGTTCATCGGCACGAAGGCGTTTTGTCCGATCGCGCCGCCCTGCAGGAACAGCACCTTGTAGTTCGCCGGGATCGCCAGCAGTTCGCGCAAATCGGCTTCGGCCTGCGCGTGGATCGACATGTACTCCTTGCCGCGGTGGCTCATCTCCATCACCGACATGCCCGAGCCGTGCCAATCGAGCATCTCGGCGGCGGCGGTGCGCAGCACCGATTCGGGCAGCACGGCAGGGCCGGCGCTGAAGTTGAAAACGCGAGTCATGGGGCGGTCTCCGCAGGTGAGCCAGCGCGGGCCGGCGGAAGGTGCGCGGACCGGCGTTTCGACGAGGTCGGTGAGCTTAGCCGATGTGTCGCGGTGGGCCATGGGGCGAAGCACTTCGGGTATCTTGCGTCCATGAGCGGTATCTGCTTGCCCCCACTCTCACTTCGTTCGCTGCCCCCCAAGGAGGCACGTCAGTGCCTTCGGGCGGCCGGGCGGCACTGACATGACCTTCTTCTGGCACGACTACGAAACTTTCGGCCGCGTGCCTCGGCGCGACCGGCCGGCGCAGTTCGCCGGTTTGCGCACCGATGCGGAGTTGAACGAGCTCGAGCCGCCGGTGATGATTTACTGCCGGCCCGCGCCCGACTGGCTGCCCGAGCCAGAGGCCTGCGTGCTGACGGGCATCACGCCGCAGATGTGCCTCGAGCGCGGCGTGCCGGAGCACGAATTTGCGCACGCCATCGAGCAGCAACTGGCACGGCCCGGCACCGTCGGCGTGGGCTACAACTCGATCCGTTTCGACGACGAAGTGACGCGCCACCTGTTCTGGCGCTGCCTGATCGATCCGTATGCGCGCGAATTTCAAAACGAGTGCGGGCGCTGGGACCTGCTGGACGTCGTGCGCTGCTGCTACGCGCTGCGCCCCGACGGCATCGAATGGCCGCTGCACGACGATGGCCGCGCGTCGTTCAGGCTCGAACACCTGGCGACCGCCAACGGACTGATGCACGCAGCGGCCCACGACGCGCTCTCGGACGTGCGGGCCACCATCGCGCTGGCCCGGCGCATCCGGACGGCTCAGCCGCGGCTGTGGGACTTCTGCCTGCGGCTGCGCAAAAAAGACGCGGTGAACCAGGAAATCGCCACCGCACAGGCCCTTGGCCAGCCCTTCCTTCACGTGTCGGGCATGTACGGCCCCGAGCGCGGCTGCATCGCCGCCGTGTGGCCGCTCGCGCCGCACCCGACCCACAAGAACGAACTGATCGTCTGGGACCTGAGCCACGACCCGGCTGCGCTGTTCGCGCTGGGTGTCGAAGAGATCCGCACCCGCATGTTCAGCAAGGCGGAGCAGTTGCCGCCCGGCGTGGCGAGGCTGCCGATCAAGACGATCCACACCAACAAGTCGCCGATCGTCGTGGCGAACCTGAAGACGCTGTCGGCCGAGATGGCGGCGCGCTGGGGACTGGACATGGCGGCCGCGCTGCGGCATGCGGCGGTGGCGGCGCAAGGCAGCGCGGCGATGGCCGGCCTGTGGTCGGACATCTTTCAGCGGCCGCCGGGCGCGACCCGCGTCGATGTGGACGAAGACTTGTACGGTGGCTTCGTCGGCAACGACGACCGCCGCGTGCTGGAACGCCTGCGCGCGCTCACGCCCGAGCAACTGGCGCTCAAGCGGCCCGAGTTCAAGGATGCACGGCTCGACGAATTGCTGCTGCGCTTTCGCGCTCGCAACCATCCGGCCACGCTGAGCCCTGCCGAGCAGGCGCAGTGGCAAGCGCATTGCGCCCGGCGGCTGCACGAAGGAGGCGAGGGCAGCCTGGGCCTGCAGGCCTATCTCGATCACATTGATGTGCTGACCGAAAGCGCCGACGAACGTGGGCAGGACATACTGGGGGCGCTGGTCGACTACGCCACCGAGATCGCGCCAGAGCTGCCGTGAGCCGGCGCGGCCTCTGGCAGGCACTGCGTTGCGGCAGACCCGGTTCGGCACGGCCTGCTGGCTGCCTGCCGGCCGCTCTGGCGGCCCGCGGATGCGAGGACGCTGACCATGAACCAGGAGGCGCCATGCCTGTTTTGCAATCGTTGAACTGCCGATCGTCGAAGCGCCAATCTGGCGTTGTCGCGCTGCTGTTGGCAGCCACGCTCGGCGGGGCCGGTGCAGCGCGCGCCGACCTGCCGGCGCAGATCGAGAAAATCAAACCCAGCGTCGTGGTGGTGGGCTACTTCAAGGCCACCAACAGCCCGCGCTTCGGCATGTCGGGCACCGGCTTCGCGGTGGGCGATGGCAGCCTGGTGGTGACGAATGCGCACGTGCTGGCCGACCCGTCCGTGGCCGACACCGGCGCCTCGCTGGTCGTGCAGGTGCGCACCGGCCGCGATGAACTGCAGGCGCGGGCGGCCAGCGTGCTAGAGATCGACCGCGCTCACGATCTCGCGCTGCTTCGCATTGAAGGCGCTCCGTTGCCTGCGCTGACATTGCAGGCCGGCGACGGCGTGCGCGAGGGGCAGCCGGTGGCATTCATGGGTTTTCCGATCGGCGGCGTGCTTGGCTTTTCGCCGGTCACGCACCGCGGCATCGTCTCGTCGATCACGGCCGCGGCGCTGCCCAGCCCGACCGCACAGCAGTTGAGCAACAGGAGCTTGCGCAGCCTGCGCGAAGGCCGCTTCGATCTGTACCAGCTCGATGCCACCGCCTACCCTGGCAACAGCGGCGGCCCCCTGTTCGACCCGGACACCGGCGAGGTGCTCGGCGTGCTCAACATGGTGCTGCTCAAAGGCACACGCGAGTCGGCCCTGAGCCAGCCGACCGGCATCAGCTATGCAATTCCTTCCGGCTTCATCGTCAAGCTGATGCAACGTCTGAAGAAACCATGAGGGATCTGCGGGTCACCTGACTTGGGGCAACCCAGCGCCGACGGGGCGGTTTCAAGCGGCCTGATTGCGTGTTCACCACGGTGCCGAGCAGCGGGCCGGGCACGGGCCCCGATGCGGCTGCGTTCGCCCGTGCCAGCGCAGGTCAGGGCGCAGGTGGGAGCGCTGGTTCGAGCGCCGGCGCAGGAAGGGCAGGTGCTGGAAGAGCAGGTGCTGAAACGGCAGATGCTGGAGGGGCAGGCGGTGCCGCCGCTGGGCCGGCGCCGATCTCGGCGGGCGCCGATGCGGCCGAGGCCGCGGTCGCCGCCGCAGCGGCTGGCAGTGCGGCGGCTGGCAGTGCCGCGGCGCTGGGGTTCGAAGCGGTCGCTGCCGGATCGGTGTTCGGCGCCGTGGCGGCAGTCGGGACGACTGCTGCGGCGGCCGCTGCAGCCGCCTGCGCTGCAACCTTCGCTGCTTCCTCTTCCTGGGCTTGCACACGCCGCGCGGTCATGATTTCGCGCTGCTTCGGGTGCACGCAGTCGTCGAGCTCACGTTGACCGCTCTTGACGTTGAGCAGCATCGACTTGCTGCCGATCTGCACCATCAGCCGCTCGCCGCTCACATCTTCCAGGCGGATCGCTCCGGTCGACGACAACACCGGCTTCATCACGAAAAGCTTCTTGCCCGACTTCACTGCCACGTAGGCGATGAACGCGGTGTGCGGATCGATGTCCACGCGCTGGTTGAACTCGCACTCATAGCTGCCGTAGAAGACCTGATCGGCGGCTTCGATCTGCTCCGGCGTTGCGGGCGGCGGCTGAACCGGCGGCGCCACTGCGACCGGCGCCTTCCCGGCCCGCCGCGTGGCCTTCGGCGTCGCTTTCTTTGCGGCTGCGGCTTCCACTTTGGATGCGGGCTTCGGGTCGGCTGCCCACACTGGCGAACCGCCGAGCACGGGCAGCAGGAACGATGTGGCGAGGGCCAGACGGCTCGGTGCTCGCCACGACCGCGCGGGGCTGGGTTTGATGCGGGTGGCTTCAGAGGTCATGCGGCAATTATCGTGTCGGCGCATGGCCGCAAGGTCAGCAGACCCGCAAGGCGGCGTTCTGTCCCGAGCCGGGCGGCGGGTCAGGCGGCACGGCGGGCGCCGCAAAGAACTGCAGCCGCACCTGGGCCGGCAACGGTTGCCCGGTGCGCTCGGCGCGCGCGAGCACGTGCCAGTAGTAGCGGTAGCTGGCGCGGTCATGCAACGTGTCGCCGTGCCGGATGGGCGCCCAGTCGGCCGCCTGCGCGGCCTGCACGATCTCGATCGCCTGGTTGACCTCGGCGGTCGTGGGTGCAAAGGCCGCGATGATCGGGCGAATCTGGTCCGGGTGGATGCTCCACATTCGGGTGCAGCCGAATTCGCGGGCGGCCCGGCGTGCTGCCTCGGCCAGCACGTGCATGTCGTTGAATTCCGTGACGACGCAGTGCGACGGTGTCTTGCCGTGCGCATGGCAGGCGGCGGCGATTTCGAGCTTGGCGCGGGCCACCAGCGGATGACTGAACTGGCCGTGGGCGCTCATCGCACTGGCCGGGATGGCGCCGCGGTGCGCCGAGACGAAATCCATCAAGCCGAACGACAGCGACTCGATGCGCGGATGCGCGGCGATGGCATCGACCTGCCGCAACGCGCCGTGCGTCTCGATCAGCCCATGGACCGGGATGTCGCGCCGTATGTCGTGCACTTGGTGGAGACGATCGATCTCGCAGATCGCGCGTTCGACGTCGGCCAGGCTGCGGGGCTTGGGCAGCATCAGGTAAGCGAGCCGTGTGCCTGCGCGCGCGATCAACGTCTGGGCGACGGCGGCGAACGCCGGATGGTCCACCGGGTGCATGCGCACGCCGACCCGTCCGTGCAGGTTCGCTGCCGACATCACCATCTCGGCGCACAGGTGGGCATGCTCTGCCTCGCCGCCGACCGCGGCGCCATCCTCGCAGTCGAGCGTGACATCGAACACCGGCCCGAGCTGGCGTTGCAACTCGAGGCTCTTGTGCATGCGCACCTCGACGCCGGCGTAGTGATCGCAGACCGGCAGTTCCGGCGCGAGGTCGTCGACATCGAAGAGCGCTTCGCGCGGGGTCATCTGGAACCCTCGCCGCGAAGCGGATCGGCGCACGGCGCTGCTCCGCGCCGCACTGCCGGGGCGACTTGCGACAGCGTGTCGACAACCAACGGCGGCCCGGATGCGGTCATCCGTTCAAAGCAGATGCTTGACGCCGTCCTGCTCGGCCTGCAATTCGGCCAGCGTCAGGTTGATGCGTTCCTGGCTGAAGGCGTCGATCTCGAGGCCGTCGATCACTTTGTACTCGCCCGCCTCGGTGGTTACCGGAAAGCCGAACATGGTGTCCTTCGGAATGCCGTACTGGCCGTCAGACGGCACACCCATCGTGACCCATTTGCCCTGCGTGCCCAACGCCCAGTCGCGCATGTGGTCGATGGCGGCGTTGGCGGCAGACGCCGCCGACGACACGCCACGCGCTGCAATGATCGCGGCGCCGCGTTTGCCCACGGTCGGCAGGAAGGTGTCGGCGTTCCAGACCTGGTCATTGATCATCGCCTTCACGCCTTGCCCGCCGATCGTGGCGCAGCGGTAGTCGGCGTACATGGTCGGCGAGTGATTGCCCCACACCGCCAGCATTTCGATGTCGGCCACCGGCTTGCCGGTCTTGGCGGCGAGCTGGCTGAGCGCGCGGTTGTGGTCCAGTCGCAGCATTGCGGTGAAATTGCGGCGCGGCAGGTCGGGGGCGCTTTTCATCGCGATGTAGGCGTTGGTGTTGGCCGGATTGCCCACCACCAGCACCTTGACGTTGCGGCTGGCCACCTGGTTGAGTGCCTTGCCCTGCGCCGTGAAGATCTCGGCGTTGACCGCCAGCAGTTCCGCGCGCTCCATGCCCGGGCCGCGCGGACGCGAGCCGATCAGCAGCGCGTAGTCAACGTCCTTGAAGGCCGTCATCGGGTCGCTGTGGGCTTCGATGCCCAGCAGCAGCGGGAACGCGCAGTCTTCAAGTTCCATGATGACGCCCTTCAGCGCCTGCTGCGGCTTTTCCATCGGCACTTCAAGCAGGCTCAGGATGACCGGTTGGTCCTTGCCCAGCATTTCGCCCGAGGCGATGCGAAACAACACGGCGTAACCGATCTGGCCGGCAGCGCCAGTGACAGCGACTCGAACAGGCTTCTTGCTCATGGACGAAACTCCGGAAGGCGGTGTGAAAAAATGGCGGGACGGAACGATCTTTATCGCGATTGCAGTCTAGGCGAGCGCGCTTTCTCGAGCCTGACTCGTCAGCCTGATCGGTGCCGCCGACGTCGATCAATCATGGGTCATTCATAAGACATCATTGACGCCTGTGTCGACTTGCGCTGACGCTTGTGCTGCAATCACGCCATGCCTGCTGCCAACCTGCCGTTGCTCGCTTCACACTCCGCCGCCTACACCACCGGGCCGGTCGCCGGCGCAGAAGCGCCGTCGTTCAGCCCGCTGTACCGGCAGATCAAGGCGCTGCTGCTGCGCGACCTGCAGGCCGGTCTGTGGGGCCCGGGCGGCTCGATTCCCAGCGAAATGGAACTGGCGACGCGCTTCAGGGTGAGCCAGGGCACGGTGCGCAAAGCGATCGACGAACTCGCCACCGACAACCTGCTGGTGCGCCGACAGGGCAAGGGCACGTTCGTCGCGACCCACGCCGAAGAGCGTGTGCAGTTTCGCTTCCTTCGGCTCATGCCCGACCAGGGCGCGGCCGGCGGTGCGCAGCGTCGTTTCATCGATTGCCGGCGTCTGCGCGCGCCGGCCGACGTGGCGCGGGTGCTGCAGTTGAAGGCAGCCGAACCTGCGATCCAGGTGCGCCGCGTGCTTTCGTTCAACGACGCGCCGGTGGTGCTTGACGACATCTGGCTGCCCGGCGCGCAGTTCAAGGGCCTGACGGCCGAGCGGCTGCGCGGTTACGGCGGCCCGATGTACGCGCTGTTCGAGGCCGAGTTCGGCATCCGCATGATCCGCGCCGAGGAAAAGATCCGTGCCGTGGCCGCAGACGAGGCGCAGGCCGGTTGGCTGGAGGTGGCCGTCGGCGTGCCGTTGCTGAGCGTCGAGCGGCTGTCGCTGTCCTACGGAGACCGCCCGGTGGAGTTACGCCGCGGGTTGTATAACACCCGATTGCATCACTACCGGAACGAGCTCAGCTGAAGCTGTCGCATGGGTATAGGCGGTGTCAGGAAACTCGATGCTGCATTGCAATAAACTCAAATAAATTCTATTTCACGACGTCCACTTTAAGCAGGTTGCGCATGGCAGAACAACAACTCAAGCAGCGTCCGGTCTACCGCAACATCCACATCAGCCAGATCGTCGGGTACCGGTTGCCGCCCGCCGGCATGGTGTCGATCCTGCACCGCGTCAGCGGCGCGCTGATGTTTCTGCTGATGCCGTTCATCATCTGGATGTTCGACACCAGCCTCACATCGGAAATTTCATACGGGACCTTCACCTCGCTGTTCAACGCGGGTCTCGGCCCGCTGCCTGGCTGGATGTTCAAGCTGGTCGTGCTGGCATTGATCTGGGGCTTCGTTCACCACTTCATCGCTGGCGTGCGGCACCTCTGGATGGACGCCACGCACGCCGTGGGCAAGAGCTTCGGACAGCAGTCTGCCGTGGTGACGTTGGGGCTCGGCGTGCTGCTGACGCTGTTGCTCGGCGCCAAGTTGTTTTTCTGAGGACACAACCCCATGGCTGACAACTTTGGTTCCCGCCGCATCGTCGTCGGTGCGCATTACGGTCTGCGCGACTGGCTGTCGCAGCGCGCCACCGCGATCCTGATGGCGCTGTTCACTGCGGTCGTGATCGTGCAGGTGCTGCTGCCTGGCGAAATGGGCTACGACAAGTGGGCCGGCATCTTTTCGCCTCAGTGGATGAGAGCGTTGACGTTTGTCGTCATCGTGGCGATGTTGATCCACGTGTGGGTGGGCATGCGCGACGTCTGGATGGATTACGTCAAGCCGGTCGGCATTCGGCTGGGGCTGCAGGTGTTCACGCTCGCTTGGCTGGTAGCGTGCGCGGGCTGGGCGATACAAGTGCTGTGGAGACTTTGATGCAGACCGGTTCCTTTCTTTCTTCCGCCGTGACACGGCGCAAGTTCGACGTCGTGATCGTGGGTGCAGGTGGCTCGGGCATGCGCGCCTCGCTGCAACTGGCGCTGGCGGGCTTGAACGTGGCGGTGCTGTCGAAGGTGTTCCCGACGCGCTCGCACACCGTGGCGGCGCAGGGCGGCATCGGCGCGTCTTTGGGCAACATGGCCGAGGACAACTGGCACTATCACTTCTACGACACCATCAAGGGCAGCGACTGGCTCGGCGACCAGGACGCCATCGAGTTCATGTGCCGCGAGGCGCCCAAGGTGGTGTACGAGCTCGAGCATTTCGGCATGCCGTTCGACCGCAACCCCGACGGCACGATCTACCAGCGCCCGTTTGGCGGCCACACCGCCAATTACGGCGAAAAGCCGGTCCAGCGCGCTTGCGCCGCGGCCGACCGCACCGGCCACGCGATGCTGCACACGCTCTACCAGCAGAGCCTGAAGTATGACGCCGACTTCTACATCGAGTATTTCGCGCTGGACCTGATCATCACCGATGGCCGCTGTACCGGCGTGGTGGCGTGGAAGCTGGATGACGGCACCATGCATGTGTTCAACGCCAAGATGGTGGTTCTGGCGACGGGCGGTTACGGCCGGGCGTACTTCAGCGCGACCTCGGCCCATACCTGCACCGGTGATGGCGGCGGAATGGTCGCGCGGGCGGGCCTGCCTTTGCAAGATATGGAGTTTGTGCAGTTCCACCCGACCGGCATCTACGGCTCCGGCTGCCTCATCACCGAAGGCGCGCGGGGCGAGGGCGGGTATCTGAGCAACAGTCAGGGTGAGCGTTTCATGGAACGCTATGCGCCGCACTACAAGGATCTGGCACCCCGCGACTATGTCAGCCGCTGCATGACGCTGGAGATTCGTGAAGGCCGCGGTGTGGGCACGAATGCCGACCACATCCACCTCAACCTCAGCCACCTGCCCAAGGAAACGCTGGAGCTGCGCCTGCCGGGCATCACCGAAAGCGCCCGCATCTTCGCCGGCGTGGACCTCCTCAAGGAGCCAATCCCGGTCTTGCCGACAGTGCATTACAACATGGGCGGCATCCCGACGAACTACTGGGGTGAGGTGTTGAACCCCACGCATGACAGCCCCGACGCCACCTTTCCCGGCCTGATGGCCGTGGGTGAGGCTGGCTGCGCAAGCGTTCATGGTGCGAACCGTCTGGGATCGAACAGCCTGATTGACCTTGTGGTCTTTGGCCGCGCCGCCGCGATCCGCGCCACCGGCCCACCTTGCACAGCATCCCCCGCCCGCGGGGCCGGCGTGCTGCGCGTCAGCACGGCTGAGGTCGACCGCGCGCTGTCGCGCTTTGACGTCTTGCGCCATGCCAAGGGTGCGACGCCGACGGCGGATCTCCGGCTGGAGATGCAGCGCACTATGCAGGCCGACGCCGCCGTTTTTCGGGCCGAGGAAACTTTGGCCGCAGGTGAGAAGAAAATGACGGCCATTGCAGCCAAGATGGATGACATTCACGTCACGGACCGTAGTCTGATCTGGAACAGCGACCTGATGGAGACGCTGGAACTCGGCAATCTGATGCCGAACGCGCTGGCAACGATCTGGGGCGCGCATGCCCGCACCGAAAGCCGGGGGGCGCATG
>ENA-OFCX01000436-OFCX01000436.1-metagenomes-genome-assembly--contig:-NODE-436-length-21971-cov-5.187762_pt1 | contig 21971 bp, 20 predicted proteins | sample MGYA00153384_OFCX01 | MGnify analysis MGYA00153384
TCAACCAGGTTGCCACCATTGAGCTGGCGGGTGGCCCAGCAGTAATTGACCGCTTCAACCGCTCGCGCAACGTGCAGTTTGAAATCGAGCTGTCAGGCCTGCCGCTGGGCGATGTGACCAAAGCCGTCAACGAGCTGCCCACCCTGAAAAACCTGCCCGCTGGCGTCAAGCAAGTGGTGATTGGCGACGCCGAGGTAATGCGCGAGCTGTTTGCCAGCTTTGGTCTGGCCATGCTCACGGCGGTGCTGTGCATTTATATCGTGCTGGTGCTGCTGTTCAAAGACTTTTTGCACCCGTTCACTATTTTGGCAGCGCTGCCGTTGTCGCTTGGCGGGGCGTTTGCTGCGCTGCTGATTGGTGACAAAAGTTTTTCAATGCCCTCGCTCATCGGGCTCATCATGCTGATGGGTATCGCCACCAAGAATTCGATTTTGCTGGTCGAATACGCCATTGAAGCCAGGCGCGGTAAGCCCGCCACTGAAACGCATGACGTTGTAGAGCCGATGAGCCGCATCGACGCGCTGCTTGATGCTTGCCACAAACGCGCCCGGCCGATCGTCATGACGACGATTGCCATGGGCGCCGGAATGATGCCGATTGCCTTTAGTTGGGGAGCGTCCGACGGCAGCTTTCGCGCCCCGATGGGCGTTGCAGTGATTGGCGGACTGATCACGTCAACCGTACTGAGTCTGCTGGTGATTCCGGCGGTATACACGTTGGTAGACGACCTCGAGGAGTGGCTGGCCAGGCTCTGGCGCAAAGTGGTTCAACGGGGGCAGGCGCCGGTGGTGCGGGCGGCAGAGGCGCACTGAGCATTATGTACAATTTGTTAGCTGTACCGAGCTTCAGACCAGTAAATATGAGCGCAAAAAGCTATTAAATAAATAGTAAACTGCCATCAAGTGCATCAGGTTCCGCGGGGTGGCGTGAAAGGCAACCGCGCCAGCCCCTAAAGCCAAGCTTTGGACAGCTGCCAGTCGAATCGGCCAACACGCGCAGTCGCCGCAGGCCGCCCCCAAAAAAAGCACATATATCCACTCTACCGACGCCAAGTAAAGCCATCGCCCTACGTGCGACGTTGGGGTATGCGGTAAAAATTGATAGTGTCGAATGAATTACACTTTCGTCACAGGGCGCGTCACCTTTGACACGCGACTGCCATTTCAAGTACAAGAGAAACCAAATGAAAACACCTCACATATATTCAGCTGCATTTTTATGTTTCGCCGCACTTGGCTTAAGCGCATGTGACCGTCCTGCGGTAGTCACAACCCCCGCGGTGGTTACGGTTCCAGGCCCGGCCGGCCCTTCTGGCCCGTCGGGCGGTACTGGAGCCACTGGTAGCACTGGTAGCACTGGTAGCACTGGTAGCACTGGTAGCACTGGTAGCACCGGGACCACTGGGGCAACTGGCAGTACAGGTCAAACTGGAGCCACCGGCGGGGGTACGGTTATCGTCATGCCACCCGCCACGCCTGCCTCGCAATAAGTGACAAGTAGTGCTTTAGCCTAGCAAAAGTGGGCGCAAGCCGCTATTGAAAAAGTAGCAAACTCGCCAGCGACTTAGCTAGCTGCGGGTTTGCCGTATTTTTTGCACTAATGCAGTTGTTGAATAGCCTTTTACAAACGCGATGGCTACCGCTGTGCCGCCGTAACTTTCCACCGCTGCAGTTTCAGCCAGAGCGCGCATGTTGTAATCCCCGCCTTTCACTAGCGTATCCGGTTTCAGCTCCGTAATGATGCTGAGCGGGGTGTCTTCTTCAAACCAGGTCACCAGGCTGACCGACTCGATCGCTGCAACGACTGCGGCGCGGTCGCTCTGGTTGTTCAGTGGTCGGTCATCGCCTTTGCCCAAGCGCTTAACTGATGCGTCGGTGTTGAGTGCCACCACAAGGCTTGCGCCCAAAGCGCGCGCCTCGGCTAAATAAGTAACGTGGCCGCAGTGCAGCACATCGAACACGCCATTGGTAAAAATGACTGGTCGCGGTAAATCATTTACGCGCTGCCGAATGTCTTCGCGCGCTACTACTTTACTTAAAAAGTGCGGTTCGGTCACACCGTGTGCGGCTTGGCTTGTACCGCGTTGGTTGGCAGTGCAATAGCTCCCGCAATCTCGCGGCCCAGCTCTTTACGGTAGCGGTTGAGCTCTTGCACGGTTTTAAAACTCTCGTTCATCAGCAGACTCAAGTTGTGCAAAATGCGCTCGACAACCTTGCCTTCCCATACTGCGTCAAACTTGATTTGCGTATCCAGCCAATGCTCGAGCCACTCCGGGTTGGGTAAGCGCGACTGAATGGTGTCACGCGGAAACAGATTTTTATTTACGTGCAAATTGGTGGGGTGCAATGCTTGGGCCGTTCGACGGGCGCTCGCCATTAACACCCCAACTTTGACAAACGCTGCTTTGGCATCGTTGCCAAAGTTGTTAATGGCACGCTTCATGTAACGCAGGTAAGCGCCGCCGTGGCGGGCTTCGTCCTGACTGAGCTGGGTGTAAATTTTTTTGATGACCGGCTCAGTGTGCCATTCGCTGGCGCGGCGGTACCAGTGGTTGAGCCTGATCTCGCCGCAGAAATGCAGCATCAGCGTTTCAAGCGGCGGTGCGGGCTCAAATTCAAAGCGTACTTCATGCAGCTCTTTTTCCGTCGGTGCCAAATCGGGGCGAAAGCGTTTTAAATATTCCATCAGCACCAGCGAGTGCTTTTGCTCTTCAAAAAACCAGATCGACATGAAGGCCGAGAAGTCGCTGTCGTCCTTGTTGTCGCGCAAAAACATTTCAGTGGCCGGCAATGCCGCCCACTCGGTGATCGCGTTCATCTTGATGGTCTGCGCTTGCTCGTCGGTGAGCTGCGACGCGTCAAAGCTCGACCACGGGATATCCTTGTCCATATCCCAGCGGACGGACTCCAGCTGTTTAAACAGTTCGGGGTAAAGCATATGAACTCCTCCACGCAGAAAAGCGCGTTTCGTTATATTACGCAGAAAATGCTGCGTTGGTTGTTGTCGGACTGCATCTTGCTACAGCCTCAATTTTAGGCACTACTTATGACAAATGGCCCCACAGCACAGTATTGCAAGGCAGGGCTCGTGAATCCGAAATCGCGAAGCTCGCGTATAAATTGGTTACTTAGCGGAATTTTCTGTCCCTTTATTTTGTGAGGTTGCCATGCGTTTAACGTTTAAGCCTTTGTCTTGTCTCGTGGCCAAAACCGCATTATTTTTTGCTGTCGGTGTCATTTTTTTTGGGTCAGCGCACGCTGCAACACCTGCCAACGCTGCGTGTCCAGCATTATTAAAACAAGAAGTGCTTCGCCTGCAAGATGAAAAACCGCAGTCCCTGTGCCAATATACAGGCAAGGTCGTGGTAATAGTCAATACTGCAAGCTTTTGCGGCTTTACCTCACAATACGAGGGGCTCGAAGCGCTGCACAACAAGTACAAGGATAAGGGTCTGGTCGTGCTTGGTTTCCCGTCAAACGACTTTTCGCAAGAAACCGGCAGCAACAAACAGATCGCTGATTTTTGCGCCAACACCTTCGGCGTGAAATTTCCCATGTTCACAAAAACCAGTGTCTCGGGCAAAGATGCCAGTCCGCTGTTCCAGCAGCTCAGCGCCAAGTCGGGAACCACGCCCAAGTGGAATTTCTATAAATACGTGATTGGCCGTGACGGGCAGAGCGTGGCCAGCTTCAATTCCCTTACTGCCCCCGACAATAAGCAGTTCGTTAAAGAAATTGAAAAACAGTTGGCCCAAAAGTAAGCGTTAGCCCCCGAGGCTGGCTAAATATTACCAATCGGTCATTATTTGACTGAATGGTAATATTAAGCTTATACTCTTGCGATGTCGCATTTCCAATCAACAGACCTTTATTTGGCCAATCGCGTTACGCACGGGAACTCCCTGAGCGTCAGGTTGCTCTCAAATACGCGCACTCCCCTGAAAGGCGATGTGCCTGACGGGGCAAGGAGTGCACCGGTTTCATGGTTGCGAAGCCTCTTTGGCTATTTTGGCTTGAGAGAAATCCCGGGGCGGTTCTCCTCCTCCCTCCCTCCCTTGTTCGCATCGGGGCGCTTCGCAACATTTTTATCCTCACCGCGCCGATGTTAAGCAGGGTACGTCCGCGCATCGCTGTCGTCGGTTCTGGTATTTCGGGACTTGCGGCGGCACACGCATTGCATGGCCGGGCCGACATTACCCTGATTGAAGCGGGTGCCTATTTTGGCGGCCACACGCACACCGTTGATATCACCCTCAACACCCCGCACGGCAAGCCAGTCACCCACGGCGTAGACACCGGGTTCCTCGTTTTCAACGAGCGCACCTATCCCAATCTGATCAAGCTGTTCGCCGACTTGAAAGTGGATACCGCCAGGTCAGACATGTCCTTCTCGATCCAGGCGCCCACTGCGATTGGGGCCAGACTGGAGTGGAGCGGCTCGTCGCTGAACAGCGTGTTTTCGCAGCGCAGCAATCTGGTGAGCTGGAAGTTTCTGCGCATGCTGCGCGATATCTTGCGCTTCAACCGCGTGACCACGGCGATCGCCAATGCCGATGCAGAAGCTGCCATGATGCAGCCGCTGGCCCAATTTTTGGAAGACCAGCAATTCTCAAACGAATTTCGCGATTGGTATTTCTTGCCCATGATGGGTTGCATCTGGTCATGCCCCACCCAACAAATGCTGCAGTTCCCGGTGTCCACGATGATCCGGTTTTGCTACAACCACGGCCTGATCCAAGTCGCTGATCGTCCACAATGGTGGACTGTGACTGGGGGTGCAAAACACTACGTAGAAAAAATTGTGGCCGGAATTGCCGACAAGCGCTTGAACAGTCCAGTCCGAGTGATCGAGCGCGATGTGGAAGGCGTAAAAATCACGACCGACGCAGGCACCGAGCAATTTGACAAAGTGGTGCTGGCCGCGCATTCTGACGAATCGCTCGCGCTCCTCAGCCAGCCATCTCTGGCCGAGCGGCAAACCCTTGGCGCCATCACCTATCAGCCCAATCGCGCTGTCCTGCACACTGATGCATCCGTATTGCCTTCCAAAAAACTGAGTTGGGCAGCGTGGAACTACGAACGTGCGCCGACCGCTGGCCATGAGTCGACCCAGGTGTGCCTGCACTATTTACTCAATATGCTGCAGCCGCTGCCATTTGCGCAGCCAGTGTTGGTGTCGTTGAATCCACTGCGCGAGATACCGCGTAATTTCATCATGGGCGAGTACGAATATTCACACCCGGTGTTCGATCTGGCAGCCATTCGCGCGCAGGCTGAGGTACCGCGCTTGCAAGGCCAGCGGCACACCTATTTTTGCGGCGCCTGGACGGGCTACGGCTTTCATGAAGACGGTTTGAAATCCGGCCTGGCGGTAGCGCAGCAACTTCTGCAGGACTTTGAAAAGGTCCCTGCATGACCACGGCTGTCCCGCTGTTGGGTTTCGGTGTGGTGCGGCACAAGCGGGTCAAACCCGCCAGCAATGGATTCACCTACCCCACCTATTTTTTAATGTTGCCGATGCGGTCCATGCAGTCCGCGCAGGCGCAACCGGATTCTGAGTTTCTGCCAAACCGAAGCGGCGCCATCAGTTTTTTTGACCGCGACCACGGCGACGGCCGGGCCAACGCGGTGAGCTGGATTGACGATTTATTGGCAGATGAGGGCATTGCAGACGCCACCGGTGAGCTGTGGCTGCACACCTACCCGCGCGTGTTGGGCTACACCTTCAAGCCGGTCAGTTTTTGGTACTGCCATGCACAGGACAACACGCTGCGCGCCATCGTCGTTGAGGTCAACAACACGTTTGGCGAGCGCCACTGCTATCTGCTCGATCGGCCCAGTTACGGCCACGAGTTGAAGGCTGACAAAGTCTTTCATGTGTCACCGTTTTGCACCCTTGAAGGCGGCTACCGGTTTCGTTTTATGCGCAGCAGCCATGACGGCGTTGAAAAAACAGTCGCCCGGATCGATTACGACGACGCAGCTGGCCCCCTGATTGAGACCAGCGTCAGCGGCACCCTGGAGCCCATCACCCGCGCCAGTCTGCGCAAGGCCCTGTGGCGCTATCCCGCCATGACGTTCGGCGTTGTGGCGCGCATTCACTGGCAAGCCGTCAAGCTGTGGTGCAAGCGTGTCCCTTTTATCTCAAAACCCAAGCCGCCTGAACTCTTCGTGACGCGCTAAAGCATAAAAGCAATATTCCGATGACAACCAGCAATTCCCCATCCTCCACAGCATCTTATGTGTTGCCTATTGGCGCACCTTCAGCTGCACGCGCGACGCTTAAATTGCTGATGCGCCTAAAGCATGGCACGCTGACAGTAAAGCTGCCAGACGGTTCGGTGCAGCGTTTTGGCAACGGCGAACAGCCCATGGCCAGCTTGCATTTGCTCAACTGGAACGTCTGCACCGCTGCGCTTAAATCGGGCGATATCGGCTTCGCTGAAAGTTACATTGCTGGCGACTGGACCACCCCGCACCTGACCGAGCTGCTGCGCGTGTTCATCCTGAACCGCCAAGAAGTCGAGGACGTGATTTACGGTACGTGGCTCGGGCGCTTTGCTTACCGCATCAAGCACCTCTTGAGGCGAAATACCAAAGCCAATAGCCAGAAAAACATCCATGCCCACTACGACTTGGGCAATGCGTTTTATGAGCTGTGGCTGGACGGGACGATGAATTATTCATCAGCCATTTTTGAAACTCCTGAAACGTCTATGCAGGAGGCGCAGCACGCGAAAGTTCGGCGTGCGTTGCGCATGGCCCGTGTTGAGCCCGGTGACCGCGTGCTGGAAATTGGTTGCGGTTGGGGCGCGCTGGCTGAAAAAGCCACGCTTGAGTTCGGCGCGTCGGTGGTTGGCGTCACGTTAAGTACTGAGCAGCTCGCATGGGCGCAAAAACGGATGCAAGAAGGCGGAGTCAATGAGCGCTGTGACTTGCGTTTGCAAGATTACCGCGACATCGGTAAAACCACCGCCGATGAACCTTTTGATGCAATCTGCTCCATCGAAATGGTCGAAGCCGTAGGCCGCGAGTATTGGCCAGAGTATTTCCAAACGGTGCACCGCCTGCTTAAACCCGGCGGTTACGCGTGTATCCAGAGCATCGTGATTGCCGATGCGTTGTTTGAGCGTTACCTGACATCGACCGACTTTATTCAGCAGTACATCTTTCCTGGTGGCTGCCTGCCATGCCCCACGGAATTTCGCGCGCAAGCCGCCCGGGCTGGTTTTGACGTGGTGGACGAGTTTTCTTTTGGCCAGGATTACGCCCGTACGCTGGAGCTGTGGCATGAGCAATTTGTAGCCCAGCAGGCGCACATCATGCAGCTGGGGTTTGACACGCGATTCATTCGTATCTGGGAGTTTTATCTGGCCTATTGCGAAGCTGCTTTCAGGCAGTCCAACACCGACGTGGTTCAGTACACGCTGCGTAAACGCTGATGAATAAGTCCCGGTTGCTGGCTCTAAGCGTGGTGTTGGGCTGCGCCTGCGCAGCGCCCTGGGTACCAGCGTGGGCAGCACTAGGGCACCCGCCCGAACTTGAGGCTGCGTTGCCGCAGCACCGCTTGCTGGGCAAAGCGCGGCTGTCGGTTTATGGGTTTCAGGTGTACGACTCACGTCTGTGGGTATCGCCTGCTTTCAAGACCGAAAATTTTTCAAGCCAGCCCTTTGCGCTGGAGCTCGCTTACCTGCGCGACTTGAAAAGCGCTGCAATTGCAGACCGCTCGATTCTTGAGATGCGCCGCACGTCCCCGGTCGACGACACAAAAGCCGCCGCGTGGCGCGAAGCCATGATGCGCGTCATTCCGAACGTCAAAAAAGGCGACCGCGTGATGGGCGTCAATCGCCCTGGCGCGGGCGCGACCTTCTGGGTCAACGGCAAGCTGGCTGGCGATGTTGAGGACGCAGAGTTTGCGCAGCTGTTCTTCGGTATCTGGCTGTCGCCCAAAACATCACAACCCAAAATGCGTATCGCGCTGCTGGCTGGCGTGCCATGAGCGGCGGTGCTTTTACCAGCCGCAACGGGCTGGCTTACGGCATGCTGGGCTTGCCGCTGGCCTTTGTTGCACTGCCCCTGTATGTGATTTTGCCGAACCATTATTCGCGCGAGTTTGGCCTTTCACTGATCACCCTGGGCTTTGTTCTGTTGGGCGCGCGTCTTTTTGACGCCTTCATTGACCCGCTGCTTGGCCGCATGAGCGACCGCCTGTTTGCCCGCTCAGCAAACGCTGTTTTGGCTATGGGCGCAGGTGCTGCAGTTTTGCTGGCCACGGGCTTTGCGTTGCTGTTTTTTCCACAAGTTAAAACCCCGAACGCTTTGATTGTCTGGGCCAGTGTGATGCTGGTCGTGACGTACGCAGGCTACAGTGCTTTGAGTGTGGCGCACCAGTCCTGGGGCGCGATGCTTGGTGGCAATGAGGCCGAGCGCAGCCGCATTGTGGCGTGGCGCGAAGGGCTCGGGCTGGTCGGTGTGGTGTTGGCATCGGTGACTCCAGTGGCGCTTGGCCTGCCTGCAACAACTGCACTATTTTTTGTAGCCTTGGTTATTGGCTGGGTGGCTTGGTCGCGTGCCGTCCAGCCGCTGGCGGCGGTGCACCTGGCTACTGCGCCCGGCGCAATCTGGTTACCGTTCAAGCACACCAACTTCAAGAGTTTGCTGGTGGTGTTCATGCTCAATGGTATTGCCAGCGCAGTTCCAGCAACGCTGATACTGTTTTTTATCCAGGACCTGCTGCAAGCGCCCAAGGCGCAAGAGCCTTTGTTTCTGGGCAGCTACTTTGTAGCGGCGGCACTGTCGATTCCGCTGTGGCTGGCGGTGGTCAAGCGGCTGGGCCTGGCCAGGGCCTGGCTGTGCGGCATGCTGCTCAGCATCGCTGTTTTTATCTGGGCCACACAGCTCGGCGCTGGGCAAACCGCTGCGTTCGTCGTTATTTGCGCTTTGTCGGGCGTGGCGCTGGGCACCGACCTGGCACTGCCGGGAGCAATCCTGGCGGGCGTGATCCAGCGCAACGGAGACTCTGGCAAATCAGAAGGCGCGTACTTCGGCTGGTGGAACTTTGCCATCAAACTCAATCTGGCGCTAGCCGCCGGGCTGGCACTGCCGTTGCTCAGCTATTTTGGCTATTCCCCCGGCGCACGCGACGCACAAGCTTTGAGTGCTTTGGTCATTGCGTACTGCGTGCTGCCTTGCCTGCTCAAACTGGCTGCTGCCGGCAGTCTGTATTTTTTAGTGATCAAACAACCTGCACACTTCAATGCAAACCATGACCAACCTGAAATCATTTAAAACTGCAGCGCGGGCGCTGGGACTAAGCGCCGTGCTCGCGCTGACTCTGGTGGCTGGATGCGCCGGCCCCCAGATTGCCGACTATGCCAATGAAAAGCCCACGCTCGACATGCGTACGTATTTCAACGGCAAGATTGACGCGTACGGCGTGTTCACGGACCGATCAGGCAAGGTTGTCAAACGGTTTACCGTCGTCATGGACTGCAGCTGGTCAGGCCCACCCGGCCAGGAGGTTGGCGTGCTTGACGAAGACTTCACTTATTCGGATGGCACCAAAGACCGCCGCATCTGGACGCTAAAACGCAGTGCCGACGGAAAGTACACCGGCACCGCCAGCGACGTGCTCGGCCAGGCCAATGGCGAAGTGCAAGGCAATGCCTTTCGTTGGGCCTATACGCTGAAGCTGCCGGTTGACGGCAAAATCATTGAAGTGCAGTTTGACGACTGGATGTATTTAATGAACGACAAAGTCATGCTTAACCTGGCAGAGATGAGCAAGTTTGGCTTCAAGCTTGGCGAAGTTACCCTCACGTTTGTCAAGCGGTAACTTTTAGTAAGCGGGGCTTTGGCGCGATGAAAATCGGCGCAAGCAGCTATTAATTTTATAGTAAATAACTTGGCTGCCAGCCACCACGAGCCTCATCACCACCATGCCGCATAACATTCCCATTACCAACTGGCGGGGCAAATCCGTATGGCTTGTCGGCGCATCCACCGGCATCGGCCGGGCCACCGCGCACGCGCTGCACGCTGCGGGCGCTGTCGTCACGGTGTCGGCCCGGGGCCAGGCAGCGCTCGACACGTTTGCTGCGGAACACCCAGGTGCCAAAGTGCTCGCCCTTGACGCATCGGATGCCGCTTCAGTGGAGGGCGCTGCCCGCACTGTGCTGGAATCTGGGCCGCTGGACATGGTGTTTTACTGCGCTGGCTACTACAAGGAAATGCGCGCTACAGAGTTTGATTTGTCGGAAATGCTCAAGCACAACCAGATCAATTACGTTGGTGCACTTTATGTACTGGCGGCAGTGTTGCCGCACTTTTTAGCCCGCAAGGCTGGCCATGTCAGCTTGGTCAGCAGCGTGGCCGGCTACCGCGGCTTGCCGCAAGGCCTGGCGTACGGGCCAACGAAGGCCGCATTGATCAACCTGGCTGAAACCATGCATGTTGACTTGAAAGACAGCGGCATCGGGGTAAGTTTGATTTGCCCGGGCTTTGTTGAAACCACGCTTACGGCGCAAAACAAATTTGCCATGCCGGGCTTGATCAAGCCGGAAAAAGCGGCCGAAGAAATTGTGAGCGGTTGGGCCAAAGGCGAGTTTGAAATTCACTTTCCCAAGCGTTTCACGCTGGTGATGAAGGCACTCGCGCTGCTGCCGCCGCTGCTGTATTTCCCGGCGATCCGGAAATTTACAGGCCTATAGAACAGTGCAAAAAGCTATTAATTTTGTAGCTGCTCGCGCCCGTATTTATTGGGCAAAAAGCTTTTTTTACATTAAACCGGTGCGGTTTCAATAAAGCTGGCGCGCAGCATCAGTTTGTCTTGCAGTTTGGCCAGATTTGTGTAGTTTGCGCGCCAGGCGATGTCCGGAAAGCGAAAGTCCAGATAGCCCAAGGCGCAGCCAACCGCAACGTCTGACAGGCTGAAGTGGATGCCGCTGCAATACGGCTTGTCAGACAGGCCGGTGCTCATGGCGATCAACACCGCGTTGATTTTCCCCATCTGGCGATCAATCCATTCCTTGCTGCGCTGTGCCTCGGTGCGGCCTTTGAAGATGACTTCCATTCGGGCCAGCAGTGCCGCGTCCATCAGGCCATCGGCCAACGCTTCCCAGGTTTTGACTTCAGCGCGTTCGCGGCCCCGTACGGGAATCAATTTGCCCACTGGCGAAAGGGTGTCCAGGTATTCAACGATTACACGCGAATCAAACACCGCCTCGCCGCCTTCCATCACCAGGCACGGCACTTTGCCCAGCGGGTTGGACTGGGAAACGGTTGACTCAGCGGCCCAAACATCTTCTTGCACCAACTGGTAGTCCAGCTTTTTTTCAAGCATCACCACCCGTACTTTGCGGGTGTAGGGGCTGGCGTTCGAACCGATGAGTTTCATAAATTTCTTGTTGTATCTTTTTGACTGGTGTGCAGACTTGCAGAAAAGCATTCTATCGACTTGGCCGGGCTCTGGCGCGCCACTTACATCTCAGTCAAAACTGCCCGCCTACAATTGCGCCATGAGTCCTTCCAACCCCCCGTTGTCGCCGATCAATGCCCTTTCCCCGCTGGACGGCCGATACGCAGCAAGGCTCGCCGGCTTGCGGCCACTCATGAGCGAGCAAGGCTACATGCACCGACGCGTGCAAGTTGAAATTGTCTGGTTTATTGCGCTGTCAGACGCTGGATTTGATGAATTCAAGCCGCTCAGCTCCGGTGCGCGCACTTACTTGCTGGGCTTGGTCAAAAACTTCTCAGAAAGCGATGCCCTGGCCATCAAGGACATTGAAAAAACCACCAACCACGACGTGAAAGCGGTTGAGTACTGGATCAAGTCGCGCTTTGAAGCCCGGCCCGAGTTGTTGGCCGTCAGTGAATTCGTGCACTTTGCCTGCACCAGTGAAGACATCAACAACACCAGCCATGCGCTGCAGCTCAAAGGCGCATTAGGCGCCGTGCTGCTGCCCGCGCTCGACAAAGTGATTGCCAAAATGCGCGACATGGCGCACGCGTTTGCGCACCAGCCGATGCTGAGCCGCACGCACGGGCAAACTGCAAGCCCGACCACAGTCGGCAAAGAAATCGCCAATGTGGTGGTTCGCCTGGCGCACGCCCGCGCCAAAATCGCTGCAGTACCACTGATGGCTAAAATGAATGGGGCTGTCGGTAACTTCAACGCGCATCTGGCAGCCTGGCCTGACCACGACTGGGAGGCTTTCAGCCGCAAAGTCATTGAGACGCCCGAGCCGCTTGGCCTTGGCCTGACGTTTCAGCAATACAGCATTCAAATTGAGCCGCACGACTACATGGCCGAGTTGTTTGATGCGATTGCCCGCACCAACACCATATTGATTGACTGGTCGCGCGACGTGTGGGGCTACGTCAGTCTGGGGTACTTCAAGCAACGCCTGAAAGCCGGTGAAATTGGCTCGTCGACCATGCCGCACAAAGTCAACCCGATTGATTTTGAAAATGCGGAAGGCAACTTGGGCCTGGCCAACGCGCTGTTAAAACACTTTTCTGAAAAATTGCCGATTTCGAGGTGGCAGCGCGACTTGACGGATTCCACGGTGCTGCGCAACATGGGCGTGGCAGTTGGATACGCGGTACTGGCGTACCACTCACTGAATGTCGGCTTGGGCAAGCTTGAGTTGAACGCCGAGGCACTCGACGATGACTTGAACGCATCGTGGGAAGTGCTGGCCGAGCCGATTCAAACCGTGATGCGCCGCTACGGCGTGGTTGGCGCGTATGAAAAGCTCAAGGAGGTCACGCGCGGAAAAACCGTGCAGGCCGCCGATCTGCACCATTTGATTCGCTCCCTCGAAATCCCAGAGGCGGAGAAAACACGTCTGCTGGCCATGACCCCTGCCAGCTACACCGGCATCGCTGCGCAGCTAGCGCAGCGGGTTTAACTACTTCATAAAGGAAATCTCCATGTCCAAGTCAAAAAGCTCAAGTAACACTTTCCCAACGGCCATCAACATCGGTATCGATGAAAAAGACCGCGCGGCAATCGCCAAGGGCCTCAGCCACTTGCTGGCGGACACCTACACGCTGTACCTGACCACACACAACTTTCACTGGAACGTGACCGGCCCGATGTTCAACACGCTGCACCAAATGTTCATGGTGCAGTACACCGAACTGTGGACAGCGGTAGACCCTATTGCCGAGCGAATTCGGGCACTCGGCCACCCTGCGCCAGGATCGTACGCGCAGTTCAGCAAGCTGGCCTCCGTGCCCGATGCGCCCGCAACCCCGCCCAAGGCGCTGGAAATGGTGCGCATTCTGGTGCAAGGCCACGAGGCAGTTGCCCGCACCGCACGGCAGCTGTTTCCTGTCGCTGACAAAGCCAGTGACGAGCCGACCGCCGATTTGCTGACCCAGCGCCTGACGGTGCACGAGCAAACTGCCTGGATGCTGAGGTCGCTTCTTGAAGACTGATTAGCCGTGCGCCGCGACGGGCCGCCCCTAGCAAGCACAGCCCCCTCGGGGGGCAGCGAATTACATGAAGTGAAGAGCTTGGGGGCAGAGTGTCTCCGCGACGGGCCGCCCCCAGCAAGCACAGCCCCCGTGGGGGGCAGCGAATTACACGAAGTGAAGAGCGTGGGGGCTTTGTATTTGCAGTTGATCCGCTGGAACCGCCCGGCGGGCTGGTTGTTGCTGCTGTGGCCCACGCTGTCGGCGCTGTGGTTGGCATCGCACGGCTTTCCAGGCTGGCACTTGGTGATTGTGTTCACGCTGGGCACGTTTTTAATGCGCAGCGCCGGGTGCTGCATCAATGACGTTGCCGACCGCGACTTTGACCGACACGTCAAACGCACTGCTGAGCGCCCAGTCACCAGTGGCAAATTGAAAAGTCGCGAAGCCTTGGCAGTCGGCGCGGTGCTGGCGCTGCTGGCGTTCGGCCTGGTGTTGACCACCAACCGTGCCGCCATCGCCTGGTCGTTTGCGGCACTGGCCATCGCCATTGCGTATCCGTTTGCCAAGCGCTACGTGGCCATGCCGCAGGCGGTGCTGGGTGTGGCGTTCAGTTTTGGCATACCGATGGCGTTTGCCGCCGTCCAGTCGCGCGTGCCAATGTTGGCTTGGGTGCTGCTGCTCGGAAACCTGTTTTGGGTGATTGCATACGACACCGAATACGCCATGGTCGACCGCGACGACGATGTGAAAATTGGCATCAACACATCGGCCATTACGCTGGGGCGGCTTGACGTGGCGGCAGTGGTGCTGAGCTATGCTGCGTACCTCGGAATATGGTGTTTTATGCTGTTGGCGCAGGTAATACGGGCGCAAGCAGCTATTATTTACATAGCAACAGGGTTGGCGTTGGTGCAGGCTGCATGGCATGTCTGGCTGATTCGCAAACGCCAGCGCGACGATTGCTTCAAAGCGTTTCGGCTCAACCACTGGTTGGGGCTTACCGTGTTTTTGGGCATTGCTGGTGCCTATGCGGCGCTGTAGAACGCCTGGCACATTGGCTTAGTCCACGCCGAATTCATCGCCCATTTCAGTAGCGCGGTTTTTTGCAGCCACCATCGCGCGAATGAACAGGGTCTTCACGTTGTCTAGCTCAAGAGACATTATTGCGGCATGCGTTGTGCCGCCTTTGGACGTGACCCGTGCGCGCAAAACCTCAGCTGGCTCTTCCGAACCTTTGGCAAGCGCCGACGCGCCAGAAAATGTGCCCACTGCCAGCTTGTGCGCCTGTGCGTGGCTCAGCCCCATCGACACACCGGCCTGCACCATCGCCTCGATAAAGTAAAACACATACGCCGGGCCTGAGCCCGACAACGCCGTAACCGCATCAAGCTGCTTCTCATCGCCCAGCCACACCAGGTTGCCAGTGGGTTTGATCACCCGCTCAATACGCGCCCGGTCGGCCACGCCCACCGCATCGCGCGAGTACAGCGCCGTCATGCCCTTGCCGACCAGAGCCGGCGTGTTGGGCATGGCGCGCACCACGCGCTGCGTGCCCAGCCAGTGCGCAATGCTCGCGCTGCGAATACCCGCGGCGACACTCAGGTGCAGCGCGGATTTGACGTGAAAGCGCGACTGCAGGGCGGCTTCTTTAAACACCTGCGGTTTGATGGCCCACACCACCAGGGTAGCGCTGGCCAGATGCGCACCAGGCATCTCATTGACTAACACGCCAAACTTTTCACGCAGTTTTACGCACTGTTCGGCCAGTGGTTCAACTACCTGAATATTGGCGGCGGGTGTGCCCTTTTTCAGCAGTCCACCAAGCATGGCCATGGCCATGTTGCCGCCGCCAATAAAAGCGATGTTGTCAAGAGAAGCGGGGTGCGCAGCAGAAGGGGTGGTCGCCATAAGTCGTCAATCGGTAAATTCAAAAGCCAGCAGTTGCGTGATTTGTTGTGCGTTGAAATTATCATCGCTTATGAAAAGCAGGCTGCGCTTGCCATTGGCCAGCGTTGGGCCCCACGCCATGCCTTCGGTGTTGTCCAGCTGCGCCAAGGCGGGGTAATTTGCAAAATCAGCCACCAGGCGTTTGGCCGGCCCGGAGTGGTTTCCTGCTGCCAGCTCAGGTACATCCAGTGTGTCTGAGCCTTGCCGGGTGTCAATTTCATACACCCGCAGTGAATTGCGCAGGGTGGGGCCAAGACCGGCCATGTACGCCCGCTCAAGCACCAGCATGCGGTGCGCGTCCAGCATCAAAATCTCGGTCACGCCGTTGTCTGCGTTGCCGCTGGCGGGCGCGGGCGCACGCGGTATGGCGTCTGGCTGGTAGGCAATCTGCCGGATCATTTTGCCGCTGGCCAAATCGACCTGCGTGAAGCGGCACGGCGCGCCGGGCACACCCACAGCGGGCACGGGCCCATCCTGGCGCAGCGCGGCTTCCATTGCCAGCCACGCGGTTTGCCCATCCGGCGCAATGGCCAGCCCCTCAAGCGTTTTGTTGATGCGCGGGCCCGCAAGCAGACCAAAGTCAAACATGGTGGGCAGAGCAAATATGCGCTGCAAACTGCCGTCGGGTTTGGTCTGCTGAAGCGTTGGCGCTGCGCCGCGCGCTGCGTTGCCTTCGCTCGTCCACAGCAGGCTTTGGCTGGGCGCATGCCACCGGATTGCCTCGGGGTCGGGCGACGCAATGCCTTGCAAAAATCTCACGCTGGTGAGTTCAATGTCACCCAACTTTTCAGCGCTGAGCGCCAAGCGCGCAGTATAAAAACGCGGTGGGCTTTGGCTTGTGCCGTCGTCGCTGAGTAAATACAGCAAGCCGCTTAGCGGGTCAAAGTCGATGCCCGACAAGCCGCCCACGGTGGTGCCCTCGAATTGCAGTTTGTGCGGCACGCGCGCCTCGCCAATCAGGCGCAGCTTGGGTTTTGCGGGGGCATTGCCGGACGCAGGTGTTTGCGCGGCCGCACAGCCTGTCAAAGCAAGCACCGCAAGGCTGCTTGCGCTTGCGATTAGCTGCCTGCGCGAGAGGGGTGGAACTTGGTAACGCATCATCTAGTAATCGTAGCCGCCCAATCAGGCCACAAAGTGTTTCAGACAATCCTGGCGAGGCCGAAACATTCAGCCGAGTTTGCGGCGTAAAGTGAAGTTTTTCGAGCCAAGGAAACCCCATGATTGCCTGCCGGTGCATGGACTGGTCAGAGCGCAAAAACCATTAGGCGGGAACGCTCGCCACGGTGCTGCTGACGCATTATTTTCACCAGGATTGGCTACGCGTGCGCAGCGATTCTCAGGCGCTAAAAGCCTGGGTGTCACTCCGCGCGGCGGGCGCGAGCTGCTGCCTCTGCTGCTGCCCAGGCGTAAACGTCGGATCGGAACGGGCTGCAAGGCGTCTTTTGCAGCCAATAGCAGGGCTATTGGCTAGAAAAACAACGCAGCAGACCGCGCGAGTCCGGCCGATCACAGACCGCAGGGAGTTGTGCAGAGGATCCCTAGGGCGCGTTACCGTCTGGGGCTCGGTAGCTGGCAGCCTCTTGTTCTGTTTGCATGCTTGCGCGCGGCAGGTCGCTATGGGGCAGGTTGTAGCCGTCGGCCACATAGCCCGGCCCCTTCATCACCATGACAATCAGGCAGCCAATGGCAAGCGTTGCCACCACAGCCCAGTGGAAAACCACCGCACCAATCACCATGTAGTCAAGCGTTTGCAGCCACCGCACATCCGCCGGCGCGGTTTGCACGCTGGCCAGAAGGTGCACCAACAACAGCGCTGCGAAAGGTACCAGCGTGCCCACCAGAAGAATAAAAGGCAACTTGCACCACAGTTTCCACTCCAACCCGCTGGGGGCAGTTTTGGTGTGCGGAAGTTTTTTTAGCCAATTCATGGTCGCTCCTGAACAAGGTCAATCACAGTCGTCAACTTTAACAAGCGCACAAAAATTTGCACGCGGTAAGGCATCAAGCGTCCGGTGGGCCATTCCCCGCTGTGCCGTATAGGCGGATCACTGCACTTGAAAAATTCGGCAAACTACGCAAGCCTGCGGGAAAATACATATAAAAATGTCTTTCACCCAACAAAATCGGGCGCAGACAGCTACAAATACAGGAGCATACTGGTTGTAAAAACAATTAGCGGTATTCGCAGCAGCTGGCAGGTAACTGTTTGGTAAGTTCTGTCACACAGCCGTGTGAAAATGTGAAACTAAATTACATGAAGGAACCCTGATGACCCGCGCCACCAAAATCGTTGCCACGCTTGGCCCTGCATCCAACACACCCGCCATGCTAGAGGCGTTGATGCAAGCAGGCGTAAATGTGGTGCGTTTGAACTTCAGTCACGGCAAGGCGCAAGACCACATCAATTTGGCTGGGCTGGTGCGTGAGGCGGCTGTTCGTGTGGGCGTTGAAGTGGCCATCATGGCCGACCTGCAGGGCCCCAAAATTCGGGTGGGCAAGTTTGCTGACGGCAAAGTGCAACTGGTGTCTGGTGAAAAGTTTGTGCTCGACGGATCGCGCACCGAGCTGGGCGACCTTCAAGGCGTGGGGCTCGACTACAAAGAGCTGCCGCGCGATGTAAAAGCTGGCGACATACTGCTGCTAAACGACGGGCTGATTGTGCTCACTGTTGACCGCGTGGCGGGTGAGGCGGTGCACACCACCGTCAAACTTGGCGGAGAACTCTCAAACAACAAAGGCATCAACAAACAGGGTGGCGGTTTGACTGCGCCAGCGCTGACCGCCAAAGACATGGAAGACATCAAAACCGCAATGTCTTTTCAGGCCGACTACGTGGCGGTGAGCTTCCCGAAAAACGCAACCGATATGGAAATGGCGCGCCAGCTATGCAACGTGGCCGCAGCGCAGTACAAACACAAGCCGGGGCTGATTGCCAAAATCGAACGCGCCGAGGCCATTCCCAATCTGGAAGAAATTTTGCGCGTCAGCGATGGGATTATGGTGGCGCGGGGCGACTTGGCGGTTGAGGTTGGCAACGCTGCCGTACCCGCGTTGCAAAAACGCATGATCAAGCTTGCCCGTGCGCAAGATAAAGTGGTGATTACCGCCACGCAAATGATGGAAAGTATGATTTTGAACCCGGTGCCTACGCGTGCCGAGGTGAGCGACGTGGCCAACGCCGTGCTGGACGGAACCGACGCCGTCATGCTGTCGGCGGAAACCGCAGCGGGTAAATTCCCGCTGGAAACAGTCGAAGAAATGGCCAAGATTTGCCTGGAAGCCGAGAAGGCCGAATACAAAGAGTTGGATGCCGACTTCACCGGTAAAACCTTTGCGCGAATTGACCAGTCGATTGCCATGGGCGCGCTGTTCACGGCCAGCCACTTGGGAGCCAAAGCGATTGTGGCGCTGACCGACAGCGGCTCGACCCCGCTCTGGATGAGCCGCCACGACATTCGCGTGCCGATTTATGCGTTGACCCCACGCGTCAGCACCCAGCGCAAGATGACACTGTTCCGCAATGTGCGCCCACTGCTGATGGACACCAGCATTGACCGCGACACGGCACTCCAACAAGCCGAAGGCCACCTGCTCAGCCGCCAGATTGTGCAAAGCGGCGATGTGTATGCCATCACATGCGGCGAGCCGATGGGCGCGCCAGGTGGTACGAACATGCTGAAGATTTGCAGAGTCGCATAGCGTCATCGCCAGCCGCAACTGGCCCACCACAACTGGCCAACTGCATGCTTTGTCTGACAGTAGTGACCGCACATGACTGAATCCACTGCAGTATTTCATGCGTAAAGTGATCACCACCATGACATTGCCGAATTCAAAATTGACCAGACGAACTCTTGTTGCCATGCTGCCGGCACTCCTGACGGCGTGCTCCGCAGTGGATGTGCTCAACGCCACCGTATCCACCGATACTTACCGACGCGTTTCTGACCTTGCCTATGGCCCCGAGGCGCGCCATCAGCTCGATGTGTATTTGCCCGCGCAGGCTGTGGCCGATCGTTCACTGGCAGCTGGCGGCGCGCCCATGGTGGTGTTTTTCTACGGCGGTAGCTGGTCGTCTGGTGACCGGGCCGACTACCGTTTTGTCGGCGAGGCGCTCGCCAGCCAGGGCATCGTGGTGGTGGTGGCTGATTACCGGCTGAGCCCACAGGTGCGGTACCCGGTTTTTATTGAAGACAGCGCACTGGCCGTACGGTGGGTTTTTGACAACGCCCCAAAATACGGTGGCGACCCAGAGCGCGTATTTGTGATGGGGCACAGCGCGGGGGGATACAACGCCGCCATGCTGGCGCTGGACAAGCGCTGGCTGGCCGCGGTGAACTTAAGCCCCGCAAAACTGGCAGGCTGGATCGGCCTTGCAGGCCCGTACGATTTCCTGCCCATCGGTGACCGCAAAACCCAAGTTGCTTTTGAGTGGCCAAACACGCCCGCCAACAGCCAGCCAATGTTTCACGCCTCCAGCGCTTCCCCGCCAGCGCTGCTGATTGCCCCAGTTGATGACAAGTCCGTCAATCCACAGCGCAGCACAGTGGCCTTGGCGCAGCGCTTGAAAAGCAGTGGCGTGCGGGTTGAATCGGAGCTGTATGACTCCGTTGGCCACGTCACGTTGCTTGCCGCGATGGCGTCCGTACTGCGCGGCCGCGCACCCGTACTGGAGCGCGTGAGTGGTTTCGTGAAGGCAAACGCTAGAATCAAGGCTTAGCTTGACGACGAGTTACGGTGCAGTTACCACGCGCCGCACCTTGCGCCAGCCCACCTAATTTCTGAGGATTTTCATGGCACTCGTATCAATGCGCGAGCTGCTGGACCATGCCGCTCTCAACACGTACGGCATTCCAGCATTCAACGTCAACAATCTGGAGCAGGTACAAGCCGTGATGCAAGCCGCCGACGAGGTGGGTGCGCCAGTGATTTTGCAAGCCAGCGCAGGCGCACGCAAATATGCCGGTGAGTCCTTCATCAAGCACCTGATTGCCGCAGCGATTGAAGCCTACCCGCACATTCCGCTGGTCATGCACCAGGACCACGGCCAAAGCCCTGAGGTGTGTCAGGGCGCAATCAATTTGGGCTTCAGCTCGGTGATGATGGACGGCTCGTTGATGGCCGACGGCAAAACCATCGCCGACTACGACTACAACGTCGATGTGACGCGCAAGGTCGTTGACATGGCGCACAGCGTCGGCGTGTCAGTGGAAGGCGAGCTGGGTTGCCTGGGCAGCCTGGAGACCATGCAGGGCGAAAAAGAAGATGGCCATGGAACCGACGCGGTGATGACGCACGACCAGCTGCTGACCGACCCCGAGCAAGCCGCTGATTTTGTCAAACGCACGCAGCTGGATGCGCTGGCCATTGCCATTGGCACCAGCCACGGCGCGTACAAGTTCACGCGCAAGCCCACCGGCGATATTTTGGCGATTGAACTCATCAAAGAAATTCACCGCCGCATTCCCAACACGCACCTGGTCATGCACGGCTCGTCGAGCGTGCCGCAAGACCTGCTCGCCGAAATTCGTAAATACGGCGGCGACATGAAAGAAACCTACGGCGTGCCGGTTGAGGAAATTCAAAAAGCCATCAAGTTTGGCGTGCGCAAAATCAACATTGACACTGACATCCGCCTGGCGATGACGGCTGCGGTGCGCAAGTTTTTGCATGAAAACCCGAGTAAATTTGACGCACGCGAATGGTTGCGCCCAGCCACGGCTGCGGCCAAAGCAATCTGCAAGCAGCGCTACATCGAGTTCGGCTGCGAAGGCCAGGCCGGCAAAATCAAGGGCGACACGCTGCAAGTGGTGGCAGCTAAATATTCCAAGGGCGAATTAGCGCAAGTCGTGCATTAATAAAACCCTGATCGCCGCCCAAAGCGGTTTGGCGATAATTCAAAGCCCAGCCGTTTTGTAGTGGACTGGGCTTTTTTACTGCAACAACAGACATGACCCCAGCCCTTCACACTTCCGCATTGACCTCGCTGACCCTCGTGGCGCGTGGCAAAGTCCGTGACAATTACGCCGTAGGGAATGACCGCTTGCTGATGGTGGCGAGCGACCGCATCAGCGCGTTTGATGTGATCTTGGGCGAGCCTATTCCCGGCAAAGGCGCATTGCTCACGCAAATGGCGCTGTTCTGGTTTGCCCGCCTGGGCCATATTTGCCCTAACCATCTGACGGGCGAAGCGCCCGAAAGTGTGGTGACGCCCGCTGAAATACCCCAAGTTGCCGAGCGTTCCATGCTGGTCAAACGCCTCAAACCGATACCGGTTGAAGCTGTGGTGCGTGGCTATCTGGCTGGCAGCGGCTGGGCTGAATATCAGGCCACGCAGTCTGTATGCGGCGTGCCGCTGCCAGCAGGCCTGAAAAACGCCAGCAAGTTGCGCGAACCCATCTTCACCCCCGCAGCCAAAGCCGCGCAGGGCGAGCATGACGAAAACATCAGCTATGAGCAGGTCGTGGCGGTAGTGGGCGCTGACTTGGCTGAAAAAATCAAACGCATCAGCATCGAGATTTACCAAACCGCCGCAGCCTTTGCCCTAACCAAAGGCATCATCATTGCCGACACCAAGTTCGAGTTCGGCTTGGATGACGACGG
>ENA-OFCX01000437-OFCX01000437.1-metagenomes-genome-assembly--contig:-NODE-437-length-21927-cov-5.892557_pt1 | contig 21927 bp, 23 predicted proteins | sample MGYA00153384_OFCX01 | MGnify analysis MGYA00153384
TCGACGCAATATCGAGATATTGCTAGAACTTGCAACGACACGCACGACGATGCCAAGGAAATTTAAATCCGCATATTTTCGCAACTAAACACTAGACGCCACTTCGCCTTCTATACTGCGGCCACACGTTTTAAGGAGAAACCCATGCGTCGTTTTCACGCTCTCACCATCGTCGCTGCAACATTGGCGAGCATCTCATCGCCCGCCGTCTTCGCGCAGGACAAAGGCAATCTCAATATTTATTGCTCGATGCAAATCGAGTGGTGCACATTGGCCGCCAACGAGTTTGCAAAGCAAACTGGCATCAAGGTCAACACTTCGTTCAAGGGCTCGGGCGAGACCTTTGCGCAGGTGAAAGCCGAGGCGACCAATCCGAAAGGCGACGTATGGTTTGGCGGAACCGGGGACCCGCATTTGCAGGCAGCGGAGGAAGGTTTAAGCGAGGTCTACCAGTCGCCGCTGATGAAAGACCTGCATCCGTGGGCGACCTATCAGGCGCAGATTGCAAACTATAAAACGGTCGGCATTTACGCCGGTGCGCTGGGCTTTGGCTTCAATACAGAAGTCCTCGCCAAGAAAAAAATTGACGCGCCGAAATGCTGGGCTGATCTGATCAAACCGGAACTGAAAGGTGACGTGCAGATGGCCAACCCTGCGGCGTCCGGCACTGCGTACACCGCGCTGGCCACACTGGTGCAGGTGATGGGCGAAGACAAGGCGTTTGAGTATTTGAAGGCGTTGCACAAGAACATTTCAAATTATCCAAAGTCCGGCACGGGACCAGTCAAGGCGGCCGCTCGTGGCGAAACGGCGGTGAGCGTGTCGTTCATGCATGACGTGCCCGGTGAGGTCAAAAACGGCTTCCCGGTCGGGATGGCGGCACCGTGCGAAGGCACAGGCTACGAGGTCGGCTCGATGAGCATCCTCAAAGGTGCCCGCAACATCGACAACGCGAAAAAGTTTTACGACTGGGCACTGACACCCGATGCGCAAAAGCTCGCGGCACAGGCCAAGCAGTATCAGTTGCCATCGAACAAAAATTCAGCGCAACCGCCAGAAGCGCCTCGCTTTGCGAACATCAAATTAATTCAGTACGACTTCAAAAAGTACGGATCATCGGCCGAACGCAAGCGCCTGCTTGAGAAATGGGAAAAAGAGGTGAATTCGCTGCCGCGCGGGTAGCAACAGATGCAATCCTGACACGTGGGCAACCAGTTGACCACCCGAAACCTCCTCTATTTGGCGTCATTCTTCGCATAGCCGGGAATCCAGAACGTTGGCTTTCGCAGAGGGTCTGATCGCCCGCGCGACGTATGAGTTTTTAAATACCCACCGTTTCCGAGTATGTCGGCATGGAAAAGTAGCTATGCATTGGCCGTGTTGCTTGGCGCTGGGTGATGCGACACCAAATCGTCACTTCACGCGCCCTCAATTCCGCTGCGCTGCATCGAGGCTGCGGGCGGAACTGTTTGTGATACTGTGCAATGGCTTCGCGCGCTGAACAGTACGCAGTTTGCTGTCAGTGCGCGTTTCGGGCTGGCGCATAAAAATGGGAGTGCACAGAACATGAACGGTATGAAGATGGTCGCGATTACGATAATTGTCGCAGGCGTTTTGAGTTTGGCATACGGTGGCTTCAGCTACACAAAGGACACCACGGCAGTCAAACTCGGCCCGGTTGCGCTGTCGGTTAAAGAGACGAAAACAGTCAATATTCCACTGTGGGCTGGTATCGGCGCTATCGTTTTTGGCGGACTGCTACTGGTATTTGGTAGCAAGAAGTAACCACGCGCTGTGCAATGCGGCGCGCCCCCTACTCCCGCACCCGTTTCGCCAACGACCGCACCTGCGCATGCTGCCGTCGACTGACCGGCAAACGCTCGCCGCGCCCACGTAGCGTGACGATCCATTGCGCTTCGCCATCGGCGTCTGCATCTCGCTCAAACGACTCGATCAAGTCAGATCGAGCTAAACAATTGCGATGGATGCGCAGGTAGCGACCACCGAATTCCTCATCAATGTGGGTGAGCGAGTCTTCGATCAGATATTCGCGGTTGGCGGTGATGACGGTGATGTACTTTTGCTCTGCACGAAAGTAGATGACCTCTTCAGCGGGCACCAGCAGCAGGCGGCCGCGTTCGTTGACACTGAAGAAGCGCCGCGCGCCGCGCGGCAGGGCAGCGACGGCCTGCGAGTCGAGTGGTTTGGCGCGCTCTAGCGCGGCCAGCAGGCGCTCGCGACGCACCGGTTTGAGCAGGTAGTCGACCGCATGAACTTCGAACGCTTCCAGCGCATGCTGATCGTAAGCGGTGATGAAAATCACGCGTGGTGCACTGTCCATTTTTAGTAAATGACGCGCGGTTTCCAGCCCGTCCATTTCTGGCATGTTGATGTCGAGGAGAAGGATGTCCGCGCCGCGGTTCGACGCCTCCAGCGCGGCGCGACCGTTGTCGACTTCGGCCACGACGGTATGCGGAAACGCCGGTTGCAATTCGTCGAGCAGGTCGAACAGGCGGCGACGCGCGGGCGGTTCATCATCGGCGATGATGATGCGGCTGGGGCGCTTGGATGTCGTGACTGCGTTCATACCATTGCTTTTGTGTCGAGAGATTTTCGGTAGGGCAACACCAGTTGCACCTGATAGCGGCCATCGCGCGGGCCGCAGACCATGCGTGCTTCGGCGTCGAAGTGCAGCGCGAGGCGCTCACGGATGTTGCTCATGGCCATTTTGTTGCCGCCGTGGTGTGCACCCGCCTGTTCGAGAAACGGATTTTTCACTGTGATCACTACTTCGGATCGCAGGCGCGTGACTTCGATTTCGATGGTGCCCGCAGCCTGCGTAGGTTCGATGCCGTGATACACCGCGTTCTCGGCGATGGGCTGCAACACGAGCGGCGGCACAAGCGCGTCGGCGGGCATTTTGTCGAGCTTCCAGACCACGTTGAGGCGACTACCCAGACGCAGTTTTTCGAGATCGAGATACTGCCGCGTCAAGGTGATTTCGTTGTCAATCGGCTGCAGGTCGCGGTTTTCGCGCATGAGCACACGAAACAAATCTGCCATGTCCATCAGCGCTGTCTCCGCGCGACGCGGGTCAGCGCGCAAAACGCCAAGCACGCCGTTGATCGAGTTGAACAAAAAATGCGGCCGGATGCGCGCCTGCAACGCCTGCAAACGCGCCTCGGTCACAGCGGGCGAGAGCGCGCGGCCCAACGTGTGAAAGTAGACCAGCACCGCCGTCAAACCGATCAACGCGAGCGGCACCGACCGCCACGCCACGCTGTCCATCCAGCGCGCGGCAGCGACCGCCACCAGCGCTGTGAACAGCACCGTCAACCCCGCCGCCTGCCAGTACGCGAGACGCCGCAACGCCGGGCTGCCCAGCGCCCAGGCCGCGCCAACACTGGCGGCGACGGGCAGGCTCTCGGCAAGCGCGATACTCAGGTTGAGCAACAAATCAATCGGGCGCGTGGTGATGCTGATGGCGTAGGCCGTGACCATTGCAACGTACAACACCAGCGCACGGGCCAGAATGCCGACGTTCCTCAAGTCGGGGAACACGGCCTCGCGGGCGGCGCGTTCGCTGCGGGCTAAAATTTGATGGGTCATCGCTCTTGGGTGACTCGATGGTGCCGATGGTCTGTGCTTTGACCGCTCCGGTGTTGTCGATGGCGCCGGTTTTGACAAAGTCGTCGGCTTTGTACCCGCTGGTGCTGCTCCTTGGTTTTCAATCATCTCGCGTATTGTGGAGCAATCATGGCCGTTAAGCCGAGATTGTGAACAAGCCAACACCAACATGCAAGCAAACTCATCGCCCGCCGCCAACCCTTCCGCCGGTTGGTCAGGCCGTTTCGACGAACCGGTCGCCGAAATCGTCAAGCGCTACACCGCGTCCATCAGTTTCGACTACCGGCTAGCGGAGTTCGACATCGCAGGATCAAAGGCGCATGCGCGCATGCTCGCCGCCGTCGGCGTGATCGCAGCGGCAGATTTGTCCGACATCGAGCGCGGCATGGAGATCATCTCTGCCGAAATTCAGGCCGGAAAATTTGAATGGTCGCTCGATCTTGAGGATGTGCATTTCAATATCGAAAAGCGCTTGACGGCACTGGTGGGTGATGCGGGCAAGCGCCTGCATACGGGCCGCTCGCGCAATGACCAAGTGGCCACCGATGTGCGGCTTTACACGCGTGCCGCCTGCGACGAAATTGCGCGCTTGCTGATCAAATTGCAGGCGTCCTTTGTTGCGCTCGCAGAACAACACACGGATACGATTCTGCCGGGTTTTACGCATTTGCAGGTGGCGATGCCGGTGACGCTGGGGCATCATTTGATGGCGTATGTGGAAATGTTTGCGCGCGACTACGAGCGTATTCTCGATTGCCGCAAACGCGTGAACCGTTCACCGCTGGGCGCTGCGGCGTTGGCGGGTACGACGTTCCCGATTGATCGCGAAATGACCGCAAAGGAATTGGGCTTTGATTCGGTGTGCCGCAATTCACTCGATGCGGTGAGCGATCGCGATTTTGCAATTGAATTTTTGAGCGCCTGCACCATCACCATGATGCACTTGTCGCGCATGAGCGAAGAGCTGATTTTGTGGATGAGCCCTCGCTTTGGCTTCATCGATATCGCGGATCGTTTTTGCACCGGCAGCTCAATCATGCCGCAGAAAAAAAACCCGGATGTGGCGGAACTGGTGCGCGGAAAAATGGCACGCGTGCAGGGCCATCTCGTCGCGTTAACGACCCTGATGAAAGGCCAGCCGCTGACCTACAACAAGGACAATCAGGAAGACAAGGAACCGCTGTTCGACACGGTGGACACCATCACGCAAACGCTCATCATTTACGCCGACATGATCGGCGGTATTCGCGTGAAAGCCGACAAGATGCGCGCTGCCGCGAGCGAGGGATTTGCCACGGCGACAGATCTCGCCGATTACCTCGTGCGCAAAGGCGTGCCGTTCCGCGACTCGCACGAATGTGTGGCGCGTGCGGTGAAAGCGGCAGAGGTGAAGGGCGTTGATTTGGCGGATTTGTCTTTGGTGGAATTGCAGAGCTTTTCATCCGTCATCTCCGATGACGTGTTCGCTTCATTAACGCTTGAGGGTTCGGTTGCCGCGCGAAAACATTTGGGCGGGACTGCGCCGGAGCGTGTGCGAGCCGAGATTGCGCTGGTGAAGACACGGCTGGCTGGGCTTGACGCTGTGGGAGCGGTTGCACCGCGAAAGCCCACTTGAACTTGCGCCCATCGCGGCCAGGGCCGCTCCAACAAGAGTAACAATGAATCAAGAAACCCTCGGTCTGATCGCCGGCACCCTCACCACCGCGTCGTTCGTCCCCCAAGTCTGGAAAATCTGGTCGACGCGATCGGCACGCGATCTGGCGTGGGCAATGGTGGCGGTGTTTACGTTGGGCACATTTTTGTGGCTGTTGTACGGCATCAAAGTTGAATCGACGTCGATCATGATCGCCAACGCCATCACCTTTCTGCTTTCACTCGCCATCTGCGTGATGAAGCTTCGTTTTGACAAAGAGATTATTGGAGACCCGCGATGAAATTGGCATTCCTTGGTTTGGGCGTGATGGGCTACCCGATGGCCGGTCACTTGCAAAAGGCGGGGCACAGCGTCACCGTCTACAACCGCAACGCTTCGAGGTCCGCGAAGTGGTTAGCAACGTTCGGTGGCACGTCCGCTACCACACCGCGTCAAGCGGCGCACGGCGCGGACATCGTGATGATGTGCGTCGGCAACGACAACGACGTGCGTTCGGTAATTTACGGCAACGATGGTGCACTGGCGGGACTTGCGACTGGAGCCGTACTCGTCGATCATACGACCGCCTCCGCCGACGTCGCGCGCGAGGTTTACGCGGAGGCGAAGAAAACCGGCAAACACTTCATCGATGCGCCGGTTTCCGGCGGTCAGGCCGGTGCTGAAAATGGCAAGCTGACCGTCATGTGCGGCGGCGATCAGGCCGCGTTTGATCGCGCGAAGGACGTGCTCGCGTTGTATGCAAAAGCCGTCACATTGATGGGCGCAAGCGGAGCAGGCCAACTCACCAAAATGGTCAACCAGATTTGCATCGCCGGGCTCGTGCAGGCCTTGTCGGAGGGCTTAGCCTTCGCGCAAAAAGCAGGCATCGACGCCAGGCTGGTGCTCGACGTCATCAGCAAAGGCGCAGCGCAAAGCTGGCAAATGGAAAATCGCGGCAGCACGATGGTTGACGGCAAATTCGACTTCGGCTTCGCAGTCGACTGGATGCGCAAGGACCTCGGTATTTGCTTAGAGGAAGCCAAACGCAACGGCGCGCGCTTACCGGTGACGGCGCTGGTTGATCAGTTCTATGCCGACGTGCAGCAAATGGGTGGCGCGCGGTTTGATACGTCTAGCTTGATTAAGCGGTTGGAATGAACGTTGAACGTTAGCGCGCGGGTAACGAGTTGCTCTCGCTACGTTGCGGGCGTCTTTGCGACGCTTGCGATGGTCGTCACTGCATCAGCGGCGACGCTGGACGAGCGTTGCGTTGGCGTGGCGAAATTTGACGGCGGGATAGCGGGCGCGAAGGCGCAACTGGAGTCGGCGCTGGAACGCGATCAACAATTTCGTAAACAAACGCAAAGTAGCAACGCATCAGCGACCGAACTGCGGCCCTCGCTAGAAGCGCGTCGACAACTGCTGCTAGATCAACAAAAAATTGATCTGGACAATCTCAAACTGCTTGACTCGATAGTCTGCAAGCTAGGCTGGCCGGGCATCGACACCGCTGGGCAGTGGGCCTCGTTCGCTGCCTCTTTGATCGTGCAACACGCCGAGCTTGCGGTTCAGGAAATATATCTGCCAACGCTGCAAACAGCTGCGGCATCCAAACAGGCAGAGCCAAGCCAAGTCGCGACACTCGAAGACAGAATCAACGTCCGCAACAAAAGGCCACAACGTTACGCAAGCCAACTCTGCTTTCTGAAAGGCGGCGGCTATGCGTGGCAACCCATCGAGAACGAAGACGAAACAGCAATCGACGCAGCGCGCGAAACGGTGGGTTTCGGCACGATCAAAGGTTACGTCGCGAACTTCAAGATCGAATACGTGCCGTCTTCGAGGAAGGCTTGCGATAAGTAGTTACTGGCGTTTCTCACAGATTTACGCAATGGACTCACTCCTGAAATCGCTCGTCGATTCGATCAACAACTCTATGCTGTAACCCTTATTTAATCTAGGCTTAGACCAGTTTTATGCGAATAGTCGATAAGTTGCGTTTCCGGCCGTTAGCCCCTTTTCAATAGGCCGTTCAGCGAAAAGTTGCTTACGTTCAATCGCGAAAATTGATGATTTCAGCATAAACCAAGCGGGGCTGCCTCCAAACAAAAACGGCAGATGAAGCTGCCGTTTTTACCAAGCGCAATAGCCTAAGCCGTCACCTCTTCCGTCGCCTCTTTCGGTGTATCGGTAGCCGGGAACGCGAGTTTCACTTTGCCGTCTGCGTCGATGTCGATGTTGACTTTGCCGCCGCCGACTAGCTTGCCGAACAGCAACTCGTCTGCCAGCGCACGACGGATCGTGTCCTGGATGAGGCGTGCCATTGGCCGCGCGCCCATGTGCGGGTCGAAACCTTTTTTCGCGAGGTAGTCGCGCAGCCCTTGTGAGAACTCGGGATCGACCTTTTTCTCGTGCAACTGGGCTTCGAGTTCGAGCAGGAATTTGTCGACCACGCGCAAAATCACGTCCGGCGTCAATGCGCCAAAGCTGATGGTCGCATCGAGGCGATTTCTAAACTCCGGCGTGAACATTTTTTTGATCGCTTCTAACTCGTCGCCCGCTTCTTTCGAATTGTTGAAGCCGATCACGTTTTTAGTGAGCGTTTCAGCACCTGCGTTGGTGGTCATAATGATGATGACGTTACGGAAGTCCGCCTTGCGTCCGTTGTTGTCGGTGAGCGTGCCGTGATCCATCACCTGCAACAACACGTTGTAAATATCCGGATGCGCCTTCTCAATTTCGTCGAGTAAAAGCACCGCGTAGGGATGCTTGGTGACGGCCTCGGTGAGCTGACCGCCTTGGTCGTAACCGACGTAACCGGGCGGCGCGCCGATCAAGCGGCTGACGGCATGACGCTCCATGTATTCGCTCATGTCAAAACGCAGCAATTCCACGCCGAGGCAGAACGCGAGCTGACGCGCCACTTCCGTTTTGCCCACGCCCGTTGGACCTGAAAACAGAAACGAACCAATCGGCTTGCGCGGATTGCCCAAGCCGCTTCGCGCCATTTTGATGGCGGCGGCGAGTGCTTCAATGGCCTTACCTTGGCCGAACACCACGTTGTTCAAATCACGATCCAGTGTTTTCAAATTATTGCGGTCATCTGTCGACACGTTCTTGGCCGGAATGCGCGCGATTTTTGCAACGATTTCTTCGATTTCGGCTTTGCCAATGGTCTTCTTCTGCTTCGATTTCGGAAGGATACGCTGCGCGGCACCGGCCTCATCGATCACATCAATGGCTTTGTCCGGCAGGTGACGATCATTGATGTGACGCGCGGCCAATTCCGCCGCAGCGGTGATCGCGGCGGGCGAATATTTGACGCTGTGATGGGTCTCGTACTTCGACTTCAATCCGCGCAAAATATCGATGGTTTCGCTGATGGATGGCTCAACCACATCGATCTTCTGGAAACGACGGGCGAGCGCGTTGTCTTTCTCGAACACCTGACGGAACTCGGAGTAGGTCGTCGCGCCTATGCACTTGAGGCCGCCGTTAGCGAGCACCGGTTTCAGCAAATTGGATGCGTCCATGGTGCCGCCACTGGCCGCACCTGCACCGATGATGGTGTGGATTTCGTCGATGAACAAAATGCCGTTGGCCTTCTCTGCTAGCTGCTTAAGCACTGCCTTCAACCTCGCTTCGAAATCGCCACGATATTTGGTGCCTGCTAAGAGCGCGCCCATGTCGAGTGAGTACACCACGCAATTATTCAATATGTCGGGCACTTGGCCGTCGACAATGCGTTTGGCCAAGCCTTCAGCGATGGCGGTCTTGCCAACGCCTGCTTCTCCCACCAGCAGCGGATTATTTTTGCGGCGGCGGCAGAGCACTTGCACCAACCGCTCAAGCTCGGTGGCGCGGCCAATCATCGGGTCAATCTTGCCAGCTTTGGCTTGCGCATTCAGGTTGACGCAGAAATTTTCCAGCGCGCCTTGCTGGGCTTCTTCTTTCTCCTGCTCGCCGCTAAGGGCTTCGGCTTTTTCGGCTTTGTCTTTGGGCACTTTGCTGATGCCGTGGCTAATGTAGTTCACCACGTCCAGGCGCGTCACGCCGCGCTGATTCAGGAAGTACACGGCATGTGAATCTTTTTCGCCAAAGATCGCAACGAGCACATTGGCTCCAGTCACCTCTTTTTTGCCCGACGATTGCACGTGCAAAATCGCGCGCTGAATCACCCGCTGAAAGCCCTGCGTCGGCGTGGTGTCGCTCTCGCTATTGGCGGGCAATCGCGGCGTGTGTTCGTTGATGAAATTGGCGAGCGCGGTGCGCAATTCGTCAAGATCAACGGCGCAGGCGCGAAGCACCTCGGCGGCACTCGGGTTGTCGAGCATCGCTAGGAGCAGATGCTCAACGGTGATGAACTCATGGCGCTTCTGCCGTGCTTCCACGAACGCCATGTGCAAACTAACTTCCAACTCTTGCGCGATCATTTGAACTGCCTTGCTGTTGGCACGGGGCCAACGTGTAACTGCCGCTACAACATAGCAACGGCAGCGGGACGCCTATCGGTAATTTATCTAGTTAGGCCGTAACTTTATCGCCTAGTTAGGCACCATCGTACACTGAAGCGGATGCTGATACGATGCAGCAAGTTCCGCAACCTGTGCGACCTTAGTATCTGCCACTTCTTTTGTAAACACACCGCACGCGCCCATGCCCGTGCGGTGTACCTGCAACATCACGCCAGTGGCCTGTTCACGGGTCATCGCAAACACTTGTTGCAAGATGCCCACAACAAAATCCATCGGCGTGTAGTCATCGTTAAGGAGCAGCACCCGATACATGGGAGGCGGCTTAGTGTCGACGCGCTCCGCTTCGAGCACCGAGTCGTCGTGAGGATTTTGGTTCGGATTGGGAGAGTGAACGGCCATGCTGTGAATAACTACGTGGGGTGACGATTCGCCGCTGCGACTGCAACAAATATCGGTGGTGAAATCAGGATTTCAAGAGCATACGGCATGCCGGAAGTCTGTGGGAATTGAAATGCATCGGCTGCAAATCCGCTGGGCGGGCGAATTTTCGCTACGATGTTTCAAATCCGATCAACTGCTAGTGGTGCTGCATTCGCGCAGTACGCACTCGACATAACGTTTTCGTCCAAGACAAATATCCCCTTGACGACTAAGGTTAAATAACTGTACAACAGCGGACGGTGGCCGTTGGCTGAGTTCAAAAAACAAGATCAGAAGTCGCGTTTTCAGCATGCGCCGCCAAACAAAACAAGCTTGGTAGTAGGGAGTATTTTTATGACGACAGGCACAGTAAAGTGGTTTAACGACGCCAAAGGTTTTGGTTTCATCAAACCAGACGACGGCACGGATGATGTGTTCGCACATTTCTCCGCAATTGAAATGGACGGATTTCGTTCACTGAAAGAGGGTCAGAAAGTGGCCTTTGAGGTGGTTGCAGGCCCAAAAGGCAAGCAAGCATCCAACATCAAGAATCCGCCGCAGTAATCGAGCGAGAACGCGCCGCTCGGTAACCGCCGGACAAAGCGCATACAAAAAAGGGCCGCAATTGCGGCCCTTTTCTTTTTCGGGTTGTTTAGCGTGAATGTATCCGCCATCGACTCCTAAAACTCACGAGCGTACAAAAGCCAACAGCTCTGTTCGCAATGCCCTATTTAATATGGGCTCGCCAACGTTTTAGCCTTAAGGCGACTTATTGCAATAATCAGTCATTAGCCGTGTCGAATAACTATCTCGGCTTGAAGTTGCTATTGATTTTCTGCGAACCCAACCTGTTACCGCATCGCCGCGCAGACATCCCGAATGCACTCGCGTAGCCATCGATGCGCCGGATCGGCTTGCAGCCTCGGGTGCCAAAGCAATGACACGGTGAACTCTGGCACAGGAACCGGCAGCGGAAAACTGTACATTCCCTCGCGCAGGTTTCCGGTGTGTCGCTCGGGAACGCTGGTGATCAGATCGGACGCGCGCGCCAGAGCCAGGGCTTCCGAAAAGCCACCGACAATACCGAGGATCCCCCGCTCAAGCCCGAGCGCGTTCAACGCGTCATCAATTGCGCCCTTATCGGCGCCGCGCCGCGCCGCGCTACGTGGACGTGTCAACTGGTCGCATAACGGGCGGGCGTGATCGCGCCCTTGTTGAGCGCATGCCCCATTCGTGCGACGCCGATGAAGCGATCCCGGAACAATGCCTTTGCGCGCGCCTCCGGCCCCGTCATCCGCCCCACCACGCCCGTTTCAAGATCGACGGTTCCGTCGCGAAGAGACGTACTGTCTTTGTTCGACTTCTGCATGAAGCAAAGCCGCACGTCCGGCGCTTCTTCGGCTACGCGGACAATGAGGCTCGGTCCGAAATTTTCGACAAATCCTTCGCGGGTTCTCAGCGTAAAGGTGCGTACCAGCTTTTTGAGATCGATCTTTTCGGCTGGACGCAGCACCGCCTCCCCGTCCTGTACGAGCTGACTGACGCGCTCGCGCAGTTCGAGTGCTCGCGGGGTGGGCACCAGACCGCGCCCCGCTCTGACCAGCAAGGGATCGCTCGTCGTCTCGCGTAATCGCGCCAGCGCGCGACTCACCGCTGACGGGCTCAGCCGCATTCTTCTGGCGGTGCCCGCAACGCTGCCTTCCGCCAGCAACGCGTCAAGCGCAGCAAGCATATTGAAATCGGGCGTTGCCGTGCATTGACGATAGCGCAGATTAGTCGTGATGTAGCGTCAGATGCACTATTAATGCGTGAATGGTGCGTCTTTCGCCATTACAGGCAAAGAAGTACGCTTCCAGCAGCTTCGGCAGCGCCATTTCGGAAGTCGCCAAAAAGAGGAATCAAGTTGAAATCGATCATCGCGGAACCCTACCCGGAGATCGCCGAAAGTGCCGAAAAGGGGTGCCCGGCGCGGTGGGCACTGGCGAGCCTTTCGCTGTCGATCTTGCTACCGTCGCTCGGCATTAGCATCGCCAACGTCGGCTTGCCGACCCTGGCAGAAGCGTTCAACGCGACGTTTCAGCAAGTCCGGTGGGTCGTCCTCGCCTATCTCCTCACCGTCACCGCGCTGATCGTCAGCGTCGGGCGGCTCGGCTACCTAATGAAGCGTCGCCGATTGCTGTTGATCGGTGTCGCTGTGTTCACGGTAGCTTCCGTCCTGTGCGGCATCGCGCCGACGCTGTGGCTGTTTATTGCTGTCCGAGCGGCGCAGGGCGTCGGCGCAGCGATCACCATGGCCTTTGTTGCAGAGATCTTCCCGAAGGCAAAAACCGGCGGCGCCATGGGGCCGCTTGGCACGATGTCCGCCGTCGGCACCGCGCTCGGGCCGTCGCTCGGCGGCGTTCTGATCGCCGGACCCGGTTGACGTGCTCTCTTCTACATTCACGTACCGCTGGGAATCGTGACGCTTCTTATCGCACATCGCTATCTGCCCGTTGATCACCGCCAAGCAAAGACTGATCGCGCCGGATTCGATACCGTGGGAACGCTGCTGCTTGCGCTGACGCCTCGGCTTATGCGCTCGCCGTAACAGTAGGACGCGGCAGTTTCGGAGTGCTCAACCTGGCGCTGCTGTGGGCTGCTGCCCTCGGCGTCGCGCTATTCGTACTCACCGAAGCAAAAGTCGAGTCGCCGTTGATCCGGTTGCAAATGTTCCACGATACGACGTTGCGCGCCAGCCTCGCCACGAGTGCGCTGGTGACGACTGTGATGATGGCCACGCTGGTGGTCGGGCCTTTTTATCTCTCTCGTGCGCTTGGACTTGATGCTGCGCTGGTTGGACTCATTTTGTGGGTGGGCCCACTTGCCGCTGCGCTGACCGGAGTGGCCGCTGCTCGCCTTGCCGATCTCGTCGGCGCACCGCGCGCAATCATCATCGGCCTCATCGCAATGGTCATCGAATGCTTCGTTCTAACCGCTCTGCCAACGGCACTCGGCATCGCCGGGTATGTCGCCCCCATCGTCGTCATCACCGTCGGCTACGCGCTGTTCCAGACGGCCAACAACATCGCCGTTATGGCTGATATCCGCACCGACCAGCGCGGCGTGATTTCCGGAGTGCTCGACCGGTCACGCAATCTCGGATTCATCACAGGCGCGTCGATGATGGGCGCGGTGTTCGCGTTCGCATCTGCAACGACCGACATTACAGCAACTCGCCCGGAAGCCGTTGCAACCGGCATGCGGATCACGTTCGCACGCGCGGCGGGAGTGATCCTTGTTGCGCTTGGCATCGCGGCGCGAACTCACGGCTACACTTTACGCGGGCACCGACATTGACAATAGCGCCGCGTGCGTAAATTTTTCCGGTCGGCCGTTTTAGGGCTGTGCTGATCACGGCGACGCCGATGCAGGAGTGAAAGAATTGCACGTAAACGTCCGCGTCGTGACCCGCGAAAAAAAAGGCATCCAGTGCAAGGCGAACCCGCACCATTTCCGTTGACTGCTTAGAGGAGGCTCAGCGGTGTCCCCCGAGCAGGCCGGGATCAGGCGGGCACCGTGAAGATATTATTAAACCGCTACATCGTCGGGGTGTCGAGTCTGGCTTCGCTTTGTCAACGCAGTGCGCAGAGGCGGCAGCGCAGTGATGCCGCTGGGGCGAGTTTCATGGGAAGCAGCGGCGTACTCCGCACGCGGGAGTTGCTGTGTCCAAAAAACTACGCCTCCCAAAGAAGGTTGCGTTGCGTTTGCGTCGTAGCAGACACGCTATGCGCTCGCTCCAGCCAACACCGCATTAAGCGTCTTGCTAGGCCGCATAACCGCGTTCACTTTAGCGATATCCGCCATGTAGTAACCACCGATGTCAACCGGCTTGCCCTGCACCGTTGCGAACTCGGCCACGATGATCTTTTCGTTGTCGATTAGCGCTTTTGCCAGCGGCGCAAACCGCTCGGCGAGCGCTTTGTCATCAGTCTGCGCGGTGAGAGCCTGCGCCCAGTACATGGCGAGGTAGAACTGGCTGCCTCGGTTGTCGAGTTGACCGGTTTTGGGTGACGGATTCTTGTTGGTATCCAGCAGTTTTCCGGTGGCGGTGTCTAGTGTTTTTGAAAGAATTTTTGCCCGCTCGTTGCCGGTTTTGATGCCCATATCCTCTAGGCTCACGGCGAGTGCTAAGAACTCACCGAGCGAATCCCAACGCAGATGGTTTTCTTCAACCAGTTGCTGCACGTGCTTTGGTGCCGAGCCGCCGGCACCGGTTTCGTACATGCCGCCGCCAGCCATCAGTGGCACGATGGACAGCATCTTGGCGCTGGTACCGAGTTCCATGATGGGAAACAAATCGGTGAGGTAATCGCGCAGGATGTTGCCGGTGACCGAAATGGTGTCCATGCCGCGAATGACGCGCTCAAGGGTGTAGCGCATGGCGCGGACTTGCGACAGATGCTGAATGTCAAGACCGGTAGTGTCGTGATCCTTTAAGTACAGCTCAACCTTCTTGATCATCTCGTTTTCGTGGGGACGATACGGGTCGAGCCAGAACACCGCAGGCATGCCGGAATTGCGGGCGCGAGTGACGGCGAGCTTCACCCAGTCGCGGATTGGCGCGTCCTTGCATTGACACATGCGCCAGATGTCGCCGGTCTCAACGTTTTGCGACAGCAGCACTTCGTTGGTCGCGACGTCCACGATATTGGCGGTGCCATCTTCGGTGATTTCGAAGGTCTTGTCATGCGAGCCGTATTCCTCGGCCTGCTGCGCCATCAGGCCAACGTTCGGCACGGTGCCCATCGTCACCGGATCGAAGTTGCCGTTGGTTTTGCAGAAGTTGATGATCTCTTGATAAATGCGGGCAAACGTGCTCTCCGGCATCACGGCCTTCACGTCTTTCAGGCGGCCATCTGCGCCCCACATCTTGCCGCCCTGACGAATCATGGCTGGCATTGATGCATCCACGATTACGTCGTTTGGTGAATGAAAATTGGTGATGCCCTTGGCCGAATCGACCATCGCCAATTCGGGGCGATGCTCGTGGCAGGCGTGCAGATCGCGCTTGATCTCGTCCTGCTTTGATTGCGGCAGCGTCTTGATCTTGTCGTACAAATTGGCCATGCCGTTATTGACGTTGACACCGAGTTCGTCGAACAATTTTTCATGTTTGGCAAACGCATCACGGTAGAAAATTTTCACGCAGTGGCCGAACACGATAGGGTGCGACACCTTCATCATGGTCGCCTTGACGTGCAGCGAGAACATCACCCCGGTCTTGTGCGCATCTTCGATTTCCTTCTCGTAGAAATCGAGCAGCGCCTTTTTGCTCATGAACATGCTGTCGATGATTTCGCCGGCCAGCAACGAGACTTTTGGCTTCAACACTACCGTCTTGCCGCTTCGGGTGATCAACTCCATCTTCACATCGCGCGCTCGGTCGAGCGTCATCGACTTTTCTCCGTGATAGAAATCGCCGTGATGCATGTGCGATACGTGGGTGCGCGACGCCTGGCTCCAGTCGGCCATCGAATGCGGATTTTTGCGCGCGTAGCTCTTCACGGCGGCCGGTGCGCGGCGATCCGAGTTGCCTTCGCGGAGCACCGGATTGACGGCGCTGCCGATGCACTTGCCGTAGCGGGCGCGGATCGATTTGTCAACGTCCGCCTTCGGGTCTTCTGGGTAGTCGGGAATCTTGTAGCCCTTGGCTTGCAGTTCGCGGATGCAGGCGATCAACTGCCCCTGCGACGCACTGATGTTGGGCAGCTTGATGATGTTGGTCTCAGGCAACAGCGTCAAACGACCGAGCTCAGCCAGCGTGTCGGGCACGCGCTGTGCCTCGGTCAGGTATTCGGGGAAAGCAGCAAGCACGCGCGCAGCCACCGAAATATCACTGGTGACCACGTGGACGCCCGCCGGTGCGGTGAAAGCCTGAACGATAGGCAGGAAGGCCGCCGTGGCCAGCGCCGGTGCTTCATCGGTAATGGTGTAAATGATGGTCGGCTGGGTGCTCATCAATGGTTTCCTAGAATGAGGTTGGGTCATGGCGGTCGGCCTGATACTTAGAAATGCTTGGGTGAAGCGGGGCGACCGGGTGGGTAGTTTGCCTGAAAGTGCTTGCAGTTTGATGATGCAAATCACACGCCGCAGCATGTCGAAAGATGCATGCTAGCGGGTTGTTGGCGGCGTGATACCGTGATGTTTCGTAGACGTGCTTTTGTAGGAGCGGCCTCGGTCGCGATCATGCTCTGCGTATGGCACCGTCTTTAGCGGCCGAGGCGGCTCCTGCAAATGACCACAACACCACTGAGAATTGTCTAGTCTTTACGCGCTTAGAAATGTATCGAAAATATCATTTTTCTATGTAAAAACAATTCGTTAGCGCGCCTGTAAGCGCGAAAAGCGTAACCACCAAGACAATGGCATTGCGTCCGCCCTTGCATCCCCGCACGCAGTCCTCTACGCGTCGCGCCGCGCTGGCATCTGCCCCTGCGCCAAAACAAAAATATCTCGGAGACTTCGTTGTGTATCCCCTCACTGCCCGTTCGCTTGGATCGCTTGCGCCCTTTTTTCTGGCCGCGCTCGCGGGCTGTGCGCTGGCACCGCCGCCTATACCCACACCTGCGCCTGCGCCCGCGCCGGTCGCCAAGCCCGCCGTCGTGCTGCCCAGTGCGCAAGTGGATCGTGGCGTGCAAATCGTGCTGCCCGACACGGTGCTGTTTGAAAGCAGCAAAGGCGCTCGCGCCGATGCGCCGCGCGTGGCGCTAGTGCTTGGCAGCGGCTCGGCGCGCGGCTTCGCGCACATCAACGTGATCAAAGCGCTGGAGGCCGCGAAGATCAAGCTCGATCTGATCGTTGGCACCAGTGCGGGTGCGTTGATCGGCGCGTTCTACGCAGCAGGATTCACCGGCACGCAGATCGAAGACCTCGCGCTCAAGGTGAAGGACATCGACATCGTCGACATGGCCAGCGACACCAAGCGCGGCATGGTGATGGGCGACACACTGCAAACCTTCGTCAACCGGGCAACGCGGGACAAGCCGATTGAGCTGCTCGGCATCCCGTTCATAGCGGTGGCCACCAAGCTGCGCACAGGTGAGCTTGCCACCTTCCGCAGCGGCGATTTGGGCCTTGCGGTGCGCGTGTCATGCAGCGTGCCCAGTGTGTTCATACCGCCCAAAATTGACGACACCGATTACGTCGACGGCAGGCTTGTGAGCCCCGTGCCGGAGCGCATTGCGCGCGATGCGGGCGCTTATTTTGTGATCGCGGTGGACGTGCGCAGCGGGCCGCTTAACACCACGCCGGTCGGCATTTATGAACAGGTGATGCACAGCTTTAAGATCACGGGCCGCTCGCTGGCGAAGCTGGAGGCCGATCAGGCAGACGTAGTGATACGGCCCGATTTAGTGCGACTGGCGAGTACGGATTTCAGTTCGCGCGCAGCGTTTATCCAGATTGGGCAATCAGCGGGGACGCGCTTTGCGCCGGTGACACAGGACAAACTGGCGTTGTGGCGGGCGACCAAAGAACGGGCTGAGCGGACGCTTTAGGAGCGGCCCCGGCCGAGATGTGTTTAACGTGACGAAGGTGACAAAGTGACGAGTCCTCAGGTCACCTCTTCACATTGTCACCTACCCTTGAGCCGATCTAGCGTAATCCCCCGGAGCGGAATAAACTTCGGCTCATGACTTCATTCGCCGATCTCCTCCAAAAAAACCGCGCGGGTGCCGATGCGTTTATTGCGCGTTTGCCCAAGGCGGAATTGCATTTGCACATCGAAGGCTCGCTAGAGCCCGAGATGATGATCGCCAAGGCGTTTAAACACGGCATTTCGCTGCCCTATGCGAACGTAGAAGCACTGCGCGCCGCGTACAACTTCAGCAATTTGCAAGAGTTTCTCGACTTGTATTACGCCGGAGCTGACGTGCTGCGCGACAAGGACGATTTTTATGATTTGACGTGGGCGTATTTGCAGCGCGCCAAGGCCGATAACGTCGTCCACACCGAGATTTTTTTCGACCCGCAAACGCACGCGGCACGCGGCATCGATCTTCAGGACGTGGTGGAAGGCATCGTTGAGGCGCTGCATGACGGCGAGGCTGAACTCGGCATTACGTGGCGTTTGATCCCGAATTTTTTGCGACACCTCACTGAGCAGGACGCGATTGACACGCTCGTCGCGCTAGAGCCGTACATGGAAAATTTTCACGGGTTCGGCCTTGATTCGAGCGAGATCGGCAACCCACCCTCGAAGTTCGCGCGCGTGTTCTCCGAGATTCGTTCGCGAGGCCTACCGGTCGTTGCGCATGCGGGCGAAGAAGGCCCGCCGGAATACATCATCGAGGCGCTGGACATCCTCCACGTCGCCCGTATCGACCACGGCATTCGCGCGATTGAAGATGAGGCGCTGACCTCGCGATTGGCGCGTGGGCAAATTCCACTGACCGTGTGTCCGCTGTCAAACGTCAAGCTCTGCGCGGTGCCATCGCTAGCCGCGCATCCGCTGAAAAAGTTGCTGGATGCGGGTTGTCTGGTGACGATCAATTCCGACGATCCGGCCTATTTCGGCGGCTACATCGGCGAGAACTATCGCGCGATTGCCACCGCACTTGATCTCGGCAACGACGATCTAAAAATGCTCGCCGCGATGAGCATTCGCGGCAGTTGGCTGCACGAAGTCGCAAAGGCGCGGCACTTGGCGGTCATTGATCGGCTGTAGCGCTCGGGTGTTCCGCAACTGACGCAACGAAGGTGTGGCAGAAGCCATTACGCTAGCTGCCCACCCTTACATGTCACCACGCTGTTCGACATGAGTCGGCGCAGGTCTAGAACGCGTTGAAATATGTGATTCGCGACGCTAGTGTTTAGTTGCGAAAATGTGCGCTGTGGTCAGCCACACTAGCAGTCGGCAATTTTGCAACACACCCAAGCCCGGTCGAGCAAACGACCCGTGTTCGCTTGCCGACGCTAACGACGACTAAGCGTTTTTTGGCGCCGCCTGAGTCGCACAACGCTGCCGAGCATTCCTACGGCTACCAAAATGGGCGTAGTGGTTCTCGTCAGCGCACCTTCATGGGTCGTACTGAGTCTTGCCACGACTACAAGCGCGCCAGTAAACGCGCTGAACATCACTAAGACGAGCGGCGAGAGATTCACGCGATCAAGGTAGAAAGTCCAGAGCAACCATGCGGTCACCGCAATATCAACGGCGTAGGTGTATTCCATCAGTGGCTCCTTAACGCGACGCGGGTGACGGCGTTTCGCAAACCCACCATGCCCGCTAGCGGGAGGAACAAAGGGGAAAAAAATTACTATGTTTCATTTTTTGGGGCGAGTATCTCAACTTTGCGGCACTTAGCGTCGGCAAGAAAACGGAGTACAGCTGCTTCGACAAAACCACTTAAAAGCGATTCCGGCCAACACGGTGACGCCTCCAACGCTTTGTCCACCGGGGACTAGGAAAAGCACTCCACCAGTCGCAGACATGGCGTCGCCGATCGCATCACATTCCTCCTTGCCCGATTCCAAACACTGTTGTGAGGGGGGCGCGGCAGCGGGCCTGGGTAAGGTGCCGACGGGAACAATGGGGACGGGAAAGGGTTGGATAATCCGGAGTAGTCAAGTTCATCCGATCCGGGTAAGCAACCATCTTGGTACATGCAAGGTTCTGGATTTGTTGGTATCGGAAGACTAAATTGATCAGATGCCGAGGGGGCGGTCGCTAACGCTAGCTTCGAACCAAGCAGTTCTCCAGTTGCGCGATCTACGAGATGAAACAATAAGGCCGCAGCATTTGCGTCAGTGGACACATATTCGACATTAAGTTTTCTTCACGTATTCGCAATCTCGAAGGATTGAAGTCGTCCCTGTTCGTCATATGCGATTGCCGCGTTGCTGTGCCCGACACTGACAATAGTTGGCCTGCAGAAAGAATCTATCTGCAAAACGTTTCGGTCAATTGAGTTGCCGACAGCAGCGACGCGATCATCGTTCGCCGAACGATTGACCACGATGTTAGTTTGCACCTCAAATGACGGAACGCACATGACGCGCGTGTTTGCAAGGGAATTACTGCCGCGCTCATTTGCAAGCGCGACGCTTGCCAGCAGAGTGACAAGCAGGCAGACAGACAGACACCAAAATTTTTTAGTCTTTGCTTCTTTTCAACGATTGACGATTTGCGCATCACAGGATGGTCTGAGCGCGTACGCTACGTCGATTGCGGCCCTCGCGCATGTCATTGGCATAAAGTTCGAACGTGTCATTCCTTGCAAGTGGCTTTAGCACGCCAAAATTGGCCGTTTCCCATGATGAGACAGCGGACCAGCCCGTTTCGCCTGAACATTTAGCGCCCTCAGGCCGCCACGCCACGGCTCCACAGCACGAGGAAGCGCACAGCGCCACCGCCACCGCACTCAATCTGAACAACGAACACCTAAATTGCTCACTGCGATGTGCATTCGAGGGGCTGGCTGCACGAGGCTTAGAAGGCTCGACACCTCGCAATATTGATCATCTCTGAGCTGTATTGACGGTTTAACGAGGGCTAATTGCACATTTCGCTATATATCGACATTAGCGTAAACCACCGCTCAGCCCAGTTAACATAAGCAACAAGCCAAAAAGCCATATCCCCGCTATTCTTGCTTGAACAGCGCGTAATAAGCCCGCGAAACGACCAGTTTTTCGGCGTTGCCTCGCATGTCTAGCACCAGTTTTCCGGCTGTTCGCGCAGCGCACAATCTACCGCATGCGCCATGACTATTGTGCCGCGATGCACCTGCCAGAACACCTCACCGCCGAGCCCTTCGAGCAGTTCACGAATCGGCGTCCGCACGAAGGCTTCACTGTCTTTGGTCACGATGCGCGTGTATTTCGTGTCCGACTGAAAAAACAGAATGTCATCGGTGTGAATCAGCCGCGTCACATTGCCGACCGACGCGCGAATCCACTTCAGATGTGGCTTCGGTTTGCTCTGTTCCAGCAGTGAACTTCACCATCGCGGTTAGGTCCTTTGGAGCGCCGGTGGGGCGCTGTGCAATGCGTCGCTGCAAGCGCTGCACCGTCTCCTGCAAACGCAGCACTTCGACCGGTTTCAGCAGGTAATCCGCTGCGCCATTGCGGAACGCCGCAATGGCGTGTTCATCGCACGCCGTCACAAAAACCACATGCGCGCCATCGCCAATAACGACCGCCATTTCAAGCCCTGATTTACCGGGCATGCGAATGTCAAGAAACACCACGTCTGGCATGTGCAACCGCTACGCTGCGAGCGCATCAACGCCGTTCTTGCACTCGGCGATTACTTCTAACTCAGGCCACGCGGCGGCAAGCGCGGTGCGCAATCGCGCGAGCATCAGCGGTTCGTCATCGGCGATCAATGCAGTGGTCATTTAGGCTCTCAGCGCGTTTTCAACAGGGTCGCGAGTGGTGATTGCCAGCGACGCGATCACGCCGTGCGGCAAATTTTCACGTACCGAAAGCGTTGCGTCTTCACCGTAAATCGCGGCGAGCCGCTCGCGAATATTAGTCAAACCAACGCCGCCAGAATTTGCACTGACCGGCACGTTGAGCCCCAAACCGATATCACACACGTCCACCGTCAGCGTCGCTCCATCGCGACGCGCTGAAAGCCGCATGTGGCCGCCGTCTAGCGCAGGCTCCAACCCATGCTTGATTGCGTTTTCCACTAGCGAAATCAGCATCGCGGGCGGCACCGCTTCATCACTCAAAGAAGTGGTTCGGCAAATTCAGACAGCGGATTAAGCGAAACTTCAGGGCATTAGG
>ENA-OFCX01000438-OFCX01000438.1-metagenomes-genome-assembly--contig:-NODE-438-length-21892-cov-4.544260_pt1 | contig 21892 bp, 17 predicted proteins | sample MGYA00153384_OFCX01 | MGnify analysis MGYA00153384
TGAGAATGAAACGCCCGGGTTCAATTTCAAAAATCGCGTCGTTGATCGGTTTGGTGGTGATGCTGCGCGCGCCACGGTCGGTCATGCATGGGTCGTGAACGGCGAGGCAGCGAATGCCCGACGCCGCTCGCATATTCCGGATGCAGTCACACGGCGCCTCGGACGCGTGCCAGACCCTCACCCCACCCATCATGCATTTCAGTTCACTGCGCGCACCCGCGCGACTGGTGTTGCTCCTCGTGGGCCTCGTCGCGCCGGTGCTGGCGCAGACGAGTGACGCGCAGGTGCGTGAGCTCGATGCCTACATCCAGAAGGGCATGCGCGAGTGGGAGATTCCCGGCCTGACCGTCTCGCTGGTGCGGAACGATACGATGCTGTTCGCAAAGGGCTACGGGGTGCGACGGCTTGGCGTGCCCGGCGTCGTCGACGTGAACACGCAGTTCGGCATCATGAGCACGACGAAGGCGTTTACGGCGCTGGCCATCGCGATGCTCGTCGATGAAGGAAAGGTGCAATGGAGCGACCCGATCACGAAGCACCTGCCCGAGTTCCAGTTCCGCGATCCGTTTCTGACGCGGGAGGCGACGGTGAAGGACCTGCTCACGCACAACATCGGCATGGGCAACGCGGATCTGATGTGGGCACGAGGAGACCTGTCGCGCGCCGAGATCCTGCGGCGCGTGCGATACCTCCCGACGGCCTACTCGCTGCGCAGCGGGTTTGCCTACCAGAACGTGATGTATGGCGCGGCCGGCGCGCTGATCGAGCGCGTGTCCGGCCGCTCATGGGAAGACTTCGTTCGCTTCCGCATCTTCGCGCCGCTGGGCATGATGCAGTCGAAGCCGACCTATGCCACGATGCGATCAAGCACCGGTGTCAACCAGTCGGAGCCGCATTTCCGCATCCGCGACACCATTCGCGTGATTGCCGACGAATCGGTCGATGTGCTGCCGGCCGCGGGTGCGATCTGGTCGAACGCCGACGACATGGCGAACTGGATTCGCTTCATGCTCAACGGCGGCCGGATCAACGGCCAGCAGCTGGTGAGCGAGGCAAACTTCCGCGAGCTGTTGAAGCCACAGACCATGGTCACGGAGGCGGAGTTCTATCCCACGGCGACGCTGACGAAGCCGCGCTGGATGAGCTACGGACTTGGCTGGTTCCAGCAGGACTATCGCGGCCGATTTTTGGCATTCCACACCGGTAGCCTGGATGGCCGCACGGCGATGGTGGCGCTGCTGCCGGACGCGCGAACCGGAGTGTTCATCGCCGGCAACCTCGATCATGCGGAGTTCCGGCATGCGCTGATGTTGAAGGCACTGGACATCTTCGCCGGCACCAACGGCGGTGCGCCACGCGACTGGAGCACGGAATTTCTCGCGCTGTACGCGGGACTGCGCGACAAGGGTGTGAAGGCTCGCGCCGAGCTGGAAGCGAAGCGCATCAGCGGCACGAAGCCCTCGCTGGCCCTCGCGTCGTACGCAGCGACCTATACGCATCCCGCCTGGGGCGATCTCGTGGTCGCGGAGCAGGGTGGTGCGCTCAGCATCGCGATGGGATCCAGCGCAAGCATGCGCGGTATGCTGGAGCACTGGAACACCGACACCTTCCGCGCCATGCTTGGCGACGGCCGCAGCGCGCCGATGTACGTCGCGTTCACCGTCGATGCGTCGGGCAAGGTCGCGCGCCTGATCATGGATGGGAGCGACGAGTATGTGTTCACACGCGTCGAAGCACGCTAGGCGAGTCGCACGCGAAGATCGGCCGACAGCGCCCGTGCTGCCCGGCGCACCAGTCCGATCGAAAAAACCGCGGCGCCGATCAGTGCAGATCGGCGCCGCGGTCGCATGTCATCGAGCGGAGGGCCAGGGATTCGAACCCTGATGTCCTTGCGGACGCCGGTTTTCAAGACCGGTGCAATAGCCATTCTGCCAACCCTCCAGCACTGGTATTCACCGTCAAATCTCATCATCCGGCGCTGATTGCACCATCCCCGGCGCGTCCGCTGCGGCGCGCAATGTCTGATTGGCCGGATGAAATCATGCCCGGCATGCGCGATCGTCGCGCCAGGCGAGCAGCGACGATATTCTGCTGCGCATGACACAGTCCTTTTCAGCCGACAATCTCGAACTGCTCTGGTTCTGCCAGCTCGCCGGCGATGGCGAATTCATCGGTGCTGCCGCCGAGCGACGTCCGACGCTGCCCTATCTGGCGAGCCTCGTCGAAACGGCCGGCGAGATGGGGTTCGGCAGCCTGCTCACCGCAACGAATTTCCACGCCGAGCATGATGCGTGGACGGCATCCATCGCGACGCTGGCGCGCACCCAGGGTGCCGGGCTGCTGATCGCGGTCAGGCCCGGCATGTTCAATCCGGCAATTCTCGCGAAGATGGCGGCGACCGCGGCCAACCTCTTCCCCGGCCGCGTCAGCCTGAACATCGTGGCTGGTTCGAATCCCGCCGAGAACGCGATGTACGGCGACTTCGAGTCGCACGCCGAACGATACGAGCGCACGGAAGAGTTCACGTCGCTGGTGCGACGGCTGCTGGGCGGCGAGGTGATCACACACGAATCACCACGTTATCCGATGCGCGGGGCGTATGTGTCACCGCTGCCACCAAGCCCGGTGCCCATCTACTTCGGCGGTCACAGTGCCGATGCCCAACGTATTGCGGCGCGTCACGCAGACATTTACCTGCTGTGGGGCGACACGATGCAGGTAGTCGAGTCGCGCCTCGCCGGGATGCGCGTGCAGCAGGCGGCCGCAGGTCGCGAACTGCGATGCGGCCTGCGATGCCATGTGGTGGTTCGTGAGACGGAGGCAGAAGCATGGGCCGCCGCCGAACGCATGATCAGCCGCATCGACCCGGATGTGCGCCGCGCATTCGTGGCCGCAGCAGGCGCGGTGGACAGCGAAGGTCAGCGCCGCCAGCAGGAACTCGCCGCCTCCACGTCGCTCGTCGTCGAAGCGAATCTCTGGGCGGGCGTCGGTCTCGCGCGCTCCGGTGTCGCCGTCGCGATTGTCGGCGATCCGGCGCAGGTGACAGCCAAGCTGCGCGCCTATCAGCACCTCGGCATCTCGACGTTCATCCTCTCGGGCTATCCGCATCTCGAGGAATGCCGCCGCTTCGGGCAGCTGGTCATGCCGTTGCTGCGTGCGAGCGCGCCAGCAATCACCAGCAGTGCGATGGTTGCGCCGAGTGTCGCGCCGGTCACGTGACCGCTGCCGCGGAGCCGCATGGACTCTCACGCGCACTCGGTCGATGGGATCTCGTGGCGCTGGTCCTGAACGGCATCGTCGGTGCAGGCATCTTCGGGTTGCCTTCCAAGGTTCACGCGCTGCTCGGTGCGTGGGGCATCGCGGCGATCATGGCGTGCGCGCTCATCATGACGCTCGTGATTCTCTGTTTTGCGGAGGTCAGCAGCCGTTTTTCCGAGACTGGCGGGCCATACATCTACGTGCGTGAGGCCCTCGGCCCGTTCGCCGGGTTCGAGACGGGCTGGCTGCTCTGGATCGCACGGCTCACGGGCATCTGTGCGATCGGCAACCTGATGATCCAGTATCTCGCCTTCCTCGATCCGGCGCTCGGCTCGGGGTGGCCGCGTCAACTCATTCTCATCGGCACGCTCGGCCTGCTCACCGTACTGCACATCACCGGCGTGAAGCGTGCGGCGCTCGTCGGCAACGTGATCACGATCGCGAAGCTCGCGCCGCTGCTGATCTTCGTCGGCGTCGGGATTGGCGCGATCGAGCCTGCGCGCTTCGATTTTTCGGTTGTACCCAGCAACGCAAATTTTTCCAGCGCTGTGCTGCTGCTCGGGTTCGCGTTCGTGGGGTGGGAGACGGCGGTGGTTGCCGCTGGCGAACTTCGCGACCCCAGGCGCGATACCCCGTTCGCGCTGCTACTCGGCGTGAGTATGGTCGCGCTGTTGTACATGGCAATTCAAGTAGTCTCCATCGGCACGCTGGCAGGTCTCGCCGGTTCGGAACGACCACTTGCCGACGCGAGTCGCACCTTCATGGGCAGCGCCGGCGCGTCGTTCATAGTAGCCGGCGCCGTCGTGTCGATGCTCGGGACGCTCAATGGCGGTATGCTGACGGTCTCGCGCCTGCCTTTCGCGATGGCCGAGCAGGGACAGCTGCCCGCCATGCTGGCGTCAGTTCACCCGCGGTATCGAACGCCAGTCCCGGCGATCCTGCTCTCTGCGGTGATCATCCTCGGACTGACACTCACCAGCACGTACATCTACGTGCTCACGATCAGCACGATTGCGCGGCTGCTGGTGTTCGCAGCGACGTGCGTGTCCCTCCCGATTTTGCGCCGCTCGGAGGCGACGAGGCCTGCGCTCTTCCGGCTGCGCGGCGGACTCGCAATCCCAGCCGCGGCACTCGTGTTCATCATCTGGCTGCTGGCCAGCACATCACTGACGGAAAGTCGCGACGTGGGAATCGCCGCGCTTGCAGGTGCGCTGCTGTATTTCGGTGGACGAGCCGCGCGTGGTGCCCATGCCACGCGCGGAGGCTGAGCCGTCGCGACGTCAGCGCGCCGCGTGGTACCCGCCACGCAGCCCCACGTACACCTGTCGCTGGAAGGCGGCGGTCCATCCGGTCGGCTGCTGGTCGAGCAGGTTCGTCACACCGAGTGACAGTTCCATGGCGCGACGCAGTCCAACGCGCACCTGGCCGTCAACCGACAGGAATGAGCCCTGCACGATCATCCCGCGCGGCGCTGCTCCGGTGAAGCGCGTGGAAAGGTCAGCAGCCGTGCCGCCAAGCTGCGTCCATCGCTGCGAGACCGTCGCCCGCGCAGTGTGTGTGGCGCGTCCGTCCAGCGTTCTGCCGGTCAGCAAGTCGCGCGCGCGGAGATAGTCGTAGCCCAGTGACAGCTCTGTCCGCGCGCTCGCATGACGCACACTGGCCTCGATACCCTCAGTACGCGCGCGCTCCACGTTGATGTTGCGGAAGATGATGAGCCCCGCATTGTTCAACCCGATGTCTCGCGTGGCGATCAGGTTCGCCAGCGTGTTTCGGTAGCCTTCCAGTTCCAGCGAAAGCCCTGCCGTTGGCACCCAGGTGCCGCCGACGGTCGTACTCCACGACGACTCGGGCCGCAGGTCGGGATTGCCGACGATCTGGTAGCCGGCGGCTCCGTTGATGAACGTGTAGCGCAGCTCCTTGAACGACGGTGCACGGAACCCGCGCGCGACGTTCGCACGCACACGCACCATCGGCTGTACCTGCCACACCGCACCCACGCTCGGCGAGATTGCGTTGCCCCAGAGCGAGCTGGATGACGTGCGCGCACCGGCCGTCAGCAGCACGCTGCCGATCGTCCACGCGTCACGTGCGAAGATCTCGACCACTCGGTCGTTCACGCTGTCGCCGGTGATCTTGGTCGGCGACACGATGCCGCGTGCGGAGAACTGCACGCCGGCATCCATCGAATGCTGGCCAGCCATGCGCGAGTACGCGATCAGCCCGCGTGCCATGCGCTCGCGCTGCTCCAGCGAGTCTGCAGAGCCGGTGATCGGCAGCAGGCCAAGTGCCTCGCGGAACTGGTACTCGTAACGCTGGCCGAAGGCGCGCGCGCGCAGCATGCCGCCCGCGAGCTTCACCTGCGCCTCGATGAAGCCCTGCACCGTGCGGTTGTCGATGAAGCCGTTGAATCCCGCACCGACCGGCCAGCGCTGGCGCTGCTGCGACATGGTGAGGTCCGAGCGCAGCTGAATGCGGTCGGACAGCCGGATGCGCGTGTCACCTCGAAAGTCGTAGACCCGGTCCAGCGTCGTGCTGCTGGCACTGATTGCGGTCACACGATCGCTCTGCCGCCAGCCACCATTGAGTCGCACACCGACGCGACCATACGTATCGCTGATTTCCAGCGCCGACTCGCGTCGCCCCAGCTCACCCGTGCGTACCGTGGCCTCCGCGATGAAGGCGGTGGCAGGTGCTGCGGTCACGAGGTTGATCACACCGCCAAGTGCCTCGCTGCCATACTCCACGCTCGACGGACCCTTGACCACCTCGATCCGTTCGGCCGCCATGGTGCTCAGGCGACCGATGTCACGGTTCTCCGTCATCGCACCGGCAACGGGTTCACCGTCGATCAGCACCAGCACGCGTGACTGATCCAAGCCGCGGATGGCGATGGATGTCTGTGCCGGCGGCGACCCGATTTCCTGCAGCCCCGGAATGCGGCGCAGCAGCTGATTGGCCGAGACCGCGCCGGCGGCGGCGATGTCGTTTTTCGACAGTACCGTGACACTCGCTGGCGACTGGCCGGTGGTGATTTCGCGCTGGCCGACGGTGGTCACGACCTTGTCGAGCATCGTCGGCAACGGTTCGAGCAGAATCGTCAGGGACGTCGTGCCGGCGAGCAGCCGTCGCTCGCGGAAACCAAGTGCACGGATGCGGATGCTGTCGCCGGGTGCTGCCAGCAGCCGGAATTCACCATGCGAATCCGTACGCGAGCGGAGGCCGCTGGCGACCGCCGTGATTTCCGCAAAAACTACGGGAGCGTTGCCCTCGCCGCGACTCGTCACCACACCGCGAACGGCCTGCGCATGAAGGCTGCTGGTGCACGGCAGCACCAGAACACAGAACCCTGCGACAGCACAACACTGTCGCAGGGCACTCGCAATGCTGGTGGTGCGCGCGCGATTCATCGAATGCGCGCGTACCGGATCGTGGGGAAGCCGCCGGCACCCGAAGCGCCGTAGTATCCGATCACCTGCATCTTGTACGTCCGTGATCCATTGCGGATCAGGTAGGTGTTGAAGCTCGGCGATAGCCGCCGGTCACCACTCAGGTCGTAGCGGAAGGGTCCACCCAGGTCCTCGATCGAGTTCGGGATCGGGCCGGTGAGCACCGAGAGATACGTCGCATACTCGGGCGCATCGCTTGCCGCGATGGTGCCCGCGAATCCCGGGACGGCTGTACCGGGATACGTGCCGGCGTTGCACGCGCTGTTCACCGAAATCTCGTAGATCGTGGGCGAGAGCAGCAGGTCCCAGTTGCATCCAGACGGCGTGACGGCTGTGCCGCTTGCCAGGCTGATGGACAATGGCACGCTGCCGGTCGCGATGGAAAACGACGTCGGCGCGCCGAGTGTGGTGCCGGACTGCAGGCGCGACTCGAAGGTGATCGACGACAGGGCGCGTCCCGTGAACGTGATGGCCGTCACACGCACGAGGGCAAAGGCCCCGTTGGCGCGACGCACCTTCCAGAAGGCGGCGCTGTTCGCCGTCGGTACAGCGCCACCGACATTCAGGAACGCATTGGCGTTTGGGATCAGCCGGTCGGCCTTGAAAAACGAATCTGCCGGGATTCGTGCACTACGCAGCGAGTCGAAGGCCGGTAGCGTATTGATGTTGGAATAGGCGAGCACCTGTGCAGCGGTCGCCGCGCGGTTGTTGTTCACGCCAAAACCCGTGACACCGCCCGTGCCGGTCACTCCACCGTTCACGCGCACTTCGTAGCGGCGCAATGCGATGTCCCATAGGGCCGTCTTCGGGACAAGCGTCCCGCTCACGAAGCTGAAGTAGACAAGTGTGTCGGTCGAGCTGGCGTTGAGCGGGCCTGCCGTAACGACCTGATTCAGGGCGGCGCCGGTCGTCCCGGGGCCGATCGGGCTGGTCGTCGACTCGCCGCAGGCGGAAAGCGTCAAAGCCGCGGTTGCGCTGAGCATTCCAATCCGGACCTTCATGTGCGAAAGCATTGCGTCCTGCAGAAGAGTGTCATGGAGCAGGCACCGGCATGTGGTGCATATTGTGAGCTAATGCTCATCGCACAGGGAGTTCGGCTCAAGTTCGGAACACTACGGATACCATCTCGCGCCGCCTTCGGGCGAGGCATCACGGAGGCAATGAGTCACTCCCGAGAGAATATTTCTGCACCCCCCTTGTGCATCCGGCGGGCTCACCCACTATCTTCTCTCACAGTGGCCGAATGGCCGCACTCATCGTGAGGGATATCACGAGTTCGATGTGGTGAGTATCTGTCGGGAACAGGCGTAAAGGCCATGCTCCGGGTAAAAAGCCGCACAAACATCAGGAGCATTGCAATGCGTATGTCAGGCACAGTCAAGTGGTTCAACGACGCCAAGGGTTTCGGCTTCATCACGCCGGCCGATGGACAGAAGGATTGCTTCGTTCATCATTCCGCCATTCAGGGCAACGGCTTCAAGACGTTGGCTGAAGGCGAGTCGGTTGATTTCGATATGGTTCAGGGCCAGAAGGGACCTGCCGCCGAGAACGTGACCCGCTCGGGTAATTGAGCCACAGCGCGTGATGCGTTAGACGCCGTTTAGAAACGCCTCGAGAAGCGCGCTCGAAGCGCCCCACCGGATATTTCCGGTGGGGCGTTTCTTTATGTATCATTATGCCATCACGTCGCCGTGCTCGTCATGAATTACGGGCCGGCCTTGTTTTAAATCTGGCTGAACCAGCACCCTATGACGTCACCTCGTCGCCGCTTCCTCAGCTGGCTTGGCAGCGCTTCGCTCGTCGGTATCGCCACGCGACCATCCGTCCTGCGCGCGGAGGCCATGCTCTCCGACCGCACGGACAATCGGCATGCGCCGCCAGCGACCGGCGCGTGGGACATGGGCTGGACAGCGCACGTGACCGGAAAGTACAAGGCGGTGTTCGACTCGCCGGAGGAGCTGCGCGACCAGCGAGGTAAGAAGTGGCTTACGACGAATCCGGTTTCAGCCGCCGCTGACGGTGCGGCGGCTGAGACAGTGAAGAACACGATTCCCGCATTCGTCGCCGCAGGAGGCATCGTGCTCGGCTGCGGCTGGAGCTTCAACGGCGCTGTGGCAATCATCCGCCAGGTCGAGCAGCTGGACAAGGCAGCCGCCGAGACGCGCGCGAAGTCGATGCTGCTGCCTGGAGTCATTCTGCAGCCCAGCGGCATTTTTGCAGTGCTGCGAGCGCAGGAAGCGGGTTGTTCCTACATCCTTGCCAGTTGATCGTCGCGTGATCCGCATTGTGCTGCGCACGCTGGCAGCTGCGGTGAGTGCGCTGCTGGCCTGCGCCGTAGTTGTCGCCGCTCTGGCGTTCGAGGGGACGCCGCGGGTGCGCATTCAGGATCAGGTGTCCGTCGCCGACGTGCAACGTGCGCGCGCCGTGCTCGCGCGCCACGACCCACGGCGTGGCAACGGAATTCGCGTCCGCACGGTGACGTTGACCGCTCAGGATGTGACGGTGCTGCTGCAGTACGCACGGGCTCGCTGGCCGTCAGCTGCCGCGACAAAGGTGAGGGTGCGCCGCGGAGCCATGGATGTGCAGGCTAGCCTCGAGTTGACCGGCATCCCGTTCCGTCGGTGGTTGAACGTGAATGCCACGCTGACCGAAGGGCCCGAGCTGCCGCGCATCGCACGGCTGACGGCAGGTCGTGTGCCCGTACCCGCGTTCGCGGCGAACGCAGTGGCCGGCTGGCTGCTGCATCGCGCGCAGCCCGGTACGCCTCTGGCTGTGGCGCGTGAGACCGTCAAGCGTGTGCGATTCGTGCGGGATACCGTTTTTGTTGAGTATGTCTGGGCGCGCGATGCCGGTGCGCACATCGGCACCATGCTGGTGCCGGAGGCAGATGTGCAACGCATCGAGGCGTACAATGCCGAGCTCGCGAAGCGCGTCGTGACCGTTGCCGGCGCGAGCGACTTGCCGCTGGCTGACGTGCTCCGGCCCATGTTGCGACTCGTTGCCGACCGATCGGTCCATGGCGATGCGGCGAGCGAGCACCGAGCGATGCTCGCGACGCTTGCGCTGTACGTCACCCGCATCAGTCTCGATCGTTGGATAGCGCCTGCTGCAGCGTGGCCTCGACCGGCTCGACGTCGTGTGACGCTCAATGGTCGCGATGATCTGGCGAAACACTTTCTCGTCTCGGCCGTGGTGGCGTCGCAGAGCGGCAGCGCTCTCGCGGACGCCGTTGGCGTGACCAAGGAGCTTGACGATTCACACGGCGGCACTGGATTCAGCTTTGCGGATATTGCGGCTGATCGTGCGGGCAGGCGTTACGGGCAGCTCGCAACCAGCAACCCGCAAAAGCTGCAATCCGTTGTTGCGCAACGGCTTGAAGAGCGCGACCTGATGCCACTTGTCACAGACCTGCCCGAGTCCATGACTGCCAGCGCGTTCGCAGCGCGCTTTGGTGAGGTCGGTGCCCCACGCTACGAGGCCATGCTGCGGACGATCGACGCGCGCCTCGACCGTCTACGGCTGTTCAGGTAGCAGCCCGCGTCGTGACGCAATCGTGTGCGCGACGTTCACGACGCGCTCGTGTATTCTGGATGAGCGACGCGCCGCAACGGGTCATGCAGATCGCGCACGACGGCGCGCACACGCAGGAGCGGACGTGAAAGGTGGGAAGGCAGAAAAAGGCGGCAAGCGATCACCGGTCCGGCCGGCTGACGCCCTCCAGCGCGGGCCCTCGCGCGGTGCCGCGAAGAAGGACTGGGGGCCGCTCGACCGCACGGACGACGCGGTTCCAGGTGTGAAGAAGGGTGAACGTCGTGTGGATCGCAGCGGAGATCGCAAGCGCAAGCCTTGAGAGAAGCGGTTTGTCGCCGCTGGCTGATGGCACGATTGCCGGGTTGATTGGCGCGAGCATGGCGCGGCTCGTTCGTCCAAGTGAGGCCGCTGACGATGCGGTACACCGCGATCGTGACTGGTCGGGGCCAGCGGACGTCAGCACCTCGATACGTTTGCACGATGCCAGATGCAGCAAATCCGACAGGCACGGGCGACGCGCCTGATGCGGTGATGTGTGGCTCCGGTGACATCCTGATTTCCGGGTTCACGGTGATCAGGAATGCAGTGCTGATGGGCTACCCCGTCGTCGAGGCGATTCGCTCGATATTGCCCATCGTGGACGAGTACATCGTGGCCGTGGGCGCGGGCGACGACAGTACGCGCGATCTGATTGCGTCGATCGACAGTCCGAAAATCCGCATCGTGGATACCGTCTGGGACCGAGCCCGGAACACCGGCGGCCACATGCTCGCGGAAAAGACCAACGAGGCACTGGCCATGTGCAGCGGCACCTGGTGCTTCTACCTGCAGGCTGACGAGCTCGTCCATGAGCTCGATCTGCCAGTCATCCGGCGGGCGTGCGAGCAGCTGCGCGACGATACGAACGTGGAGGGACTGCTGTTCCGCTACACGCACTTCTACGGATCGTTCAGCATCATCGCAACGGCGCACAACTGGTACCGGAACGAGGTGCGGATCGTCCGCAACAGCATTGGTGCACGCAGCATCGGCGACGCACAGAGTTTCATGATTGCCGACCACAAGGCGCGCGTGGTACGCAGTGGCGCAACGATCCTGCACTACGGTTGGGCCAAGCGGCCCGAGCGGATGGGTCGGAAGATGGCTCGGTTCCACTACTGGTATCATGGCGCCAGGGAAGAGAAGACCGAGGACGCCGATTTCGTCTTTCGCCAGATGTACGGCCTGCAGCCGTTCACCGGTTCGCATCCGGCCATCATGCGAGCGCTGGCGGCGGCGCAGGACTGGGAGTTCGCGCCGCAGTTCAAGCCCGCCGACTGGACGCCGAAGGACTGGAAGAACGTGCTCAGTCGAGGAGCTGAGCTGCTGACCGGCCGACGCTGGGGCGAACGGAAGAAGTACCGGTTGATTCGAGGTCATCCGTGGAGCGCATCCTGATCGCGCGTGCCAACGGAGCGATATACGGGTCATGCCTGGCGCTGCGCTTCGTGAGGGACGCGCGCGCTATCCAGACGAGGAACGCCGCGGACGACGATCGTCTGCGGCGTTCCCTGTTCCATGGCCCTGCTGCGTGCATTCCGCGTGCTACTTCCGGCGTGGGCGCTCGGGCACCTGCTTGCGCAGCTCGCCGCCCTGATCCTTCAGCACGTCGGCGGCGCGCCCTTTCTGCGAGTCGTCGAGCAAGGCGAGGCAGGTGATCACCTGCGCGGCCCGACGCGCGACGAGTTCGTCAGCGACGTCCATCATGACCTTCATCTGGTCACTCAGTGCCATCATTTCTTCACGACTCGGCGGCTGTGCCGACGCACCTGATGGCGTGCCGTCCAGCGCCTTCGGCACCTTGAAGTCGCGTCGCACGGAATCATAGCGCACGAGCAGTCGAGCATTCTGCTCGAAGAGTGCGGCACGAAGCGATGTCAACTGATCGACCTGCGTGTCGGTGAGCTTCAGTTTTCGTGTTTCGTTCAGGAGTGCGTCGGCGGCGTTGAAGCGTTCGAGTTCCTTTGCGGTGGCGAATTTCGGCAGACCACTTCGCCCTTCGTTTCGTCCACCCATGCCGCCCATTCCTCCCATGCCCCCCATGCCTCCCATTCGACCTTGTGCACCGACAGCGGCGGGAGCAAGCGCGAGGACGAGCAGTGCAGTGAAGAGACGCATGATAGGACGGCAGCAAGAGGAGCGGCGACGGGCGACGTTCATGAAAGATACCGCCAACCGTCGGATGATCGGGAGGCTTTGTGTACCGACCGGGTCAGATGCGGAGCGCGACAGCACATCGAGTCCGACCCATGCGCTCGCCATGCCTGCCTACTTCGGCCTGGACATCGGCGCCGACGAGTCGTCGATCTCGGCGCCGTACGGGTACCCGCGTGACAGTGCCGCGGCAAGGTCGGCATCGCGACCGTAGATGTCGTCGTGAAAAACCACGCGCCCGTCCTTCTCGACGACTGCGGTGGCGTACATGAGGTGGACCGGCACGGGCCGCGTGAGGTTGACGCGCAGCGGAGTCGAGAGCCGCATCGCCTTTTCCACGGCGGTCGAGTCCCAGCCTTTCACATCCTGCAGGAGCAGGCGGGCCAACGCGGCGGGATCTGCAAGACGGATGCAGCCGTGACTGGCATCGCGCCGTTCCCGCGAGAACGCGGACGAGACCGGTGAATCGTGCAGGTAGATGTCGTACTTGTTCGGAAACATGAATTTCACGCGTCCCAGCGAGTTCGTCCCGCCGGGCAGTTGCCGGATCCGCGCGGTGCCTGCCTTCACGGCACGGACGGCATCGAGCGACGGTTCGAGGATCCGACCCTTCCGGTTGACGAACTGGTAGTTGTTCATCGCGAGCAGATACGGATCCCGCATGCCGATGGCCACGAGCTCCGTGCGCGCGATGCTGGCAGGCACATCCCAGAAGGGCGAGAACACGATGTACTGCATGCTGTCGCTGAACGCGGGCGTCTGGTTCCGGAATGCCGTGCCAACGACGACGTCCATTTGCAGCACCTCGACGACGCTGTCACCCGAGGCCTGAAGCACCTGCAGATTGAACGCCGGGATGTTGACGATGATCTGGGTCTGCGCCGTGCTGACCGGCAGCTGGCGCCACCGTTCGAGGCTGAGCGCAATCGCCCGAGCCCGCGCGGACGCTTCGAGGTCGAGGGTCGACTGCGTGGCGTAGTCGACGTACGCCTGTTTCAGTCGACGATACTGGTCGAACTGCGGCTCCTGCGCATCGAGCACCTCCGAGGGTGCCGCGGAGGAGGCGAGCGCACCGAGGGTCGCGGCGAAATCCACTGAGTCCTCGCGTGTGCGAGAACCGCTCTCATGTGCCGTCACGCGACCCGTTCGCAAGGCGCGCAGCACCCGAAGGGACGCGACGCTCAACGTCGCGTCGAATTCCGCGCGTGCACCCGGAGCGCGAAGCCCTTCTGCTGCCATCACAGTCAAACGCGCGACGTCATAGTCGCTCGGCTCCAGCCCGCGCTCCGTGACCCGGCGCAGCGTCTCGATCATGGCACGCGATGCAGCGGTGGGAGTACCGTCAGTCGACCACAGTGGTGCCCAGTCACGAGCGGCATATGCGCGCTCGAGCTCATCCGCAGCAGCGCCGAGGCGCGGCCAGCGGATGCCTTCCAGCATGCCGTCTCGAACGATCGTCGTGATCGACACAATGCGCGACCGCGACGATGCAGACGCAGAATCAGGAGCACCCGCTTCCGACTGCGCATGGAGGGGGGCAGCAAGGAGGAGCGCAAAAGTCAGAGTTCGAACCGTCGCCGTGGACATGAGCCGACGGGCTCCATTCACGACTTGCACATCAGGTGACGAACGCAAAATTGCCTTTGAGAAGAGATAACGCCGTGCAGGGTCACGTTATGCAAGAGTTTGACCCTCGCAAGCTTTCGCCTGTCCAGACGTGATGTTTCAGGCGATGCAATTGACCGGTTTAGCTTGGCGTATGCCGCCCATCTTCCCGGGCGGCCGTGTGTGCGTACCCTGTGACTTCGATATGCGACACTTCCTTGTGCGTGCAGTTCTGGCTGCTGGACTCCCGTGCATTGCGTCGGGCTGCGCCTCGATCCGTTCCGGTTCCGCCAACGACCTCGACAGGACGCCGCGCGTCGCGGTGATCTCGGCATTCGATGCGGAGCTCGATCGCCTGCGCGCCGCGACCGTCATTTCGTCCACCCGCATCATCAATGGACGCACGCACTACCTGGGACGCCTTGCGGGGCACGACGTGGTGCTGCTGCTCAGCGGTTACAGCATGGTCAACGCCGCCATGACCACACAGTCGCTGCTCGATGGATTCACGGTGCGGAGCATCGTCTTCTCGGGAATCGCCGGCGGCGTGAACCCGGGACTGGCCGTGGGTGACGTGACGGTGCCCGCACAGTGGGGCAGCTATCAGGAGCAGGTGTTTGCGCGCGCGGTGCAGGGAGGGTGGGAGACCAACGGCATGGCCGGCGAGTTCGGCGGATACGGCATGATGTTTCCGCGAGGCAGTTCGGTCGCCGCGCAGCGCGGTCGACCCGATTCGCTGGAACGCCGCTTCTGGTTCCCGGTGGACAGCCTGGCCTTGGCGGCGGCGCAACAGGTGTCGCAGACGGTGCGGCTGTCACGCTGCACGCAAACGAATGAGTGTTTGGGTCGCGAGCCCCGTGTGGTGACGGGCGGCCGCGGTGTGAGCGGCTCCACCTTCGTGGACAACGCCGAGTACCGTGAGTGGGTGTGGCGAACATTTCAGGCCGATGCGCTCGACATGGAGACCGCGGCAGTCGCGCAAGTCGCCTACCAGAACCGGGTGCCGTACATCGCATTCCGCTCGCTGTCCGACCTTGCTGGCGGTGGCGCTGGCCGCAACGAGGTCCGCACGTTCGGCAGGCTGGCGGCAGACAATTCAGCGGCGCTCGTGCTCGCCTATCTGAAGGCGCTGCCCACGAAGTAGCAGCGCCGCCACGGTCACCGATCACCACACGCGCACACATGCACAGGTACTTCGATTTCGCTGGCCGGAACACCAGCTATCGGCAGGAGACGCTGGCGGGCATCACCACGTTCCTCACGATGGCGTACATCATCATCGTGAATCCGGCGATCCTCGAGGCGGCGGGGCTGCCGAAGGGTGCGTCAATCACCGCGACGATCATCTCCGCCGCGTTCGGCACGCTGGTGATGGGTGTGTATGCGAAACGGCCGTTCGCGATCGCGCCCTACATGGGCGAGAACGCGTTCATCGCCTATGCCGTCGTGAAGGGCATGGGCTTTCCGTGGCAGACGGCGCTCGGCGCGATCTTCCTGGCCGGCGTGCTGTTCACGATCCTGTCGGTCTTCAAGGTGCGAAGCTGGCTGGCGAATGCGATTCCGACGTCGCTCAAGCACAGCTATCCGGTGGGCATCGGCCTGTTCCTGACATTCATCGGCTTGAATCAGGTCGGTTTCGTGGCACTCGGCATCCCGGGCGCGCCGGTGAGCCTGGGCAGGCTCTCGAGTCCCTCGACGTTGCTCGCGATCGTCGGCTTCATGATCATTGCGTGGCTGCTCGTGAAGCGCGTGCATGGCGCGCTGATCGCCGGCATCCTCGTGACGACCGTTCTCTCGTTCGCGACGGGCATCACGCCGTGGCCCGCACAGGTTATCAGCCTGCCGCCAAGCCTTGCCCCGATCATTGGGCAGCTGGACATTGCGGGCGCGCTCACGCTCAAGGCGCTGCCGGTGGTCATGATCGTGTTCGTGATGGCATTCGTCGACACGATCGGCACACTGATCGGCCTCTCCGCGCGGGCTGGCCTGCTGGATGCACATGGGAACCTGCCCGACATCGAGAAGCCGATGCTGGCCGATGCGCTGGCGAATCTCGTCGCGCCATTCGTCGGCACCACGACCAGCGGCGCGTTCGTGGAGTCGGCGGCCGGCATCGAGGAGGGAGGGCGCACCGGTTTCACCGCACTGGTCGTCGCCGCGCTGTTTCTGCTGTCGCTCTTCTTCGCGCCGCTGTTCACGGCCATTCCGCCGCACGCCTACGGTATTGCGCTGGTGGCGATCGGCATCCTGATGGTGAGTCCGATCACGAAGCTGGACTTCACCGATTACACGGAACTGATTCCTGCATTTTTGACGATCGTGCTGATCAGCTTCACGTACAACATCGGCGTGGGGATGACGGCAGGACTGCTGGTGTATCCGATCCTGAAGGTCATCAGCGGCCGTGGCCGCGAGGTGCCGCCGCCGCTCTGGCTGCTGGCGGCGATGTCGCTGGTGTTCTTCGTCGTGTATCCGTACCGGTAGTGCGTGGCTGCCGCGTGTCCGTCACGCACGGGCGGAGCGCGGCGCTGCCGCCGCGCCGTGACGAATCGCCGTCACGGCTACATTCATTGCAGCGTCACGCCTTCGTCTCCCTGCCCGCGTCACCGTGCTGCACCAATATCTGCTTCCGAAGCAGGCACTCACTGCACTCGCCGGCCGCCTGGCATCGGCGCGCGCCGGCCGGCTGACCACGTCGCTGATCCGTACCTTCGTGCAGCAGTACCGAGTGGACATGATGCAGGCCGCTGAGCCAGACATCACGCGCTATGCCACGTTCAACGACTTCTTCACGCGTGCGCTGAAATCCGGCGCTCGGCCAATTGCGAGCGCAGGGCTGGTCTGCCCTGTGGATGGCGCCGTGAGTCAGTGCGGCGCGATCGATGGTGACCAGATCGTCCAGGCGAAGGGGCACATGTACTCCACCGTCGCGCTGGTCGGTGGCGACCCCACGCTGGCCGCGCAGTTCGACGACGGCAGCTTTGCCACGGTGTACCTCAGCCCGAAGGATTACCACCGTATTCACATGCCTTGTGACGGTCGCCTGCTGCGCATGCTGCACATTCCCGGCGATCTCTTCTCGGTGAACGGTGCGACCGCGCGCAGCGTCCCGGGTCTGTTCGCGCGCAACGAGCGCGTGGTCTGCGTGTTCGAGGGCCAGCATGGACCGTTCGTACTCGTGCTGGTCGGCGCCACGATTGTCGGCAGCATGGCCACTGTCTGGCACGGTGTCGTGAATCCGCGGCGTCCTGGCACTGTGCGCGAGTGGCACTACGCGGATCGCGACGTCCGCTTGAAGCAGGGCGACGAGATGGGCCGCTTCCTGCTCGGATCGACGGTGGTGCTGCTGTTTCCTGCTGGGCAGGTCGCGTTCGACTCGCGCTGGAGGGCAGCGCTGCCGGTGTGCATGGGTGAGGCGATGGGCGAGTTCCCGCCGCTGCAGAAGGCCTGACGGTTGCAGGTCGCACGCATGTGTCGCGACACGCTCATCGACCTGCACGACAAGACGAAGGCCCGCCGACATGCTGCTGTCGACGGGCCTTCCTGTCATGACCGCTGCGTGCGCTGTTTCACGGCTTTGGCGGCACGACCTGCGCGGGCGCACCAAGCGGGATTGCGGTCGGCATGGACGTATCGACAGGCTGCGGTGCGCCGAGAATGGCGGCTTCGCCACCAAACCAGTTCAGTGTCCGCGATGCGACGGCGATGTTCTTCGCCGTCGACACCACGGCCTTTGCATCGGCTTCGCGACCGGACGCGCGCAGCGCATCGGCCAGCACGATGCCCGCGCTGACGTACAACGCCGGGATGCCGGCCGATGGCTTGTCCACCCAGTCCGCGCGGCTGATGATGCTCTTCTGGCCCATGAACACGTCGTTCCACAACGTGTAACTGCGCTTCACGTCGACGAAGCCTTCACCCTGGATCGCGATCGTGTCGCGGCTGGCCCCCGGCGGGTTCGGCAGCAGTTTCCGTGCAAGGCCCTGCGTGAGCAGGTACTGGCCCAGTCCCAGCGACAGGCCGTAGCCGCCTGACGTGCGCGAGAAGTACAGCGGCCGCGTGCCCCAGTTGTCGCGGATCATGTACAGCGTCAGGATGTCGGCCCGCTCCAGCACGCCCTGCGCCAGGTTCTTCGGGTCGATGATCGCCTGAATGCTCTCGTGCGTGAACACCATCGCCGAGTCGAGCTGCACGTACAGCGGCACGGAATCGGCCTGCGCGAGCGTCAGGTTGAGCGGCTTGGCTGTGGGCTTTGTCCACGTCCCGTTGCGATAGACGGCCGGGCCTTTCGCCGCATCGTACTCGTAGATCGGGCGGCGGATCATCTGACGCGTGTACCAGTCGGTGTTCATCAGCGACGTGTTCGCGACCAGCACATCCTTGCGGATGCCTTCCACTTCCTGCGCGTACCAGAGCGGAAAGGTGTCGTTGTCACCTACCGTGATCAGGATGCCGTACGGCTCCACGCTGTTCAGCAGGTCGTACGCGAAGTCGCGCGTGTCACGCTGTCCCGCGCGACTCGCCTGCGTCCAGTTGCCGATCATCGGGATGAACGCCAGCGCCAGCACCGGCGCGCTCATGCGCCATGCGCGAGGTGTCGGCGACGAGAATCGCCGCTTGCCCAGTTCCACCGTTTCCGTGCCCAGGAAACCGGCGATCGTTTCCCAGAGGTAGATCATGCCGAGGCCAGCCCAGACGCTCCAGGCGCTGAAGCTCCACAGGTAGAAGTAATCTCGATCACGGACTTCGCGGGCGACGCTGTCACCCAGGTCCGGGTCCTGCGAATAGCCGTACTTGAAGTTCAGGTAGATGATCAGCCCTACCGTGAGCGTGCCGATCAACGGCCCGAAAAAGAGAAAGCTTCGCCGGTCCTTCTGGTAGTGCACCCAGCCGCCGATGAGGCCAAGGCCCAGAAACACCACGGCGAGTGCGTTCTGCAGGCCGGTGCTCTCATTGTGTGCGTCGCGCAGCCACTGCCACTTGAAGTACAGCCACCACATCCCGACCTGCGCGGTGATCGGCGCCTGCCGTTCGGTGAGTTTCGGCTTGCCGTACTGCCCGCGATCGAAGTTGTACTTGAAGCGTTCCCACGTCTTCGCATCGAAGGTGCAGCTGACACCGATCTCGGTGGAGCACGCCGTCGGCTCGCCTTCGTTGATCGCAGGAAAATGTGCGGCGCGAATAGGCTGTGTCGCGAACGGTGTCAGGCCAAGGATCACCGCGGCGACGCAGGCGATGATCAGCTTCCAGTTCAGCAGCGTCTTCGGCGCGCGGAACAGGATCGCGAGACCCACCGCGGGTGCGGGCAGCATGCCGGCGGGATGGTTCGCGTAGCCCAGGCCAAGCAGGAACGCGATCAGGATCAGCAGCTTGTTCGCACGACGACCTTCCGGCTCGTCGCACCAGGTGACCGTGAGCCAGGCGACGATCGCGAAAAGGGCCAGCGACACCGTGTAGACCTTCTCGTTCACCACGCTCTGGTTCCAGACCGTGAATGCGGTCGCGCCGATCAGTGTGGCCACGCTCGCACCCAGCAGGCGCATCCACTTCTGCGGCAGCCAGCTCACCAGCACCCGTTCGGTGATCAGGAACCATGAACCCGCCGCCACGGCGCTCGAGAGCGCAGCCAGCATGTTCAGCTTGACCGCCACCGACACGCCCGGAATGGGCAGGTGCGCGAACACATTCCCGATCAGAATGAAGAATGGGTTGCCAGGCGGGTGCGGCAGGCCCAGCACGTAGGCGGCGGCGATGTACTCGCTGGCGTCCCACATCGCCGTCGACGGCGCGAGCGTGATCAGGTACAGGATGAAGACCGCCAACGTGGCGATCCCCGCAGCCATGTACGACGGGCGGTAGTCGAGCTCAGTATGAACGACGGACGTCGGGCCGGTGCTGGACCGGACGGCCGGTATCGGGGCTGCGGAGGAGGCCATCAGCTGCTGGAAGGGGACGAGTGTGCAGGCCGGAATACGGAAAGGTCGCCGGACCCCGGGGGGCTTAGGTAGTGGTGCTGCCGCGAACGGCGGATCCGGCTAGTGCCGAAAAAGACGCGCGCCCGTGAAGACCATCGCGATGCCATGTTCGTCGGCCGCGGCGATGACCTCGGCGTCGCGCACGGAGCCGCCGGGTTGGACAATCGCAGTCACCCCGCATGTTGCCGCATGATCCACCCCGTCACGGAACGGGAAAAAGGCGTCGGAGGCGAGTGCGGAGCCGGCGGTATCGTGGCCGGCCTGCCGCGCCTTGTGGCCGGCAAGGAAGCTGGCGTCCACACGCGACATCTGGCCGGCACCGATGCCGATCGTGGCCCCACCGCGGGTCAGCACGATCGCGTTCGATTTCACCGTTGCCACTGCGCGCCAGGCGAACGCCAGGTCCACCAGCTCGGCCGCGGTCGGGACACGCCTGGTGACGACCTTCCACGGAACCTCGCCTGTCGGCACGCGCATGCGGTCCTGCAGCAGCACGCCACCGCGCACGCGCTTCATGTCCATGCCGCCGGTGTCGCCAGCCGGCAACGTGCCGATCAGCAGACGCAGGTTCTTCTTGCGGCCCAGCAGCTCGGCGGCACTCTCGGCGATCGCCGGCGCCACGATGCACTCCAGAAAAAGCGACGACATCGCCACGGCAGTCGCATCGTCGATGGCGACGGAGAAGGCGACGACGCCGCCGAACGCTGACGTCGGATCGCACGCCAACGCCTTCTGCCACGCCTCGAGTGGCGTGGCGCCGATGGCCAACCCGCACGGCGTCGTGTGCTTGATGATTGCGCAGGCCACCTGCTCGGCGAACGGCTCGATGGCCATCAGCGCGCCATCGACATCCAGCAGGTTGTTGAAGCTCAGTTCCTTGCCACCCAGCTGTGTGAGCGACGCGAGGCCGGCACCGGCGCGTTCCACGTAAAAGGCGGCGCGCTGTTCCGGGTTCTCACCGTAGCGCAGGCCCTGCGCCTTCTCGAATGCAAGCGGCAACGTGGCCGGAAAGGGATCCTGAGGCGCGACCTGATGCTGCAGCCAGCCGGCAATCGCGCTGTCGTAGCTCGCCGTATGCGCGAAGACCGATGCGGCGAGGTCACGCCGCATGATCAGCGCGCCTTCCTCGTCCTTCGCATCCAGCGACGCGATCACGCGTCCGTAGTCGGCGGGGTCGCAGACGACGGTGACGGCACTGAAGTTCTTCGCGGCCGAGCGTAGCATGGATGGGCCACCGATGTCGATCTGCTCGATCACGTCGTGCGGCAGCACACCGGCGCGCGCTGCGGTCGCCCGGAACGGATACAGGTTCACGACGACGAGATCGATGGCGCCGATGTTGTGCTCGGCCACCGCGGCGACATGCTCGGGCAGGTCGCGACGGTACAGCAAGCCGCCATGCACCACCGGATGCAGCGTCTTCACGCGCCCGTCGAGCATCTCCGGGAAGCCCGTCACGTCGCTGATGTCGGCGACCGTGAGGCCGGCATCGCGCAGCGCCTTCGCTGTGCCACCAGTCGAGATCAGCGTCCAGTGACGCGCAATGAGTTCACGGGCGAAATCAACGAGACCGGACTTGTCGGAAACGCTCAGCAATGCGCTCGGCATGTGAATCAGAGAAGGAATAAAGAGAAAACTGCGTCGATCATTTCGAGAGCGCGTGATCCAGGTCGCTCGCCAGCGAGGAACCATCGAGCAGCGAAAAGACGTCGGCATGACTGCCGGTGAGGAACGCGCCATGCACGCTGCCATCGTCGTCCAGCGCGAGCGACTCGGCGCAGAGCAGCTCCACCACGCGCGGCAGCAGCGCATGCTCCACGCGCAGCACGCGCGCTGCCAGCGATTCCGCCGAGTCCTCCTCGAAGACCGGTACTGGCCACTGGG
>ENA-OFCX01000440-OFCX01000440.1-metagenomes-genome-assembly--contig:-NODE-440-length-21873-cov-2.327299_pt1 | contig 21873 bp, 22 predicted proteins | sample MGYA00153384_OFCX01 | MGnify analysis MGYA00153384
AATTGCCACAACCTGGAGTCGATGGACTTCACCCGCCAAAGTAAACGCGCAATGGAAATGCACTCTACGGTGCTGGCCAGAGGCGAAAAGACTTGTATTGATTGTCACAAAGGTATTGCGCACAGGCTGCCAGACGTTGCGGCGGTCGTGCCGCGCTGACAACAATACGCCCAATCGAGGGGACGCCTGCCAACCACTGCGAAACGTCAGTTCGGTGCATCCCGTCGTATCATATGGGCCATGACCCGAGCCTCACCTGAGCCCACCAATTTGCCGCCGCCATCGCGCTCAGCGCGCACTCGCGAGCGTATCCTCAAGGTCAGTCTGGAGCTCTTCAACCACCATGGTGAGGCAAACGTCACGACAGGTCATATCGCTGACGAACTTAACATCAGCCCCGGCAATCTTTACTATCACTTTCGCAACAAAGACGAAATCATCCATCACCTATTCGCAGAATTTGAACGTGCGATGGATCTTTCGCCTGGTGAGGTTACAGATGCGGCCAATGTCATGGAAGATATGTGGCTCTACTTGCACCTGATGTTTGAGCGTATCTGGGCTTACCGGTTTCTGTACCGCAATCTTGATGATTTGCTGACCCGCGACACCAAGCTTAAATCGCATTTCAACATCATCATCGGCCACAAGCGTGTAGCCATGGTCGCACTGTGTCACGCGTTGCTTGAGGCGAAAGTACTCAAGGCTACGGACGAGGAAATCCGCTCACTGGCTGAAAATGTGCTGGTGGTAGCTACTTACTGGCTCAATTTTGAACACCTGCGCGCAAAGCCAATGAATAAGCTTGAGCCTGAACCCGATCCGGAGCAGCATTTATCCCGCGGTGTGTATCAAGTAATGGCGTTGGTGTCGCCATTCCTTTTAGGCGATGCGAAACAGCATTTGCAGCTACTGATGAAAAACTACGTTGAATAATTGAGCTATGGGGGAGAGCGGCATGTCGACATGGATGAAGTTTCCGCACGATCAGAAGGCGATCACATATAAAGGTGATGCGCTGAAGAAAAATTGGGATGCCTTGCACAAGGGTGACGGTGAGCCGTACCCGAAAGATGCGGGCCTCGAGGACGCGTGGCGACAATTTCATGCGGGCAATTTTTCGATAGCCGCAGCACATCAGAACAGCACTGTTGCGATTAAGGCAACGTCGATTTACGCAACGTACCTCGAACCTAAAGACGCTGCCAAGGTGAAGCATTATCAGGACGCAATGGCGTTGGCGGCTGCATTGATCAAATCGGAGCCGAAGAATCCGAATGCGCATTACCAATACGCTTATGCCGCCGGACGCTACAGCCAGAGTATTTCAATCATGAAGGCGCTCAAGGAAGGCTACGGTGGCAAGATAAAGACGGCGTTGGAAACAGCTTTAAAACTCGATGCCAAGCACGCCGACGCGCACACTGCGCTGGGTGCCTATCATGCCGAAATTCTCGACAAGGTTGGTGCGCTGGTCGGCAAACTTACCTATGGCGCAAGTAAGGACGCGGCGGTCGAACACTACGAGAAAGCCATCAAGCTCAATCCTGCGTCACCGATTGCGCATATTGAGTACGCCAATGGTTTGTTGATGTTGTTCGGTGACAAGGAAGAAGACAAAGCCGTAAAGCTCTACGAGAAAGCGAGCAAGATGAAAGCCAGAGATGCGATGGATGTTCTCGATATCGCGATGGCCAATAACGAACTGGAAGACTGATTGGGCATGCCAATGACGATTACGCTGCAAACTATCCGTGAGGCTCACGCCCGCATCAAGCCGCATGTTCACCGAACGCCCGTATTGTCGAGCAGCATCTTGAATGCGCAGATTGGCGGGGAGCTGTTTTTCAAGTGTGAGAATTTTCAGAAAGTGGGCGCATTTAAAGCGCGCGGTGCGTGCAACGCTGTCTTGTCATTGACCGATGATGAGGCCAGGCGCGGTGTGGTCACGCATTCCTCCGGCAATCATGGCGCAGCCCTCGCGTGGGCTGCACGCCTCCGCGGCATCAAGGCGACTGTCGTGGTGCCGGACAACGCGCCGGCGCCGAAGAAGCGTGCCATCGCGGCCTACGGCGCGGACATCGTCTTTTGCGCACCTAATGTAGTGGCGCGCGAAGCGGCAGTGAGCAAGCTGATTGAAGAGCACGGCTACTTCCTGATTCACCCCTTCGATAACGATCAGGTCATTGCCGGGCAGGGAACCGCCACGATCGAGATGCTCGAGGAAATACCGGATCTAGACATGGTTATTTCGCCCTTGGGCGGCGGTGGCCTGTTATCCGGCACCTCAATCGCGGCGAAAGCTATCAAGCCTTCAATCAAGGTATTCGGCGGCGAGCCGCGCGGCGCTGACGATGGCTATCGCTCTTTCACCAGCGGCATCCGCGTGACCGAGCAAACGCCGGCGACGATATGTGACGGCTTACGCACCACACTCAGCGAGCGGACCTTCAGCATCATCCGTGCCAACGTCGACGGCATTGGCGTAGCCTCAGAAGAGAATGTCATCAAGGCAATGCGCATGACGTGGGAGATGTTAAAGATCGTCATCGAATCCTCCTGTTCGCCTCCGTTGGGCGCGATATTGGAAGGCAACATCGATGTTAAGGGTAAGCGCGTCGGCATCATTTTGACGGGCGGCAATGTGGACCTGGACAAACTACCGTGGCAATCATGAAACTTATTTCGTCACCTGATTCACCCACACCCTCGGGCCATTATTCCTCTGCGGTAATACATAACGGCATTGTGTACGTTTCGGGCCAGCTTCCTCGCGTGCCCGGCAAACCAGCCGATTTTGCGCCGACGACGATCGAAGAGCAGACGCGACAGGCGCTGGAAAATGCAGAAGCTGTTTTGATTGCCGCCGGTTCGCGACGCGATCTGGTACTGCGCTCGACGCTCTACGTTTCCGATATCGCGTATTGGGCGGCAGTAAACACTGAATACGCCGCTTTTTTTGGCGCGCATAAACCGGCACGCGCCATCGTGCCGGTCGGTGCTTTTCGCAATGGTTTTTTGATCGAGATCGATATGATCGCGGCGGTGGGGTAGGACCGCTAGCTTGCACTTTTTCCCAGTTAAAACAGGGGACAGCCGACCATCTTTTTTATCGCGTCGGACTGATAGATGTTGGTTCCCGCTAAATCTGAAAACGCCGCCTCGATCATAGCCTTCGCGATCGTCGTTGAATTGATTGGGCGGTACCTTCGGAGCGGCCCTAACATCGCCACACCCATCACGTTGAATACCGCGATACCGAAACGCTCCACGGCTCGTTGCTCTTTGCGCTCGCCAAGGATAAGCGAGGGCTGAAAAATGTGCAGCGCACCGAAACCAATTTCACGCAACGCATTTTCCATCTCGCCCTTGACGCGGCTATAGAATATGCTGGATCGCGCATTCGCCCCGACCGAACTAACGACCATAAATCGATGCGCGCCTGCGTTTCTGGCGGCGCGAGCGAAGTTCACCACGAATTCAAAATCGACCTTGCGAAATGCCGCTTGCGATCCCGTTTTTTTGATGGTGGTGCCGAGGCAACAATATGCGTCGTCAGCATTTGACAGCGTGGGCAACTTATTAAAATCAACCACCAGCTGTAAACAATTCCGATTCGTTGTAGGCGATGCTTTGCGGACCAACGACGTGATTCGCGAATATCGATCGTCTTTCAGTAATTGTGTAAGTAAATGACCACCGGTCAGGCCGGTGGCACCTGCGACAAGGGCAATGCGTTGGGCTGCCATCCGAAGCGCCGGTCAGGATGTACGCAGTCGTTTGAGCGTTCTTTTCGGTATTTTTAATTCGGTACCGGATGCGCCAGATGGTTCACCACCAAATGCATTTTCAAGTTCGGCTTCGAATTCCGGGCCGTACGGTCCCATTAGTGTTTGCATAACCAGCTTCTCAAACTCATCGGCAAATTTATTAATGACCGTTTCTGGATCGGGAACCAAACCAGCATCGGTGATCAATCCAAATTGCACCTTGCCGTTATAGGTGAGGATGGATAGGCCCATGCCGATGCCGCCGGACTGTGGAACCCAGAAGTCGATTTCGTCGATCTCGCGCCCGGCGAAAAAAAGTGGTTTTTGCGGACCCGGCACGTTGGTCATGACGGCGGTGGCATTGCGGCCGATGAGCGCGCCTATCTGATCCTGCAATATTTTTGGCCCAAGACCAACAGCTGATAACAATACAAACGCGACGACAGGCTGCGAGGAGCCCTTCAATGCGCTCATGCGCGATTTGACCAGAAACATGCGCTCCATGGGGTCCTCGACGCCGACGGGCAGGTCGACGAACACCAAGCCAAACTGGTTGCCGAGATCGTTCGCCTTTTCGATGGGCCGCAAGTTGACGGGTACCACCGCGCGTATTTCGACCTTATCCGAAGTGTCACCTTGACGCTCAAGGTAATCACGAAGGGCACCGGCCGCCGTGGCAAGCAATACATCGTTGATCGAACAGCCATGTGCCTTGCCGATAATTTTCACTTCGGCCAGCGGTAAAGGATCGCACCACGCGACGCGTTTTTTCTTGCCAAGATTACCTTTGAAACGGGTATGGGTATCTGGCTCCATCATCGCAATTTTGCGCAGCTCATCCGCCAGCCCCATGCCTTTGGACGCGAATTCACGCATCGTGGTCGGATCCTTGGCGATTTCCAGTCCCTGTTCCACCAGCCCGCGCGTTAGTTTCATCGCGCTGGACCAGACATTGGCCATTGGTTTACTGACACTGGTCCAGAAGTCCATCTCGTGCCTGGCCCCTTTGGGTCGTTTCTCTCTGGGCAGAGGCTTGGCAATACTGGCGTCGGCGGTATCGGCTGTGAGAGAAAGCATCACACTGATGAGCGCGATGCCGTCGGCGTAGCAATGGTGTATGCGCGTCAGGAGCGCGCAACCGTTGCCCTGATAGTTTTCAATGAGCTGGAATTGCCAAAGTGGCTTGGTGAAATCGAGACTTTCGCTGGCCATGTCGCTGACGTAAGCCTCAAGCTCGCTTTTGCCTGCAGTTTTACCTTTTTTGCCGCTCAGTTTCACCCGCTTCAAGTGATGCTTGATGTCAAAATTCTTGTCGTCCTCCCACCAAGCGCCGGTCGGATCCTGCACGGCTTTTTGCTTGAAACGGGGATACGTGAGAAAGCGTTGTTCGATGCTCGCCTGAAGCTTTCTGAAATCGAGCTTTTCCTTAAACACCATGATCCCGACAATCATCATCAGGTTCGTCGGGTGCTCCATTCGCAACCAGGCAGTATCGATACCTGACATCCTCTCGCGATTAAGGAGAGAAAAACCGGGAATTCGTGAAGTGGTAGCCATGATTGGGTCGGTCGCTTTCGCGTATTTTTTGTTTGGTTTGGCTTCGGCCTTCTTGTCCGAATACGGCCCTCTAACTGCTTGATGCACCCGAAAACGCCTGGATGCGCCGCGCAAGCAAAAATTGCAGCACTGAGGCGATTCCGTTACAGTTACTTTAGCCTTAGTTTCATCCCGTGAAAACCCCCAAGAACGTGTTTATCGACCTGCCAAGCAATCATTTCCCAGAGGAAAAACGCTATGTCCGACCTGCAGAAGAAGTTTGAAAAGGCCACCAAAGACGTGTCCAAGGCCAAAACCGATCCCGGCAATGACATGAAATTGCGTCTGTATGCGAACTTCAAACAATCGACCGATGGTGACGTCGTCGGCGATAAGCCAGGCTTTACAGACTTTGTTGGGCGTGCCAAGTATGACGCTTGGGCGAAACTGAAAGGAACGTCCAAAGATGACGCGATGACAGCCTACATCAAGCTCGTTGACCGCGTTTTGAAGGAGTAAAAAAAAGCCCGATCCTTGCGAATCGGGCTTCAAGTCGTCCCTGCATCTGAGGAATTCAGGACGAGGAGGAGACTTCCGCACCCCATGCTTGAGTGCGTTGCGGTTACCTAAATTTACTTGCGGGAAGTCCTAGCGGCAGTTTTCGGGGCGGCTTTCGGAGCGGCTTTCGGAGCGGCCTTGCGAGCGACGACTTTGACGACTTTTTTCGCTTTAGCTGCGGGCTTTTTGGCCGCTACCGGTTTTTTTGCAACCGGGCGAGCCGCACTGCGTTTTTCCTGCGCCAGTAGCGCGCGAACTGCCTCGGACAAATCGCCGACCTGCGCCGACAGTGCTTCCACATCTTTGGCGGTCAAAACCCCGAGCCTGTTCAACGAGCTGTGCACACGCTTCTCGAATACTTGTTCGAGCTTGTCAAATTTGCCGGTAGCCATATCGATAGTTTTTGTTGCTTGATCTTTGGCTGTTTCGATGGTGGCTTCAGCAACGTGGCGGGTACGCTCTTCGATCTTCGCGCCTCGGGCGACAAGGGCCTCAAACACTTTTTTGCCTTCGTTTTGTGCCTTGGAGAATGCGCCGAGACCGGCTAGCCAAATCTGCTGAGCCGAATCCATGACCTGTTTGGCCGATGGCTGTTCGCTGAGACTGGTTGCGATTGCACCGAGTTTGCCAGCCAGTTCGCCTACGGGACCCGTCGCTGATTTGGTATTGCCCGCTGCTTTTTTGAATTTTTTTGCCATGATTTCTGCTCCTTGGAGTGGTTGATTTTATTCCAGGGCAGTGCGGCTGCTTTTATCGATTTGCATCAAGCCAAAGCCTTGGGATGGACGCAATACTAGTCCCAAGCTTTAGAGTAAACACACTAGACGACGGAGATTGAGCTGAAGACATGAAACCTCGTCCACAATACCCATTTGCGATAGTTTTTCAGCTGCTCACCAGTGCGCTAAGATGCGTGTGAAAACTAAAAAAGTGATTGCCTGCCGTCAATAGTCCGGGGCACGCGACACGCCAATAATTTCGAGGAGACTTACTTGAACGCCACCGCCAATGCACACGCTGGATTGCTCGCTGAACGCCTCTGGCTGAGCGCCTACCCACCGGGTGTACCCGTCGAGATCGACGCCGACAGATTCGCATCGATCACGGATGCCTTCGTTCAATCATGCGAGAAGTTCCGCGACTTGCCCGCGTTTTCATGCATGGGCAAGTCGATGACTTATGACGAACTCGACCGGCAGGCTCTTGCGTTTGCGGGCTATCTCCAGAGTGTCGCCAAGCTTGTAAAGGGGGACCGTGTGGCGATCATGATGCCAAACATCCTTCAGTATCCCGTGGTGGTTTTTGGAATTCTTCGTGCAGGTTGTGTGGTGGTGAATTGCAACCCGCTGTACACGCCCCGCGAGCTCGAACATCAACTCAAGGATTCGGGTGCCAAAGCGATCGTGATTGTCGAGAATTTTGCCAGCACGCTTGAGGCGGTTATTGGAAAAACCGATGTGAAGCATGTGATCACGACCCAACTGGGCGATTTACTTGGATTTTTTAAAGGGACTCTGGTCAATTACATGGTGAAGCACAAAAAGAAAATGGTGCCACCATGGAATTTACCGGGCTCGATCACGCTGAAATCGGCGTTGTCATCCGGCAGGTCGGTCTCATTCAGTTCGCCGACGATGGTCAATTCGGATCTGGCATTTCTGCAATACACCGGCGGCACCACCGGCGTCTCCAAGGGTGCCATGCTCACGCATCGAAATCTTGTTGCGAATATGGAGCAGGTTGGCGCCTGGACGGCAGGCAATTTGCACGAGGGAAGGGAGGTTGTAGTTCAACCTTTGCCGCTTTATCACATCTTCGCACTCAGCTCAGCGCTTGTGTTCATGAAACTCGGCTGTGAAACGGTGTTGATCGCTAATCCGCGGGATGTGGATAGCTTCGTCAAAGCTTTGTCGACACGACGCTGGAATGTTTTAACGGGCGTCAATACGCTTTTCAATTCGTTACTCAATCATCCGGACTTCGAAAAAATAGATTTCAGTCATATGAAGTTGACGCTCGGTGGCGGTATGGCAGTGCAACGCGCGGTCGCTGAGCGCTGGAAAAAGGTCACTGGCAAGCCGCTGATCGAAGCGTATGGGTTGACCGAAACCTCGCCCGGTGCGTGTGTCAATCCGGTCACGTTGCAAGACTTCAATGGCTGTATTGGCGTACCAATCTGTTCCACGATTCTCACCATTCGCGATGATGACGAGAATATTCTCGCGATCGGCCAGCCAGGCGAGATTTGCATTCAGGGCCCGCAGGTGATGTTGGGTTACTGGCAACGACCAGAAGAAACGGCCATGGTGATGTCCAAAGATGGCGCGTTCAAGAGCGGCGATATTGGTGTGATGGACGAAAAGGGCTTCTTCAAGATTGTTGATCGCAAAAAAGACATGATCCTTGTCTCCGGTTTCAATGTTTACCCAAATGAAATCGAGGATGTGGTCGCATCGTGTCCGGGCGTGTTGGAAGTTTGTGCAGTCTCGGCACCGGACGAAAAATCGGGCGAAGTCGTGCGCGTAGTCATCGTAAAAAAGGATGCTTCGCTAACGAAAGAAAAGGTGATGGCGCACTGCAAAGCAAATCTCACTGGCTACAAACTCCCGCGGATTATCGAATTCTGGAGCGACCTGCCGAAGACGAATGTGGGCAAAGTTCTGCGCCGTGAGGTAAAGAACACCCCGGTAAAAGCGTGACGTTCGCGCCGTAACCAATCTCACTGAACTGGTCAAGATGAGCACAATCGACGACGCTGTCGCAACGATGAAAAAATACCTTGCTGAGAAGACCGGCAAGTCGTTTGCGGCTTGGGTCAATATCGCGCGCAGTCTCGGCACCACCAAGCACAGCGATATCGTCGCGTATCTTAAAAAGGAAGCACCCATGGGTCACGGCTACGCTAATGCCGTGGCGCTTGAAGCGCGTAAGTCAAACGAGATCGCAAATGAAGATCCGGTTGATCTGCTCTACGCCGGCGACAAGGCCTCGCTCAGACCAATATATGACGCGATTGCTGTTGCAGTGGCCGCCTTCGGCAAAGACGTCGAGTTCACGCCGAAGAAGACCTACGTGAGTTTCCGTCGCGCCAAACAGTTTGCGTTGGTACAGCCTTCCACCGCGTCGCGAATTGACATCGGCATCAACCTCAAGGGTGTGGCACCGGTCGGTAAGTTGGAAGCGTCAGGCACTTGGAACGGCATGGTCAGCCATCGCGTGAAGTTGATCACGATGGCGGACTTTAACAAAGACGTCAAGGGCTGGTTAAAGCAGGCCTATGAGCAGGCTGGCTGATTTCGCGCTCAATCCAGCAACCACTTTCTGATCCGTCGGTAAACAATTTTCCGGTCCAGCAAGTCCATGTGGTTCATGTCGTGTCCCGTCCATTGACGGGATTTTGCAAACGCGAGACTCCGTGCCGGGTCTTCATGTTGCCCCAGCGCACTATGCACTGGCACAAGACCGTCACCCAGCATTCGACCAGCCGCAGATCCGGATTTTTTGCCGATCGACGCAGCTATTGCATAGCACCGCACATCGTTTGGCAAAGGCAGGTCATGCTTTGTGGACTGATGTGAAGTGGAGAAGCGATCCTCATCCTCCCAGTCTTCATCACGCACACCAGCGTGTCGCAAATCGGTAATTCCCGCGCTGCGAATCTTGGCCAGTCGCGCAAACGCCGCCGTGTACGGACTGGCGTCCAAAACGACGTTGACCCAGTTTCCCCCGCGCTCGAGAGGCGCGCCAAAATGCGGCGTCCCCAAAAAAATGATCTTGCGCAACTTGCGTCGCCAGCTGTGCCTTTCATTCGCCGCGAAGTCGCAGGCGCTACGCGTGACTAAGCCACCCATGCTGTGGGCAACGATACTCAATTCTTCCACGGCAACCGGCCAGCTTTTCACCAATGCCTGTAACTGTTCCGCAAATCCGCGTCCACTGATCGAAATATGCTGGCCACTGTTGTAGCTCAGATAAACGTTGGTAAAGGGTGTCGCAAAGGCAGGATCAGATGCCACTGTTGCACCGTGGTCGTGGCCGTTCCGTTGCCATTGCAAATCGCTCATGCACAAGCCGTGTACCAGCACCAGAATTCTGCCCGTCGCGCGCGGTATCGCGCTGGACAACGCAATCTTCGTCAGCGTTAGCGGCTGGCCTTCGCGCCGCAATTGCATCGAAATCGCCATCGGATTACCGGTCGTGACCAGATGGTCGCCGAGTACGCCGTTGAGCGCTGAAACAACGGCTTCGCGCGCGTTCGACGGCGCTTCTTGCTTGACCAATTCAACTACCTGCCCGAGTGCGAGGTCAAGTCCGCCCCCCACCGCACGCGTTACCCCCCGAATACTGCGGTAAACGAAACCGGTAATGCCGCGCGTCGGGTCTTCAAGCGTCGTGCCGAGAATGCCGGGCATGCCGGATATATTGCGATGCATGGTTTCCACCAGGTTTGTCAGACCAATGGTCGCGTCGATGGCGAGCCGGCTTGCGCCGCGAAGATCAGCAGGATGAACGTGCCGTTTGTTGACGGGTGGTTTGGGCATCATTTACTTTCGAAGCAATTCAACTAGAAACTCCAATATCTACGCTGGTTCTATGGCGAAAATGCTTGGAAAACCGCGCCAGTAAACGAGTTTGCAAATACAATGACGAAATCACGCACTCCATGCGAACAACATCGTATCGTCGTCAGACTTTGGAAATCGCACCATGCATTCATATTTCAAGCCGATTTTTTCGAGAAGAGTGATTGACGATAGGTTGTCTGGCGACGTAATGCCAACAATCCTTTTGAGACGCAATGTGTTCTTGCCGCAGGCCATGGTCGCAAGCGCCGCTTCGTACCCATAACCGCAGCCGCGAAACTGCGGCAGAAAGGCGAAGCCAATATCGATATCGGCCAAGCCATCCCTCTGAATCAATCCGCAGATTCCCATCGGTACGCGATCCGATTTTCGTTCCGTCATGTAAAGGCCGAAGCCAAGCCGTTCATACATCACGACAGGCCCGGTCAAAATATATCTTTTCGCATCTTCAACTGTGCGGACACCGCGATCACCAATAAACCGCAACCATGCGGGATCGTTCAGTAGTTGGAGGATAAAGGGTGCATCATCCGAACTCATTTGGCGGAGCGTCAGCCGTTCGGTTTCAATGACATTCATCGTTCAAAACTATGGCAGCGTCACGGTACCGCGTCCAATCTCGATCACGCGTCCACTTACATATATTTGCTTTTTCGCGTCGACTTTCAGCCCGATACGGCAAGCGCGGTTCACAGCTTCACCCTGATCGATTTTGTATTCGAGAGGCAACAAAGCGTCTTTACCGATGAACCATCCGCCCAGATTTGCTGTGGCTGAGCCCGTCCCTGGGTCTTCCACGATGCCGCCATGCTTGAGGAAGAAGAATCGCGACACTAGTTTTCCTTCTCCGTTTGGCGCAAATACGTAGGCCATCGACCTTCCAGCATCGCTTGCAATCTTGGCAAGCAGATCGGCCTTTGGAGCGGCGCGCCGCACCGCATCGGCACTGGCTAACGCAATGATCAATTGTTCTGAGCCCGTACTCACCCAAGTGGCCGAGGGAAGCACGTCGTCCGGCGTCAGGCCCAGCATGGCGGCTAACTCTGCCGTAGAAAGTGCAACGTCCCGAAATGTTGGCGCGTTGGCACGCAATGTCCACAGATCACCCGCCGCCGCGACTGGAATCAGTCCGGCTTTCATTTCAAGCGATAACTCGTCGCCAGCACTGCGCAATTCACGCACAACATGGGCCGAACCCAACGTCGGGTGCCCTGCAAAGGCCATTTCAAACGTTGGCGTAAAGATTCTTACGCGCGCAGTGGCGCGGTCCGAGGGGAGAACAAAGGTGGTCTCCGAAAGATTGAATTGCAGCGCCAAGGCTTGCATCTCTATGTCGCTCAGCGCCTCACCGGTTTCAAATACACAGAGCGGATTACCGCCAAAAACGGATTCGGCGAACACATTGACGAGTCGGTACGGATAAGTGCGCATGAACTGTTGAGGTAAAGTTTTGTCTGAGATGAGGGCAACGGCGATGCTAGGAATAGCATAACCGATGAAACCGGGGCTTTCGCAAACCCGTATATGTTGAAGTGAAACAGCAACTGAACTTCATCGTTGTTCCCTGCAATTAGACGTAAACCGTAAGTTTTTATTTATGAGGAACAAGCCGTGCCAAAGTCGATATCCCGCTTCATCCTGCTCGCCGTCATCGGCATCTCGGGCTTAGGCCTGTTGCAGGCACAGGCTCCGGCGCCTGCCGCTAAGGTTAAATCAGCAGTCACAGCCGTTGCCACCTTCGCCGGCGGATGCTTTTGGTGCATGGAGGGACCATTCGATGTGCTCGATGGGGTGATCTCGACGACATCCGGATACATTAGCGGGACCAAGAAAGACCCCACCTATCAGGAGGTGTCTGCAGGCCGGACTGGTCACACCGAAGCGGTGCAGATCGTCTATGACCCCGCGAAGGTTACGTATGAAAAATTGCTCGACGTGTTCTGGCACAACATCGACCCCACGGTGGCGAACCGGCAGTTCTGTGACTCGGGTTCGCAGTATCGCAGTGGCATTTTTTACCACAATGAAGTGCAAAAGAAGGCGGCAGATACCTCGAAACTTGCATTGGATAAAAACAAGCCTTTTAAGGGCGCCATCGTGACAGAGATTACCGCGGCCACCGTTTTTTATGCCGCGGAAGAATATCACCAGGATTACTATCTGAAAAATCCGGTGCGCTATCGTTACTATCGGCAAGGATGTGGACGCGACGCGCGGTTGAAAGAATTGTGGGGCGATAAGGCAGGGCACTGACATTGCGCCCCTCCGCACAGCGGGAATTGATTATTCCCACAATTCAAACGGAGACAGGGTCAACGAATGCAAAATTCATCGTTTCATCGCTGATATTGTGATTCGCGTTTCTCACGCAGGGATTTCTTGAGCATGCGTTGCTTTTGACTGAATAAGTAGCCAAACTAATGTGGCCAGATTCAATACTGGCGGTGCCCGCAGCCACAAAGTGGCTGTAAAACCGCGCCAGTGCTTGACTTCACTTTACGGAAATCGGCAATTTGTCACCGGCCAGTTACTTCGCCTTCTTGACGAAATCCCGTAAATGCTTCGCCTGCGCTTTTAGCGAGGGCATATGGATATACATCATGTGCCCGGCTTCGTAATAATGAACATCAAGATTGCCCAGGAGACTCTTGTCCAGCGCCATGTGATTCAACACATAGTCGGTAGCAAAATGTGGCGTAGCCAAGTCGAAATAGCCTGAGCCGATATATACCTGCATATGCGGGTTCATATTCATGGCCTTGCGCAACGTTTCGGCCACGTTCAGGTGCTGGTTGTCGGCACCGAAATTCCACGTGAGATATAGCTGTGAGATTACTTTGTAGGGTGTGTCGCTTTCAAATTTTAGTTCGCGACGCACATAGTCGTTGAGGCAGGCTGCGTACGCGCCGTCGAGGTTACTGTGCGCAGGGTCATATTCGATATTCTCGCCAGCAGCATCTCGGTCAATGCCCTTGAAGCGGCTATCTAGGCGACCGACGGTGCGATGTTCATCTCGGCATAGTTCTTTGCAAAAACGCGTGATGCCGATACGCAGATTCGTTTGCTCGATGTAAGCGACGGAGAGGCCGGTGTATAGGCTGATTTTTTTAGCTATTGCTGCGCGTTTGGATAACGGTAACTTGTCACCCTGGAAAAGCGCCGCGTTATATTCATTGACGGCGAATGCTTCGACCTCATCCAGAAATTCGCGCAGCGATTTTGACTGTAAAGCTTTGTCTAGCTTCTTGTGGTACCAGGCGGTGGCAGCATATGTCGGCAGAAAAAGCGCATGTGAAAGATCGTGGCCCACCATGAATCGGAACGTGGAAAAGTCGAGCGCCGTCGACAACAACAGCAAGCCGTTCACATACAGCCCGCATTTCTCTTGCAAGTGACTAGAAAGCCCGGCAGCACGCGTGGTGCCGTACGACTCGCCGGCGATAAATTTTGGCGAGGCCCAGCGCAACTGCCGCGAGGTGTATAGGCGGATAAATTCGCCGACACTCTCAATGTCGCGCTTGTAATTGTGAAACTCCTTCACGCTTTCACCATCGACCATACGACTGTATCCCGTGCCGACCGGGTCGATAAACACTAAATCGGTTTCGCTCAGCAGCGAAAAATCGTTATCGACCAACTGGTACGGCGGCGGCCCGGCATTGCCCTCATTGTCTAGCTTCACGCGCTTGGGCCCCAGCACACCTAAATGAAGCCAAACGCTCGACGAGCCAGGGCCGCCATTGAACGAAAAAGTCAGGGGACGCTTGGACACATCCTTCACACCGTCCTTGGTGTAGGCCATGAAAAATATGCTGGCCAGTGGTTTTTCTGCTTCCCGATTGCCGTCTTTTCGGCATCTTCTCTTAGCACCACAGTGCCACAAGTCACCGTGTACGCGATGTTCTCACCGTTGATGCGTGCTTTGTGTTTCGTAACGACGGTGTTATCGGTGGGTATCGGTTTGGTTGTGGGCGTGTTTTCTTTATTAGCGGGGCCTGTTTTTTCGGTTGGCATATTCTGGTCGGGGAAGGTGATGGAGATTGACTTTATCGCGTAAAGCGTTGAGGGCACAAGTCGCGGGACCTCAATCTTAAATGGCCGATTGCGCAAGGCGACCGCGTGTGTCGGTCTTACGCCAACGAATATTGTTCAAGCGCCGCACAAAACCGTGTGACAACACACATTCATATTGCAGCGCGTTTCGCTGGGGGTCGTCGCACCACAACCGGCGTCGGCGGTTTTTGATTCCTGACGGTAGAATTGTGCAATGACTCTTTATCCATTGATGTTTTTGATCCATTTGCTGGCGGCCGTCGTGTGGGTTGGCGGGATGGTGTTTGTACTGTTTTGCCTCAGGCCGGCGGCGATCGCATTGTTGCCTCCACCACAACGCATCCCGCTCATGCACGCGGCGCTGGGGCGCTTCTTTAAATTGGTTGTCTTGGCAATTGCGTTACTGCTCGCGACCGGGGGGGCGATGATTTTCACGGTTGGCGCCAAGAATATGCCTGCCGCCTGGATGTGGATGGCGGGGTTGGGCGCGGTGATGATAAGTATTTTTTTTTATCTTCGTGCCGTACCGTTTGCCCGCCTGGGAAAATATGTGGAAACACAGGATTGGCCCCTCGCCGCAGGCCAACTTGAACGGCTTCGTCTGGGTGTGCTGTTAAATTTAGCCATCGGATTGGCGATTTTTGCCGTCATGAAACTCGGCAGACACTGAACACAGGCGATGCATGCTTTCAACTGAGTGTCTTGCATTGGTCAAATCGCAGTTTCAATTTACGCCGGTCGGCGAATCGGTCGGCAATCTCACCCTCGGGCGAGGGCGTGCGTCGGCGGACTCTGGTACGGCCCCTATGCCGATCTTTGTCGCCCTGATTGAAAACAAAATCGCCAGTGGCTCGCTGGGTGTCAAGGAGTGCGAAAAACTGGCGAGCCTGTTCAAGATCATTGAGGCGCAGAAGATCGCGCTGGTTCTCTACATTGATTCCGCGGGCGCGCGCGTATCCGAGGGCTTGGTGGCGCTCGGCGCCTTTAGACACATGTATCGTGCGGCAGTAAGTGCGTCCTCGGCCGGTGTGCCCATCACCGTGTTTTGCGGTGCCAATTGTTTCGGCGGCGCCTCCATGCTTGCGGCACTCGCGTCAAAGCGCGTCTATTCGGCCAACACCCGATTTGCGATGTCCGGCCCATCAATACTCGCGCAGGCGGCAGGTTTTTCAGCGCTGGACGAGGCCTTCATTGCGATGTCGATGGCCGCCATAAGTGGAGAATCGCGAGCGAAGCTCGGCGATGCTGAAATGATGGCAACAAACGCAAACGCGATGGTCGCTTCGGTAAGAGTCGACAATTCTGCTTTAGGTCGGCACAACCTTTTGGGCGCGCGCTTGGCACAGTTGAACTCTCCGGCGAGGTCAGCCCGTACTGAACAAATCGAGCGCAAGGATCTTGTCAAACTCTATCCGCAAGGCTACCGTCTTGAAGAACACAACGGCGTGTTACGTGGCGAAGCGCAGTGTGAAGGGCGCAGCATCACGCTCGCCGGTTTCATCGGGGGTGGCGCGCTTGGTGCGGAGCGCGCGTGGGCTCAAGCTGACGCGTTTTGGAAAATGTTGCCCGGCGACGCAGCCACGTCCACTCCGCTCGCCACATTACATTTGTTGGTCGATTGTGACTCGCACGCCACCACGCTGGATGACGAACGCATTATGCTCTCGACCTATCTTGCCGATCTCGCTTGTGCACTGCATGCGCTCGCAATCGCTGGAATGCACATTGAGACGACCGTGCTGGGCAAGTTGGGTGGCGGTGTATATGTCGCCCTCGCGTCACCAGTTGCGCAAGTCAATATGCTTTACGGCAGCGAGATCCAACTCCTGCCGGGCAGGGCAATTGCGAGCATTCTTGGGGAAGCGGCTATGCAGAAGCATGAGTTCACTGATTACAAACTGTCGCGCGCGGCCGACCACGAATTAAAATTGGGAGTCGTATGGTGAATCCAAATCTGTACGCGTTGTTGCAATCGCGTTTTTGCTTGAATCGTTCGCAAACCGCGCTGGAAACCGCGTCGGGCATCACCTATTCCTACGCGATGCTCGAAGATATGACCGCGCGTTACGCCGGCTTTATCAATTCGCTCGGCGTGGCACCAGGCGACCGTGTCGCGGTCCAGGTCGAGAAATCGCCCGAGGCTTTGTTTCTGTACCTGGCCTGTTTGCAATCAGGCGCGGTGTTCTTGCCTCTAAATAGCGCCTACCAGGAAGGGGAAGTCGATTATTTTCTCGGCGACGCAACACCCATGGTGGTGGTGCACCAGCAAAAAAACGAATCGTGGATGAGCGCACTGTGCGATAAACATCACATCGCGCACCGCTATGTATTGGCAGACGAGTCGGGCGAGGAGAACCAGCAAGGACGGCACTCCTGGCACGAAAATGCCTCGGAATCCGCGCCAATGCTGGAGATTGCTCATCGCGGCGACGATGATCTCGCGGCCATTCTTTATACCTCCGGCACAACCGGCCGCAGCAAAGGCGCAATGATTACGCACCGGAATCTGTCCTCGAATGCGCTGACCTTACATGCCTATTGGGGTTTCAATCCGGGTGACATCCTGCTGCATGCGTTGCCGATTTTCCACGTGCACGGATTGTTTGTTGCCTGCCATACGGCGCTGCTCAACGCCAGCAAGATGATTTTCCATTCAAAGTTTGATGCGAAAGCGACCATCGCCGCGTTGCCCCGCGCTACAGTTTTCATGGGTGTGCCGACCATGTATGTGCGATTGCTTTCAGACGCCACGTTCTCGAAAGAAACCTGCGCAAATATGCGTCTGTTTGTATCCGGATCAGCCCCTCTGTTGGCGGAAACTTTTCATACGTTTCATGCGCGCACCGGTCACGTTATTCTTGAACGTTACGGCATGACCGAGACCGGCATGATCACCTCCAATCCGCTGGGCGCTGAACGTCGGGGCGGCACAGTTGGCCTTCCATTGCCTGGCGTGGCGCTGCGTGTGGTCGACGACACTGGCCGCGCATGTGTCACAGGCGACATTGGCGGATTGCAGGTGAAAGGCGAAAATGTTTTGCCGGGCTACTGGCAAATGCCGGACAAGAATAAAGAGGAATTTACCAGCGATGGGTATTTCAAGACCGGTGACGTGGGCAAGATAGATATTGATGGCTACGTTACGATTGTGGGCCGAACCAAGGATCTGGTCATCTCGGGTGGATACAACGTTTATCCGAAAGAAATTGAAATGTTGCTCGACGATATCGACGGTGTAGCCGAAAGTGCGGTGATCGGATTGTCACACCCTGACTTCGGTGAGGCGGTGGCGGCGGTACTGGTGAAAAAGCCTGGTGTATCACTCACAGAATCGGATGTGATGGCGGCTATCAAGGGCAAACTTGCCGCGTTCAAGATGCCAAAGCGCGTGTTTGTGGTGGATGAATTGCCCCGCAATACAATGGGCAAAGTGCAGAAAAACACATTGCGCGAGCAATATGCCGATACCTTCAAGTAATCTTTTTGGCATCTTATTCGTTAGACATATACGTAGCTATGGTTTGTACGCATTTCTGGCCTTGCAAGCGGCTGCTTCGCCCCCAAGTTTTAGTAGTAAGTTGAATAACCGGATACGAAAAAGACACCAATGATTGTATTTAACCTTTCCTGTGTGCATGGTCACGAGTTCGATGGCTGGTTCCGAACGGCGGAAGATTATGATCGCCAAACCAAAAGCGTGATGGTCGAATGCCCGCACTGCGGCGATACGCATATCACCAAGCGGCTTTCCGCGCCTCGCCTCAACATGGGCGCCACTGATCTGGTGCAAGCGCTTCCGCGTGCTAGTGGCCCACAGGAAGTCATGCCTGCCGCGATGATGCCCAGTCTGCAAGAGCACATGCTTCAGCAGTTCAAGGCATTTGTGCGAGCCAATACCGAAAACGTTGGCGGGCAATTCGCGGAGACGGCGCGGCGCATGCATTATGGTGAAGAAAGCCATCGAAATATCCGCGGAAAAGTGTCTCACGATGAAGCAATCGCTCTCAGTGAAGAAGGTATCGATACCGTTTCGCTGCCGCACGGGATCCTGCTCGACGAGGGTGTGCAGTAGCATTTAATGCAGCAGATCTTGTCGGAGACTGTGCTAAGGTTTCGCCATTCCAACTGAGCGAGCCATGAAGTATGAATGCGAGCATGAAAGCGATTCTTTGCAAGGCTTGGGGCGGTCCCGAAACGTTAGTGCTGGAGGATGTTGATTCGCGCGAGCCCGCAGCCGGAGAAGTAAGAATCCGCGTGCGCGCCGCAGGCGTCAATTTCCCCGATGTCCTCATCATTCAGAAGAAGTATCAGATACAGCCGTCGCTGCCATTTTCCCCTGGTGCGGAAGTCGCCGGCGACGTCATGAGCGTCGGCGCGGGTGTAAGCCATGTGAAAGTCGGCGATAAGGTGGTTAGCTTCTGCGGGGTCGGCGGATTTGCCGAGGAGGTCATCGCGCCCGCTGCGCTGACGATTCCGATGCCGCCCGGCGTTCCCTATCCACTCGCGGCGATATTTTCATTGGCCTATGGCACGTCCTGGCACGCTATACGCGACCGCGCAGCATTGCAACCGGGTGAGACCATGCTGGTTTTGGGTGCATCCGGTGGCGTCGGTTTAGCGGCGGTGGAGATCGGCAAGGCGATTGGCGCGCGCGTAATTGCGGCAGCGTCCAGCGATGAAAAATTGGCGGTTTGCAAGGAGCACGGAGCCGACGCTTTGATCAACTATTCGACGGAAGACCTGCGCGAAGCTATTAAACGCGAAACAGCCGGAAAAGGGCCTGACGTGATTTACGATCCAGTCGGCGGCAAGTTTGCAGAGCCTGCGTTTCGCTCCATCGGTTGGCGCGGTCGCTATCTCGTGATCGGTTTCGCGGCAGGCGATATTCCCTCGCTCCCGTTAAATCTTGCTCTTCTGAAAGGTGCCTCAATCGTCGGCGTTTTTTGGGGGGAGTTTGCCAAGCGCGAGCCGCATCAAAATATGAAAGGGATGGCCGAGATGTTGGGCTGGTTGAAAGAAGGAAAAATCAGGCCGTTGATCTCCAAGTCCTATGCTCTTGCCGAAGCGCCGCAGGCGCTGAAGGACATGGCTGCACGCAAAGTCGTTGGTAAAATCGTCATTACCCCTTAGCCACGGCTAACGGCTGAAGAGCGGGCACTCGGGGTAACGCCCGTTCATGGAATATCAAGCCGCGCCGAAGCAACATGCGTAACCGCAGGATCTCGGCCAGCTCGCCACGGGATTGGACATGGCGATCTGCGGAACTGCACGCTTACTTTACGTCGTCTAGGTCGCCATCACGTTTCGGCGATGAAGAAACAACGCCGCCAACGACATCCCAGCCAGCACCACGCTACCCAGCAGAAATGTCGTTTTGACATCGACCAGTTCCGCTATTGCACCACCGGCAGCCATGCCGATGCCGATGCCGCTCACGATGAAGGTCGCCGACCAGGTGAAGGCCTCGGTCGCGTACTGGTTCGGTGCGATGCGCGTGATCAGCAGTGTTTGTGCCGTCAGCGCGGGTGCGATGAGCGTGCCGGCGAAGAACGCAATGACGGCAAAAACCACCACTTGATCCACCCACCAATGCAACACGAATGGCACCGCCATGATGCCGATTGCCGCCGCAAACTGGCGCTCCAAGGGGGCCTTGGGATGCAGGACGCCGTAAATCGCGCCGCCGACCGCGCTACCCAGCGAATTGACACCCAGTAATATGCCCGCCAATACCGGCATGCCCAGGTAAGTGGCAAAGGCCGGATACCCCACTTCAAGGATGCCAAATGAAAACGTCAGCCCGAAGGTAACGACGAAAAGCCCGACTAATCTTGGCTCCGTGAGCGGACCAAGCAAGTGGCGCTCGATATGTGGCTCTTGCTGCCAATATTTCAGTGCCGGTGTGAACAGGAAAACAATGAACGCGAGAAATGTGACGACAAGCGCGAGCGCAAATGCCACCGTCGCGCCGAAGGCCGCAATGACCAGCGCGATGATTGCAGGTCCGATCGTGAAGTTGAGCTCGATCATGATCGAGTCGACTCAAAATGCCATGCGGCGATTAACCTCATCGGTAAATCGATGTCGCCACAAAGTACGCGTCAGTACCCCAATGGGCGGTGCAAATGCGCCAGCGAAAACGGCGGCGGTCATGATCGCAGCGTTCGACATTCGTAGTGTCACGACTGCAAACAGCAGCCCAAGAAAGACACTATTCAACACCCCGGTGATGCGCAGGGGCCAGAGCGGGCCGGTGCGATCGATAATGCGACCACACACGGGGGCGAACACTGCCATCGAGACGAAATAAACCCCGACCACACTACCTGCAACCTTGAAATCACCAAGCGATTCGCGCATGTACATGAGCATCGCCAGGCCCATCATCCCGACGGGCATGCGCGAAAGCCAGGCGATTACCACCATCCAGGTCACGTCAGATTGCGCGAAAAATGCGCGGTACGGGGCAAAAAACGGTACGACGAAGCGCGCGCGGAGACGCTTCATTTTGTTTGGGCTTTCATGGAAAAACTCAGACAGGCGTTTTTTCGATGACGGCCATTGTCAATCGTGAAATACAAACTAATTTGTCGGCGCCATCGGTGATACGAATTTCCCACAACTGCGTGGTCCTGCCGCGATGTAACGGGCGCGCGGTCCCGATCACCCAGCCATCACGCACGCCGCGCACGTGATTGGCGTTGATTTCCAGTCCGACGACGTTGTATTTGGCGTGGTCTACGCAAAGGTATGCACCAGTGCTGCCAAGGGTTTCCGCCAGCGCAACCGAAGCGCCACCGTGCAGCAGACCCATCGGTTGATGGGTGCGGTGATCGACAGGCATGCGTGCCTTGATGTAGTCATCGCCCAGTTCGATCATCTCGATACCGAGGTGATCGACCATGGTGTTTTTCACAGAGTTGAGTTCCGCCAGGGAAGGGCGGCGATGCCAGATTGCGATTGAGGTCATGATGATTTTCCGAAGGGGCCATCATCATAACGCCGGGTCTCACAGCGCTAATTATTGTGTAGATCGCCATTTGGCGGGCCGTTCCAAAGAAAAATGCCCGGGAAGGCCCGCCAATGCTGGAGTTTTTATCTCATGGAAAAAGTCAAAGGCAATGCAGTTTCAGAGTAAAACAATTTGACTCCGACCGCTGGTGTTCGTTGGAAGCGGTGCCGGGGAATGTGGGTGTCAGTGTTGATCAGTTTGGAAATCAATTGATGACCCCGTTAGGGCGTGCTTGGATCGCTGCTGCAGGCATTCGCAGTGTGGACGTTCGGAATTTTCGTGCTTGGTTATCTTGCAGGTTATTTGGTGGTAAAGCACTTGGTGGAGTTTATTCCGGTGCGCCGCGTTTAAAATTCACCTC
>ENA-OFCX01000442-OFCX01000442.1-metagenomes-genome-assembly--contig:-NODE-442-length-21852-cov-3.386842_pt1 | contig 21852 bp, 19 predicted proteins | sample MGYA00153384_OFCX01 | MGnify analysis MGYA00153384
AATCGGTTGGACTCGAGTGGCGGGAACGGCTGCGGGCGCAACTCGAGGAGAGATCATTTCTGCGTGAGCGGCGCTGATTCCCACGCTAAATCCCGGAATCTGGGCTGGGGCTGGAATGGGTCGCTCGAGCGATGACGAATTCGGCTTCTCGAGTGGCGCGATACCCAGCTTCTCGAGTGGTGCGGGTTTAAAGCGCGACTCGAGCGGCTGCACCAGCGCCGCATCGCGCTGCTTTCGCAGGGTTTGCACGTCGGCGAAAAACGCTTTCAAATCACTACTGCCGACGTTCAGCACACCGCGAATCGAATTGGTGCTCGAGGTCACGACGAGGTAACCCTCGACGTGTGTGACCTTGCGAATCTCATGCAGCGCCAAGCGCTGCACGCCCAACGCGTCGGCGAAGATCAGCTCTCGAGCGTTGCACGATAGCGTCGCATCGCCTGCGCTCAGCAGCAGCAGCGGTTCACTCGGGCCAACCGCCGCCTCCAGCTGCCGGACTTCGACGAGCAGCCGGGCGCGATGCCCGAGATCGCTCCGTCGCCGGACTACTCGGCGACGGGCTCCATCGACAGGAAGTTCACCGAGCGGGCGATGGTGCTGCAGGCGTGGGGCAACTACGGGACCGCCTGGCCCGTCGTCCACCAGCAGCTGGGCGTCCGGCCGGACGTGGGGCGCGGCGCACTCGAGGTCGTGCCGCAGGTGCCCGAGGGCCAGTCGCGCGTCGGCGGCTCGGCGATCCGCCTCGGCGAGGCCGGCGAGGCGGCGGTGCAGGCCAGCCGCAGCGACGGGCGCTTCACCACGCTGGTCCAGGTCGGCGCGCCGATCACCAAGCTGGCGATCGGGCACACGCTCCCCGCCGGATCGAAGATCGTCAGCGTCGAGCTGGACGGCGTTGCGGTGACCCCGCAGACGCGAACCACCAACCGCGGGCTCGAGGTGACGGTCGACACGACCGCCGGGACGCACCGGCTGGTGGTGACCGCACCGCAGCGTCCGTGACCGGGCCAGGCGACGTCGAAGTGCGTAGGCCGCGGGCCGCACGGCCGTACTTCTCCGGGATGCGCGCGGCGGGCGCACGACCTAGCGTCGAGCCATGACCACACGGCACGCGATGACCACCGCAGACGCGGCTTGGCTGCACATGGACCGCCCGACGAACTTGATGATCATCAACTCGGTGCTGTGGTTCGAGGAGCCGCTGGACTGGGAGCGCGCCCGCAGCGTGCTCGTCGAGCGCATCGTCGGGCCGTTCCCGCGCTTCTCCCAGCTCGTCCACGAGGGCGGGGTCCTCGGCGGCCCGTCGTGGGATGACGACCCCGCCTTCGACGTCGACAACCACCTGCACCGCTACGCCCTCCCGGCACCCGGCGACCAGGCCGTGCTGCAGGAGGTCGTGGGCGACCTCATCGTGCGGCCGCTGGACCGCTCCCGGCCGCTGTGGGAGATGGTCCTCCTGGAGGGATACGGCGGCGGTGACGCGCTGCTGGTTCGAATGCACCACTGCATCGCCGACGGCATCGCGCTCGCCCGCGTGATGATGTCGCTGACCGACCTCGACGGCGAACCGCTCGGCTTCGCCGCGCACGCCGACGGCCCGCACCGCTCCCGGGCGGGGACCCTCGCCGGGCTCGCCGGCGCAGCCGTCCACGAGGCCTACGAGACCGCCGTCCACCCCAACCACGCCAAGGCGCTCGCGCTGCACGCGGCCTCGGACGCCCGGACGCTCTCCAAGCTGCTGCTCCCGGGCACCGAGACGCCGTCCTCGCTGAAGGGCGAGCAGCACATCCGCCACGCGGTCGCGTGGAGCCCGCCCGTCGGCCTCGCGACGATCAAGGCCGCGGGACAGGCGCTGGAGGCCACCGTCAACGACGTCGTCGTCGCCGCGGTGGCCGGTGCCGTCGGCCGCCTGCTGCGCCTGCGCGCACGCCGCGCTCCCGGCCTGATTGAAGAAGCCAAGGAAGTGCTGCTCAAGCTATTTGATGCCGACGCCGAGTACTCCGCCGATACGCTGGAAGGCATTTACGACGACCTGAAAAAGGTCAGCGCCCAAGTGCTGGAAGGCAGCGTAACCGACAGCGATGCGCAGACCGTGCTGTCTGACATTGCCCGCCAGGAAGACTTGAACGGCCGCATCCGCCGCAACATGCTGGACACGCGCCGCGCCGTCAGCTTCATGATGCGCAGCAAAATGCTCAACGCCGAGCAGTTTGAAGATGCGCGCCAGATTCTGCGCGACATTGAATCGCTGGACAGCCACACGCAGTTCCTGTTCGACAAGATCAACTTCTTGATGGACGCCACCGTCGGTTTTCTGAACATCAACCAGAACAAGATCATCAAGATTTTCTCGGTGGCCAGCGTGGCCTTGCTGCCACCGACGCTGATTGCCAGCGTTTACGGCATGAATTTTCGAGTCATGCCTGAGCTGGAATGGGAGTACGGCTACGTGTATGTGATCATCCTGATGGTGGCCAGCGCGCTGGGTCCCATGATCTATTTCCGCAAGCGCGGCTGGCTCAAGTAGCCACAGCCCAAAAAAAAGAGAGCTGTCATCGCTTATCAGCAATGGTTTTGAGCATCAAAAGTATTTGAAAACCATACCCATCAAGCGTTGAGTGCTCTTTTTAATGAATTCATGGGCGCACAGCACGCCCCAAAGCTCAACGTTCACACTCAGCGGGCCATCCAGCCCAGCCCTTGGCTGGTGCCATTGCGCGGGCGGTACTCGCACCCCACCCAGCCGGCATAGCCCAGGGTATCGATCACATCGAACAGGTACGGGTAGTGCAGCTCACCCATATCGGGTTCATGGCGCTCAGGCACGCCCGCAATCTGGATATGGCCCACACGCCCGGTAGGCAGGTATTTGCGCAGCTTGGTGGCCACATCCCCTTCCATGATCTGGCAGTGGTACAGATCCATCTGCACCTTGAGATTGAGCGCCGCCACGGCTTGCACCAGGCTGTGCGCCTGGTCCTGCGTTTGCAGGTAGTAGCCCGGCATATCGCGTCCGTTGATGGGTTCGATCAGAACCTCCACGCCCACATCCGCCGCGGTCTGTGCAGCCCAGCGCAGATTGGCCAGCACCGTGCTGCGCAGCGCCTGCGTCGCAGCACCGGGCGGCACCAGGCCGCTCATTACATGGATGCGTGGGCATTGCAGCACCTGCGCATAGCGCAGCGCCTCCCACACCCCGAGGCGAAAACTGTCTTCCTCCCCGGCCAGACACAGCGTGCCGCGCATGCCGCCGTCCCAGGCCCGGGCCATGTCCTGCACGGTACGCCCGCCCGGCGGAGCATTGAACAGCACTTGCTGCAGTCCGTGCTGGTTCAGCGCCTGTGCCAGCTCCTGCGCGGGATAGGCATAGGGAAAGAGATATTCCACCGCCCTGAACCCATCTCTGGCAGCCGCCGCAAAGCGGGCCAGAAAGGGCAGTTCGGTGTACATCAGCGACAAATTGGCAGCAAATCGGGGCATAGGTGCATGATGAAAACTTCACGTTCAGCGGACGATCCCGCCCTGCCGGTCAACCGCGTTCGAGGCAGAAAACCGACGTACTGGCCCGCAAGTTGACCAAAGTGCGAATGACCTGGCCTTCCTTCAAGCCAAATGCGTCCACTACGTTCAGGCGATTCTTGTGCGCCAGCACCTCAAAGTCTTTGAACGTGCCCACGCGAATGTTGGGCGTGTCATACCACTGGTAGGGCAGATGACGCGTCACAGGCATGCGCCCGCGCAATACCGAAAAGCGGTTGGGCCAGTGTGCAAAGTTGGGGAAACTCACCACGCTCATGCGGCCCACGCGCGCCGTTTCACGCAGCATGGTTTCCGCATTGCGCAAGTGCTGCAGGGTATTGATTTGCAGCACCATGTCAAAGCTGCTGTCCTCAAAAATGGCCAGCCCTTCATCCAGATTGAGCTGCAGCACATTGATGCCACGCTTGACGCACGCCAGCACATTGGCGTCATCGATCTCTACGCCATAGCCCGTACAGCCGCGCTCGCGCTGCAGATACTCCAGAAAGCTGCCATCACCACAGCCCAGGTCAAGCACGCGCGCGCCTTGTGGTACCAGTTGAGCCAATGCTTGCATCGTAGGGGTAGCGGTCATGCGGTGAACTCCTTGGCAATACCTTCAAAGTAGGCGCGCATGGCACCCAGATAACGTGGGTCGTCCAGCAAAAAAGCATCGTGGCCATGGGGTGCATCAATCTCGGCGTAGCTCACATCGCGGCCGTTTTGCAGCAAGGCCTGCACCATCTCGCGGCTGCGGTTGGGTGCAAAACGCCAGTCGGTGGTGAAGCTCACCAGGAAGAACTTGGCAATGCTGCGCGCCAAAGCGTCTTTCAAGCTGCCGCCGTACTTCTTGGCCGGGTCAAAGTAGTCCAGCGCCCGCGTGATCAGCAGGTAGGTATTGGCGTCAAAGTAGCCGCTGAACTTGTCGCCCTGGTAGCGCAGGTAGCTTTCAATCTCAAATTCAATGTCCTGCGTGGTGAACTTGATGCCGGGGCCGTCGCGCAGAGCACGGCCAAATTTCTGGTTCATCACGTCATCACTCAGGTACGTGATGTGCCCGATCATGCGGGCAATGCGCAGCCCACGTTTTGGCACCACGTTATGGGCATAAAAGTCGCCGCCATGAAAGTCCGGGTCCGTCACGATGGCGCGTCGCGCCACTTCATTGAAGGCAATGTTTTCAGCATTCAGGTTGGGGGCACTGGCCACCACCACCGCATGGCGCATGCGCTCGGGGTACTGCAGCGTCCAGCTCAGCGCCTGCATACCGCCCAGACTGCCGCCCAGTACCGCCGCCATCTGATGCACACCCAGACGCTCCAGCAGCAGCGCCTGCGCATTCACCCAGTCTTCCACCGTCAGCACCGGAAAGCTCGAACCGTACACGGCACCCGAATCCGGATTGGTGTGCATGGGCCCGGTGGAGCCAAAACACGAACCCAGGTTGTTGACGCCAATGACAAAGAACTTGTTGGTGTCCACCGCCTTGCCCGGGCCAATCATGTTGTCCCACCAGCCTTCGCTTTTGGCCTGCCCCTCGTAAACACCCGCAACGTGGTGCGACGCATTCAGCGCATGGCAGACAAGGATGGCGTTGGACTTGTCAGCATTGAGCTGACCGTAGGTCTCATACGCAAGGGTGTAGTCACGGATGCTCCTGCCGCTTTGCAGCTGCAGAGCATCCGGAAAATGCATGAATTGTGGTGTGGCGATGAAGGACATAAAAAAACCCGGCATCGCTAAAAACGAGGCCGGGTTTGGAGATGCGGTTTCGTCTTTAGCAGTATTTGTAAAGCGCCCGCAAGCAGAAGCAAATCAGCGCATGAAGTTCATTATGCCAAACTCGGCACCCCTTTGGCCAGCAAAGCCACCACGCCAAGCACCAGGAAAATCACCGCGGAAATGATATGCACCATGCGGATCGGGACTTTCTTGACCAGCTTGTCGCCCAGCCACACCACGGGAGCATTGGCCAGCATCATGCCCAAAGTGGTACCCAGCACCACCCACAGATAGGCGTTGTACTGCGCGGCCAGCATCACCGTTGCAATTTGTGTTTTGTCGCCCATTTCGGCCAGGAAAAAGGCCACCACCGTGGTGCCGAACACCCCCCAGCGCGAATGCTCCGAGACACCTTCATCGTCCAGCTTGTCGGGAATCAGCATCCAGATGGCCATTGCAATGAAGGACAGGCCCAAAATCCAGCGCAGCACATCGGGGCCGATCATGGTGTTCACCCAGGCCCCCACCGCTCCGGCCAAGCCGTGGTTGACCACCGTTGCCGTAAAGATCCCCAAAACGATGGGCCAGGGTTTTCGAAAACGGGCGGCAAGAATCAGGGCGAGCAGCTGAGTTTTGTCGCCCATTTCAGCCAAGGCGACGATGCCTGTCGAGACGAGGAAAGCTTCCATGTGGACCGGGAGTTGTTATATATGGCTGGACTCAACACGCATTGACCGTCGCCGCGTCCAGCCATGGATACGGTGATGGTCAATGGTCTTGTTCAGCTTTTTCAAACCGCCGGCACCATAGCGCTGAGCGCCAAGTATGTTGATGCAGGCTTTTGGTGCATTGCACACCAAACGAACTACTCCCCAAGGACGAGGCTATTGTAGCGATTTGCAATAACTATCTTTGGCGGGGGGATAGCCCGGGTTACCCCGGGGCTTTGTTGTATAGGAGCACAAATTTGACAAAAACCCCATTGTCTGCGTGAAAGCTTGCATCATAATGGCCTCGTTCACGGGTGCGAGAGCACATGAGCAAGTGCGTTTGCGTCTCTAAGGTAGGTCACGATAAGTTGGCTTTCGGTTAGGGCTCCATCGCGTTTCAAGTATTTTTTCTAGGAGTCCTCCATGGGCAACAAACTGTACGTAGGCAACCTGCCTTACTCTTTCCGCGATAACGACCTCGAGCAGGCGTTCTCCGAATTCGGCGCTGTGCAAAGCGCTAAGGTCATGATGGAGCGTGACACTGGCCGTTCCAAGGGCTTCGGCTTTGTGGAAATGGGCAGCGATGCTGAAGCACAAGCTGCCATCCAAGGTCTGCACGGCCAAAACTACGGCGGCCGTGACCTGGTGGTCAACGAAGCCCGTCCTATGGAGCCACGTCCTCCCCGTAGCGGTGGCTTCGGTGGCGGCAACGGCGGCGGCTTCGGCGGCGGCCGTGGCAACGGCGGTGGCGGCTACGGCGGTGGCCGCGGCGGTTACTAAGCCAATCCTCTAGCGCCCTCAACAGCGCTTTGGAATAAAAAAAGGAACCTTCGGGTTCCTTTTTTTATTTTCAGTTTCTCATTTTTCAAAGAAATAGTTGTTATTTTTCAATCTCTCCATTAATAATATTTCGGCAGGTTATGCATTGCCTGTGCTTGGTCGCTGCCATGCTGTGACATTTCAAATAATGCACTTATTTTGAAGCAGAGGAGTCCGTAATGGGTAGTAAGTTGTATGTGGGCAATTTGCCTTATGGAGTGCGTGAGCAGGACTTGCAACAAGCCTTTGCGCAATTTGGCTCAGTGATCAGCACCAAAGTCATGATCGAACGTGACACCGGGCGCTCCAAAGGCTTTGGCTTTGTCGAGATGGGCAGCGACAGCGAAGCCAGTGCCGCAATTGAAGGCATGAACGGCCAACCTCTGGGGGGACGCAGTCTTTTGGTCAATGAAGCTCGCCCCATGGAGCCACGACCGCCTCGCACCGGTGGGTATGGCGGAGGCTCTCAGGCCCAGAACAGCGGCGGTTACGCCGGCAGAAATGAAGGAAGTTTCCGCAGCCCCTATGGCACCGGTCCACGCAACCGACAAAATACCGGGCACAGCAGCATTAATCATGGCGGCGGCACCTATCGCAATGATTAATACGAACAGATAAAAATAAAAAAGGCCTGACAAGGCCTTTTTGTTAAATCCATCCTACAAGATTAATGGATTTATTCTTATTTATTTGCAGGATGAATAATACCCTTGACACGCCCTTTTAACTCTACGACTTGAGAAAGGTTGTCATAGTCCATGCGGTCTCCAGAAAATTGATTATTTCCTCGCGTCAAAACCACCGGCAAATGTGACTGTACCCGCTCTTCATTGGGCCAGGCATGCAAAAACTCACCAGAAAATTGCATCGTCTGCCCGGGCTGGTTCGGGAACTGCCGCACCACCTTGGCCGCCCCAACCAGTTGCACCTCTGAAGAGTCGGAATTGCTGATACCGCGTTTTGCAGAAGTCAGCGTAACCACCCCATCCGGGGCAATACTGCGTGTGCGTACCGCATCGACTTCCAAGGTATCTGTCTTCGGAAAATGGCGGGCTTCATCGCCCGTCATCACACTTTGCAAGCGCCCTGTCCCATCAAACTGATGGACTGAAAACTTCTCCATGGTGTAGTCGGGAGCATCAGACACCACCCGATCCACATTGCCTAGCAGTGGTTTCGGGGCATTGCGCACCAGCCACCATGTGCCCATTGCCAGTAACGCCATGAGCATCACTGGCAGATAGATGGAGACGCGCTCCCCAAGACGCTGCAAGGACTTTTTCATCGTTGGTAAGCCTCCAGCAAACCTGCATATTGGCCATTGGCAATTAACAGCAAGTCACACAGCTGGCGCACGGCTCCGTGGCCGCCCATCGCACTGGTTACAAAATCTGCCACTGCCAGGTTTTCAGCGTGTGCGTTGCAGGGTGCACACGCCAGCGCGCTGCGCTGCATCATGGGTAAATCAGGCCAGTCATCGCCCATGGCGGCTGCCTGCTTCCAGTCCAGTCCCAGCGCGTTGAGGATGGACTGCGCAGCAGGCACTTTGTCTTCCGTTCCGTACACCGCATGCTGTACGCCCAGCTGCTGCAGGCGCAAGCGCAATGGAGCGGAATCTCGCCCGGTGACTACGGCAGGAACAATGCCTGCCTTTTGCAGCAGTTTGATGCCATGGCCATCGAGCGTATTGAAACGCTTGATGCTCTCACCATGCTCAGTAAAGTGCAAGCCACCATCCGTCAGCACGCCGTCCACATCGAAAAACACGACACGAATACCCTGGGCGCGCTCCAGCAGTTCTGAAGGAAATCGCTGCGTGGGCGTTGTATGAGTTTGAGGCATCAGATGACCTTGGCAACCATCAGGTCGCGGATATGCACCATCCCCACCAGGTGTGCCTGGGCATCCACCACCAGCACTGAAGTAATGCCGTGCTGCTCCATCAGTTGCGCAGCATCTACTGCCAGGGCATCAGAAGAAATCGTCCGCGGCTGACTGTGCATCAGCTGTGCGGCCTTGGCGTTGCGCAAGTCTGTGCCGTCCTCGATGCGGCGGCGCAAATCTCCGTCGGTAAAGATGCCAACTACGCGGTTATCGGCATCCACGACCGCGCTCGCTCCCATGTTCTTGGCGCTGATTTCACGCATCAGACGGTCAAAACCATCATTGGCCTGCACGCGGGGCACGTCATCGCCGCTGCGCATCACATCGCGCACATGGGTCAGCAATTTGCGGCCCAAAGAACCGCCGGGGTGTGACAGCGCAAAGTCTTCGGCTTTAAAGCCCCTGGCGTCCAGCAGCGCCGACGCAATCGCATCACCCAGCGCCAGTTGCACGGTGGTACTGGCCGTTGGTGCCAGATTCAAAGGGCAGGCTTCACGCTCCACACTGGTGTTGAGCACCCAATCTGCATGCTTGGCCAAGCTGGAAGACAAACCGCCAGTCATGGCAGCAATGCGCACGCCCTGTCGTTTGAGCGCAGGCAGCAGTGAAGTCAGCTCATGGCTTTCACCACTGTTGGAAATCGCCAGCACCATGTCTTTTTGCGTCACCATCCCCAAGTCGCCGTGGCTGGCTTCGGCAGGGTGCACAAAAAAAGCGGGGGTTCCGGTCGACGCCAGGGTGGCTGCTATCTTTCGACCAATATGGCCACTCTTGCCCATCCCCATGACCACCACACGCCCGGGCGTCTCCAGCATGGCCTGCGCCACCTGCACAAAGGTGTCATCCAGACGCTGTGCCAAAGTTTGCAGCGCTTGAATTTCAATGGCCAGGGTTTCACGCGCAGTTGCCAGCGCCTGCGTAGCACCCAGAACGGGCGTGGTCTGCATGGGGGTATTCATGGTCTGATTTTATCGATGCCGGCAAGACCACGCCGTGCGACACGGACAAGTTCATGCAAACAGCCTTTGAAACCCATGCAATTTGCCCGTCTACCCCTGTTTGGCGCACGCGATAAAGTAACGAAAAGCCTGCTCAGACCTTCATTGGCGCACCGCCAGAAATCGGAGAGGAAGTAAGCGGAGACACCTCGATCAACTTTTTATTGCTCGTCAGCCTTTCAACATTGAAGCGACTGCATGACCCCGGCATGCGCGCAAGCACTGACCACTGATTACACTTTTCACAACAACCCGCATTTGCTTGGCCATGCCCGTGAATGCCGAAGCTCTTGATTCCCTTGATGGATGCCGCTCTGCCAAATCCACCATGCCTGCAGAGACCTTGAACTGAACACTCCATGTACACCACCAGCGTCAACGATTACCTTCGCCAGCACATTCGCACTGTCTCCAATTGGCCGGCGCCTGGCGTTCAGTTCCGCGACATCACCCCCTTGCTGCAAGACCCCAAAGTTTTCCGCATTCTGATTGATGCGTTTGTCCACCGGTACATGGACGCTGACAAGCGCCCCGACGTAGTGGCTGGCCTGGATGCCCGCGGCTTTATTCTGGGTGCCGTGATCGCTTACGAGTTGAATGTTGGTTTTGTCCCCATTCGCAAGAAAGGCAAGCTGCCCTTCACGACCGTGGAAGAAACCTACGAGCTGGAATATGGCAGCGCCACCGTGGAGCTGCATACCGACGCAGTCAAGCCTGGCGACAAGGTTTTGCTGATTGACGACTTGATCGCCACAGGCGGCACCATGATGGCGGGCAAGAAACTGCTGGAAAAACTGGGCGCTACCGTGATGGAGGGCGCTGCCATCGTGGATCTGCCCGAGCTTGGCGGCTCCAAGCTGCTGCAAGAGGTTGGCAAGCTTCCTCTGTTCACACTGGTGGATTTTGAAGGCCACTAAAGCAGTGCCACCCCATTGCGTTCAAGCCGGCATGTGCCGGCTTTTGTCTTTCTGTGTGGACAGGACTATTCCCCCTGGAAACACATATAGACACAACTTCCGCACTCTTGTCACGGCAAACTCACGGATGTAACAGCTCAGAATCCCCATCTGTCTCTCCACATGCCCAAGCCTCCACGCAACAATCTGATGCCTGTCACTCCAGCGTGGCGACGCTGTCTGGGCTACGTGGCCTGGGTCATCGTGGCCATGCTTGCGTTGCTGTGTGCCACCTGGGGCTACATGGCATTGCAAGCACAGGTGCCACAGCGCAACAACATGGCTGCTGCGATAGCCATGGTCTGGGGCTTTGCTTGGGTGATCTTGTTGGGTTATGGCATGTTGCAGCGGCGCATCCTGCCTATCTTGGCGGGTGGCCTGGTTTTGGTGCTGGCGCTGCTGGCCTGGTGGGGCACCATCGAGCCCCGCGCTGACCGCGCATGGGCAGCAGATGTGGCCCAGCTGGTGCGTGTAGAGCCAGACAAAGACAAGCCCTCTCGGGTGCACCTGCACAACGTGCGCAACTTCACGTGGCGCAGTGAAACCGACTTCACCCCACGCTGGGAAACACGCAGCTATGACCTGACACAACTTCGCAGCGTGGATGTGGCCCTGTCGTACTGGATGGGGCCTGCCATTGCCCACACGCTGGTGTCATTTGGTTTTGCTGATGGCCAGCACGTTGTGTTCTCCATCGAAATTCGCAAAGAGCAGCACGAACAATTTGACGCACTGGCGGGCTTTTTCAAGCAGTATGAAATGGCTTTGGTCGCTGCAGACGAACGCGATATTTTGGCTGTCCGCACCAATGTGCGAGGTGAGCAAGTGCACCTGTACCGCATCGACATGCCGCAAGACAGCATGCGTGACTTGTTCCTCGCCTATGCCTACCAGGCCAGCCAGCTGGAATACGCGCCGCGCTTTTATCACACGCTGACGGCCAACTGCACCACCATTGTCTGGCAGCTGGCGCGGCGCATTGGGCAGGCCCTGCCCACCGACTGGCGCTTGCTGGCATCGGGTTATCTGCCTGAATATCTGCGCGATGTCGGAGCCCTGCAGTCCATGCAGCCCTTGGCAACCCTGCGCGCCACCAGCGACATCACGCAGCGCGCACAAAACTGGCAACCCCCAGCAGGGTTGGACGATGCCGCCGCCAGCGCAGATTTTTCCCGCCATATTCGCCAAGTCCCATAGCACGACCCAGCGCTGGCTGCGACAAGGGCCGCCCTGCCTTGCGGCCAAGCCTCAAGACCATCGGCGCACATCACCACAGCGCCCTACACTCGCTGGCTATGACGCCGACTTCCTCGCCCCGCTGGTTCCTTGCACTGCTCCTGTCCGCCTTGCTGACCGGGTGTGCCGGCGTGACGGTGCGCACGGCAGACCCCGCCACCTACCTGGCTGAGCGGCGCAGTGATGTACTGACCTCTGGCGAACTCAGTCCTGCCACGCAGGAGGCCTTGCGTGTTCTGGATCTGGACACCAAAACGTGCATGGCAGACGTCCCCAAATGCCACTACACGCTGGCCACTGCCACTGGCTTGTATGACGAGCAGCGCATGGCCTCACTGGCCGAGCTTTGGACGCTGCAGGCGCGCGCTGCTCAAAAAATACCGTCGCTGCCAGGCACACGCACCCAGGCCGAAGTCCAGGCGTGGCTGGAGGCCGCGCGCTACGCCTGGGCGTATCTGTTTTTCACCGAGCGCAAGCCCAGTGACCGCGCCTTCGAAGATCGCCAGGTGCAGGTGCGTGACTATTACAACTACGCCGTGCAGCAAGCGGTGACCGGCCTGTTTGAGCTGCGCCGGCACGATCTGCAAAACATTCCAGAGCAATTTGGCGACTGGCAGCTGACCACCGATTTCTCCGGCCTGTGGCTGCCTGCCAACAAAGGCATGCCCAACGAATTGGTGCCTGCCACTTCGCTGCGTTTTTCCGGTTTGCGCAACCAGTACCGGCGCGATGGCTTTGGCGCAGAACTGGTCTCTGTCTTTCAAAGCGCAGAAGATGCCCAGCAACTGCTCGTCGCCAGCGCCAGTCTGGAAGGCCCCCCTCAGCCGCCCTTCCAAGAATCGCTCTTTCCTGCGGTCACGGTACTGCTGCGCTTTGGCGGCAACACCATGCAGGAAGTGCTGTCCACGCACCAAGTCGAGCTGCAGGCGCTGGACCCCTATCGCTTCCGCCAGGTTGAAATGGCCAACACACGCGTACCGCTGGCGGGCAACTTTTCATCGGGCTATGGCTTGTGGCTGGCGCGCTCGGGATTTTCCACGCAGGCGCTGCGCACGCTGGTGGGCTTGAGCAACGGCATTACCCAGCCCAGCATCTACCTGATGCAGCCGTACGACCCGAACCGGCGCACCATCATCATGCTGCATGGTCTGGCCAGCAGCCCCGAAGCCTGGATCAATGTAGCCAACGAGGTGCTGGGTGACGAGACGCTGCGCCGCAACTACCAGGTCTGGCAGGTGTACTACCCCACCAATGCCCCGCTGGCATTGAACAATTACGCCATCCGTCAGGCCTTGCAGCGCACGCTGCAGCACTTTGACCCGCAAGGCACGGCACGCGCCTCACAAAACATTACGCTGGTGGGCCACAGCATGGGGGGCGTGCTGTCGCGCCTGCTGGTCAGCAACACCCAGGGTCAGATGCTGAGCGCCATTACAAACACCTACGGCATCGAACCGGCCAGCGACGAAAACTGGGGCGAAAAGCTGCGCCCCTACCTTGAGTTTGAAGCCGTGCCCCAGGTCAGCAGCGCCATCTTTATTGCGGCCCCCCACCGCGGCACCGACTTTGCCAACAATCGTGTGGCCCGCTGGGTTTCCAACCTGATTACGCTGCCGTTTTCCATGGTGGAGCAATTTGCCGACATCACACGCGGTCTGGCCCATGCCTCACCCCGTATTGGCAAGCAGTCGCTGCTGCGCATTCCCAATAGCATCGACAACCTGAGCGACGAAGATGCCTATGTCCGCCTGGCGGCCCAGTTGCCCATTGACCCTCGCGTGCGCTACCACTCCATCATTGGCAACCACACGCCCGGTAAACCGCTGGATGAAAGCAGTGACGGCATCGTGCCTTACCGCAGCGCGCACCTGGAGGGCGCAGCCTCTGAGCTGATCGTGCCGTTCAGCCACAGCGTGCAGGAGCACCCCCGCGCCATCGTGGAAATCCGGCGCATTCTGCACAATCAGCTGCTGCCTCAGAATCCTGTAAAGTGAGCTGTCAAGGCCCAAAACAAAAGGGTTTCAAAGTTAAAACACCTCGAAACCCTTTGTTTGCAAGCGTTAGCCGCTATGCTTGGCTTGCGTTTACTTGCCAATACAGAAGCTGCTGAAGATCACGCCCAGCAAATCGTCTGACGTGAATTCACCCGTAATGCTGTTCAGTGCGGTCTGCGACAGGCGCAGCTCTTCGGCCAGAATGTCCAGCGCCGGGCCGGGCACGTTCAGCTGGGCGTGCGCCTCATCCAGGTGGGCGCCCACGGCCTGCAAGGCCTCCACATGGCGCGCGCGTGCAATGTACAAGCCTTCGGCCGCCGACTGCCAGCCTGCCACTTGCAGCAAGCGCTGGCGCACGACATCCAGCCCTTCCCCCGTGCGCGCCGACAGGCTCAGGCTTTGCTCGCTGCCCTTGCGGCCAGCCAGCGGGGCCAGCGGCTGCATGTCCACGCCGGGCGCAGCCAGATCGGTCTTGTTCCACAGATCAATCACAGGCACGCTGGGCAAAATGCGTTCGGCCAGCGTGCGGGCAATGTCCAGATCTGCCTCTGCGTAGCCCGCCTCTGCCATGCGCGAGAGGTCGTGCAAAAACAGTACGGCATCGGCACCGGCAATTTCTTCCCAGGCGCGGGCAATGCCAATGCGTTCCACCTCGTCGTCGCTGTCGCGCAGACCGGCGGTATCAATCACGTGCAGCGGTACGCCGTCGATCTGAATGGTCTGCTGCACCTTGTCGCGCGTGGTGCCTGCAATGGGGGTGACGATGGCCAGCTCGGCCCCCGCCAGCGCATTGAGCAGCGAGCTTTTGCCCGCATTGGGCTGGCCCGCAATCACCACCTTGATGCCCTCGCGCAGCAGCGCACCTTGCTGGGTGCGCGCCAGCACCTGACCAAGCTGGTCGCGCAGGCCATCGAGCTGCCCATACGCATCAGCTTTTTTCAGAAAGTCGATTTCTTCTTCCGGGAAGTCCAGCGTGGCCTCTACCAGCATGCGCAGGTGCACCAGCGCTTGGCGCAGCTCGCCAATCTCGCGTGAGAAGTCGCCCGAGAGCGAGCGGCTGGCGCTGCGTGCGGCAGCCTCGGTGCTGGCGTCAATCAGATCGGCAATCGCTTCGGCCTGCGCCAGATCGATCTTGTCGTTCAGAAAGGCTCGCTCGGTAAATTCACCGGGCTGGGCCAGCCGCAAGCCGGGCAATACGACAGAAGAGGAGCCAGCGGCCACCTCCTCCTGTGCCGCTTCCAGACAGCGCGCCAGCAGCAACTGCAGCACCACGGGGCCGCCGTGGGCCTGCAGCTCCAGCACGTCTTCGCCGGTATAGCTGTTGGGGCCTGGAAAGTAGAGCGCCAGGCCGTGGTCAATGGGTGCGCCCTTGCCGTCCTTGAAGGGCATATAGGTGGCTTCACGCGGCTTGAGCGCTTTGCCCAGCAGATGCTGCACAAAACCCGCAATCTGCTTGCCAGAGACACGCACAATGCCCACAGCCCCGCGCCCGGGGGCGGTAGCAATGGCAACGATGGGATCGGTATGGCGGGCAAGCATGGCTTCACATCCTTAGGTGGGCAGGCGCCCATAATAGCCATGGACAGCCTCAAACAGATTTCAAAAGCAGGAGCATTCAGCGTATGTATTTGCCAGCTTTCAGATACAAAACCATCTAAAAAACAGCATACATAAGCGTTAAATGCTCTTGTTTTTAAAAGCCGTGCTTTGAAACATCAAAGGCCGCTTGCGCGGCCTTTGATCGGTTCAGCAAGCCGTCAGTGGCTTACTTCTTCTTGGCTTTGACGTCCGTCACCGCAGCGTCAGCCTTCTTGAAGCTGGGCAGATTGAACTGCGGGGGCACGCCCATGCGGGTGTTGATGACCCATTGCTGTGCAATCGACAAGATGTTGTTGGTCAGCCAGTACAGCACCAGACCAGCAGGGAACATGAAGAACATGACACTGAAAATCAGGGGCATGAACCACATCATCTTGGCTTGCATCGGGTCTGGTGGCACAGGGTTCAGTGCGGTTTGCAGCAGCGAAGACGCAGTCATCAGCAGCGGCAAGACATAGAAGGGGTCCTTGGCCGACAGGTCAGTGATCCACAAGATCCATGGTGCGTGGCGAATTTCGACCGACGACAGCAGCACCCAGTACAAGGCGATGAACACGGGGATCTGGATCATGATGGGGAAGCAACCGCCCATGGGGTTGACCTTCTCCTCACGGTAGATGCGCATCATCTCCTGCTGCATCTGCTGGGGGTTGCCCTTCAGACGCTCGCGCATTTCCATGATCTTGGGGTTGATGGCCTTCATCTTGGCCATCGAGCCGTAGGCCTTGGCGTTCAACCAGTAGAACAAGATCTTCAGGAACAGCACCAGACCAACGATCGACCAGCCCCAGTTGCCCAAGATGCCATGGATCTTGTCCAGCAGCCAGTACAGCGGCTTGGCCAAAATGGTCAGCCAGCCATAGTCCTTGACCAGCTCCAGACCGGGAGCCAGCGACTCCAGTGTCTTTTCCAGTTGCGGGCCTGCAAACAGGCGGGCTTCAACGGCCTTGGTCTCGCCAGGCTGCAACGTGCCCAAAGGCGTGATCATGCCGGCGGCGTACAGGTTCTCGCCCACCTTGCGCGCATAGTTGTCGCGCTGAATGCCGTCACCCAGCAACCAGGCGCTGGCAAAGTAGTGCTGCACCATGGCCACATAGCCGCTGGTGGCAGTCTTTTCAAACTTGGCCTTGTCCTTGTCGATGTCCTTGAACTCCACCTTCTGGTACTTGGCCGTATCGGTGTAGATAGCAGGGCCGGTGAAGGTTGAGTAAAAAGCATTGCCGCCATCCACTGCATTGCCGTCACGCAGCAATTGCAGATACAGCTGGGGCGTAATTGCGGTGGCACCGGCGTTCACCACATCGTGCTTCACCGCAATGTCATAAGCGCCGCGCTTGACGGTGAATGTCTTGACCAGCTTGACGCCATCTTGCACGGGCGACTCAAAACGCACTTGCAGTTCGTTTTGTCCGTCTTTGAGCTCTCGCTCACCGGGCTGCACGGTCATCACGGTCTTGTGGGTGGGGTAATTGCCACCAATCAGACCGGTTTGTGCCTGGTACACACGCTGTGTGCTGTCGTCAAACAGCACGAATGGCTGGGACTTGTCTGCGTCGCTGCCGTACTTGAGCAGCTCTGCATGCACCAGTGCACCGCCCTGGCCATCAAAGGTCAGGCGCATCACATCGGTGGTAACAGTCACTTTTTCCTGTGCCACGGGGGCTGCATCTGCAACGCCCGGCACATTGCTGGCCAGCACATCGGCAGTGGCAGTCGCGGCGGTCAGGGCATCAGGCACATCCGCAGGCTTGCTCTCGGCAGGCGCAGTGGCCGTGGCTTTGGGCGCCGAAGGGAAGAACGTGGCTGGTTTGCCATTGTGGATTTGCCATTGGTCCCACAGCAAAACCATGGAAAAGCCAAATATCACCCACAAAATGGTGCGGCGAATGTCGTTCATGAAGACTTCTTTGGTGAGGAAGATGAGGTCAAACCGGTAAACAGCTTGGGCGCTTTGTCAGGCACGGGATCATGCCCGCCATCACACCACGGTTGGCAACGTACCAGTCGCCGCAGTGTCAAATAAGTGCCAGCCGCTGCACCGTGCTGCTCTAAAGCCTTCAAAGAGTAGGCCGAACAGGTCGGTTCAAAACGGCAAGCCGAGCCCAGCCATGGGCTCAAAGTGAGGCGATAGCCACGAACTAATGCCATGAGCAGCGCCTTCACCATGGGCTTATCCTGCCCCCTCGACAGCCACATCTTGGGGCTGCGAGGTGTTGGCTTGCGCCACTGGTTTCGGGCTCTTGCGCCGCGTGGCGTGGGTCAACAGCTGCATCAGCTCCGCGCGCACCGCCTGCTTGAGGGGCTCTGACGTGGCACTGATGAATTGTTTGCGGTCAAACCCGGCGCGCAAGCGCACCACGTAAGCCGCTGGCGGCAAAGACTGCAGCTGGGCATCAAACTCACTGGCAACGGCATAAATTTGCCGCTTGATGCTGTGGCGCGTCACTGAGCGCTTAGCCCAGCGCTTGGGCACCAAAGGGCCCATCCACACCTGAGGCACTTTGCACCCGGGCACGACAAACAGGGCCTGCGGTGCTGGCTCTGAGAGCGTAGCACCGGGCCCTGTTGGCTCAGCGTCCTTGGCAACATCCACTTTACTGAGCACCAAGCGGTGCAAAGCAAAGTGTGCTGTCCGGGAAATGGTTCCCCCGGACATCGTCGCCTGAAATTGGGGGCGCGTTTGCAGCCGTTGCATCACAGCAAGCCCTGGCTATGCACAGGGAATGGTGTCAGGCAGTCGGCCAAGCGAGCTGACCTTAGACGGCCAGACGCTTACGGCCCTTGGCGCGGCGAGCGTTGATGACGGCACGGCCGCCCTTGGTCTTCATGCGCACCAGGAAACCGTGGGTGCGAGCGCGCTTGGTCTTGGAGGGTTGGTATGTACGCTTCATGTTCGTTCCTTGAGAAAGTTCAGTTTCTTACTGGCCTGACATCCCTCATGGATGTGCAGTACCCAATTTCCCCCCGGCCAAGCATGCCTGCAAAACGCACCTGCCACATGGCCGATGCCCGCAAATAAAAGCTTCACGCGGGGCTTATCACCCTGAACACATTCAGGGAAACCCGAAATTATCTCAGTGTTGTGCATCTCTTGCAATGACCCTCTAAACATGGCCAAGAATAAGCCCCATGAATCGCACGCAGGAAAAGCGCGATGTATTTGTGGATAACCGTTTGAAAAGCTACAATCACAGCCCCGAAACCGTTCCTCCTATCCACAAAAAGTGCTCCCATTGAAATGACAGAGGAACCCTCCAACGACGCTGGCCTAGGCCTGTGGCTGGCATGCGTTGAGCAGCTCAGCCAAGACCTGCCCGAACAACAGTTCAACACCTGGATCAAGCCTTTGACCGCCGTCGTGGCCGAAGATTTTTCCAAGGTGACGGTCTATGTGGCCAACCGCTTCAAGCTCGATTGGATTCGCGCCCAGTACGCCGCCCGCATTTCGGGGTTGCTGGAAGATTTGTACGGCCAACCAGTCACCCTGGAGTTAGCGCTTGCTCACAGAGAAAGCGTTACCCGCACTTACGTTCGCCCTTATCAGGCAGAACGCAGCTCCCCTTCAGATGCGCCCACGCTGCTGCCCGTCAGCGCCAGTGCCGAAGAGGCGTCTGCGCCCGCCTTTCGCAACCGTTTGAACTCTGCCCTGACGTTTGAAACGCTGGTAGAAGGCACCGCCAACCGCATGGCCCGCTCGGCGGCCATGCACGTGGCAGGCTCGCCCGGTCATCTGTACAACCCGCTGTTCATTTATGGCGGAGTGGGCCTGGGCAAAACCCACTTGGTACATGCTGTGGGTAACCAGCTGCTCAAAGACAAGCCTGACGCCAAGATTCTTTACATCCACGCTGAACAATTTGTTTCAGATGTGGTCAAGGCCTACCAGCGCCGCACGTTTGATGAGTTCAAAGAACGCTATCACTCGCTCGATCTTTTGCTGATTGACGACGTCCAGTTCTTTGCCAACAAAGACCGTACGCAAGAAGAGTTCTTTAACGCCTTTGAGGCCTTGCTGGCCAAAAAGAGCCACATCGTGATGACCTCAGACACCTACCCCAAGGGTCTGACCAACATCCACGAGCGCCTGGTTTCGCGTTTTGACTCTGGCCTGACGGTAGCGATTGAGCCGCCCGAGCTGGAAATGCGCGTGGCCATCCTGATCAACAAGGCCCGCGCCGAAAACGCCGAGATGCCCGAAGAAGTTGCCTTCTTCGTGGCCAAGAACGTGCGCTCCAACGTGCGTGAGCTGGAAGGCGCGCTGCGCAAGATTTTGGCTTACTCGCGCTTCAACCAAAAGGAAGTCTCCATCCAGCTGGCGCGTGAAGCGCTGCGCGATCTGCTGAGCATTCAAAACCGGCAGATCAGCGTGGAGAACATCCAGAAAACCGTGGCCGACTACTACAAGATCAAAGTGGCGGACATGTACAGCAAGAAGCGCCCAGCGTCGATTGCCCGTCCGCGCCAGATCGCCATGTATCTGGCCAAGGAGCTGACCCAAAAGAGCCTGCCAGAGATTGGCGAGCTTTTTGGTGGCCGCGATCACACCACGGTGCTGCACGCTGTACGCAAGATTGCGGCAGAGCGCCAGCAACTGACCGAGCTGAATCAGCAATTGCATGTGCTGGAGCAAACGCTCAAAGGCTGATGGATTTTCCCCTCGCCCGGCTCCAGCCTTGCGGAGCAAAATGAGGGGGTTTGAGTGGCACGAGGGGGCGTGAGAAGATGCGCCGCCACTCATTCCTAAAGAGACCCGCTACTGAAACATAGAGGTTGACATGATCGTCCTGAAAGCCACACAAGACAAAGTTCTCGCGGTCCTGCAATCGGTGTCCGGCATCGTTGAGCGCCGTCACACCTTGCCCATTTTGGCAAACGTACTGGTCAAAAAGACCGGCAACGCCTTGCAGTTCACCACCAGTGACCTGGAAATCCAGATCCGCACCACTGCCGAGCTGGGCGGTGACACGGGCGATTTCTCCACCACCATCGGTGCCCGCAAACTGATCGATATCTTGAAGACCATGCCTGGCGACCAGACCGTGTCGCTGGAGTCACAGCAAAGCAAGATGATCTTGAAAGGTGGCAAAAGCCGCTTCACCATGCAGTCGCTGCCCGCAGAAGACTTCCCGCTGGTGCAAGAGGCCGCCAACTTTGGCCCCGCCTTCAGCGTGCCGCAAAAGGTGCTGAAAGACCTGATGGGCCAGGTCTCGTTTGCCATGGCTGTGCAAGACATTCGCTACTACCTCAACGGCATCTTGTTTGTTGCCGAAGGCAACACCCTGAGCCTGGTCGCCACCGACGGCCACCGACTGGCGTTTGCCAGCTCGGAGCTGGACGTGGATGTGGGCGACAAGCAAGAAGTGATCTTGCCGCGCAAGACCGTGCTGGAGCTGCAGCGCCTGCTCAGCGATGTGGGGGGCGAGAACTCGCCGCGCATCGAGATGCAGTTTGCCAACAACCAGGCCAAGTTCACCTTTGCCGGCATGGAGTTCGTGACCAAGCTGGTCGAGGGCAAGTTCCCTGACTACAACCGCGTCATTCCTCGCAACCACGGCAACAGCGTCACGCTGGGCCGCGCACCACTGCTGGCCAGCTTGCAGCGCACGGCCATCATGACCAGCGACAAATTCAAGGGCGTGCGCCTGACGATCGAGCCTGGTACTTTGCGCGTGGCATCGAACAACGCCGACCAGGAAGAGGCAGTGGACGAACTCGACATCGACTACGGCGGTGACGCCATCGACATCGGCTTCAACGTAACGTACTTGCTGGACGTGCTGGCCAATATGTCGCAAGACATGGTCAAGATTGAGCTGGCCGACGGCAACAGCTCTGCACTGGTCAGCATTCCCGGCAACGACAACTTCAAGTACGTCGTCATGCCCATGCGCATTTAAGGCGCTGGCACACCCGCCAACCAACTGGCCGATTGCGGCTAAAAAGGGAGCTGCCAGCGCAATCTGGCAGCCCTTTTCAAAGTGATTTATTGGTATATCCCAGGCAATACAAGCGTTAAAAGCTCTTGTATTTGCAGCAGCAAGGCACCTTCATGACCGACGAGAACAAGCCAGAAAACCAGACCATTCCCGCTGTAAGCGCACCCGCAGACACAGGCTATGGCGAAGGTTCGATCCAGATTTTGGAAGGCCTGGAAGCCGTGCGCAAACGCCCCGGCATGTACATTGGCGATACGTCAGACGGCACCGGCCTGCACCACCTGGTGTTCGAGGTGGTGGACAACTCCATCGACGAGGCCCTGGCAGGTCACTGCGATGACATCCTGGTCACCATCCACGCCGATGGATCACTGTCTGTCATTGACAACGGCCGCGGCATTCCCACGGGCGTGAAGATGGACGACAAGCACGAGCCCAAGCGCTCGGCCGCTGAAATCGCCCTGACCGAGCTGCACGCTGGC
>ENA-OFCX01000443-OFCX01000443.1-metagenomes-genome-assembly--contig:-NODE-443-length-21699-cov-9.256422_pt1 | contig 21699 bp, 25 predicted proteins | sample MGYA00153384_OFCX01 | MGnify analysis MGYA00153384
GTGCGCTCGCTGCTGCTTCTCCTGGGCGCCGACGGCGTGGCAGGTCGGCGCGCAGAGCACGCCATCCCCGACATCGAGGGTGCTGCTCTCCAGCCAGTCGGTGTTCGGGGTGGTGCCAATGCCGACGACGGCCATGTCGGCGTCGATGCGCTCCCCGTCGGCCAGCAGCACCGTGACGCCGTCGGGGCGTTCCTGCCAGCTGTCCACGCCCACGCCGAGGTGCAGCTTGACCTGGGAGTCCGTGTGCAGATCTCCCATGACGATGCCGAGGTCAGGGCCCAGGCCGCGCATCAGGATCGTCGGGGAGACGTCGATGATCGTGACGTCGAGCACGCGTTGGCGACAGGTGGAGGCGAGTTCGCAGCCGATGAAGCCGCCGCCGATCACCACCACCTGCCCGGCGCGTTCGAGGAGGTGGTCGATCCTGCGGCAGTCGTCGAGCGTGCGCAGCATCCAGACGTGCTCGGAGTGCATCGGAGCGCCGGGGAGGTGGCGTGCCGAGACGCCGCCGGCCAGGATGAGCCCGTCGTAGGAGAGCGTCTCCTTGCCGCCGAGGCGCACGATGTGGGCGTCGGTGTCGAGGCTTCGGGCGTCGGTGTCCAGTCGCCAGTCGATGCGCAGGTCGCGCCAGGAGGGCAGGCGCAGGTCCTTGACGTCGAGGTGCCCGGTGAGCAGCTGCTTGCTCATCGGCGTGCGGTTGTAGGGATGGCGCGGCTCGTCACCGACCATCGTGATCCGGCCGCCGAAGTCCAGCTCGCGCAGCCGCTCGGCGGCGGCGTGGCCAGCCATCCCACCGCCGATGATGACGATCCGCTCCATGACCGGCCGAGCTGGCGCTGTCACCGGGTCGCCACGGTGATGGCCTGCATCGGGCAGAGCCGGGCGGCCTGGCGGACCCGGCCCGACTGCTCGGCGGGAGGCGTCCGGTCGTAGTTCAGCCGGGTGTCGCTGCGCAGGTGGAACACCTCGGGTGCTTCCTGCTGGCAGATGCCGTACTGGTGGCAGTGCCCGTTGTGCACGCTGACGAGCAGCTTCGGGCTCGCGTGGGCGGGACTGCCGGCGGGCTGGTCGGCGGCGGCGGTGATCGGGACAGCGCCGCTCTGGTCGAGCCGGGCTGCCCTGTCGGGGTTGCCCATCAGGCGGCCGCGGTGAGGCTGATGCGGGAGCGGTCCTCGCGGGCTGCCGGCAGCAGTCGCAGGATCCCGAGCAGGATGCAGGCGGCGGCGGCGGCGGTTTCCGCGGCGGCATGCCCCCCCAGGTCGTTGGCGAAGGCAAAGGCGTCGTCAAATTCTTCAACCCGCAAAAGGGCTTCGGCTTCATCGTCCGCGATGATGGCGGCGAGGATGTGTTCGTTCACATCTCGGCAGTCGAACAGGCCGGCCTGACCGACCTCGCCGACGGCCAACCGCTCGAGTTCACTTTGGTGGATCGCGGTGGCCGCGTGTCGGCGACCGACATCAAGATCGACGGTGAGCCAATGGCCATTTCGCGCGCTCCGCGTGAAGATAGCGGCGGCGATGCTGGCGGCGGCGGTGATCGTTCGGGTCCGCAACGTCAGCTGACCGGCGAAAAAGCCTCCGGCACGGTCAAGTTCTTCAACGCGATGAAGGGCTTCGGCTTCATTAGTCGCGACGATGGACAGCCCGATGCGTTCGTCCACATCTCGGCCGTCGAACGCGCCGGAATGCCGACGATCAACGAAGGCGACCGGATGGAGTTCGAAATCGAAGTCGATCGGCGCGGCAAGTACGCCGCGGTCAACCTTTCGCCGTTGCAGGAATAAACGCTTTCGAGCGGGAACGATGAAGCGCCCGTCCGGTCACTAACCGGGCGGGCGTTTCCTTGTAAGGCTACTTCATCGGAATCGCGCGGCCCATCACCATCACGTAAGCGACCCGGGTTACCGCGCTCGGGTCGGTCAACGGATCGCCGTCGACCGCGATGAGGTCGGCCGATTTGCCCGGATCGAGCGTCCCGGTTTCCGCGCTCAACCCCATCAGATCGGGTCCGCCCTTGGTCGCCGCGATCAACGCGTCACGCGGGGTCATCCCGCCCTTCGACACCATTAGCCCCAGTTCCTGATTGGCCTGGTTATGCGGCGCGACCCCGCTGTCGGTGCCGAGCGCGATCTTGACCCCGGCCTTGTAGGCCTTGTTGAGCCCGAACCCCCACACCGCCATTGCAAGCCGTCCCTTGGCCTCGCTGTTGGGCGTGAAAATGCCCTTACCGATATATTGGTTGAGCCCGCTGAACGCCATCAGGGTCGCCGAATAATAGGTCCCGTGGGCCTTCATCTCGCGCACTCCGGCATCGTCGATGAAGGTGCCATGCTCGATCGAATCGACCCCGGCGCGGACTGCGGCGCGGATGCCGTTGGCGCCATGGGCATGCGCCGCCGTCTTCAGGTGCAGCGAATGGGCGGTATCGACGATCGCCTTCATCTCGGCATCGCTGAAATGCTGCTCCAGGCCCATCGCGCCGGGATCGAGCACCCCGCCGGTGGCGTGGAACTTGATCACGTCGACCCCGGTCGCGGCGATCCGCCGCACCGCGCGCGAACATTCGTCGACCCCGGTGCACACGCCCATTTGTCCCGCCGCGTTGAGCGCCGCCGCGACTTCGGGATTGAAGCCGACCGAATCGTCGCCATGCCCACCGATCATCGACAGCGCCGGTCCCGACACCATCACCCGCGGCCCGGGGAAGCTGCCCTCGCGGATCGCGTCGCGCGTCGCGAGCCCCGACTCGGGCCCGCTGCCGAGATCGCGCACCGTGGTGAACCCGCCGCGCGCCATCGTCAGCGCATTGGTCAGTCCGGTGATCGCGGCATAAGACTGGCTATATTTGGGAGTCAGTCCTTTGTACCAGGCGTCGCCGGCATTGCCGGTCAGATGGACATGGACGTCGGTCATCCCCGGCATCACCGTCTTGCTGCGCATATCGACCACTGTCGCCCCGGCCGGCGCCACCGCGCCCGCCTCGATTGACTTCACCCGTCCATTCTCGACGATCAATGTCGACGGCCCGCGCTCGGGCTGGCTCGCATCGACGATCAGATGTCCCGCCTGGATCGCGAAGGTCTCGGCATTGGCCGCGCCTGACGCCATCAGCGCGGCGGCGGTGGTTACGAAAAACTTGGTCATGGTACTGCTCCCCTGTTCGGGGGCGAAGACTAAGGCGCGCGCGTCAGGTGGCAAGCCCCAGCAGGGTCGCAATCGTGTCGGCTTCGTGGGCCGGCTTGTCGGTCCGGATCCGGCTGATCCGCGGGAAGCGCATCGCGAGGCCCGACTTGTGGCGCTTGCTGGCGTGGATCGAATCGAACGCCACCTCCAGCACCAAAGTCTTCTCCACCTCACGCACCGGCCCGAACCGATTGAGCGTGTTCTGCCGGACGAACTTGTCGAGCATCTTCAATTCGGCATCGGTGAACCCGAAATAAGCCTTGCCGACGGGCAGCAAATCGCCGCCTTCGCCCCAGCAACCAAAAGTGAAATCGCTGTAGAAACTCGACCGTTTGCCCGATCCGCGCTGGGCATACATCATCACGCAATCGGCGGTCAGCGGGTCGCGCTTCCATTTGTACCACAGCCCGGTCTTGCGCCCCGCAACATAAGGCGAATCGCGGCGCTTGAGCATCATCCCCTCAACCCCCTCGTCGCGCACCCCGGCGCGGACGTTCTCGAGCGCCTCGAAGCTGTCCGCCTCGATCAATTGCGACAGGTCAAAACGGGCCGGGTCGAGCGTGGCGACCACCGCTTCCAGCCGTTCCCGCCGCTCGCTCCATGGCAGGCTCCGCAAATCCTCCTCGCCATCGAACAAGATGTCGTACAGGCGGACGAACGCCGGATATTGCCCCTGCACCTTGGCACTGACATTCTTGCGCCCGAGTCGCTGCTGCAGCGCGTTGAAGCTCGCCGCCGCGCCGCCATGTGCCTCGCCCCCCTGCACCTCGCCGCGCACCAGTAACTCGCCATCGAGCACCGCGCGCGTCGCGAAGGCCGCGGCGACATCGGGGAAGCTGCCACTGATATCGTCCCCGGTCCGGCTATAGAGTCGCGTATCGCCGCCCGCATGGACCAGTTGGATCCGGATCCCGTCCCATTTCCACTCGGCGGCATAGTCGGCGAGGCTGACCCTGGTCTCCTCCAGCGGATGCGCCAGCATGAACGGCCGGAACACCGGAATGTCCTTCGCGGTCGGTTGGCTTGCGCGGCCTTCGCCCCAGTCGAACAGTTCGGCATAAGGCGGCTTCAGCCCGTGCCATACTTCCTCGACCGCCTCGACATCGAGCCCGAACGCGTCGGCCAAAGCCTGCTTCGCCAGCCGCGCCGAAATCCCGACGCGAAGCGCGCCGGTCGCCAGCTTGAGGATCGCGTAGCGCCCCGCCACATCGAGATGATCGAGCATGTCCGCCAGCACCGCCGGCGCATCGCTCTTCGACACTCCGCGCAATCGCTCGACCGCTTCCGACAGACGGATCGTGCCGTCATCTAGGTCGGTCGGCTCACCTTCCGGCACTTGCCACAGCAGCGACACCGTCTCGGCCATGTCACCGACATAATCGCGGCTCATCCGCAGCAGCACCGGGTCGATCCGCTCCTCCGCCAACGCGCGTACCACCGCCGGCTTGACCGCGGGAATATCGAGCGTGCTGGTCAGCGCCGCCAGCGCCAGCCCGCGGTCGGGATCGGGCGTGGTCTTGAGGTAATCGCCAATCAGCCGCAGCTTGCTCAGCCGCGAGCGGGTGTAGACGAGGTCGTCGAGAAGCTGGCTGAACGCGCGCATCGCCGTGACAATGCACGGACGCGCAAAAAGTCTCTAGTGGAGCCGAACCGCGAGCGCGGCGAGGATCGTCTCGCGGTCGCGCGGGGTATCGCTGCCCAGCGCCGCGCCCATATGCTCGATCGCCGCGCGCGTCGTCTGGCGATGCCCGGGCATCAGCGCATGGTGCGCCGCATAGTCGGCCAGCCCTTCTAGCGCAGCCAGGCCATGCTCGGCCGCCAGGCAACGGATCGCGTCCATCTTCTTGCTGATCGCCTGCGGCGCCAATTGCGGCATCCGCGCCTCAAGCTCGGCGATTCGCTCGCACAGGATTGATCGGGCGGTGTTGAGCGAATCGGAAGCGGCCATGGCGTTTCTCTTCTGTTGACGCTGGCACAGTTGCGCAAAACGGTTAACATCGGGTCAAAACGGGGGCAGCCTTGGTCATTCGCCGCATTCGCGACCATGTCGCCGATCACAATTGGTTCGCGGTCGCGGTTGACGTCGGCATTGTCGTGGCGGGCGTGTTCCTCGGCAACCAGGTCAGCAACTGGAACCAGGACCGCGGTGAGCGGGTGCAAAGCTATGAGGATCGCCAGCGATTGGTTGCCGACCTTCGCGCAAACGACGTCGATCTCAGCAACCGCATCGCCTATTTCAAAGCGGTACTCGCCCATGCCCAGGCGGCGCTCGAGGCGCTGGGGCGACCTTCGTCTGCGCTCGGTCAGGATTTCATTGTCGATGCGTACCAAGCCACCCAGATCGTCCCTCGCGAAGCCAAGCATGTCACTTACGATGAGATTTTGGCGACGGGTCGATTGACGCGGCTCGGCGAACCGGCGCTTCGCGACCGCGTAGGCAATTATTACATCCTCCAGCGCACGACTGGGGTCACGTTCGCGAATACCCCCGGCTATCGCGAAAAGCTGCGTCGAGCATCACCGGGGGCGACCCAGGCCGCGATCCGGACCAGATGTCCTGAAAAACGGCAGTCGCTCTCCGACGACACGATCTTGAACCTACTTCCCGAATACTGCGACCCGCGTCTTGACCCGGCAAGTGTATCGGCCGGTGTTCGAGAGGTGCGCGCGATCCCGGAAGTCGGAGCCGAGCTTAATCGTTTGATTGGCGACCTCGCCGTGAAGATCGAGTTGGCGACGGTGATGCGCCAGCGCGCGACGAAGCTCAGCGACCAGATACTCGCCGCCGACAAGGCGAACTGACATGGTCATCCGCCGCATCCGCGATCATGTCGCCGATCAGAACTGGTTCGCGGTCGCGGTCGATCTCGGCATCGTCGTGGCGGGCGTGTTCCTCGGCACCCAGGTCAGCAACTGGAACGCGTCGCGGCAAGATCGCGACAAGGGGCAGGCTTATCGCGTGCGCTTGGTCGACGAACTGCGGACCACCGAGCAGGGTATGCGCGGGATCAAGCTCTATTACACCGACGCCCGCGTCCACGCCTTGGCCGCGCTCGCCGTGCTTAGGGCTCCAGGATCGCCCGCCGATGAGACCTTCCTGATCAGTTCCTACCAGGCGACCCAGGTCCTGCCGCGCGCGTCGCGCCACTCGACCTATGACGAAATCCTCCAGTCGGGCAGCCTTGAGTTGATCGGCACTCCCGATGAGCGCGCCCGGCTGGCCAATTATTTCTGGCGGATGGACGGGCTGGTGTCGCTCGACAGCGCGTCACCGGCCTATCGCGAGCGGCTGCGCAGCGTCATGCCGTAGGAGGTGCAGCAGGCAATCCGCGCCAAATGCGACGAAATATTGAGCGACCTTGGCAATGGTCTGATGCTTTCCCGGATTCCCGAGAAATGCGCGATCGGGCTCGATCCGGCGCTCGCCGCCGTCGCCGTTGCGCGGATCCGCAAGGAACCGGGGTTGGTCGATGACCTGACACGGATGATCGTCACGCTCGATTCGCGGATCCTCAGCTTTGGCAAGCTGGAAACCAACGCCCGCGACGTCCGGCAATATATCGAACGCAGCAAGCGCTGACCTGCCCGCTGGCTTGACTTTTCACTGCTCCGCCGTCATTGGGCGCTGGTTCGGGCGGCGTGATGCGCCGCCTTCATGCATTTCAGATCCAGGATAAGTCAGATGGCCAAGTCGGCAACCGTCAAGATCAAGCTCGTCAGCTCGGCCGACACCGGCTTCTTCTACGTCACCAAGAAGAATCCGCGCAACACGACCGAGAAGATGTCGTTCCGCAAGTACGACCCGGTCGTCCGCAAGCATGTCGATTTCAAGGAAGCAAAGATTAAATAAGCGCGTTTTTCCGCGATTATTTGACCCCGGGCTCCGACCCGGGGTCCAGTGGGGCGGTTCCGGTATCGGGGCCGCCCGCTTCATGTGCGGCAACTTCCATCTCGCGAATCGGCCCCGCCTCGAGCAACGACTCGACCGCTTCGGCAAAACGCATCACCGAAATCGGCTTCGACACATAGGCCTGCGCCCCCGCCGCGCGGATTCGCTCGTCGTCGCCAGCCCCCGAATAAGCCGTCACTGCCATGATCGGGACAAATCGCAATGTCTCGTCGGCGCGGATCTGCTGCATCAGCTCCAGCCCGCTGACATGCGGCAGCTGGATATCGGTGATCACCAAATCGGGATGGAACGCGCGCGCTGCGGCCAGCGCCTCGCGGCTGTCGGTCACGCCTTGTGTTTCGTGCCCGTGCGCCGACAGGAGGTCGCAGAATAGCTTGATGTTGAGCGCATTGTCTTCGACAACGAGAATCTTGGCCACGAACTCCCCTCCCTTCGGACCTACAGATAGGCGATGACGCTCACACCTCCAACTTATCCAGCAAACAATCGGGCAAATGACTCCGAAACGGTTGCGCTTAGCGCGCTTACCGCGACGCTGACCGATGAACGGCGGGCAGAACGCTTTCTGTCGATCACCGGCCTGTCGCCCGACGGGATTCGTGCCTCGCTGGGGGATCGCCACACGCTCGCCGCCTGCCTCACCTTCCTAGAAAGTTATGAGCCGGACCTTATCGCGGTGGCGGCGGCGATTGGCGTCAAGCCTGAAGCCATCATCGCCGCCCGCGCGGAGCTTGAAGTATGAGCATTGCCGTCGGAGCGGGCCGACCCCTCCTGATCACCGATTGCGACGAAGTCCTGCTCCACATGGTGTCTCACTTCGACGCCTGGCTCGATGAGGCGCATAATATCGACTTCGCCTTCGAACGCGGCGATTTCGGCCAGTCGATGACCGACAAGGCGAGCGGCGAGATCGTCTCGACCGACCGCGTCTGGCCGTTGCTCGACTTATTCTTCCGCAATGAAATGCACCGCCAGACGATCGTCCCCGGCGCGGTCGAGGCATTGGGGCGGATCGGCGAGGTGGCCAATATCGTCATCCTCACGAACCTCGGTGATGAAGCGCATCCGTGGCGGGTCGACCAGCTCGCCAAGCACGGCATCGCGCATGAAGTCGTCACCAATTCGGGCGGCAAGGGCGTGCCCGCGCGCGCCATCATCAATCGCTACGCCGCCACCCGCACCGCCTTCGTCGACGATCTGTCGGTCCACCACGCCTCGGTGGCCAAGCATGCGCCCGAGGTGTTCCGTCTGCACATGGTCGCCGAACCGCGCCTCGCCCCGGCAGTCCCGACCGCGGAAAAAGCGCATGTCCGGATCGACGACTGGCCGACCGCGACCGATTGGATTTTGGAGAAACTGATCGCATGACCAAGACCGCCTTCATCACCGGTGCCACCGCCGGCATCGGCGAGGCCGCCGCGCGGCGCTTCGCAAAGGACGGCTGGACCGTCATTGGCACCGGCCGCCGCGCGGACCGGCTCGACCGACTGGCAGCCGAGCTCGGCACCAGCTTCCGCGCCATCGAGCTCGACATGCGCGATACGGTCGGCTTCGACCAACTCGCCAAGGACACTGGCCCGATTGACCTGCTCGTCAACAACGCCGGCCTCGCCTCGCCAATGAGCCCGCTGCAATCCGCCGATCAGGAGCCGCTCGATACGGTGATCGAAACCAACATCACCGGGCTGGTCGCCCTGACCCGCGCCTTCCTCCCCGGGCTGGTCGCCGCCAAGGGCGCGATCATCAACCTGTCGTCGGTCGCGGCGACCTATCCGTACAAGGGCGGCGCGGTTTATGCCGGCTCCAAGGCGTTCGTCCGCCAATTCAGCCTCGGCCTGCGCTGCGACCTCGCCGGCACCGGGGTGCGCGTGACCTCGATCGAACCCGGCATGGTCGAAACCGAATTCACGTTGGTCCGCACCGGCGGCGACCAGGCCGCCTCCGACGCGCTTTATTCGGGGATCAATCCGATGACCGCGCAGGATATTGCCGACACCATCCACTACGTCGCCACCTTGCCCGCGCACCTCAACATCAACACGCTGGAACTGATGCCGGTATCGCAGAGCTGGGCCGGCTTCGCGGTCGAACGCCAAACATAACCGCTCGGCGAAGCCGAAATAGAAAAATCTTTCTTTGAACGGATGATTGCGCTGAAGCGCGACACTTGACCAGCGCTGCGCCGAAGTGTTGAGGCAAACCCATGACCATCGATTCCCGTCTCGCCGAACTCGGCATCACTCTCCCCGCCGCTGCCGCGCCAGTCGCCAGCTACGTCCCTTATGTCGAAGCCAACGGCCTGCTCTACATCTCGGGCCAGATCAGCTTCGCCGAGGATGGCAGCCTGATCAAAGGCCGGCTGGGCGAGGACATGGACCTCGAAGCAGGGCAGGCTGCGGCACGGCGCTGCGGGATCATGCTGCTCGCCCAATTGCGCAATGCGCTCGGCTCGCTCGACCGCGTCGAACGGATCGTCAAGCTCGGCGTGTTCGTCAGTTCGACCGGCGATTTCACCGACCAGCCCAAGGTCGCCAATGGCGCGTCGGAACTGATGCAGGACGTGTTCGGCGATGCCGGGCGCCACGCCCGCTCGGCGGTCGGCGTTCCCATCCTCCCATTGGGCGTCGCTGTCGAGGTCGATGCGGTCGTCCAGATCAAAGCTTGATCCGCTCGACCCGGGCCGCAACGCGTTCGCGCATCGCGGGCTTCATCGCGCGCCGGGGATCGTCGAGAATACTATGACGTCGTTCGCCGCCTCGCTCGAGCTGGGCGCGGGGATCGAATGCGACCTCCGCCTCACCGCCGACAACCAGATTATCGTCTTCCATGATGCCGACGCTCTCCGGCTTTGCGGCAGTCCCGAGATCATCGGCCAATCGACCCTCGCCCAGCTCGCGCATCTCAAGGTCGGGGCTCAGCCACTCTCCACGCTCGCCGATCTCCTCGCACTTGTCGCAGGCAACGCGCCAATGCTGCTCGAAGCCAAGATCGACGGTGACCTGTGGCGCTTCGGCCGCGCACTGGTCGCCGCTCTAGTTGGCTACACAGGACCTTATGGAGTGATGAGTTTCGACCCGCGCCTGATGCGCTGGCTCCGGATTAATGCCCCGCACATGCGCCGCGGCCTCGTCATCCGGGATAGCCTTTCGCCGCTCGCGCGTTGGGGGGCGATGAAGCTGGCCGATCCCGCCTTCCTAGCCGTCGATGTCGCCGCCATCGAGCGTCCGTGGGTCGCCGCCGCGCGCGCGAAGATGCCGGTCTACACCTGGACCGTCCGCACCGCTGACGATCGCCGCCGAGCCTTGCCCTGCGCCGATGCGCTGATCTGGGAAGCCGATGGCCGACCGTGAGCCCGACCTGAACGCGCGTATCGCCCGCTCGATCGGCAGCATCGACGCGGCCGAATGGGACGCGCTCGCTGGCGGCGACGATCCGTTCCTCGGGCACGCCTTCCTGACCTTGCTTGAAACCTCGGGCAGCGTCGGGGAGGGGAGCGGCTGGAGCCCGCTTCCGGTCATGGTCGAACAAGAAGGCCAATTGGTCGGCGCCGCTCCCGCTTATCTGAAGTCCCACAGCCAGGGCGAATATGTCTTCGATCATGGCTGGGCCGAAGCATGGGAGCGTGCGGGGGGCAGCTATTACCCCAAGCTTCAGGTCACGATTCCGTTCACGCCATGCCCCGGCCGCCGCTTGCTAGGCGCGATCCCCGCATTAGCTAACACATTGCAATCGCTGGTAATTCAAAACGAGCTATCCTCCGCCCACATTACCTTCGCCACGGTTCAGGAAACCGCCGCTCTATCCGGTCTAGGCTGGCTGGAACGCCACGGCCTCCAATATCACTGGCACAATCGCGGCTACTCCGAGTTCGACGATTTCCTCGCCGCCCTCTCCAGCCGCAAGCGCAAAACCATCCGCAAGGAACGCGCCGCGGCTTGTCACGGCCTCGACATCCTCACCCTGCGCGGCGATGAAATTCAGCCCGAGCATTGGGCGGCGATGCATCGTTTCTATGAGGATACCGGGGCCCGCAAATGGGGCCAGCCCTATCTCACCCGCGCCTTCTTCGATCAGGTCGGCGCGGCGATGGGCGACGCCTGCTTGATGTTCCTCGCGCTCCGCGATGGCCGCCCGATCGCCGGCGCGCTCAACTTCATCGGCGCCGATACGCTCTACGGCCGCTACTGGGGCGCGGTCGAGGAAGTGCCATTCCTCCACTTCGAGCTGAGTTACTATCGCGCCATCGAGTGGGCGATCGGACACCGCCTCGCGACCGTCCAGGCCGGCGCGCAGGGCGAGCACAAACTCGCCCGCGGCTATGAACCGGTGATCACCCGCTCGGCGCATTTCCTCCCAAATCCGGGTTTCCGATCCGCGGTCGCTGACTTTGTCGAACGCGAACGAGAGGCTATAGCGAACGAATTGGCATGGGCACGGGACGCACTGCCGTTTAAATAGTCACTCCCCGAACACATGCACCTCGCGCTCGCCGGCCCGCGCCAACGCTCGGTACATCCCGGGAGTCGTGAATCCCCACGCCGCTTCGCCCGACGGCGCCACCGCGATCAACCCACCACTACCACCCAACGCGACGACGTCCGCCAGCACCGCATCGAGCGCAACTTGCAGAGTCTCCCCGCCGATCATCATCCGCATCGCCAGTTGGTGCGCCCCGACCGCGCGGATGAACGCCTCGCCAAGCCCGGTCGCGCTGACTGCGGCGGCGCGGTCGTCGGCATAGGTTCCCGCCCCGATCAGCGGCGAATCGCCGATCCGCCCCCAGCGCTTGGCGGTCAGCCCGCCGGTCGATGTCGCCGCCGCGACATGGCCTGCCTGATCCACCGCGACCGCGCCGATCGTGCCATATTTGATGTCGGTATCGAATTTTCCCCCCGCCGCCATCACCCGGTCGAGCTGCTCCTGCCGCTCGGGGGTGACGAACCACGAATTGGCAACCTGCTCGAGCCCTCGGCTCTGCGCGAAGGCGTCGGCCCCGTCGTAGGTCAGCAGCACATGCGGGCTATGCTCCATCGCCGCCCGCGCCGCGCTGATCGGCGCGCGCGTCGTGGTCATCCCCGCCACCGCGCCCGCGCGCCGGTCGCGCCCGTCCATGATCGCCGCGTCCAGTTCGCAGCGACCTTCGGCGGTCAGCACACTCCCGCGCCCGGCATTGTACGCCGGATTTTCCTCCAGCACCCGCGCCGCCGCCTCGACCGCGTCGAGCGCGGACCCGCCACCGCCCAGCACCGCTTCGCCAGCATCGAGCGCCGCCTCGAGTCCCGCCCGCGCGCGTTCCTCGGCATCGGGCGAAAGCGTCGCCGGCCGCATCGCGCCGCACCCGCCGTGAATGATCAATGTCCAGCGGCTCGGCGGTGTTGTCATGTTGGATCCTCGGTCGGTCAGGCGGTCACCGCCTCCCTAGCAGGCACCCGCGTGCGTTCCACCCGGTTAAGGCCGATCAATGGACGAATTGTGCCGATCGATCGACCGGTCAGGTAAAATGCCCAGCATCCGGCGGCGGTCGCGATCACCGTTATCGCGAACGCACTTCCGGCGCCGAGATCAAGCGGCCGCATCGACCACACCACCAGTACGATGATCGTCTGATGGACGATGTAGAATGGGAATACCGCTTCGCTCAGCATCGGCCGCCAGCGATGATCGCGATTCCAGTATCGCACGGCGACCGCGACCAACGCGACGATCGTCGCCCAGCATTGCACCGCATGCGCGCTTCGGAACAGGGCGGTGAATGGCTCGGGCGGGACGGCATCGCCTGGCCAGTGGATGTCGATCGCCGCGACCACGGCGTAGGCACCGATCGCCAGGATCGCCGCCGGCCGCAATGCGCTGGCCACCTCGCCGCGCAGGCGCGGGCTCGAATGGAGCGCGATTCCGAACAGGAACATCCCCGGATACAGGCTGTGCGCCGCGACGTCGGTGAACAGATCGTGCGTCTCGCCGCTGCGCACCAGCCACGCTCGCAGCAGCAACAGGCCGATCGGGATCGCCAGCAATCGCCAGCCGCTCAACGTCCGCTCGACCATGCCAAGCAAGGCGGCGCGCCGTCCAGTCCCGATCAAACCGCGCAGGCCGACCAGCGCCAGCGAGTACACCCACAGATAGACGACGAACCACAGATGCTGCCAGGTCGGGACATCGATTCCGTCGATCGCTCCGAAGCGAAAGTAATCGCGGCTCCAGAAATAGAAATAGGACTGGGCATAGCCATGCTTGACCATCAATTCGACCCAGGGTTGCGGCGGGATGACCACCGCCATCGCCACCAGGGTCGGCACCATCAGCCGCTTGGTCCGCGACCAGGCGAAGCCGCGCCCGCCGCCGGTCCGGGCGATCAGCGCCGCGCTGGCATAGCCCGACACGACGAACAGCAATCCGAGCCGCCAGGCATTGAGCGCGTTCATCGGGACGGAGGCGAAAATTACCGTGTGGCTGGCCTTGACGTGCCAGTCCCACGGCACAAACGCCATTCCGCTGTGATACAGGATCAGCAGCGCGAAAGCCCCGATCCGCAGCCAGTCCATCCCAAAATGCCGTTCGTTCATCGGTCGTCCCCGTTGCTTATCTTCAGCGCGGGCTAGCGGCGCACGTTGGGCGTCGCTAATTGTCGGGGATGAGTGGCGGCGGCGCAGTGACCAGCGGCGGGGACCAACGCCGGCGGCTGATGTTCGCCGCGGCGTTCGTCGCGATCGTCGTCGTCCAGACGGTGGTCAATATCGAATCGCGGCTGGCCGATCATGCCGCGCTCGGCCGGCCTGAACTGCCGCTCAACATCTGGATCGACGAAGGCTCCAGCGCGATCCTGTGGCTCGGCATCGCGCCCATCATCTGGCGGCTGGTGCGCGACTGGCGGCCGCCGCGGCTGAGTTGGCCGGCAACATTCGCTTCCCACGCGGTGGGCAGCATCTTCGTCTCGCTGGTGCATGTCGCGGGCATGTTCGCGCTGCGCGACCTGCTCAACCTGGCGCGTCACCTGGGGCGCGACGTCGATCGCGACTGGGGCGCGATCCTGCTCTACGAATATCGCAAGGATGCCGCGACCTACGCGATCCTTGCGCTGACCTTCGCGCTTGCCCAGCGATTCCTGCTGCCGCCACCGACGCCGGCGGCGCCCGAGCGGCTGCAAGTAAGCGACGGGTCGCGTACCTACCTGCTTCCGCATGACGAAATTCGCGCCGCGGTTGCCGCCGGCAATTATGTCGATCTCGACTGGAACGGCCGCTCGATCCTCCACCGCACGACTCTCGCCGCACTGGGCGAGATGCTCGGCCCCGACTTTGTCAGGGTGCATCGCGGCACGCTCGTCCGTCGCGCCGACATTCGCGCCATCGCCACCGACCGAAGCGGCGATTTCACGGTCACGCTCGACGGCGGCCGGACGATGCGGGGGAGCCGCCGCTACCGCCGTTTGCTGGGCAATGCCGATTTCGATTGACTCCCCGCGTTACTGATATAATCATGATATCAATTAAACAGGGGAACCAACATGTCCGAACCGGTCATCGCTCTAACGTCCAGCCGCGAGCATCCCGCACCGACGGCCAGCGGCTATGTGATGCTGCTGATCCTGCTCGCTGCGGTCATCGTCCAGATCTTCGGCATCATCCAGCTCGCCAACGATCATTCGTCGGCGCTGGCGATTGCAACGGTGATTATCGGCCCGCTTGCCATCCTGCTGATCGCGCCGGGTTTCTACATGCTCCAGCCCAACCAGGCCGCGGCAATCACCTTGTTCGGATCGTACAAGGGCAGCGACCGCGTCACCGGACTTCGCTGGGTGTTGCCATGGCTGATCCGCAAGAAGGTTTCGGTCCGCGCCAACAACTTCATTTCCGACCGCATCAAGGTCAACGATTTGCGCGGCAACCCGATTGAAATGGCGGCGCAGATCGTGTGGCGCGTGATCGACACCGCGCAGGCCTTGTTCGACGTCAGCGATTACGACCAGTTCGTAAAGGTCCAGGTCGAAGCCGCGGTGCGCACCATCGGCTCGCGTTATCCCTATGACGATTTTGAGCATATGGAAGTCACGCTGCGTGGCAATCACGATGTGGTCGGCGCTGAACTTCGCACCGAACTTCAGGCGCGCCTCGCGGTCGCCGGGATCACGGTCGACGAATGCGGCTTCACCCACCTCGCCTATGCGCAGGAAATCGCCGGTGCGATGCTCCGCCGTCAGCAGGCGCAGGCGGTCGTCGCGGCGCGCAAGACGATGGTCGAAGGCGCGGTCGGGATGGTCGAGATGGCGCTTGCCATGCTGAGCGAGAAGAATGTCGTCGAGCTTGATGACGAGCGCCGCGCGGCGATGGTGTCGAACCTGATGGTCGTGCTGGTCGGCGACCGCGACACCCAGCCGGTCGTCAACGCCGGCACCTTGTACCAGTAAGCGAAGCAGTGAGCGGCGCGCGCAAGGCTTACCCGTTGAGGGTCGATCCTGCCCTGTGGGCGGCGATCGAGCGCTGCGCCGCCGCCGATCTGCGCTCGGTCAATGCCCAAGTCGAATGCCTGCTGCGCGAGGCGATGAAGCTTCGCGGCGTGAAACTGGATGCCCCACGGCCCGCCCGTCGCGGCCGCCCACCAAAGGAGAGTGAGTGATGATCGGATTGTTCACCGATGACAAAATGTGGTTCCGACCGAAAAGCTTCGGCTGGGGCGTTGGCCTGCCGCTCACGTGGCAGGGCTGGCTGATGATGGTAACCCATGTCGCGCTGATCCTTGGCATCGTCGCCCTGCTTCGCAATGCGCCGCTGGCGATGTTTGGTGCCGCGCTGACGGTTACGTTGCTTCCGCTCCCGCTTTACGCATCACGGACCGAGGGCGGCATTCATTGGCGCTGGGGGCGTGGCAAGTGAGCGCGCTCCTGCTCGCTGCTGCGCTCGCCGCGGCCGCACCCGCTATGGAACGCCCGCTGACCGCGCCGGGCCCGCTTGCTCCGCTTGCGGGCACCTTGCTCGATGCGGGAAAGCGCGCGCCGGTGATCGTCATCATTCCCGGCTCCGGCCCGACCGACCGTGATGGTAACAGCCCGCTCGGCGTGACTGCCTCCAACTTGCGCCTGCTTGCCGAAGGTCTCGCCAAGCGCGGCATCTCGACCGTCCGCGTCGACAAGCGCGGCATGTTCGGCAGCAAGGCCGCGATCGCCAATGGCAATGACGTGACGATCGCCGCTTACGCCGCCGACGCTCACGCCTGGGCCAGGGCCGCGCGCGCCGCGACCGGTGCCAGATGCGTCTGGTTGCTCGGCCATAGCGAAGGCTCGCTGGTGGCGCTCGCCGCGGGACAGGACCGGACCGATTTGTGCGGCGTGATCAGCGTCTCGGGCATGGGCCGCAAGGCCGGCACGGTGATCCGCGACCAATTGCAGTCCAACCCCGCCAATGCACCGATCCTCGCGCCCGCTCTGGCCGCGCTCGACAGCCTCGAACAGGGTCGCAAAGTCGATTCCGCGACCCTGCCTGCCCCGCTCCAGGGCTTGTTCGGCAATGCCGTCCAGCCCTATTTGATCAACTTGTTCGCGCAGGATCCGGCGCGGCTCGCGGCAACGCTCAAGCTGCCGCTGCTGATCGTTCAGGGCGACCGCGATCTGCAGGTCAAGGTGGCCGACGCCAAGGCGCTCGCCGCGGCTCAGCCCAAGGCGAAGCTGGTGATCCTGCCGGGCGTCAATCACGTGCTCAAGACCGTCGCCACCGACAGTCCCGCCGCCAACTTCGCGACCTACAGCGATTCGTCGCTGCCGATCGCGCCCGGCGTGGTCGATGCGATCGCCGGGTTCGTCGGTAAGCGTTAGCGTTTCTGGCCCGGGGCCTTGGCCTCGGGCCCCAACGCATCGTCGAGCAATCGCGCCAGCCTGAGGCCCCCCGCTGTGACGTCGCGCCGCAGCATCGGAATCAGTTTCTGCACTTCGGCTTCGGTCAACGTCGGTCGCGCGGTGGGCTTGTCGCCGCACGGATCGCCGATCAGCGATGCATAAGCCTGCTCGCGGGCCGCTGCCCAGCTTTCGCGGCTCCAGTCGGTCACCGTCCCCGCCGCCAACGCATCGCGCTCGTCGACCGACATCCCCGCCACCAGTCCCGCCGCGCCTCCCGGCGGAGTCGAGATTGCGCGTTCGGCAAGATAGCCATCCCAGATCGAATGCAAATTGGTCCGCCCAGCCACCAGTCCGTAATTGGCCTTGACGTCATTGCCGCCTTTGTCGCCGCGGTCGCCGGCGTGCATCGGTTGCGCCAGGTCGCCCATGAAATGGACCAGGAGCGCCAGCGCCATCAGCCGCTCGCGCCGCGGCACCTTCACATCCGCGAGCAGGCGAGCCTGCCGCTCGACCTGCGCCGACACGCAATTGCCGTCCTTGCACGCGGCCTTCAGGTCGAACGGGCGGCAGATGTCAACATTCTGGTAATGCCATGAATAAGCATAAGCGAAACGGTCGCCCAATGGCTTGATGCAATCCGCCCACACGCTCGCTTGCTCGATCGTCGCCACCGGACATTCGGGTGTTTCGAGCAACCGCCCCTGCCGTAGCAGCGCGACGATCTTGGCACGGGTGGCGGGCCGGATATGGTCGAGCGCGATCCGCCCGATCGTCTCGTGGCCATATTCCCAATAAGCGGCGGCGGGGCTGGCCCACGCGATCAGCGCGGCGCAAAATAACATCAGGGATCGAATCGGCATCCGCACCCCTTAGCGCGCCGCACCGCCAATGCCAGTTAGCCGACCGACAATTCCTGCTGCTGGTTGATCAGCCGCCATTCGTCGAGGTCGGCCAGCATCGCCCGCGCCGATTGCTCGAACAAATCGGCCGACCGCACCAGGTCGCCGCGCGCCCCGACCAATTGACCCTCGATTGCGCGCAACGTCTGCGCGGTCGATCGCGATCGCTCGGCGCTGCCGCCGAAATCGCCCTGGTATCGAATTCCGAATATTGCTGTCGCCACAGCCGGCAATCCCGCCGATAGCAACGTCAGCCAATTGTTCATCGCGCTCACCCACTGGGGGTCGACCTGCAGCATCACGATCACCAAGGCGCTGGCGAACAACGTCAGCACGAACAGCGCCGTCCCGATCCACTCGAGCCGCTCGTCGAGCATGTCGATCTGCCTGGCGCTGGCTTCGTGATAGGCAATTTGCGGGGCGATTTCGTGGCATGCGATCGCCTCGGTCAGCAACGCCGCGCGCGCCTTGTCGATCGTCCCGTTGGGGCAGCCCATCGCCCGCCACACCCCGGCCGCATACCAGTCGATCCACCGCCGCGGCACCGGGTTGGTGATGCTCCCCGGCGCATCGGGCGCCGCCACGCCAAGCAATTTCAGGCTCCGCAATGGCCGCAATCGTTCGGCCAGCTGGCGATAATCGAGCCACCGCCGGTGCCACTCGTGCCGCACGCCGAACCGGGTGTTGAAGATCACCGCCAGCGCGACCAGGAATTCGATCACCGCCACCGCAGTCTTGGTCGCCGGCAGCGCGAAACTTGACAGACCGAGCAGCACTGCGGTCGCCGCGAGCAGGAAGTTGAACACGTGCCCGCTGCGAAAGTTCTGCGCATAATATCCCGCCAGCCGGTCGCTCCAGCCATAGGCCTGCTCGAGCAGGTGGAGCGATGCGCTGACCCCGTGCTTGCCGCTGCATTCGGTCGAAAAATTCCGCCACTCGGCGTCGATCGCGGCGGCGCATTTGCTTTCGCGCCAGTGGCTCGCTTTCAGCCGGCTGACCCCGGCGATCATCAGCAGCAAGGGATATTCCAGCCGCCCGCGCACCCGCCGCGCTTTCTCGGCCAAAAACCGGTCGTAGAATATCCGCTCGGTCGATTCGGGCGGCGGGGTCAGCAGCGCGCCGATCATCCGCCCCAGCAATGCATCCTCGAACGGCTGCTTGACCCCGCGATCGTCGCCGCTCCTCGTCACCACATTGGGGTCGAACCCGCTCCACAGCAGGCCCATCGGCTGGTCGCCGTCGGACGGCACGTGGATCACCGGCGTCCCCTGCGCGACCGCCAGGTGAACCACCTCGGCGGTCCCGCCGCGTCCACGCGGCGGGCGCCCGTCCCACACCGCAATCAGCAGGTCGCAATGCGCGATCGTCGCCCGCCCCGCAGCCATGTACGCCTCGGTGTCGTCATCGGGATCGCCCGGCAGCTCGAGCACGCAATCCGCCTGGCCAAGCAAATCCGCGAACCGCTTGGCGTCCTCGTCATCGGCAAAGTCGCGGGCATAGGTCGTGCGGTCGAACGGGAGCACCGCCTGCAACCGCCACCCGCGCGCCAGCGCCGCCTCCGCCGCCATCTGGTCGGCCCCGTCGGCCAGCGGCGACACGAGCGTCAGCACCGGCGCAGACGGCGCGAACAACGCCCCCTCGCGCTTGAACACCGCCAGCGCCTCGCGGTCGATCGCCCCCAGCGCGGCGTCAATCTCCCCCCGGATCGCCACCACCCGCACGTCCGCCAACGCGCCAAGGCGGTGGCCGGTAACGCCAACGGTGAAGGCGAACGGGAGCTGGGGCGGGGCGGGGGTGACCCGATTGTCGCTCACCGCCAGTTCGCCACTATTTCTCGAAGAACGCTTCGTAGGCAAGATAACCGAGCCCGGCGATGACCGCGGCGCCAAGTCCGATAGACAACAAGGCTTTGTTAAATCCCCCAACGCCACCGCCGCCATTCCTGATGTCGGGATCGTCGATATAGGGCGCGGTCTCATCGCCCGTGACATTGTCGTCGCCGCTAAACCGCAGCGCGTATTTCAAGTCGCATTTCGTGGTGTTGTTGTTGAATATCTTCAGCATATTCGATGCGGATGAGAGAATGGTGATTTGCCCGCCGGCGATTCCCGGCGGCGGTGGGCATTCCGTTCCAGTCCCAACATAAATTGGATAATCCTTGGTCGGAGTCGGGGGTTGATGGGCCTCGGCAAACGGATAAAATTTCAGGTTAAGCCCCGTTTCGTCCTTAAGACTGAAGTGGATGTTCGCCTGCATCTTGGCTGGAAAGTCTATCGGTTGCTTTTTTCCACTACCCTTGCCCCAGGTCGCATCCCACGTTTCCTCGAACTGCACTTTGTGCGTGATCGGGTCCAGACACGCGCGAACCGTTACCTTGACCGGACCTCCCATCGCCAAAGTGCTCGGCTTGGTTTGTTCCTTCTGCATTGTCACTCTCCCCTTACATTTTCCGTAACATCTGGCGCTCGCGACTATAGGTCGGGTGGCGGTATCCCATCGCGTTCAACTTGGCTTGCTCCGCGTCACTCGCCGCGCTTTGTCCGAGAGCTTCGTGGATAAGGGCTAGTCGGGCCGTCATGGTCGGCGTCTGCGCCGTCCCTTCCGGCCACGACTTCAGCGCGCTCGAAAAAGCGGATTGAGATGCGGTTCGATCTCCAGCTTTCCCCTCCGACAGCCCACGCAGCAACAGCGCGAAAACGAGGAGTTCCCGCTTGGTCGCCGTTATTCCCTTTCTGGCTTCCGAACGGGTAAGGACTTCCATGGCCTGCGACGTTGTTTGGGCCTCTTCGGTGTCTCCGCGGGCGAGCGCGATCAGCGTTCGCAGCGAAAGGCAGTGGCTTTGGCGACCCAAGCGCCAGTCTTCAACGCTTGAGTCTTTCGCCATCAATCGATTGGTGATGTCACAGGCGGTTCGCGCGGAAACTCCGGCCGGATCGACTTGGCCCGCATCGAGTTGTAATTCGCCGAGGTCGGCATAGGACGCCGCGGTAAATCCGGCCCATTCGGTATTTTCAGGTTCGGTGCGCATCAATTCGTCACCTGTCGACACTGATCGAGCTAGATACTTGAGGGCTTGGCTTAAATCGCCGCGCATCGCCAGCAGTCGGCCGGCGGCGCGTAGAGCCACCATTTCCGACAGGTGGTAGTCCGTATCGCTGCGGGGTTCGTTTACGAGCCGATCGAGGAAATCAATTTGCCGCTCCCTTTGAGCGAGTGAATCCTCAATTCGACCATTCTTTTCCAAGGCTTCGGAAAGCCACGCGAGGCCTTCGCTAAAAGCTTTGCGATAGGTCGCGTTGCCAGGGTCGGCCGATAAAATCGACTCGCGGCGATCAAGAGCAGACCGGAACGCGAGGGTCGCCTCACGATAACGTCCCAAGTCGATCAAAATCGTCCCTAGATTGTTGTCGGCGTAGGCACCTTCGAGTTGCCATTCTTTCTTCGTCGGGTCGATTGCAATCAGTCGTGCCGCGAGCCGCTTATATTCTCGCATGGCCGCTTCTGCCGCGCCGATCTGCCCACGCCGAAGGTCGATCGATCCGACCCAAAATACATTTTGGGCATGATCGAAGATTCGTTGGGCATCATCCGGTTTGCGACGCAGTGCTTCGGCTGTGCCGGCCAATGCCTCGCGATATCGACTCAACGCTCCATCGAGGTCGCCGCGCGTGCTGGCAATCTCACCCATCAGCGTAAGAGCCTTACTACGCTGAGCAAGCGCGGCGTCGCTGAGTTCGGATTTGTTTTGGCTTTCGAAATACTTCAGCGCGCGACTACCCACCGCATCAAGCGCATCGAGCCTCCCGATCGGCTCAAGCTTCTCGCGCAAATCGCCCAGCATGAACCCGACCAGCCCCTCGGCCTCGCGCCGTTGGTCCC
>ENA-OFCX01000446-OFCX01000446.1-metagenomes-genome-assembly--contig:-NODE-446-length-21645-cov-3.262807_pt1 | contig 21645 bp, 18 predicted proteins | sample MGYA00153384_OFCX01 | MGnify analysis MGYA00153384
CACGCCGCAGGAGTTGAGCTCGGTGTTGTGCTGGTTCAGGATAAACGCCACGCGCACGCTGCGCGGGTCATCTTCGTCGTCCACCAGAAAGTCGCTGCGAATGTGCAGCTCGCCGTTGTCTTCTTCGTAGAAGCGGGCCGACTCTTCAATGTCTTCGTCGGTGGCGTCTTCCGGAATGGACAGGCCGTAGTGCTGCTTGATCCAGCGTTTTTCTTCCAGCGTGGGCGACTCCAGATCCACCCAGATGGGCTGGAACTGCGTGAGTTCTTCCAGTGATTCGATTTCTTCCTGAACCAAACGGCCGTTGGACAGCGAGAAGATGTTGAGCATACGGCTCTCCCAAATGTTGTTGTGGCTTTAGCAGGGGGATGGTTGGGTGCGCTTCCCATCCTTTCACCTGCAGCACAAGGCCCGGGAGAGAGGAGGGAAGCTACCGACTAGGGTAGGTTTCCACAGAGATATCTCGAGAAGATGACAAGCCCGCAATTATGCCGGGCATGCGCCAGCTGTGCATGCGTCGTACTTGGCGGGAGGGGCAATTAAGCGGCTGGGGGAGGGTGCAGCGCATGGGCGCGGCACAAGTCGGCCCAGGCTGCAGGTTTGGCGTGCGGAGAACGCAGTAAATAGGCCGGGTCATAGCTGACCACGGCGGGGGTGTGGTGAATCTGGTGCACCTGGGCACGCAAGCGGCCCAGTGCCTCCTGGCTGCCGAGCACCGCACGGGCAGTGTGCATGCCCAGTACCAGCACGCGCGCAGGGCGTGTTTGCCGCACGCAGGTTTGCAAGCACGGTGTCAGGGGCTGCCAGTCGACAGGTGCTGCCGGCAGGCTGGCCACTGGCACATCGTCTTGCCCGGGGCGCTGAACGCTGGCAATCCAGACATGCCGGCTGTGGTGCAGGCGCAGGGCGCGCAGCATGTTGTTGAGCAGTTTGCCGGTGTCGCCCTCCAGCGGTGTGGCTGGGTTGGCGCACTCCCAGATGACCAGCCAGGCATTGTCGGCACTGCCGCCTGTGGCCTGCGGGTAGGCCTGCACAGCGGGCGACATGCGCCATTCAGCGCACGGAGTCGCTTCAGGGGCGGGCGCTGGGGCGGCTGCAGGGGCTGCAGTGTGTGTGGTGGTTGTGGTGGGTGTCGCTTTCGGTGCAGTCACTGCAACTGCAGCGGCTGGCGCCCCGACATCAGGGGCGGGCACGGCGGGGGCCAGCACAGGTGCAGGCGAGGTCTCTACAGCCGTTGCGGCTACCGCTGGGCGCTGCGCGGCGGCCATGGTCACCACCGCAGGGGCGGTGGCGGCAGGTTTGGGCAGCCAGACGGTAATGCCCATTTCCTGCAGCATGGCGCGTTGGCGAGTGTCGAGGGTCAGGGCCATAGGGGAAGATTCATCAAGATGGCAGTCTCACGTTCGCCATGGTGCACCGGATAGTACTTCTTACGGGCGCCGACCTGGGTAAAGCCATAGCGTTCATAGAGGTGGCGGGCGCGGGTGTTGCTCTCGCGCACTTCCAGCCACAGCCACTGTGCATGGGCCGTATGACGGCTCCAGTGGGCCAGGGCGTCAAGCAGCTCATGGGCCAAGCCTTGGCCCTGGTGGATGGGTGACACCGTGATGTTGAGCAAATGCACTTCGTCGAGGATTTGCATGGCGATGAAATAGCCCAGTACTTCGTCACCCTGCATCAGCACGCGGGCGTGGTAGCCGCTGCGCAGTGCATCGGTAAAGTTGCCTGGTGACCAGGGGTGACTGAAAGCCACATTCTCAATAGCCAGCACGGTCTCCAGCAGCGCATCGGTCAGCGCAACCAACTGGTGGCCCGCAGCGACGGGCGGCAGCACCGTGCTGGGCACGAGGGTGGCGGCGGTAGAAGGCAATGGAGCGTGGCTGTGCATCATGCTTGGGTAGAAGCTTCCGCAGCTTGGCGTTCTGCCTCGCGTTCTGCGGTGGTTTTTGCCACCTTATCGCGGATGTACAGCGGCAGCGCGTAGGAAGCATCGACCAAGTGACCGTCGGCAATCATCCGAGGTGCCATGCGCAGCAGTGCGGTGGCCGTGGGCAGTGCGTGCAGATGCTGCGCAGCGGGTGCCAGACGGTCTGGATAGGCGGCGTGGGCATTGCCAGCAACGGCCATGCCCGCAGGGATTTGCAAGGCCTGCGGCGCGCACAGACCGAGCTCGTGCGTGGCTTGCCAGCAGCCATCCACCCAGTGGTAACCGGCATGGTAGACCTCTGACATGCGGGCATCCAGCACCGCCATCACGTGGGTGACGCCGTGCTGGTGGCGTGCTTCTTCTGCCACGGCCAGCAAGGTGTCAATGGGCAGCAGGGGCAGGTCTGCGCCCATGGCCAGCCCCTGGGCAATGGCACATGAGGTGCGCAGGCCAGTGAAAGAACCGGGGCCACGACCAAAGACGATGGCCGTGAGGTCAGAGAACTTCAAGTCCAGAGCTTGCAGACCTTGCTGAATGCTGGGAATCAAGGTGGCCGAAGAGTTGGCTCCGCCTGCCGCCTGGTGTTGCCACAGCTGATCGCCACGCTGAATGGCGATGAACAAGGTGTCGGTGCTGGTGTCAAAGGCAAGCAAATTCATGGGGCAGGCTGCAAAAAAGGCCGGGCGCACCAAGGCGCCAAAGCCTTCAATTATCGGTGGCAGCGCCTGGCTGTGTGCAGGGGCGCTGCCAAAACCGCGCAGGCCGCCCCTACACTTGGCAGCTATGTCTCAAACCCTGTTGTGGCGCAGCCTGCGCCTGTGTATGGCCGCAGCGGCGCTGGCCAGTGCTGGTGGTGTGCTGGCCCAGTCGCTGCCCGCCCCGGTCGAAGCCGCCTTGGCGCGCGCCCAGATTCCCCGCGAATCCGTGTCTTTCTACGTCGCTCCAGTGGAGGGGCGCAAGCCCGTGCGCATGGCATGGCAGGCGGCAACGCCGATGAATCCAGCCTCTGTGATGAAGCTGGTCACCACCTACGCTGCGCTGGAGCAGTTGGGCCCCACATACGTGTGGCGCACGCCGGTGTACCTGGATGGGGTGGTGGACAAAGGGGCTTTTCGGGGCACGGTGTACATCAAGGGCGCAGGGGACCCCAAGCTGGTGTCCGAGCGCCTGTGGCTGATGCTGGGCCGCTTGCAGGGCATGGGCGTGAAAGTGATTGTGGGCGACATCGTCATTGATCGCACCGCCTTTCAGGTCAATGGGCACGACCCCGCAGCGTTTGATGGTGAGCCATTTCGCCCCTACAACGCAGGGCCCGATGCGTTGCTGGTGAACTACAAAACACAGGTGCTGGGGTTCATTCCAGACCTGGCTGCTGGGGTGGCCCGCATTCACTATGAATTGCCCATGGGGCAACTTCAGTCACCCGCCAGCGTGCTGCTGGCACCGCAAGGTACGGCATGTGGGGACTGGCGCACGCAGCTGCAAGCCGACTGGAGTGACCCGCAGCGCATCCAGCTGGGCGGGCGCTACCCAGCCAGCTGTGGCGACAAAAACTGGCCCGTTGCGCTGCCAGACCCCAACAGTTTTGCCCTCAAAGCCGTTGAAGGCATGTGGCGCAACATGGGCGGGCAAATCACGGGCAGCGTGCGCGACGGGGTTGTGCCACCGGGTCTCAAGCCCGCGTGGGAGAACCAGTCTCCAGCGCTGGCCGAGGTGGTGCGCGATATCAACAAGTTCAGCAACAACGTCATGACACAGCAGGTGCTGCTGACGATGGGCAAGGAACGGCTGGGCAGCGGCAGCTTTGAAGCGGGGCGTACGGCGCTGTCACAGTGGTGGCAAATGCGCTGGCCGGTGGCCGACATGCCGGTAGTGGAAAACGGTGCAGGTCTGAGCCGCAGTGCCCGTATCAGTGCGCAGGCGCTGGGGCGCATGCTGCAAGCGGCATGGGCATCGTCGGTGATGCCGGAGTTTGTCTCCTCGATGCCGATTTCCGGCATGGACGGCACCTTGCGCCGCAGCAAAGCCAGTGCCAATGCGCACCTGAAAACCGGCTCACTGCGCGACACCAATGCGCTGGGGGGCTACGTCTTGGGCAACAGCGGTCAGCGCTATGTGCTGGTGGCCATGGTGAACCACGCCAATGCGGGCGCTGCGCGGCCCGTGATGGATGCGCTGGTGGACTGGGTGGCGCAAGACTGAGTATTCACCCCCTGAGGCGCTGCGCGACTTCCCCTCTCTACGCGCTTTGCGCGGGAAGGGGACGCCACCTTCGCTGCGGGGCGGCCCTTGCTCGGCGTCTGTGGGTTGGAGTGTGCCAGTTGCTAGGCGCAGGGCTAACCCGCCGCCGCTGCGCGCTGCAGGCGGTCGCGCACGCCTTCCCAGTCGCTGGTCTCGGGTGGGGTTTCAATCCAGATGAGCTGGATGCCCATTTCGTCAAAGTCGCGCAGCGTGCCAAACAGTTCACGCGCGGCTGCCAGTGCTTGCTGGGGCATGGCCCGCAGGTGCACACCTTGGGAGGCGGATGTGAGCGCACTGCGGTGGTAGACCGCAATGCGCGTGCCGTCTGCACCCAGCAGGTCGAGGGCCGACTGCAGTTGCTTGGCGGGCATTAAACGCACTTTGGCGTTCGGAGCGTAGTGGGCCAAAAGGGTGCCGGAGGCCCGTGGGGTATTCGCTTGCAGCTCTTCTTTGGAGAGTGGTCTCTGGCCGCAGACACGCGCAATATCCTCCCGCGTGATGGCTCCGGGGCGCAGCAGCACGGGTACACCGCGTGTGCAGTCGACGATGGTCGATTCAATGCCCACCTCGCAGGCACCGCCATCCAGCACCAGCAAGTCATCCCCAAATTCTGTGGCGACATGCTGTGCGGTGGTAGGGCTGACGCGGCCAAACTTGTTGGCGCTGGGGGCCGAGACGCCCCACACGGGTGGGGTCAGCACCTGGCATGCACGCAGCACCGCATGTGCCACGGGGTGTGAGGGACAGCGCAGGCCCACGCTGTCTTGTCCGCCGGTCGATGCCTTGGCGGCATGCGGCAGGCGCGGCAGGATCAGGGTGAGCGGGCCGGGCCAGAACGCCTCGATGAGTTGCTGCGCAAACAGCGGCACTGCTTTGGCGTAGTGCGTGATGGCCTGGGCATCGGCCACATGCACGATGAGTGGGTGGTTGGCAGGGCGCCCTTTGGCCGTAAAGATCTGGGCTACGGCGCTGTCGTTGTCTGCATCGGCCGCCAGACCGTAAACCGTTTCCGTGGGCAGGCCCAGCAGCTCACCGCGCTGCAGGGCAGCAGCAGCGGCGTGCACCGAGGCGTCCAGCGTTCCATCCAAAATCACGTGCGGTCCTCTTAAAACGCGGCAATGCCGAGAATGCCGGCAGCTTTAAGTGCCGTGGCGCGCACCTGCTCGGGCGTGGCGGCGGTGATGTTCAAGTGCCCCATCTTGCGGGCGCGCTTGGCATCGACCTTGCCGTACAGGTGCAGGTGGCAGCCGGGCAGGGCCAAAATCTGATCCCATGCCGGTGCTTGGGCCGTGTCGCTGTCCTTGAACCACAGATCACCCAGCAGGTTGAGCATGATGGTGGCGCTGTGCTGGCGCGGCTGCACCAGCGGCAGGTTGGTCATGCTGCGCACCTGCAATTCAAACTGCGAGACATCCATGGCGTTCTGGCTGTAGTGACCGCTGTTGTGTGGGCGCGGAGCAATTTCGTTGACCACCAGCTGACCGTTGTCCAGCACGAAGAACTCCACGCACAGCACACCGACATAGTCCAGGCCGATGGCGACCGATTTCGCAGCGGTAATCGCTTGCTCTACCTGTGTGGCAGGCAGGTTGCCCTCATACACCTCGGTCACAGCCAGAATGCCGTCGCGGTGCAGGTTGCGCTGCACGGGCAGGTTCACGATGGTGCCGTCACGGCCACGCGCCACGATGACAGAGCATTCGTGGGCCAGGGGCAGCATTTTTTCCAGCACACAGGCCACGCGGCCCAGCTCTTGCCAGCCAGCCACCAGTTCAGCGCGGGTTTTGACGCGAATCTGGCCCTTGCCGTCATAGCCCATGCGGGCTGTTTTCAAGATGCCGGGCAGCAGCGCATCGTTCACGGCGGCCAGTTGCTCGGGCGACTCGATCACGGCGTAGGGCGCGCAGGGCACGCCGCACTTCACAAAATGGGCTTTTTCAGCAGCACGGTCCTGGGCGATGGCCACCGATGCACCGGCGGGCGACACGGGCAGGCTGGCCGCCAGCTGGTTGAGCGCACCCGCAGGTACGTTTTCAAACTCGGTGGTGACGGCTGCGCACAGTTGCGCCAGCTCGGTCAGGCCCTGCGGGTCTTCATAAGCTGTGCGCACGTGGTGGTGGCTGACCAGCCCTGCAGGGCTGGTGGCGTCCTGATCCAGTACGGCGGTGAAATAGCCCATGGCTTGCGCGGCATGCGCAAACATGCGGCCCAGCTGGCCGCCACCCAGTACGCCCAAAGTGGCACCGGGCAGGATCACCTTGTGGGTGTCGACAGGGGCGTTCATACGGCGACGGGGGGCAAAGTCATGGCGCGGGCTGCGGCTGTTTGCTCGGCGCGAAAGGCCTCCAGCTTGGCGCGCAGTGCGGGGTCTTCATTGGCCAGCAGGGCAACGGCAAACAAGGCAGCGTTGGCAGCACCTGCAGCACCAATGGCGAAAGTGGCCACAGGCACGCCCTTGGGCATTTGCACGATGGAGTGCAGTGAATCCACGCCTTGCAGGTGGCGGCTGGCCACGGGCACACCCAGCACGGGCACGGGGGTCTTGGCGGCAATCATGCCGGGCAGGTGGGCTGCGCCGCCAGCCCCAGCAATGATGGCTTTGAGGCCACGGCCCGCAGCGGCCTCTGCGTAGCGGAACATGTCGTCAGGCATGCGGTGGGCCGAAACCACTTGCGCTTCGTGGGCGATACCGAATTGCTGAAGGATGGCAACTGCGTGCTGCATGGTGTCCCAGTCGCTGCTGGAACCCATGACCACACCGATCTGGATGGAGTTCATGTTCTCTCTCGAGGGCGCTTGCGGCCCGGCCTAGTGGAAGCTGCGATTTTACGGGTAAGCCCCAGACACACAGGGTTGCGGGGTCGTCTGCCCCTGCGCGGGCTTGAAATCTGGTGCCCGGCGCTTATCTCTGTAGCTGGCTGGCACGAATGTGCACTTGAATTGCTAGAGAATGACGCGTTGTACGCCTGCAAGGCGCTGATCAATGGCTTGCGCAGTGTGCGCACTGCACTGGGATGGATACATGATTGATATCACCGTAGAGAATTTTGAATCTGAGGTGGTTGCCGCCTCCATGGCAACGCCCGTGCTGGTCGATTTCTGGGCCACCTGGTGCGGCCCCTGCAAAACGCTGGTGCCCACGCTGGAAAAGCTGGAGGCTGCCTACGCAGGCCGCTTCAAGCTGGCCAAGGTGGATGTGGACGCCAACCAGCAAATTGCCGGCATGTTCGGTATTCGCAGCGTGCCCACCTGCGTGCTGATGGTGGGTGGCAAGCCGGTGGATGGTTTCATGGGGGCACAGACTGAAGGTCAGGTGCGTGAATTTCTGGACAAGCACCTGCCTTCTGAGGGCGAGCTGATGGCCGAGTCCGAGGTGGACGAGGCCCAGCAACTGATCGAATCGGGCGACACCCAGGCTGCCCTGCAAAAGCTGGCCGATGCACTGACCGCTGACCCCAGCAACGATGATGCGCGCTTTGACTATGTGCGCCTGCTGATTGCCAGTGGCGACTACGAGCAGGCCGCGTCCTTGCTGCACGAGCCGCTCAAGCGCATTCCCAAGCCACTGCAGTTTGAAGCCCTGCAGCACTGGCTGCAGTGCATGCTGTTTGTGCAGCAAGACGAGCGCGGCAACTGGGAGCTGGCGCAGTTTGATGCCGCCATTGCGCAAAACAAGCGCGACTTTGACACCCGTTTTGCTAAGGCGCAGGTGCTGGCGGCAGAAGGCCAGTGGACGGCAGCCATGGACGAGCTGCTGGAGATCATCATGCGCGACAAGGAATGGAACGGACAGGCTGCGCGCAAGCTGTTTGTTGGCATTTTGGAACTGCTGGCTCCGACCAAGCCCAAAAAGCCCGATGCCGTACCCGGCAAGACAGCCGGTGGCATTGAACTGCTGGGCAAGAACACTGCCGAGCAAGACCAGGCCACGGCGCTGGTCAACAGCTACCGACGCAAATTGAGCATGGCGCTGAACTGACGCCGTAGCTGCCAGACGCGCAGCCTGCACTTGGCAGAGCAGAGTTTCTGCGCACAACGCAAAGGCCACCTTCAAGGTGGCCTTTTTGCCTTTCTGATCAGTGTGTATGCCCGCGTATCAGCGCGCTTTGGCTGTTTGTTCAGTGCGGCCCAGTACCAAAGCCCAGCGTTGCTGCTCATGCTGCACCAGCTGTGCAAAGTCTTGCGGGCGTTCGGGTGCCTGGGCCTGCAATGCGGCATAGCGCTGCAGCACCGCAGGCTGGGCCTGCACTTGCACAATGGCGGCCTGCAGCTGGGCCACGATGGCCTCGGGTGTGCCAGCAGGTGCCATGAAGCCGCTCCATGGCACGACCGTGGCATCGCTCAGGCCCTGCTCGCTCAGCGTGGGCACTTGGGCCAGTGCCGCCAGGCGTGTGGGTGCCGCCACAGCCAGGGCGCGCAGCTTGCCACTTTGGATGTGCGGCAAGGCGAGCGTTGCGGTCAGCGGGGCGATATGCAGCTGGCCATTGATCAGATCGGTAATGAACGGTGGCTGGCCCTGGTAGTTGATCTGCGTGAGCTGTATGCCCGCAGCGGCAGCCAGTCGCTCCACCCCCAGGTGGTTGGAGCTGCCTTGCCCCGGGTTGGCAACGTTGAAGGCCCCGGGCTGCTGGCGAGCCTGTGCAAGAAAGTCGTGCAGTGTGTGCCAGGGGGCGGAGGCTGGCACCACCCACACATTGGGCGTGCTGCCGATGCTGGCCACGGGGACAAAGTCGCTGGTGCGGTAACGGGTGCTGCTGTCGGTCAATGGGTTGATGACCGTGAACATGGAGCCGATCAGCAGCGTGTAACCGTCGGGCGTGGCCTGGTGCACCGCATGGGCACCCAGGTTGCCATTGGCGCCGGGGCGGTTTTCTACGATGACCGGCTGGCCCCAGCGCTGGGCCAGTGCATCGGTGACTGCGCGGGCTGTGACATCAATCACACCGCCTGCAGGGTAGGGCACGATCACTTTCAGGGGACGTGCGGGATAGGTGGCCGCTTGCTTGGCCTGGGCGGACAGAGGCAGGCCCAGGCCTGCAGTGGTGAAAGCCGTGCTGGCCGCTATGGCGCTGTGCAGCCAGCTGCGCCGCGACAGTGTGCGCTGGGCACTTGGGGCAAAGAGTGGGGAGGGCATGTCAACGGGCTCCTCAGAAAGCAGCACCGGGGGCCAGAATGCCGGCATAGCTGGAGCGCGACTGCACGCCCCAGTGGCCGTTGTGCAAGGTCACTACATACAGCGCCTGGTAGGACTGCTGGGCGCGATGGTGCGTGTCGTAGCGGGTGAACTGCAGCGCAAAGTGCACCTTGGTGGCGTCTGCCTGCACTGGGCGGATGAAGTCCCAGCGGCTGTAGGCCCAGCCGGTTGCAGACAGCGGGGCCAGGTCATTGCTGGCGGCATAGTCGAGTGCGTTGTCCCAGACGGTCACTTGCTCTCCCGCAAAGCGCACATGCGGGTAGTTCATGACCTGGGCCCATGCATGGGCGTCACGGGCGTTGAAGGTGCGCAGAAAGTCCTGCAGCACCTGCAGGCCTGCGTGAACGGCAGCCTGTGCTTCAGGGGCTGTAATGCCCTGGCTGGCCAGCAGCAGAGACAGGGTGTCAGGAGTGGGCAACGGGGCATCGCGGTCGGTCATCAGGCGCTTCTTTCGGCTGGCAATATCAATGAATGCCACTGTAAGAAGCCACTGTGTTTTCTAAAACGAATGATTTTTTGTTTGCTCATGAGGCAAACATCTGAGCGTTGAGTGCGCCACTGCATGGTTTTTCTGAGCCGAAGGGTGAAGGAGCCCTTGCGGCACCGTTTTCATGGCCGCTATGCTCTGCAGCCAACAAAGGGGGCAGGCATGGCGACAGTGTTGCAGCAGGTGCAGGGGGTGTTGTGGATGTGGGTGGTGCTGGCCGCTGGCGTGGCGCTGCTGGCCGGGGTGCTGCGTTCACCCCGGTTCAAGGGCTGGTGGGGCGAGCGCAAGGTGCAGCAATGGCTGGCACGAGATCTGAACCCGCTGCACTACCACTGCGTGCACAACGTCACCCTGCGGCTGGCCGATGGAAAAACTACCCAGATTGACCATGTGGTGGTGTCGCCGTACGGCCTGTTTGTGCTGGAGACCAAGCACATGCAGGGCTGGATTTTTGGCTCAGAAAAACAAAAGAAATGGACGCAATCCATTTACAGGCACCGCACCGCTTTTCAAAACCCGTTGCACCAGAACTGGCTCCACATCAAGGCTTTGCAGCAGGTGCTGCAGGTGCCGCTGCAGAACCTGCACTCGGTGGTGGTGTTTACGGGCCATAGCCACTTCAAGACCGAGATGCCCGCGTGTGTCACGCAAGGGCGCGATTGCGTGGCTTTTATTCAAGCCCATACCGAGGTGGTCTGGACCGAGCAGGAGGTCGCGCAGTGGCGGCAAGCCCTGTCACAAAAAAGGCTGCAGGCCACACGTGCCACGCACCGTGCGCACGTAGAAAATGTGCGTGCACGCCATGCTGCGCCGCGGCCCAAGGTGCCAAGCCGCAAGATGGCTGGCGCTGCGGTTTCTGCGCCTGTACCCGTTGCTGCACCCATCGCACTGCGCAGTACCGAACCCGAGCTGTGCACGGAGGCCGTGCTGCGCACCGAGCCGGTCGCTGAAGGCGCATCGCGCTATTTCTGGCGCTGTGCGCGGTTTCCGCACTGCCGGTTCATGCGCGCAGAATTGCCGGAGGTGGTATGAAAAAGAGAGCTGATAGCGTAATAAATACAGTCACTTCGGCATTAAAAGATGCTGAAATGCTTATTTGGTAAGCGTTAACCGCTCTCTTTTATTTGAGGCTGGAGAGTAAATCCTGCGTATGCGGCGTAGGCTCTGGCACGCTGTAGATGCTGGGGTCGGCCTGAATCAGGCTGACATCAAAGCGCTGCCCCGCCAGATAGTCGCGCACCGATTGCAGCACCACGGGGCTGCGGTGCAGGTGGGCGCTGGCGTGCAGCTCTTCCAGCGAAAGCCATACGGTGCGCACGATGCCTTCATCGAGCTTGCGGTGCACGTGGTACATGCCCAGCTCACCGGTGAATGCAAAGCGCATGTAGGTGATGTCAGAGCCGGTGCGGGTGCGGATGAACCGGTTCATGTAGATGCCGACCAGCGCCGTGGGGGTGAAGCTGTGGGCCGTCTCTTCCAGTACTTCGCGCACGCAGGCCTGCACAGGGGTTTCGGCAGGATCCAGGTGGCCGGCGGGGGTATTGAGGCGCAGGCCATCGGCCGTGTGCTCTTCCACCAGCAAAAAACGCTGATCACGCTCGATCACGGCCGAGACCGTGACATTGGGTTTCCATCGGTTTGGCATGCGCGCATTATGGCGATGCCATTTGCGGCGCCTGTCAGTCAATCGCGCAACTGTCAGAAATTAGAGCGTTGCCGTCATGTACAGAGCACCGTCACCATAGGTTTTAAGGTGCATGAACTGTTGCTCATCCATCACGGGGCATACAGAAAAGCCTTGACGTTCCCAATAAGCCTGTGAACCCTGCACCGATACCAGCGCAGCGTGCTGCAGGCGGCGCTGGCGTGCGCGTGCAAACAGGTGCTGCACCAGATGGCGTGCCACGCCTTGGCCCGCCAGTTGCGGCAGTACCGACATGTCGTGCAGGTACAGCACCTGCGTGGCAGTGGCAGGGGGCGTGAAAGCACCGTCCAAAGGCGTGATCTTTCCGGGGCTGGACCAGTAGGCCGCCAGGTAGGCGCTCAAGGTCTGCTCACCAGTGCGCACCACGCCAATGGAGCACTGGTGCGGGCAGGCCAGGCGCTGGGCAAAGACAGCGCGGCTTTCAAGAAAATCATCGCCATAGCAAATGGTTTGCACGTGCAGCAGGCTATCAACATCGTGTGCGTCCAAAGGGCGCACCGTCCAGGCAGAAGGCAGGGCAGACACAGTCATGCCCTGCATTATCCAAGGCAGTCGGCAGTCACGGGTTCTGGCGCTTCATCTTTCCAGCGCTGGCGGATGGTTTCCAGCTGCTCGCGCAGGGACAGGAAGACGGGAACCAGATCAGGGTCAAAGTGCAGGCCCGCCTGGCTCTGGATGTGTGCCATGGCGCTGTCGACCGACCATGCGCGCTTGTAGGGGCGCACGGAGGTCAGGGCATCAAAGACATCGGCAATGGCCACAATGCGCGCTGCCAGCGGTATGGCGTTGCCGCGCAGGCCTGCCGGGTAGCCCGAGCCATCCCACTTTTCATGGTGGGTCAGGGCGATGCTGCGCGCCAGTTGCAGAATGCCGTTGTCGTCTTCGCCCAGAATTTCAGCACCAATGGCCGGGTGCTGGCGCATGATCTGCCACTCGCTGTCGGTCAGGGGGCCGGGTTTGAGCAGCACCGCATCAGGAATGCCAATCTTGCCCACATCGTGCATGGGTGCAGCGTGCAGCAGCTCGTCGGCCCATTCCGGGCTGCAGCCAATGGCCAGCGCCAAGGCATGCGAGAAGTGGCTCATGCGCAGCACATGCATGCCGGTTTCGTTGTCTTTGTATTCGGCAGCACGGCCCAGGCGCTGCACGATGTGCAGCCGTGACTGGCGCAGGGCTTCGGTTCTGACCAGCGACAGGTGCGTGCGCACACGTGCCAGAACGATGGGTGCACGCACTGGCTTGACGATGTAGTCCACGCCGCCGGCATCAAAGCCTTCGGCTTCATCGCCCATCTCGGACAGGGCCGAGACAAAAATCACCGGAATATTCTGCGTCTGCGCGCTGGCCTTGAGCTGGCGGCAGACTTCATAGCCGCTGAGCGTGGGCATCATGATGTCCAGCAAGATCAGGTCGGGCTTTTGCTGCTGCACCAGTTGCAGGGCCTTGGCGCCATCGGTGGCAAATTGCAGGCGGTAGGAGGTGCCCAGAATCTGGCGCAGCACATGCAAATTGGTGGGTTCATCATCGACCAGCAGCAGGCGGGGCCTGCGGTCTTCATGGCTGGGCAGCATCGGCCGTGTTCCTGAGGTGGTGGGGTGTGGGGGGCAGCGATTGCGCCAGTGCACGCACACAGTGCAAGGCATGGTCCAGATCAAAAATATCTAACGCAGCTTGCAGCGCTGCGGTGTCTGCACTGGGCAGCAGCAGGCATAAATGCTGCAGCGCCTGGCCATCGATTTCGCCGGCCTGCAAGGCACAGGCGATGCGCTCAAGTGCCTCACCCATTTGCGCGCGGGCAGGGGCCGAAAGGGCCGAAAGGGCCGAAAGGGCCGTCAGGCAAGCAGGCGCAGCGCTGCTGTGTGCTGAAGCAGCGGGCTCTGTGGCGCGCAGCAAGGCTTCCACATGCGCCAGTGCGGCAACCAGATTGGGCAGCTGTTTTTCGAAAGCCGCCGTGTCGCTGTTGCGGCTGTCGTGTTCCATCTGCTCGAGCACGGCGTGCAACTGCAGCAATGCCAGATTGCCAGAAGCGCCGCGCATGCGGTGAATGATGGCGGCAACCGTTGTCCAGTCGCCATCCTGCGAGAGGCTGTGCAGCTCTGGCACACGGTTTTGCTGCTCTGCCATGAAGCGTGCCCATGCTGCGCGCAAGGGGCCGGGGCCGCCCCACAGTTGCAGTCCGCTGCGCCAGTCTGCCACCGTGCCATCCATGGGGTGGTGCGTGTGCACAGGCGCCTGGGCTGTGGTGGCTGTGTCGCTGCGCGGGTCTGTGCGGGCGTGCAGCACACGCGCAATTTCCTGCATGAGTTTGTGCGGCTCCAGCGGCTTGGCCGCAAAGCCATTCATGCCCGCTTCATCGGAGGCGCGGCGGTCTTGCTCCAAAACGCTGGCAGACAGCGCAATGATGGGGATGGCGGTGTGCGCGTGTGCAGTTTCCCAGGTGCGGATGGTGCGTGAAGCTTCCAGCCCATCCATGTGGGGCATCTGCAAGTCCATCAAGATGAGGTCAAACACTTGCGTCTGGCGCAGCTGTACGGCTTGCAGGCCGTTGTGCGCAAGGTCCACCGTGTGACCGTAGCGGCGCATGACCACCTGCAGCAACTCCAGGTTTTGCGGCACATCGTCCACACACAGAATGTGCAGCGCAGGCAATGGCGCAATGCTGGCGGGCACCATGCTTTGGGGCGCTTCCCCGACTAGCAACGGCAGGCGGACATGAAATTGCGTGCCTTCACCCACGCGGCTGTGTATGCCGATGTCGCCTCCCATCAATTGGGCCAGCTGGCGGGAGATGGTGGTGCCCAGCCCGGTGCCGCCATAGCGGCGGGTGGTGGAGGCGTCGGCTTGCGCGAAAGGGGCAAAAATGTGCTCCAGCTTGTCTTGTGCAATGCCAATGCCCGTGTCCTGAATGTGCAGGTGCAGCAATCCTTGGTCGTAAGCCACATCCAGGCGCACATGGCCGTGCTCGGTGAACTTGACGGCATTACCCATCAGGTTGGTCACGATCTGCTGAATCCGCAGGGCATCGCCACGCAGATAGCGGGGCACGTCAGAGCGAATGTCCAGCTGCAGCTGCAAGCCTTTCTTTTCGGCCTCAATGCGCTGGGCACCCACCACCAGGTTGCACATGTCGGCGACAGAGAAATCATCGAGCTCTATCTGCACGGCGCCCTTGTCCAGCTTGGCGGTATCCAGAATGTCGTTGAGCAGGCGCAGCATGGAGCGAGCAGAGCGGTACACCGTCTCCACATAGCGCTCTTGGGTGGGGCGCAGGGGGGTGTCCAGCAAGGCTTCCGAGAACCCGATGATGGCATTCATGGGGGTGCGAATTTCGTGGCTCATATTGGCCAAAAAGGTGCTGCGGGCGGCGGCGGCTGCCTCGGCTTTTTCCTTGGCTTGCAGCAGCTCCTGGGCCAGCGTGCGGCTGGCGGTGATGTCTGTGAGCAACTGGGTGATGCGCAGCGGCTTGCCACTGGCATCCAGCAAGGGGCTGAATGTCGTCTGTACCCACAGCAAGCTGCCGTCCTTGCTGCGTGCCTGGCACTCTAAGCTGACATGTTCGCCACGCTGCAGGGCCAGCCAGATGTCCGCGTCTTGCGCCTGCACCTGCGGCGAGTCGACACAGAACATGCTGAAGTGCTCGCCCTGTACATCATCGAGCGTGTAGCCAAAGAGTTGGAGAAAGTTGGGGTTGGCGGTCAGGACGTAGCCATCCAGGCTGTAGTCAATGACGGCCACGGCCCGGTTGATGGCGGCGACCGTGCCTTCGAACTCTGCGTTGCGCGCCTTGGTCTCGGTGTGGTCGATCAGTACCCCGTCAATCCAGCGCGCCTGGCCCTGGTCGTCATAGACACAGCGACCGCTTTCGGTCACCCAGCGCAGACTGCCGTCGCGGTGGCGCAGCCTGTATTCGTGGGAGTAGGCCACGCCGGATTCCAGCGCTTCACTGACCGTGCGGTGCAGGCCGGCAATGTCTGCCTGCACAAGCAACTGCTCCATGCGCTGGGCCTGGGCCATCAGGGCTTCGGCTGGCCAGCCCGTCAGGGCCTCCACCGGGGTACTCAGGAACAGGGGGGTCCATGACGTGTGGGGGGCGCGACGAAAAGTGACACCCGGAATGTTGCTGATCAGTGTGCGCAGTTGTTCTTCGCTTTGGCGCAGCGACTTTTCCATGGTCTTTCGTTGGCGCATGTCCGTCAGAAAGCCCACAAACAGGGGTTGGTCGGCCATGGTGGCGCGGCCTACAGCCAGCCGCACATCAATCAGATCGCCATTTTTGTGCAAGGCGTGTACTTCGCGGCCTGAACCGATGATGCTGGTGTGACCAGTTGCCAGGTGGCGCTGCAAGTAGCCATCGTGCGCCTGCTGGTGGGGCGCAGGCATCAAGGTGCTGACATTGCGGCCAATGACCTCCTCTGCCCGCCATCCCAGCAGGCGCTGCGCTGCGGGGTTGAAAGCGCAGATGCGGCCATCGCCCTCAATCATGACGATGCCGTCCACCGCAGTATCGACCACAGCCTGCAGGCGTGCTTCACTGCGCTGAATCTGCGCAAACATCTGGCTCCAGCGCAGGGCGATATGGCCGATCAGAATCAGCAAGCCAATCAGCAAGCCAATGGCAGCGGTGGTGGTAAGCAGCGTCCAGGGGCCATCCAGCGGCACGGTGCCCAAAGGGTCAGGGCCCACCGGCAGGTAGATGGCATCCATGGCGATGTAGTGCAGGCTGGCCGTGGCCAGCCCTAGCACGGCCCCACTGAGCAGGGTGATGTGCAGTGGCTGGGCACCGATGTCTTGCATGCGGCGATACACCACCACGGAGAACACGGCAATGGCGGTGCCCAGCGCCAGTGCCAGCGCCAGACCTAAGGGGGCGTAGTACATCGAATACGAAGCTTCAGACGAAGCCATGCCCCAAAAGTGCATGGCCGCTACCCCCAGACCCAGCGCTACGCCACTCAGGAGCACCGTGCTCCATGGCGGGTTTTTGCGTTGCAGGGTGTGCACAAGCAGCCACGCAGCCGCCAGGCTGGGAAGCGCAGACAGGGCGCGGTGCATCGTGGAGAAATCACTGGTGGCGCATGGCGTGAAAGCCAGCATGCCGATGAAGTGCATGGCCCATACGCCGCCGCCCAGCATGAGGGCACCGGCGGTCTTCAGGAGCTGGCCTGCCCATCTCTTTGTCGCCTGTTGTGCCAAACCTGCAAGGTGCAGGGCCAGCATGGCGGTCATGATGGCTACCGCGATGGAGAGCGCAACGAGTGGTGGGTCCATCCATGCCCATTGCATGGGCACGTAGGCAGTATCGTCAGTGAGGAAACGGATCCACATACAGGGGCAGACAGGGCAGAAAGATGCAGGATATTGCCTCGTTTTTTCTTCTCTGTAGGAGTTAACTTACAAAGAAAACAAGGGCATTCACTGATTTGTCGCAACGTTGCACAGGCATGCGGCATAGGCAAAGCAGATGATGGAGATTGAAACTCTCAAATTCACATCTCAATCACGAATAATTATCATTTGTGAATGCTGTCGAAAAACAATGTCATGACCCACCTCTTGCACCTGCTGCAAAAAAACGAAACCGCCTTGCTCAAAACGGCCAGTTATTACGTGGTCCACATTGGGGTCGCTGCTGCGGTGGCCTATGCGGTGACTGGCAACTGGTGGGTGGCACTCACACTCAGCCTGCTGGAGCCCAGCGTGCAGGCAGTGGTGTATTTTTTGCACGATAAAGCCTGGGCGCATGCGCCTTTGCAGCGCTTTCGCACGCTGGTGAAAACGGCCAGCTATTACGCAGTGCACCTGGTGGTTGCCGCTGGAGTGGCCTATGCCGTGACTGCAGATGCGGTGGCCGCGCTGACGCTCAGCTTGCTGGAGCCGACGGTGCAGATGCTGTTCTTTTTTCTGCACGAGAAAATCTGGGAAAAAAAGACACAAGGCCTGGTGCATGCAGCGTGCTGTGCACCGTCTACTGCGATGCAGCACACGGCCTGAGCCTGCCAACACACTAAGGAGCGGTATATGTCCACTTCTGGATGGAAGATATTTGAGCACTGGCTGTTGCAGCGACTGGCCAGCATGGGTCAGTGCCACATCTAAAAAAGGAGCTGGTATCGCTTATGTACTGGTGTTTTTAAAATCAAATGTATTTGAAAATGCCATGTGATAAGCGATCGATGCTCATAAAAAAATCCCCTGCAATCTGAATTGCAGGGGATTTTTTATGCAGCGAGCAGTGCTCAGTCCAGCGTAATTTTCGCGGTCTTGACCACTTCGTTCCACTTGGCGATTTCATTGCGCAAAAACGTGGTGGATGCCTTGGGGCTCAGGCCCGCAGGCAGCACGCCTACGGAATCGAGCTTGGCCTTGACGTCTTCCTGCGGCAAGATTTTGGCGATTTCTCTGTACAGGCGATCCACGATGGGCTGCGGTGTGCCAGCGGGCACTGCGGCCATGAACCAGGCGTCGGCCATGAAGCCTTTCAGGCCTGCTTCATTCATGGTGGGTACATCGGGCATGGCGGGCAGGCGGCTGTCGTGGGCCACCGCCAGTGCGCGCAGATTGCCGGCTTTGAGCTGGGCGTTGATCGTGACTGCGGTCAGGAAACCAAAGTCGGTTTCACCCGCCACCAGCGACACCACCGAGGGTGCGCTGCCTTTGTAAGGCACGTGCGTGACCTTCACATTGGCCTGCATGGCATACAGCTCGCCGCCCATGTGGTTGGGGCCGCCGGTGCCAGATGAGGGGTAGTTGAGCTTGGAGGGCTCGGCCTTGGCCGCTGCGGTCAGCTCGTTCAGCGATTTCAGCGGGCTGTTGTTACCCACTGTCAGCACCAGCGGGCTGCGGCCCACCAGGCTCACCGGGACCAGATCCTTCATGGGCTGGTAGGGCAGCTTGGGGTAGAGGCTGGGCGAGATTGCCAGGCCGCCGACGTCACCCAGCACAATGGTGTACCCGTCGGGTGCAGCCTTGGCCACGCGATCCACGCCAATGGTGCCATTGGCGCCAGGCTTGTTCTCCACAATCACGCTGGCATTCATGCTCTCGCCCAGCTTTTGCGCCAGCAAGCGACCCAGAATGTCGGTCGATCCACCTGCCGAATACGGAATCACCAGCGTGATGGGTTTGCTGGGGTAGTTGTCCGCTGCGTGTGCTGTGCCCGCCATGGTGGCTGCGGCCAGGGCCATTGTGCCCAGAGCGGCACGCCAGATGGAGACAGAAGAATTCGCCAGCTGCTTCATTAGAAATCCTAATCAGTGTTTAGTAGGGTTAATGGCGCAGAGCATAGCGGCTAAAACTTGGCGGACATGGCAACGTGCCGTCTTTTTTCTGAATGGCTGGGGCCAGGATTGGGCACTATGCGGTTGCAAGTGTTTGACCCTAGCCAGCACCAGAACACCCGCCCGTATTGGAGAGTCAGCCCCTACAATGGATTTCTGACTTTCTGAGATTGCACCGTCCTAAAACAATAGCAGGGTGCAATCGCAACCTTTTGCGTCCTGGGAGACGAGACGACATGTCCGAGAACAACACCCCTGCTTTGCCTGATAAACGTGCGCTGCTGCGTCAGTCTGCACTGGAGTACCACGAGTTTCCCAAGCCAGGCAAGATCACCATTGCAGCCACCAAGCCCATGGCCAATCAGCACGACTTGGCGCTGGCTTACTCGCCCGGCGTGGCGGCTCCTTGCGAAGAGATTGTCAAAGACCCCGCTGCTGCGTTCAAGTACACCAGCCGTGGCAACTTGGTGGCGGTGATCTCCAACGGCACGGCGGTGCTGGGCCTGGGTGACATTGGTGCACTGGCTTCCAAGCCGGTGATGGAAGGCAAGGGCGTACTGTTCAAGAAGTTCGCCGGCGTGGATGTCTTTGACATCGAAATCGACGAAAAAGACCCGCAAAAGCTGGTGGAAGTGATCGCCGCGCTGGAGCCAACCTTTGGTGCCATCAACCTGGAAGACATCAAGGCTCCCGAGTGTTTCTACGTCGAGCGCGAACTGCGCAAGCGCATGAACATTCCGGTCTTTCACGATGACCAGCACGGCACGGCCATCACCGTGGCTGCAGCCATGGTCAATGCCCTGAAGGTAGCGGGCAAGGACATTGCGCAGGTCAAGCTGGTGACATCGGGTGCGGGTGCTGCGGCGCTGGCCTGCCTGAACCTGCTGCTGGAAGTGGGCCTGAAGCGCGAAAACGTATTTGTCACCGACATCGCAGGTGTGGTCCATGAAGGCCGTACCGAGCTGATGGACGAAGACAAAGCACTGTTTGCGCAAAAGACCGACCATCGCACGCTGAGCGAAGTGATTGAAGGCGCAGACGTCTTTTTGGGGCTTTCGGCTGGCAATGTGCTGAAAAAGGACATGGTTGCAAAAATGGCGGACAAGCCCGTCATCTTCGCGCTGGCCAACCCCAACCCGGAAATCCTGCCGGAAGACGTGAAGGCTGTGCGCGACGATGCCATCATCGCCACGGGTCGTACCGACTACCCCAACCAGGTCAACAACGTCCTGTGTTTCCCCTACATCTTCCGTGGTGCGCTCGATTGCGGGGCCACCACCATCACCACAGAGATGGAAATTGCAGCCGTGCACGCCATTGCTGCGCTGGCACAGGCCGAGCAATCTGAAGAAGTTGCCGCAGCCTATGTGGGCCACGACCTGAGCTTTGGCCCTGAATACCTGATCCCCAAACCGTTCGACCCCCGCCTGATGCTGGTTGTGGCGGTGGCGGTGGCCAAGGCAGCTGCCGAGTGCGGTGTGGCCCAGCGCCCCATCCAAGACATGGACGCTTACCGCGAGCATCTCAAGACGTTTGTCTACGCTTCGGGCACGGTCATGAAGCCCATCTTCATGGCTGCCAAGAAGGCCGCCAAGAAGCGTGTGGCTTACTCGGAAGGCGAAGAAGAGCGCGTGCTGCGCGCGGCGCAAATCGTGGTGGACGAGCGAATTGCCCGCCCCACTTTGATTGGCCGCCCCGCCATCATTGCCCAGCGCATTGAAAAATTTGGCCTGCGCCTGGAGCAGGGCAAAGACTATGACGTAGTGAACGTGGAAGACGATCCACGCTACCGCGACTTCTGGCAGACCTACCACCGCATGACTGAGCGCAAGGGCATTACCGCCCCGATCGCCAAGATCGAAATGCGTCGCCGCCTGACCTTGATCGGCTCCATGCTGCTGCACAAGGGTGAGGTCGATGGCCTGATCTGCGGAACGTGGCACAACACCCAGCTGCACCTGAACTACATTGATCAGGTGATTGGCAAACGTGCTGGAGCAACCACTTACGCCTGCATGAACGGGCTGATGCTGCCCGAGCGCCAGGTGTTCCTGGTGGACACCCATGTGAACTACGACCCCACGGCCGATCAATTGGCCGAGATCACCGTGATGGCGGCTGAAGAAATGATGCGTTTTGGCATCAAGCCCAAGGTTGCCCTGCTGAGCCACTCCAACTTCGGCTCCAGCAACCAGCCCAGCGCCGTCAAAATGCGTCAGACCCTGGAGCTGCTTCGCATTCAGGCACCCTGGCTGGAAGTGGACGGCGAAATGCACGGCGACGTCGCGCTGGACGGCCCCAGCGAGCTGCAGCAGCTGCGGGCGCGCGGCCGCATCCGGGGCTCGCTCCCGCTGCTCGGCCCGGCGTTCGTGGCGTCGATCGCCTACGTCGACCCGGGCAACTTCGCCTCGAACTTCGAGGGCGGCGCCCAGTACGGCTACCTCCTGCTGTGGGTGATCGTCGCCGTGTTCGTTGCGATCATGGCGCGGAACAACTGGTCGGACGTCACCCTCAATCTCTGGGGTAGCCTCCAGGCCGACATCAAGATTCCGTTGCTGGTTCTAATTGCCTTCGTCGCAGGCTTCGTCCCGACCTATGTGATCCTTCGCGGAAGGGTCTGGGCATTGAAGCGCAAGGTCGCCGCACTCACCCGCCCCCCCGAGCCGCTGGTAAATCCCCCTGCGGCCCCGATTTCGCCGCCACCTCCACTCCACCCGCAATGATCAATCCCATTTTCGTGGCCCTCGACACGCCCGATCACGCGCGCGCTCTGGCCCTTGCCGCGGCGGTGCGCGGATCGGTTGGAGGGGTGAA
>ENA-OFCX01000447-OFCX01000447.1-metagenomes-genome-assembly--contig:-NODE-447-length-21595-cov-4.524002_pt1 | contig 21595 bp, 22 predicted proteins | sample MGYA00153384_OFCX01 | MGnify analysis MGYA00153384
TTTCATGGAGGCGATCGGAGAGAGTACCGTCGAGGAGCTCACGCGGATCGGCTTCTACACCAGCCACGAAGGTCTCAACCTGCACTACGAGTCGGCGCAGACGCGCACGGTGCCGCGGCGCGATGGGCATTATCTGTTGACGACCCACATGCCGTGGATCGGCGAGCGCACGCGCGACCTCGGCGGCGCGCACGTCGAGTGCGCTCACCTGCGCAGCAGCACGCGCACTGGCCGTGGGCAACACCAGCGTCCGCCGGGCCCCGCTGCGGCGCAATGCCAGGGCCAGCGCCAGAGCGCCGCGCACCGGGCGCAATTCGCCCGCCAGCGACAGCTCGCCGGCAAATTCGTAGCCTTCCAGTTTCCGTGTTTCTATCTGGCCGCTGGCGGCCAGAATGCCGAGGGCAATCGGTAAATCGAAGCGGCCCGAGTCCTTGGGCAGGTCGGCAGGCGCCAGATTGACCGTGATGCGCTTGTTGCCCGGAAACTCCAGCCCGGTGTTTTGAATTGCCGAACGCACCCGCTCACGGGCCTCTTTGACTTCGGTTTCAGCCAGGCCGACCAGCGTAAAGCTGGGCAGGCCGTTGGCCAGATGCACCTCGACGCAAACCGGGTGGGCTTGCAGCCCCAGCAAGGCACGGCTATGCACTATGGAAAGGCTCATGAGGGAACTCCCGTTTTAAATGTGCCAAATTGGTGCAGGCCAACTGCGCTAATTTGGTGCGTTTTGTTTTGTATCTTTGTGTTCAACGCAGAAGTACTTTGAAAGGTGGACGAGTAATGTCTTTTAACTGTCATTTATTGGCATGCTAAATGCTTGATCCAAAGCGGGTCTAAGCCTCGCGCCACTTATCAGAATCAACCACAACGGAAAATACCATGAAATTCAGCCCTTTTAAAATTGCTGTAAGCCTGACCATTCTTGCAACCAGCACCAGCTTTGCGCAAACCAAAGCGCCTGAGCCAGACTACACAGTGGCCTACAACGTTGGTGTAGTCACTGACTACCGTTTTCGCGGCCTTTCGCAGACCAGCCTGAAGCCAGCGTTGCAGCTGGGTGTAGATTTTGCGCACAAAAGCGGCCTGTACCTGGGCGCGTTCGGCTCCAACGTCAGTTGGGTAAAAGATTTCAATTTGGCCACCAAGGGCGGTTATGAAGTTGACCTGTATGGCGGCTTCAAAGGCAATATCACCGGAGATCTCGGTTTTGATGTCGGCCTGATTGCTTATATTTATCCCGGCAACAATTCTGGTGCACTCGGCACACCGGGTGTTGGCGGGTACAGCAATGCCAACACCAATGAAATTTATGGCGGATTGACATACAACGTTTTCAGCTTTAAATATAGCCGCAGCATCGGTGACTTCCTGGGCAATCTTCGCAGCGGCGGCAGCCAATATTTTGACCTGAGCGCCAACTTTGATCTGGGTAACGGCTTTACCCTGACGCCGCATATCGGCCGTCAAACCGTACCTAATCAGAACTTTGGTACCTCTACAGACGGCAAAGCTGCCAACTACATGGACTACGCCCTGACGCTCGGAAAAGATTTCGGCAGCGGACTTTCGGGCACAGCGGCGTTGATTGGCACAGACACCAAAAGGCCAGGTTTTTATCGTGACTCAAAAAACAAGGATCTTGGCAAAAGCACCTTGGTTGTCGGCGTGAAATACACCTTTTGAATCTCACAAAAAATTAACAGGAGAACACATGAAACTTGTCACGGCCATCATCAAACCCTTCAAGCTTGACGAAGTGCGTGAAGCACTTTCCGGCATTGGCGTTCAAGGCATCACGGTCACTGAAGTCAAGGGCTTTGGTCGCCAAAAAGGCCACACCGAGCTGTACCGCGGTGCAGAATACGTGGTGGACTTTTTGCCCAAGGTCAAAATTGAAGCAGCAGTTTCCGACGAGCTGGTCGACCGCGTGATTGAAGCGGTTGAAGGCGCAGCCCGCACCGGCAAAATCGGTGACGGCAAGGTTTTTGTCTACAACCTTGAGCAGGTCGTTCGCATCCGTACAGGTGAAACCGGCAAGGAAGCGCTGTAAGGCGCAAGCCTTGCAGATTTTCCAACGTCTTCCATAAAAGAAACACAGATATGAAAAAACTATTTGCCTCCCTGGTGTTGGGAATAAGCCTGATGGCTGGCGGTACAGCTGCTTTGGCCCAGACCCCCGCACCAGTCACCTCTTCCGCGCCTGCTGCTTCCGAAGCGGTCAAACCTCTTGAAGCTGCTGCACCAGCTGCTGTAACGGCTGCGCCAGCTTCTGCAGTGGCTGCACCAGCCGCAGCCGCGTCCGCGCCACCGGCCCTCGTCCCCAATAAAGGCGACACCGGCTGGATGATGGTGTCCACCATCCTCGTTGTTTTGATGGTGATCCCCGGCCTGGCGCTGTTTTATGGCGGCCTGGTGCGCAGCAAAAACATGCTGTCGGTGCTGATGCAGGTGATGGTCACGTTCTCAATGGTGGTCGTGCTTTGGTTCATTTATGGTTACAGCCTGGCATTTACCGAGGGCAATGCTTTCTTCGGTGGATTCGACAGGTTGTTCATGAAAGGCATTTGGGACAACGCAACAGGCACATTTGCCAACGCCGCGACATTCAGTAAAGGCGTCTACATTCCCGAAATCGTGTTTGCGGCCTTCCAGGCCACGTTTGCCGGTATCACTTGCTGCCTGATTGTTGGCGCATTTGCCGAGCGCATCAAATTCTCAGCGGTGCTGCTCTTCATGGCGCTGTGGTTCACCTTCAGCTACGCACCGATTGCCCACATGGTGTGGTACTGGATGGGCCCTGATGCGTACACGGCTAAAGAAGTGGTTGACGCCATGACCGCCAAGGCAGGCTACATCTGGCAGATGGGTGCGCTTGATTTTGCAGGCGGCACTGTGGTGCACATCAACGCAGCCGTTGCAGGCCTGGTCGGCGCTTACGTTATCGGCAAGCGCGTTGGCTATGGCAAAGAAGCCATGGCCCCGCACAGCCTGACATTGACCATGGTGGGCGCTGCCCTGCTGTGGGCGGGCTGGTTTGGCTTCAATGCTGGCTCGGCCCTCGAGGCAAACGGTTTTGCTGCCCTGGCCTTCATCAACACGCTGGGCGCTACCGCCGCTGCGGTGTTGGCATGGTGCACTGGTGAGGCTTTGATGCGCGGCAAGGCATCGATGTTGGGCGCCGCCTCTGGTGCAGTTGCTGGCTTGGTGGCCATCACGCCAGCGGCCGGTAACGTCGGCATCGGCGGCGGTTTGGTGATTGGCTTTTTGGCTGGTTTTGCCTGCCTGTGGGGTGTCAACGGCTTGAAGAAAATGCTGGGCGCTGACGATTCGCTTGACGTGTTTGGCATCCATGGCATTGGCGGTATTTTGGGCGCCATTTTGACTGGAGTGTTCAACTCGCCTGCACTCGGCGGCCCAGGCTACGTGGCCGACTGGGTCACCGTGACCATGGTGACTGCTGCCGACTACTCCATCGTGAGCCAGGTCTGGGTGCAAACCAAGGCAGTGTTGATCACTGTGGTCTGGTCTGGCGTCGTTTCGTTCATTGCGTACAAAATTGTTGATCTGACCATCGGCCTGCGCGTTAACGAAGAAGACGAGCGCGAAGGACTGGACATCACTTCACACGGCGAGACGGCGTACAACCGCTGATCCGGCTTTTCTAAAATTTAAAAGCCCGCTGGCTGCGAAGCCGGCGGGCTTTCTTGTTTTGGCGAAACAGCACATTTTTAAGCGAAAAAGGCACTTTGCTTAATTAGGGCGGGCGCAAGCAGCTCCTGAATTAATAGCGTTTTGGCTGCTTTTCTTGGCGACCGTATCTAACTGCTGAATTTGGCAGCCGCGCCGCGTTTGGTACATTCGCAAAACAGCTAACCAACAATAAGCAGCACAAGGCGCAGCATATGACCACCACTTGGCAACCTCTCACGCCCCAGCCCTACGCGCTGGGTGAATCTCCGTTTTGGCACCCCCTTGAGCAGACGCTGTATTGGGTCGACATTCCTGGCCAGCACATCCACCGCTGCAACGTGTTCATGGGCAGCGTTGAAAGCTGGGCCATGCCGTCGGAGCCCGGCTGCGTTGCCCCGGCGCAATCAGGCGGTTTGGTAATTGCTTTGCGCGATGGAATCTACCGGGCTGCAGATTGGGGCGCAAAGCTGGAACTGCTGGCCTCTGGCAAGCACGACACAACCACCACCCGCTTCAATGACGGCAAGGCCGACCCAGCCGGGCGGTTTTGGGCTGGCACGATGTATGAGCCGCGAACGTTGCCCAACGCCCAGCTTTTTACCTTGAATAATGGGGCGCTTGACCTGAAGGTCAGCAACGCAACGATTGCCAACGGCCTGGCGTGGTCGCCTGATACAAAAACCATGTATTGGGCCGATACACCCACGCACACGGTACGGGCCTGGGACTGGAACGCGGCCACCAGCGCCATGGCAAACGAGCGCATCTTCAAACAATGGCCCGGCAAGCCCGCGGGCTGGCAGTTTGGTGCTCCCGGCTTCGAGGCGTATGGAGGCCGACCGGACGGCGCTGCGGTGGACAGCGAAGGCAATTACTACGTTGCCATGTTTGAGGGCGCTCGCATTTGCAAGCTTTCTCCCGCAGGCGTCGAGTTGGCCAGCATCCCAGTGCCGGCCCAATGCCCCACCATGCCCTGCTTTGGCGGGGACGATTTAAAAACGCTCTACGTCACTACCGCCAGCTACAACCGATCACCAGCAGAATTGCACGCTTACCCCAAATCGGGGTGCGTGTTTTCAACACGGGTTGACGTGCCGGGGTTGCCGGTTCATTTTTTTGCCGGTTAGGCACTGATTTTCTGGCGCGGCGTATTCCCATCCTTTTTCCGGTTTCAAAAGCCGTGGCGAAAAATGGTTTGACCCAATAAAGACTGCTAACAGGCGGGGAAAAACCAAAGAGGATGCCTTTTAGCAACAAGTTCTTAAAACGCACCACTTCTCTCTGAGTTTTAGCAACAATTGGGTTGCAAATCCTCAGGGGCTCAGACGCTTGGAAAGTGGTGGTGACCGTGCTGGAGTCGGGCAGCACCGTCGGCGAGTTGGGGTTGCTTGATGGCATGGCGCGCCCGGCCACCTGCACCAGCGGCAGCGCGCTGCATTGCGCAATGTTGACCCGCTGATCGCTTCTGGGCTTGTTCGCCAGCCACCCCGAAGTGGCCGTCAAACTGGTGCTGATTACTTCGACCAGCGTGGTGGCGCGCTTGCGAGACCTTACCAAAAAGTTCCAGCGCCATGTGCTGATGGCCAACGCCATCAGCGCCGAATTCATGTCCGCCAGCCTTCCAAAGCCGATTTGGCCCAACCGGACCTTCAGGTCGTCCCCGGCGCCAAAAAAAGAGCACTTGGGCGACGCCGCTTTTTCTTAGGCCAACTCAAAGCGGACGTGGTCTTCAGGGTCCATCGCTTTTTCAGGGACGCTGCGAGCCGCCGCGGTATCACTGGTGCAGCTTGGCAGCTGCGCTTGCACAAGCAGCGCGTTGCAGGTAAATAATCTAATCCGCACGTGCAAAAAAAATCACGCCACCTGCGGCCCGTGCGGCTTACCATGCATTTATGAAATCAGACATTGCAAACACGGCGCAAGCGCAGTCGGTGTTGACCGCCCGCATACTTGAAGCCGCACAAAATGGCACGGCGCTGCGCATTCGCGGCGGCGGCAGCAAAGACTTTTACGCAGAATCTTTGGTAGGCGATGTGCTTGACGCCTCAGCGCTCAATGGCATCGTCAGCTATGAGCCGAGCGAGCTGGTGGTAACTGCGCTTGCGGGCACGCCGCTGGCTGAACTTGAAGCGCTTTTGGCAGCGCAAGGCCAGTGCCTGCCGTTCGAGCCGCCGCATTTTTCTGCAACTTCAACCCCATCACGCTTGGGCGATGGCACTTTCTGCAGCGGCACCGCTGTAGGGAACGCAGCGACCCCGCCGTCCCCGAGCGGCGGATCCCACAACAGCGGCACCGCCGTAGGGAGCGCAGCGACCGTAGGCGGCATGGTGGCCGCTGGCCTGAGCGGCCCTGCGCGTGCCAGTGTGGGCGCGGTGCGCGATTTTGTGTTGGGCGTCAAACTCATCAATGGCAAAGCCGAGCATCTGACCTTCGGCGGCCAGGTGATGAAGAACGTTGCGGGTTACGATGTTTCGCGCCTGATGGTGGGCGCAATGGGCACGCTCGGACTGCTGACGGAGGTCAGCCTGAAAGTGCTCCCGATCGCGCCACTTGAGGCGACGTTGAAGTTTGAAATGGCACAGTCCCAGGCGCTTGAAAAACTCAACAGCTGGGGCGGCTTGCCGCTGCCTTTGAACGCAAGTTGCTGGGTGCACGATGCTGGCGTCGGCACGCTGTACGTGCGTTTGCGCGGTGCGGTCGCTGCAGTTGAGGCTGCCTGCAAAACCTTGGGTGGTGAGCGCATCGACAACGCGGCTGCAGCTGCAGACTGGCAGCGCGCCAGGAACCAGCAACTGCAGTGGTTCAACGAACGCACTGCCGAGCAAGACCTGTGGCGCTTGTCAGTGCCGCAAACCACCCCTGAGCTCGCGCTGCCAGACTCGCCGCTGGTGGAATGGCACGGCGGCCTGCGCTGGGTGCGCGCCGAGCCTGAACATGCCGCAGGCTTGCGCCAAGCAGCTGCCAAGCATGGCGGACACGCTACATTGTTTGTAGCTGCTCGCGCACGTAAACTGGGCGCTACAGGCCGATTTGATGCATTAAAACCGCCGCTGGACACCATCCACCGCGAACTCAAACGTGAGTTTGACCCCGCTGGAATTTTCAACCGCCAGCGCATGTCGGCCGACTGGTAACACGCGCCATGCGTCGCCTTCGCCACCTGACCGGTCAGCACCGTACGGCAGCCACCAACCGGCTGCTGGGCAGCATGCTGGCATTTAACGCTGGGGCGATCAACGCGGGTGGTTTTTTACTGGTCAGCACGTACACCTCGCACATGACAGGGTTCGCGTCCATGCTGGCGGACAACCTGGTGCTGGGCAACATGCAGCTCGTATTGGGCGCATTGGGCGCACTGCTGGCGTTTACAACGGGCGCTGCGGTCACCGCGATATTGGTCAACTGGTCGCGCCAGCACTGGCTGCGCAGTGAATACGCGCTGCCGTTGCTGCTTGAAGCGGTGCTGTTGCTGGTTTTCGGGTTGATGGGCGCAACGCTGTCGCGCCAAACGCCTTTTGCCGTGCCGCTCACCGTGCTGGTACTGGCTTTTACGATGGGGCTACAAAATGCACTCGTCAGCAAAATTTCAGCCTCGCAAATTCGCACTACGCACATGACCGGCGTCATCACCGACCTGGGCATTGAGCTGGGCAAACTGTTTTACTGGAACCGTACTGGCGGCACGCCTGAGTCGCGGGTGCGGGCCAACCGCATCAAGTTGCGCCTGTACACCACCTTGCTCGGCATGTTCGTCAGCGGCGGGCTGGTGGGCGCGCTGGGGTTTAAGAACGTTGGCTTTGTGTGGGTCGTTCCCCTCGCATTGATTTTGTTTGCGATCTCACTGCCACCCCTGTTTTCAGACTGGCGCCGCATGCAGCGCCGCAAAGCCGCGCTCGCGCACCAATCGCCTTAAAAAATATGCAAACCAATCTGTCCCCCGAATTTAAAAACACCGCCGAAGGCCTTGAGGCGGAAGCCATTTTGCGCAAGTGCGTGCACTGCGGCTTTTGCACCGCTACCTGCCCCACGTACCAGCTGTTGGGTGACGAGCTGGACGGTCCGCGCGGGCGCATTTACCTCATCAAACAGGTGCTGGAAGGCGAAGTGCCGACCCGCAAAACCCAACTGCACCTGGACCGCTGTCTGACCTGTCGCAACTGCGAAACCACCTGCCCCAGCGGCGTGGAATACGGTCATCTGATCGACATTGGCCGCAAGCTTGTCGATGAACGCGTGCCCCGCAGCGCAGCCGACAAAGCCATGCGCTGGGCGTTGAAAGAAGGCCTGCCGTCGCCACTGTTCAATCCCGCCATGGCGGTGGGCCAGGCGGTGCGCGGCTTGCTTCCCACATCGCTTAAAAACAAGGTGCCTGCAAAACAGCCCGCCGGCGTGCGGGCCAGCGGCACCCATGCACGCAAGGTGCTGATGCTGGAGGGCTGCGTACAACCCGCGATGATGCCCAACATCAACAACGCCACCACGCGCGTGCTTGACGCGGCAGGTATTGAAGCGGTGTTTGCTAAAAAAGCTGGCTGCTGCGGCGCAGTGAAGTTCCATTTGAACGACCAGGACGGCGGCAAAATCGAAATGCGCCGCAACATTGATGCGTGGTGGCCGCATATTGAAAGCGGCGTGGAGGCCATCGTCATGAACGCCTCTGGCTGCGGTGTCACCGTCAAGGAGTATGGTCACATTTTGGCCGGTGATGCGCAGTACGCCGCCAAGGCCGAACGCGTCAGCGCCTTAACACGTGACTTGAGCGAGTTGTTGCCCGATCTGGTTGAAGTATTGCGACCAAAAATTGCCGCTGCAGCAGGCCAAATCGCCTTTCACCCGCCCTGCACGCTGCAGCACGGCCAGCAGCTGCGCGGCGGGGTCGAGCAGCATTTGGGCGCACTCGGTTTCAAGATCAAAACCGCCAGCTGCGAAGCGCATTTGTGCTGCGGCTCGGCCGGCACTTATTCTGTACTGCAGCCGAAAATCGCTTACGAGCTGCGCGACCGCAAGCTCGGCAACCTGAGCGAGATGAAGCCGGAGGTGATCGTCTCCGCCAACATCGGTTGCATCACGCATTTGCAAAGCGGCACCGCCACGCCCGTGCGGCATTGGGTGGAGGTACTGGACGATGCGCTTGCATCTGGCTAAATAGATTTGGATCGCGTGCCCTGAGCAGAGAGAAAGCCGCCGGAAAGCCAAAAGCCTGTCTATATTAAGCCGCAGATATACGGTCTAAAAACGGGCCGAAATCGGTTTTCTGCCAATCGGCTTTTGTCATTTCAGCAGCCACCCGCCAGTTTTTATTTTTCCCCCAAAAAAGCTCTAAATCCTTGGAGTTTTGAAAGGGTTCCAGTGGTTTGTATTTCTCGCTGCGCATAGCTTTGCTGATGGCTTCAGCAGTGAAATAGTTTTCGGTAGCGCGGTACTTCGTCTGTATTGCATGTGTTGTCCCGAAAATGCGTTCGCATTGCGCAATAAATTTATTTCGGTCGGGTTTTGAGGTTTCAGCGCTGTCACGCTCACTGTCCACAATGACAAAAACCTCCACCCCGAATCGTTTGAACTCGCTCAACTCGTCTTGACGTTTGCTGTCAATCAATGAAGTACCGCCCAGCGGGACGAGCATGACTGTTGCATCAAGGTTCCAGTGCCGAAGTATCTGGCGCAAGGTTTTCACTTCTGTTACGCCTTCGCAAAGCAAAAGTTTGTTGAAGCCCAATTCGTGAAATTGCGAAAAAGACAGCTCTCCCATTAATTGGGAATAGTTCGTCACGGATTCAAAAGGCCGCAGTGTGCTGTGACCTGCTTTATCCTGCTCGACCACCAAGATGGAATCTGCACAGGTTCTGGCAAGTCCGATTGAATGCGTTGTGAACATTACGCCGTGCGATGCCAATGATGACAATGCTTCAACGAACTTAACTTGCAACGCAGGATGCAGGTGTGACTCGGGTTCGTCAATCAATATCCATGACGGCTTTTTGACGGCGGCTGTCACGATGCACAAAACCAGCTCTGATATGCCTGCGCCGAGTTCGGATATTGCAAATCGGTTGGCACCGTCTTTGGTTAAATAAATCTGTTTTTTGTCATAGCTGGCATTGATTGACAGAGATGACCAATTTAAAAGATCTGCGATGAGTTTTTCTGCTTTTAAAGCGTCGTGAGCGCTTTGAGTGCCCATGCCATTCTTCAAATTGTCCCACTCGTTTGTGAAGGCTGTCCCAACCGACAAATCAAAATACGTTCCACCGCCAGCGCCATCATTGACCAAGTTTCTGTGAGCGCCGAAATACAGCGTATTTTGGAATTGATAAAGAACGTCTAAATTTGAACCCAGTTGCCCCGTGAGGGAAGAAAAGTTCCTGACTAATCCATATGGATAGTTGATAGGATGCCTGGATATTTCAAAATCGCAGACGTCACCGAGATATGCAATTGCGAAGCGCAATGGTACTGACGCGTCACGATTGGGATAGAGATCTAACTGATCGCCCAGCCCATATCGTGTGCCAATACCAGGATCTTGCTGATTCGGCTTAGTTGTCCAACCCCCTCCTGACTCTTTTGGATTCCAAGATCCAGATGTGTAATTAATTAATACTTGCTTAAATTCATAAAAAAACCGCATCAAAGCTGATTTTCCAGCATTGTTCATCCCCACCAACGCAATCGTTTTTCCAGGCTCAAGTGAAAACTTGACGGGGGATGTTTCGTGAAAGCAGCGATAGTGTGTCAAAGTAACATCTATTTGAAGTTGATCATTCATCTTTAACATCTCTGCAGTTTTTATATATGTGAGCAAGTGTCAAAAGGGCGCTCAACCCGGCTGACGAATCAAACTCTCTGCGGGGATGCCCAGCCCGATGTGCAAACGCCACACCATCGCCATCGTCAGCTTGCGTTTTCGGTTCAGCACCTCATACACCCGGTTTCGCTGACCGATCATGGGTTCCAGGTCTTTGGGCTTCAGCCCTTGCTGCTCCATTCGAAATAAAATGGCTTCTATCGGGTCAGGTGGGCTGATCGGGTAGTGCTTGGCTTCATAACCTTCAATCAAGGTCACCATCGCCTCAAAGTGCGCGCCAGCATCACTGTCGATTTCTGGCTCGTTGTCAAAATACGGGGCAACCAACACCAGTGCGGCCTTGTAATCCTCGGCGGTACGGATGGGGCGAATCGGTGCAATAGTTTTATCTGGTTTTTTCATGATGAACTTTCCACATTAGAGGCATTCACAGCATGGTATTGCCGATGTGTGCCAATAAACTTGACATAAACAGCGCCAAATCGGTAAGCAACCGCGACAACCAAGCGGTAATCGTTGCCTTTGATATTGAACACCACGCGATTGGGTGCAACAAAACTTGCACTGGCATAGCGCAATTTGATGTCTTGCTGACTTTGCCACTTGGCTCTGCTGGCGTCTTCAAACCAGGTCTGCAGTGCGTGTTTGGCGGCTGGGTGCGTTTGCCAAAACTCTACCAAGGTTGCTTTTGAAATAACACGCATCCTGCATTTTAATCCCAAAATGGGACCAAACAACCAATTGTGGCTAATTTCAAATCAGACCTTACACCCAGGGCAGCTCCAGACCCTCCGCTGCAAACGCCCTGATGACCGCAGGCCGCTCCAGCATGCGTTGCAGGTATGGCCCAAGGTGGGTTCGGCCTCTGGCGGGTTCGGAGTCAAAGTTGCGCGTCCAGCGGCAGAGCATCAGCGTGTAAATATCAACAGCGGAGTAGCGGGTGCCCAGCAGCCACGGCTGTGCGTGCATTTGCGCTTGCTGCGCCAGCTCTGCGTCCAGCTGGTCGAGCAGCACGCCTATTTTCAATTCGGCCTGGGCTTTGACTTGCAGAGCGCCGGCTGCATTACCAGCGTTCACCAGGCGCTCGGGGTAAAAGTACACGATCAAGGTGGCCTGCAGCGTGTTCGTCAGCCACATCAACCATTTGTAAAAATGCGCTCGCTCCGGTGTGCCCAGCGCAGGGGCCAATCCGGCGTCTCGGTGCGTGTCACACAGGTGCAGGCAAATCGCTGCTGACTCGTACAACACCAGGCTGGCATCTGTCAGAACGGGAATCAGACCATTCGGATTCAGCTTCAAATAGCCCGTCATTTTCTGGGCGTTTTGCGTGCGGTCGACCAACACCAGCCGGTGCGGCACGCCGAGTTCGTGCAGCAGAATGTGCGGCGCCATTGACGCGGTGCTCGGGTAATAGTGAAGATCGATCATTGCCCTGCTTTGGTGATGCTGCAATCGCGCCATATACTTCTAATTTAATAGCTGCTCGCGCCCGTATTTATTGCGCCAGAGGCAAATTTTGTATAAATTCACGCTGCCAGGGCCGCTTCAACATCCTTGGCCAGGTCGGCAGGCTTGTCGGTCGGCGCGTAACGCCTGATGACCTGGCCGTCTTTGCCGACCAAAAATTTGGTGAAGTTCCACTTGATGGCTTTGCTGCCCAGCAAGCCAGGCGCTTCAGCACTTAACCATTTGTACAGCGGGTGTGCGGCAGGGCCGTTCACGTCAATTTTGCCCATCATGGGAAAGCTCACTCCGTAGTTGACCTGGCAAAACTCGGCGATCTCGCCGTCCGCTCCGGGGTCTTGCGAGCCAAACTGGTTGCACGGAAACCCCACCACCGCCAGGCCTTTGCCTGCGTAGGTTTTGTGCAGCTCTTCCAGCCCTCCGAACTGCGGCGTGAAGCCGCATTTGCTGGCGGTGTTGACGATGAGCAGGACCTTGCCCTTGAAGTCGCTGAGGGAGATGTCTTTGCCGTTGATGGCCTTGGCTTCAAAGTTGTAAATTGATTGTTCTGGCATGGGTTGGGTTTTCTCGCTGGTGAAAATCCTGATTTTGCTGCATTCAAATCGTTTGCGCTTTGTCGTTGCTGGGTGCCAGCGCCGCCAGCAGCGCCGCCAGCACAATCAAGCCGCCACCAATCAGCAACCTCGGCGGAAATTCGGCTGCGTCAAGCAACGCTGCTGAGCCGCTGGCAAACAGGATTTCAGTCAGCATGACGAGTGCCGTGGTGCTGGCGGCCAGGCGGGCTGCGCCGTATTGCAAAGCGACATTGCTGATTAAAAAAGCAACGCACAGCCCAATCAGCATGGGAACGCCGGCCAACGCCAGTGCAGGTGCCGGAACGACTTGCTGGCCCATGCCCAGCAGAGCAGCCACAGTGGCAAGTGCCGCGCCGCCGCCAAACATCGCCAGCATGCGCGCGTCGGCTGGTGTGTCGGCAGTTTTACGCAGCAGTACGTTGGTGATGGCAAAGCTCAGCCCGCCCATAAGTGCGAGCCAGTCCGGCGTGCTTTGCGGCACGGGCCACGCGGCTTCAGGTGTCTTTAAAACAATCAGAACACCAGCCATCGCCAGTACCAGGCGCAGCAATGAGCCGCGCGTGGGTTTTTCTCCCAGCAGCAGCCAGGCCACCAGCACCGACCAGGCAGGCATCAGGTAAAACAACAGCACCACGCGCACCACGTCGCCGACCGTCACTGCCCAGTTAAACCCCACATTGGTCAGCCCCGCCGCCAGCACCAGCCACCACAGCACCGGGTTGTTGGCAAAGCCGCGCCAGCTGCTGGGGCGCAGTACCAGCATCAACACAAAAATCAGCACATACAGCAGCGCGGTTGACCACAGGGGGTGCAGGCCGTGGCTTTGTAACTGGCGAAACGGCCACCATGACACGCCCCACACAAGGGCGTTGGTGACCAAGGCAATGACTGCAAAAGAGGTGTTGTTGACAGAGGAAGTTTTCATGCAGCGGAGTTTGTGGCCTTGTGCAGGCCGCGTCGCTAGTTTTCCAGTTGCGACAAGTTAGTGTGACGTTTTGGCGCGCGGGACTAATGCGAGGTGTCCGAGCGCGCAATGCTCAGCAAATGCTCGACCTGCTCTTTGTGCTTGATGCAATTGCTTTTGTGCCAGCGACCAATCACCCACATAAACCCGGCCACCACCACGCCAAAAATGGTGATGGCGGCAAAGGCCGACATGCCCATTGCGGTCGACAGGCTGTAGCCTGCGCCCAGCGCCAAAATACAGGCCTGCTCGTTAAAGTTTTGTACCGCTATCGAGCGGCCCGCGCCCATCAGATTGTGGCCGCGGTGCTGCAGCAGCGCGTTCATGGGCACCACCAAAAAGCCCCCCAAGCCGCCCAGCAAAATCAAAAACGGTGCAGCCACCCACACGTTGTCGATAAAGTTCATCAAAATCACCAGTAGCCCCATGCCGATACCCATCGGAATCACGCTGGTTGCCTGGTCAAGGCGCATGCGCATCGACGCCAGCACCGCGCCGACTGCCGTTCCAATAGCCACCACACCCACCAGTGAAGACGCCTGCGTGGTGCTGTACCCCATCGCAGCGGCAGCCCAAGCCAGCACGATATAGCGCAGGTTGCCGGACACGCCCCAAAACAGCGTAGTGGTGGCCAGGGATATCTGCCCCAGTTTGTCGCGCCACAAGGCCGCATTGCAGTTCCAGAAATCGGGCAGCAGATCCAGCTTGTTGCGCGGCATGGGGCGCATTTCAACGCCCGTGTCGGGAATGCGCGTGTTGAACCACGCCGCAATCAGGTACAGAAAAATCAGCACACTGATGGCCGCTTCGGGCGCTGTGTTGATGCTGGTTTGAATGTACGGCAGATCAAACGACAGCAGTTGCCCCGCGATCGCCGGGCCCACCAGTTGCCCACCGAGCAGCACGCCCAAAATAATCGATGCAATCGTCAGCCCTTCAATCCAGCCGTTGGCTTTGACGAGCTGCGACGACGGCAGCAGTTCGGTCAGGATGCCGTACTTGGCCGGTGAGTAGGCAGCGGCGCCCAGACCCACAATCGCGTAAGCCATCAATGGGTGCGTGCCAAACAGCATCATCAGGCAACCCACTACCTTGATGGCGTTACTGGCGAACATGACTCTGCCTTTAGGCTGCGAGTCTGCAAACGCCCCCACAAACGGCGCCAGCACCACATAAAAAAGCGCAAACATTGGCACCAGCGCGGCGGGATGCCACTTGGGCGCGCCGCTGGTTTTTAGCAATTCAACGGCGGCAACAAACAGCGCGTTGTCGGCCAGCGAGCTGAAAAACTGCGCAGCCATGATGGTGTAAAAACCGCGCTTCATTGGTAGAAAATAATCACTTCAGGGTTGGTAAGCACCAGCTTTACTGGCGCTTGAACGTTTAAAAATTCGCTCGGGTTGTTGTGGCATGTTACGGGCAAACGATGCTGGTTTATAGCACGCGGCCATGCCGTACAAACCCTGAAAAGACAGCTTAAGCGGTCACTGGCGCAGCGCGTCAAGCAATAATCAAGGCCATGCCGCGCCCCATACAAGCCACGATTCACACTGCAGCGCTTGCAAACAATCTAGCCGCTGCTCGCGCCAATGCACCCGACGCACGATTGTGGGCCATCGTCAAAGCCAACGCTTACGGTCACGGAATCGAGCGGGCGTTTGCCGGACTGCGCGCCGCCGACGGTTTTGCACTGCTTGATTTGGCTGAAGCCGAGCGCCTGCGCGCGCTCGACTGGCGTGGGCCGATCTTGCTGCTGGAAGGCTGCTTTGGCGCGCGTGATCTGGAGCTGTGCTCACGCCTGGGGTTGTGGCATGTGGTGCATTGCAACGAACAAATTGACATGCTGGCCACACACAAAACCATTGCCCCGCACCGCGTATTTTTAAAAATGAACTCCGGCATGAACCGATTGGGTTTTGTGCCCGAGCGGTACCGCGCAGCCTGGACCCGCCTGAACGCCATGCCACAGGTTGATGACATTTGCCTGATGACGCATTTCGCAAACGCCGATGGCCCCGAGGGCATTGCAGCGCAACTGGCCGCGTTTGATGCCGTTACGCACGATCTGCCCGGCGAGCGTTCATTGAGCAATAGCGCCGCCAATTTGCGCCATGCCGGGGCGCTGACTGGCCGCTCAGACTGGATTCGCCCCGGCATTGCCGTGTATGGCAGCTCGCCTGATTTCCCCGTGCACAGCGCTGCCGATTGGCACTTGTTGCCTACCATGACACTTGCATCAAAAATAATAGCAATACAGACAATTGATACGGGCGACAGCGTTGGTTATGGCCCAACATTTACAGCTGAGCAGCCCCTGCGCATTGGCGTGGTGGCCTGCGGTTACGCCGACGGCTACCCGCGCCATTGCCCCACCGGCACGCCCGTGCTGGTACATGGCGTTCGCTGCCGCCTGGTGGGCCGCGTCAGCATGGACATGATCACCGTGGACTTGAGTCCCGTGCCCCATGCGGGCATGGGCAGTGATGTGACGCTGTGGGGCAAGGCAAGCAGCGGCGCAGTTCTTCCAATCGATGAGGTGGCCAGCGCAGCAGGCACCGTGGGCTATGAGCTGATGTGCGCTCTGGCTCAGCGCGTGCCGGTGGCGGTGGCTGATTGATAAATCTGTCCAACTGGCGTTCGGTACGGCTGTGGGAAAGCAGCCTGGAGCAGCACGTCAGGCAGCAACTGCGCAAGCGCTATGTGCTGTGGCTGCACGGCGTGTGGATTGGTTTGATTGTGCTGCTGGCCATGTGGGCGGCAGCGCATGTGCAAATGCTGCTGGGCAATCAATCGCTTGCTGTGCGCTATCTGATCACGTTGGGCGTGGGCTACCTTGTTTACTTGCTGGTGTTGCGCATATGGGCCGCGGCGCTGCTTAGGCGTGATGCAAACACGCTGGACGGCGGTGGTAATTTGGATGTGCCTGATTTGGGCGTGCCTGATGGTGGTGCTAGCGGCTGTGCAGAAGCGCCAGCGTTCAAGTCAGGTAGCAGCGGCGATTTTGGCGGCGGCGGCGCAACAGGTGATTTTTCTGGCGCGCCCTCCACCCTTGATATCAACACAGGCATTGGCGACATGGCATCAGGCGCACTTGACGCTGCCGCAAGCGCTGATGAAGGCGCAATTGTTGCCGTTCCGGTTGTCGCTATTTTTTTGGTGGGCCTGGCTGTGGTTTTTGGCGCCGGCTCATTGGTTCTGGCTTATTTCGGCTGGAACGTGCTGCTGGCGGTGGCCGTGGAGCTGGCTTTCTCGGTTGCTGCTGCCAGCACCGCTGTAAGGGTCGCGCGTGTGGGCTGGTTGTCAGCCGCCGTGCGCCTGACGTACAAACCGCTGCTGGGCTCGCTGCTGTGCGCTGTGCTGTTGGGCGCATCCATCGACCATTTCTTCCCTACTGCAAATTCATTGCCGCAGGTGTTCAAGTTGTTGAAGCAGCGTTAACCACTGAAATTCAGCCTCGCTAAACGCTATGAATAGCATAGCTGCTTACGCCCGTATTAATTAGACTCCAGTCAGTTTTTACTTCAAATAAAGCCGGGAATTGGTGAGTCACCAAAGCATTCTCCACCAGGCCGTCAGGTGATACCCGTTTGTGCTGTGCGTCTTATCGACTTGCTGTGCAGGTAGCCACAACGGCAGGCCTACACTGCGTGTTACCAACAAAAGCTTTTAAAGGCAGTGGCTTATGGATTTCACAGTGGGCGTTTTGCTCGGCACATTTTTATTGTCGATTTTGGCGCTGTTTATCTTTATCTGGTCGATGTCCACCGGCTTGTTCGGCGACGGCACAGCTGCTGCTACTGAAATTTTTGCGCCCAACGAGCTGGGTCAAACTGAAGACCCAGCCGCCACCGCTGCGCAAAAAGGCAAGCTGCAGCAGGCGATGGATCCGCAGGACGCGGCGCAAACCATGACCCGCGCCGATGAAGACTCGCGCAGCCGGGCTGATCAGTCCACATCGCTGGTGGTGGGTATTTGCCTGACGCTGGCTGTCATCTGGCTGGTGCTGGCGTCTTTTGCGGGTTTGATTTCATCCATCAAACTCCACGCACCCGACTGGTGGGTGCAGTATGAGTGGCTGACTTTTGGCCGCATCAGGCCGGTCCATTTGAATCTTGTCGGTTACGGCTGGAGTTCACTGGCCGGCATTGGGGTGGCCATCTGGATGATTCCGCGTTTGCTGAAAACCGAGCTGGTGGGTGCCAAGTATGCGATTGTGGGCGGCGCGTTGTGGAGCATTGGCGTTACCGCGGGCTCTGTCGCGATTTTCATGGGATATTCAGACGGCCAGGAATGGCTCGAATACCCGTGGCAAATTGATATTTTGCTGGTGATTGGCGGCGCGCTGGTGGGGTTCCCGCTGTGGCTAACGCTGCTCAGGCGCAAGGTCAAGCATTTGTATGTGTCGGTGTGGTACATCGCCGCGGCCCTGTTGTGGTTTCCGACCCTATTTTTGATTGCGAATTTTCCGGGGTTGCATTTTGGTGTGCAGCAAGCCACCGTGAACTGGTGGTTTGGCCATAACGTGCTGGGGTTGTGGTTCACGCCACTGGGCCTTGCTGCGGCTTACTACTTTATTCCCAAGGTATTGGGCAAGCCGATTTATTCGTACAACCTGTCGCTGCTGGGGTTTTGGGCGCTGGCTTTTTTCTACAGCCAGGTTGGCGGCCACCACTTGATTGGCGGGCCGGTGCCGTCGTGGCTGATCACTATTTCCATTGTGCAAAGCATGATGATGCTGATTCCGGTGTTTGCCGTGGCGGTGAACCAGCATATGACCGTACTGGGCAATTTCAGGGCGCTGCTTTATTCGCCCACGCTGCGCTTTATTGTGCTGGGCGCCATGATGTATACCGCCGCTTCGGTGCAGGGCTCGATGCAAGCGCTGCGGTCGGTCAATACACTCACCCACTTCACGCACTACACGGTGGCCCATGCGCACCTGGGGCTGTACGGCTTTTTCACGATGGTGATGTTTGGGTCAATCTACTTCATCATGCCGCGCGTGATGAACTGGGAATGGCCTTATCCGCGTCTGATTTCCCTGCACTTCTGGCTGGTGTTGATTGGCTTTGCAATTTATTTTATTGGTTTGTCATTGGGCGGCTGGTTTCAAGGCCTGGCCATGTTGGATGAAAAAACGCCGTTCATGCAGTCCGTGACGCTGACGCTGCCGTATTTAAAAGCCCGCTCGATTGGTGGCGGCTTGATGACGCTGGGGCATTTGGTGTTTGCTGCACACTTTTTTGCCATGGGCTGGAAGTTTGGACCCAAACGCCTTGAAGCAACCTTGCTGCAACAGAGGGGGTTTGCGCGCTTCTACAGTAAAAGCAATCCAGCCAGCAAAGAGGTAACCACATGAGCGCCGGTAAAGCAAAAAAGAGCTTTTGGGAAATGGACGAGTTGCGCATTGTCTCGGGCGCAATGGTAATTTTGGGCGGCGCAACCGCGCTGATGGTGGCGATGCCATATGTACTGCTTAAAAATATCGAGCCGCCCGCCGGGCTCAAACCCTACACCAGCGTGCAGCTGACTGGCAGGCAGGTCTATATTGCCAACGGCTGCATTTATTGCCACTCCCAGCAGCCGCGCGACATCAAGCAAGCACCAGATGCAGCGCGCGGTTGGGGTCGGGCCTCTGTTGCGGCCGACTACGCTTATGACACGCCGCATTTGCTGGGCACCATGCGCACCGGGCCTGATTTGTTCAACATCGGCGCGCGCCAGCCCAGCAAAGACTGGCACCTGGGCCACCTTTACCAGCCGCGCGCATACACGCCCGGCTCCATCATGCCGTCGTACCCGTATTTTTTTGAAGTGCGCAAGGGCGTGGCCAAGCCGGGCGAGACCGCCATAACGCTGCCGCCTGCATTGACGAAACCGGGCGAAGTGGTGATTGCAAAGCCCGAAGTGCTGGCCCTGGTCAATTACCTGATTGGGCTGGACCACACCTACATACCGTTGCCTGCTTTGGCAACACCCAATGCGGCACAGGCGGCAACAAAACCATGAGCACCGATCCTAAAAACACGGACTCGGCGCAGCGCCAGCGTGAAAAAAAAGACCCGCTTGAAAACAACCGCCCGTTGCCGTGGTTTCTGGTGATGTCGTTGGGCGCCATGGCGATGTGGGGCGCTTTTTATATTTACAGCACACCTTCGGGTGAAAACTCGGCTTTTGGTGACCAGCGCACTGTGGCCAGTTTGCGCCCTGCTGTGGTCCAGGCAGGCGGCGCTGCTGCAGTTGACGGCAAGTTGTTGTATGGCGGCAAGTGCGCGGCTTGCCACCAAGGCACCGGGCTGGGTGTGGCGGGCGTGTTCCCGCCGCTTGCCGGGGCTGAGTGGGTCACGGGCGATGAAAAAGTTCTAGCCAATATTTTGCTGCACGGCATCAACGGTGAGATGATCGTCAAGGGCAACACCTACAAGGGCGCCATGCCGGCCTGGAAGTCACTCAGCGACGATGAACTGGCAGCGGTGCTGACGTATATCCGCTCTGACTGGGGCAATGCCGCGCCGCCGATTAAGGCCGAAACCATCAAAAGCCAGCGCGAGCTCACCAAGGCAAGAACGGAGCCGTACCCCGGTGGAGCAGCCATCAAATCAGATTCCTGATCCCGCCGGCCTGCTCAAAACCTTTGCCGCCACCACGGCCGTTTTGATTGCCGGATTGGTACTGCTGTGGTTTGCCACAGGCGGCGCTCAAGCCTTCACCACCGAGACACTGCGCAGGCAGCAAGTGGCCAGCCAACCGCAACGCATTGAGGCTTTCGACTTGACGCTGGCCAGCGGCCAAAAAACGACTCTAAATACTGTGCTCGCGCCCGGCGGCAAGGTCTGGCTGGTTGATTTTGTCTATACCCGCTGCCAAACGCTGTGCAGCTCACTCGGCTCGATCTACCAGCAACTGCAAGCGCAAATTGAAACGCGTGGCTTGCAGGGCAAAGTTGGGCTGCTGTCGATCAGTTTTGACCCGGCCAATGACACCGCCCCCGCGCTGGCTGCTTACTCGGCGCGCATGCAAATGAATCCGAACGTCTGGCAAATAGTCACGCTGACCGATTGGCAGGACCGTCGTCGCCTGCTTGACGCCTTTGGCATCATGGTGGTGCCCGCACCGCTCGGCGAGTTTGAGCACAACGCCGCGCTGCATGTGGTGAGCAGCGACGGCACGCTGCACCAGATCATTGACTACACAGACTTTAATAACGCGCTGAATGTGGCGGCAGGCATGGCGCAAGACGTTGTGCCGGGCGTTGCCTCCGTTGCGGCTATTGCGCCATGAGCGGCGTTGCAATCGGTCTGCATTACGGTAAGTCGATTGCCGTCCTTGCAACCTTCTGCGCTGCGGTCGCAGCTGCCTTGTCTGTGCCGCCACTGCGCAGCGTGATTGAGCAAAGCATGGCCTGGCACATGGTGTTTCAAATGCCGCTGCTGGTGCTGGCGGGCGCATTGGCATATCTCGCGCTGCCGCCGCGTTTTGGCACGCACCGGTTGGCCAAGCTGAGCCAATTCAACCACTTCGGCCTGACCGGTTTCATGGCCGCTCAAGTCATCATCGCCTACTGGATGCTGCCCATGGCGATTGACCGCGCCGTGGTGCAGCCTCCGTTTGACGCGATAAAACTCGCCACGCTTTTTACCAGCGGCATGCTGCTGGCCGACGCCTTCAAACGCGCACCCAGCGTGCTGCAACTGTTTTTTATGGGGTATTGGGTGTCGATGATGTGCTGGCTAGGCATCTACTTCGCCACCACAGAGCTGCGCCTGTGCAACGCCTATTCACTACAAAGCCAAGTGGCCACTGGCTGGGGGCTGCTGGTGCTTGGCTTGCTGTTGGGCGCGGTTTGGGTGGCTGTTACCGGGCGGGCCTTGATTAAAATTGCTATTAAATAAATAGCTGATAGCTCAAGTATTTATTGGGCTAAAACGTTATTCTCTCTCAATGCAACCACAACAACTTATCCGGGGTCACTGCGGTCCTACGGTACAGGCTCGCTGACCAAGTCACCCGCAATCAAGCGAAACTGCTCCAGCGCCGCTTCCAGGTCGTCCACGATTTCTTGCGCAATCACGTCTGGTGGCGGCAGGTTGTCGCTGTCGG
>ENA-OFCX01000448-OFCX01000448.1-metagenomes-genome-assembly--contig:-NODE-448-length-21560-cov-5.217159_pt1 | contig 21560 bp, 12 predicted proteins | sample MGYA00153384_OFCX01 | MGnify analysis MGYA00153384
GCGCCGGGGGCGTCGTAGTGGAAGCTGACACCAGTGGTCTGCATTGCGTCGGGAATGCTTTCCTGCCACTCGTCGACCGTCAAGCCGGCCAGCAGGCTGTCGGCCGCCAGCCCGGCCAGCGCGTCGGCGCCGGCGGCCACCACGGCGAGCTGCGGCACGCGGGTGCGCAGGTCGTCTTTGGCCTTCTGGTTGGCCCAGGCCTCGGGCCGCGCGGCCCACGGCTTGCCGGCCTTGTGCGGCAGTTGCCAGACGGCGAGTTGATCGTCCAGGGGGTGCTCGAACAGGGCTTCGTGGGCGGTGAAGGCGGCAGCCAGCCGATCGGCACCTTCACGAACGCGCGCCAGCTTGGGCAGCCAGCCAGCTACCTCAAACGGGTCGGCACCGACCAGCGCCGCGCGGTCGGCCAGCGACGCCGCCACCGACGCCGCGTACGGCCCGAGCGTGAACAGCGGCAGCACGGGAAAGTCTTTACCGAACACCAGCTTGATGCGGTCGATGGCAATGCCGATGGCTTCTTGCGGCGTGGGCTCGCGCTCTTCGGCCGGGCTGCGCCCGCGCGGCGGCAACCGGTTGCTGGCCGCGATGCGTTCGTCGATTTCAAGCAGCACGCGATCGCGGCGGGCCTGGTGCTCTGCCGGCCAGCGGGCCAGTTCGGCGGCGTCGACCGGTGCCGGCGTGGGCTCGGCCTCGCGCAGGCCGAACGGCCAGCAGGCGCGCAGCGCGGCGGTGATGGCGGCGCTGTCAAGCGTCGCCTCGACCAGCGCCTGCCGCGCCGTGCCCAGCAGCGCCAGCGCGGTGTCGGCACGGCCGCCGATCTCGGCACCGTCGACACCCGCATAGTCGCCCGCATCGGGCTGTAGCGCTTCGAGCTCGTTGATGGGCACCACCAGGTCGTGCCGGTTCAGCGCGCGCACGCCGGCAATCAGCTCGCGCAGCGTGCCGGCCAGCGCCTCGAACTCGGCCAAGCCCAGCGCTTCGTCGGCGGCGTTGCGTTCGAGGATGTGCAACTGCACCTGCGGGTCGTCGGCCACGCGCTGCACGAAAGCGTCGACCAGCCAGCGGCGCAGCGGCGCGCCGTGCATGTCGGCGGGGTTGTTCGCCTGCGCAACATCGTCAGGCTTCTTGCCTGCCAGCAGCACCGAGCCCAGCACCAGCGACAGCGGGCCGCGGCCCAGCTCGGCGGGCGTCAGCAGCAACTCGCCGTCGAGCGCGCCATTGCGAATTTTCAGTGCCTTGAACGAGAAACGCGCCGGGTCGCCCAGCATCTGCGCCGCCCAGGCGTCGAGCCGCGGTTCAATGGCGCTGCGCGGGTCGGCCTGCGCTGCGTCCGCCCACGCGGCTGGCAGCGCGGCGGCCGGGCACAGCAGCATCAGGCGCTGTGCGTACGACACACCGCCACGCGCGGTTTGCGTGACCTGCGGCGTGATCGGGCTGGTGTGCGAATCGAGCATGCCGGCAGCCGCCGCCGAGCGGTCGAGATTGTTCTGCGCGAGCTGGTACACGCTTTCGGCCACCATCACGTCGCTGACAGCGTCCCAGGTCTCGGCCAGGTCATCGAGCACGCCCTGCACGAGCGTGCGGTGAGGCGGCAACGCCACGTTTTTCACCGTTGTGCGGTCGGTGCGCCAGGCGTCGAGCAGGGCCACGCCGTCGACCACGTCGCGCGCGGCGATGGACTCGGCTTGTTCGTCCGCCACCGCGCCGGTGGAGCGCAGCGGGTAGCGCCGGCGGTAGTCGAAGATGTATTGCGCACCCACGGCGTCGGGCGTGTCGCGCAGTGCGCGCTCGAAGCGGTAGCCCAGCAGCGCCGCCGGGCTCTGGCCGCGTTCCACGCCTTCGATGAGCGCCATCGCCTTGTGCACGCGCACCGAGCTGAGGTCGATGTTGAAGGCCTCGCCGCCGCGCTGTGCATTGGCCAGAAAACCGCTGCGAAGCATGGCCGCTGCAGCCGCCTGCGTGAGCGACGGCGCATGCGTGTATCCCAGGCTGTCGGGTGCGTTGTCGGGCTTCAGGTTTTCGACGAAACCGTAGGCGCCGATGTACACGCCCAGCGGCTGCGGCGCTGGCTGCTGACCTTGCGGCTGCGCTTGTTGCTGCAACAGCTCGCGCGAGGCGCGCACCTGCGCCAGCCGCTTCGACGCCAGGCCGGTCATCCAGGCGTCGAGCCGGTATGAAAAAGTGTCAAGCGTCAAGCGGAACGCGAGGTCGAGTTCACCCACCGTCAGCGGTGCCAGGTACTTCAGGCTGGCGCGCTGCGAGCCCAGGTCGCGCCAGAACTGCGGGAACAGGGCGGCGTGGTCGTGAAAGACATCGGCCGCCTCAAAGGCCGCATGGTTGTGCTGCATCGCGGGCGCGGCTGCCACCGCCGTGGCGACGTGCGCTTCGATGGTCTGGCCGCCGGTCACAGCGGGCAGCTTGAGCCGGCTCATGTCGAGCGTGGATGCGAGTTCGTGGAAGGCGCTGCCGGGCAGCCCGGCCGGCGCGATGTTGACGAACGACGGCGTGGCCTTGGACCGCGCCATCTGCAAATACTGGGCCGCGTTGACGCTGTTTTTGATCGCCGCGTCGAGCACGCGGTAGCTGCTGCGGTCGAACTCCTCTTCAGCCGAAAAAGCCAGCATCGCCTCCAGCAGCGAGTCGCCGTTCTGGCGCTGCGACAGCAGCGACTTGGCGCGGTCGGCGTCTCCCAGGGCGGCCTCGATGCGGGCGATGTAGGGCGGGTCGAGCACGTCGCCGGGTGCGCGCGGTTTTTTCGGGTCGACCGGGTTCGCCTGCACCCAGGGCACGTAGCCGAGGTCGTGGTCCTGCACGTCGTGAATCACGTGTTCGAGCAGCGTCTCGACGGTGAGCTGAATGCCGAACGCGGCCAACAGCTCGCGAGATAGGCGGCGCTTGGCGCTGACCTGTACGCCGCCGTAAACCTCGGACGGGCCGTGCACTGCGAACGACTTGTTCGGGTTCTCGATGTTGCGGAACTCGCTCACCACCGACCACGGGCCGCTTTGAATCAGCTCGCGAACGTCGTCGAGCTTGCTGCCGTCGACCTGCGGCACCGTGCCCTGCGCCAGCCGCCAGCGCGGGCGCAGCATCGTCATCACCTTCTGCACGCCGACCTCGGTCTCGCCCTGGGGCTGGAAGTTCGCCACCACCGGCAGAACGCCGTAGGGCTGCTTGCCGATGCGCAGCAGCGGCAGCGGCCCGCCGGGTCGCACCCAACCAACGGCGAAGTCGCGCGCCATCGCCACCGCGCGGTCGCTGACGTACATCTCTTCCAGGCCGGGGAGGTTCCACATTTCGGTCAGGTAGCGGCCGAAAGTGCCGCGCCACAGCGCGTTGATCATGTGCATCTGCGTGCGCTGCTCGGCCAGCGCGGCACCGGGCAGCATGCCGGGCAGCAAGGTGTCGCCGCGCAGACCGAGGGCGCGCTTGAGCAGGTCGTAGGCGTCGGTTGCGCCGGCCGCTGGTGCCGGGCCGGCGTCCACGCGCGGCGGCGGCACGTCGGCCGAGTTGAGCGCCGACGCGCCTCGGCCGGTGTTGTTGGTGGCGGTGCCCAGCGGCACGCAGCTCAGCCCGTTGCTGGCGGCGTGGCTTTCCAGCAGGCCTTCGAGTGCGTCGGCCGCGTCGGCAGGGCCCAGCGTCCAATCGACGCCCAGCACCACCAGCCGTTCCAGCGGCGAGCTCAGGGTGAACGGCCGCGCGTCTTGCTGATCGCGCAGAAATTTCGCGATGTCGGCGTTGCTGACCTCGATGCCCATGCCGACCTTCACAGCCGCTTCAAACTTGAACATCCACTCGCGGTCGGGGCCGAACAGCGCATCTTTCGCCTCGCCGGCAGTGGCCAGCGCGGGGTCGAGTTCGGGGCTCATCGGCAGGATGTCGGGCACATTCGCGCCCCAGGCGCGAAACACCTCGCGTCGGCCGGCCGCCACGCCCACGGCACAAAAGCGGTCGGGCATGAGCAGCGCGAAAGTCTGGCGCGACAACGTGCTGACGGCCTGCGCTTCGTCGGGGTTGACCGGGTCGGTGGCTCTGACGATGAACTGCGCGCGCGGTGCGCGGTAGGCCGCCACCAGCCGCCGCCACACGGTCTCGGCGGTGTCGTCGGCGGCCACCACCGCCGTCCAGTAATCGCGCCCGCCGCGGCGCTCGGCGTCGGTCAGGCCGCGCACATGGCGCATCACGTGCACGGTGTCGGGGTAGATGCGAATCGCCAGCGAGGTGCCCTGGCTGCGGTAGCGCGTCTCGATGCGCACCGGCAGCAACGCGATGGGCACGTCGCCCTGCAGCGCGTCGACCATCAGCGCGGGATCGCGCTGCGCCAGCAGCACCGCCGAGGCCCGGCTGATGTCGGTGACCAGGCTGACGCGGTCGCGCGAGAAACCACCCAGCGCGATCTCGCTGCGGCGCACTTCTTCTTGCAGCGCGACAACTTGGAAGTCGGCGCTGCCGTTGGCGAGTGCTGCCGCATGCTGCTGGCGCGCCAGCGCCACATCGACGCGCGCGGCGTCGAGCCGGCCTTGCGACTCGGACAGCGCGGTGCGCAAGCCGCTGATCGGGCCGAGGTCGAGGGGCATCAAAGGCATGGCGTGTCTCCGCAGGTCGGATGGATCAGCGGCATCAAGGCAGCAGCGCCGAGCCGAGGTAGTAAGCGCGGAAGGGCCGCTGCAACATCGCGCGAGCCACCACGGCTGAGCTGGCGTTGGCCGGCACCTGGGCCGCACCGTTGCTGGCCGGCGCGGCACGGCGCACGCGGGCCAGCGTGAGGAAGGGGCCGTCGCCGGGGCCAGTCACGTCGGACCACAGCACGTCTTTCCAGCTGCCGGGCGCGCCGCGCGGGCGCCGGCTGTCGGGCTCGTCGAAACCGAAGCGCGGCTCGGTCATTTGTTCTTCCAATACAAAGCACCAGTTGGCCGCTTCGACCGGCGTGGCTTGAATGTCGAAGCCGATGTAGACCAGGTCCGGCGGCAACGTGCCCGCGAACAAGGGCTTCTTCGTGATGTCATCCAGGGTGCGCACGGGGTTGAAGTCGTCAGGCTTGGCAATGCGCTTTTCGTCCGGGTGCTTGAGCCGCGCATAGACCGTGAGGTTGGGGAAGCGCTTCATCAGCGTGGCGCGGATCACCAGCACCAGCTTGTCGCCGCCGGCACCCACGGCTTCGAGCGGCGGCGGTTGCTCGCCCAGCGCAATCAAGGCGTTCCAGGTGTGCAGTTCGCGGATGTCGGGCTGGTCGTCGAGACGGTCCCAGAAGTGGCGCATCGGCGTGCCGCGCTGATCGGTCGGGAAGCGGCGCCACAGCAGTTCGCGCGCCATCTCGTGGTTGGTGCCGACCATGAAAGCTTCGACGAAACGGTTGTTGGTTTTGGCCAGTACCAGGAAGTCGTTCGGTATCGCATTCGCGCCGGGCATCATGGCTTCGGGGTCCATGACGGCCAGCCGCTTGCTCATCGGCTCGTTGAGCTTCGGGTAGGCCATCACGCGGTCGAACAGGCGCGGCACCACGTAGCGAATGTCGAGAATCAAGCCGGCTGCGGCGAGTTCGAACGCGACCTGCGGATGGCTCAGCGCGCGCTTCGGCGCATCGAACGCCAGCGCGCTGCCGCCGATCGACAGCGTGGCCGCAAGGCGCGCCGGCACCGTGAGCTCGGGGTCGGTGCGGCGGCGCATCTCAGCAACCACGGAGGTGAGCGGGAAATCGATTGGCTTGATCTTCACGCCGGCTGCGTCGAGCGGCGGACGCCAGAGCTGGTTCATCTGCTTCAGCGCGCTGGAAAAACGCGCCAGCGTGACGGCGTCGCGCAGCGGCGCGGGCACGGTGATGGTTACCAGACCGGGCGGCAGCGCGCTGTGTTCACGCCCGCTGAACAGCCCCGCCAGTTCCGAGTTGACGGCCGAGCCGATGGCCACCGGCTGCGCCGAGCCGGCCAGCGCCAGCGTGTTGACCGGCAAGGTGCCGAACACCGCCGCATTGCCGAACTGGCCGACCTGCTGGTGCACCACCACGCCGAAGACCGGGCCCATGGCCGCGGCGCGAACGGTGGTGATGGGCCGCGCTGCCGTGCGCGGCCGCAGCACCGGCGCTGGCCCCACAGTCGGTGTGGGACCGAGCCGCACCTGCGCGCCGAAGGCCTGGATGGCGCCGGTGCGACCATCAATGCGCAACGGCACGATGGTGGCGGTGGCGCGGCCGGGCTGGTCGCTCAGCCCGATCAGCACGCCTTCGCTCTGTCGCACCGCTCCGGTGGCCTGCACCTGGTGGGCGATGTCGGCCATCGACACACGTTGTGTGGCTGCGGCCGACAACTGCGCGAAGCGGATGAAGTGGGTTTCGGTCAGCAGGCCCTGCTCGCGCACGGCCTTCAACGTGGGCCGCCAGGTGCGGCTTTCTCCGTCTCGCTGTGCGTACCAGGAGTGCGCCGCGCGACTGGCCTTTTGCATGGCGCCGAGTTCGTCGGCGCGCATTTGCCCCGGCAGGCCGAGCACCGACAGGTCGACCATCGCGGCCGGGTCGGCCGGCAAGGCCAAGCCGTCGAAGGTCTTGCTGCCCAGAATGCCGTCGGGCACATAGCGGTTCGGGTCGATCGCGCCGGGGTTGTTGCTGGCCTTGACCAGCAGCTTGACCATGGCGCCGACCTGCACCGCCACGCTGGCCACATTCAACCCGGCCGCCCGCCGCACGGCCGCTTTCAGGGCCGGGCGCTGGGCGCTGGTGAGGCGGCGCAGGGCCGGGTCGGCAATCGCGTTCGGCACGCTGGTGCTGCGAATGCGCGACAGCACCGTCTCGTCAGCGGCCAGCCGAATGCGCGAAGCGGCCGGCCCGGCCACCGCGAGAAAGCGGTCGTCGGGCAGCGCCTTCATGCGCTCGTGCAGCACGCGCCCCACTTCCTTCGCCATGGCTGCGCGGGCCAGCGCGCGCTCGGTGCGCAGCACTTCGCCGACCTGGCCCCAACAGGCGTCCATGAACACTTCCTGGTTCGCCTGCACGACGGCCGTGCCCTTGCCCGCCGACGCACGAAAACGCGGGTCGCGGTTCAGGTCGTTCAGCCAGCGGCCGGGCACGTCGACGATCAGGTGCTTGCGAGCGTGCCAGGCACCGTAGATGGGCGGCGCGACGGTGGGCGCGCGCTCAGGCGCGGCGGCACTGAGCAATTGCGTTTGCGGTGCGTTGACGATGGTGCGCAGCTTGATGCCGGTCACGTCGGCGGCGGTCATGTCGGGGCTGTCGTACTTCACCGAAACGAGTGCGCCCTCGTACAGCATGCTCAGCGGCTGCGCATTGGCGGTGAGCAGGCGGTCGGCGTCGACCGCCACCGGCACCGTGCCCAGCGTTCGCAGGCGCTCGGTGAGGTCGTTGTCGTCCTTGTAGTCCTTTGGAATCTTGATGCGGCGCGCCAGCGTTTCGAAGTCGCCGGCCGGGCCGGTGGAAAACTCCCAGTGGTGGTAGACGGGCAGGTTCACATCTCCGTTCAGCGGCCGAGCCCACGAGGGTTGCAGCAGCAGCGGGGCATCGGCCTGCGCGGTCAGTGGCTGGCCCAGACCGCGCCTGCGGCCCACGTCGAACGCCGGCACCACGCACGCGAAGTAGTCGTGCGACGGCAGCAAGCGGCGCGGCGAGATCAAACGCGACACGTTCTTTTCGGGCTGCTGCATCAGCTCGGCCGGAATCTGCGCCTGCGCGGCGCTCGACGTGGCCTGCGCATGCGCCCACATCCACGACTCGGCCAGGTCGGGCAGCTCGCCTTCGGCCACCGGCAGTCCGTTCGCGTCGAGCAACGGCACCACCACCGACGGCAGCGGCGCACCGGCGCGCATCCGCGGCAACGCGACCTTGGCGCGGTCGAACACCAGCAGCACCAGCCACGGCCGCAGGCGCTGGTTGTCGTCGGGCTTGGCAGGCGTGAACATCCACGCGAAGTCGGGCGGGTCGAAGTCGATCAGGGCCAGGTAGTTGGGCTCGAAGCTGGTGGTGAAGGGCTTGGGGTCGCTGCGCAGGATGAGCCGCGTGTCGATGCCCATCACATCGCCGGGGCCGAACAGGCGCAGGGCAACCGAGCCCGCCACCGACGGCGCGGCCGTGCCGTCGCGGTCTGCCGCGATGGTCAGCCCCAACTGGATGGCGGGGCGGGCTTGCGCGCCCGGCGCGTCTACACCTTGCACGGCGCGCGTGAGGCCGCGCTGGGTCCAGGGCAGGAAGCGGTAGTCGATGGCCATGCGAACCTCACGTTTCAGATCAGCGCTTCGAAGGCTTCGGCAACCTGGAAGTCATGCCCGCCCAGGCCGGCGGCATTCGCCTTGGCGCTCGAGTAGGTCGTAGCCGCAATCACCGCCTTGGCGGTGGTGCGCTCGGTGACCTGGTAGCCGGCCGGCGCCACCGCCACCTTGGCCGACACCTTGGGCTGCAGGCGCTCGCGCAGTTCGCTGCGTGCGGCGGCACCGAAGGCGTACATCCACGCGCTGTCCACCATCAGCCCCAGGTGCAGCATGCTGACCACGCTGTCGTCGTCGCTCGACAAGTTCTTCTCTTCGTAGTCGAAGCTTTCCACCGCCATCGGCCCCGCGTCGAAGCTGTCGACGGCCACCGTGACGCCGGCGTCAAAGCTCTCGAACGACGGGCCTTGCAGGCGGTCTTGCTCGGTCACGTCGAAGAATTGGGCGGCGGCGAAATGATCTTTCACCGCGGCCGTGGGGAAGCCCGCGCCGCCACCCGGCAGGTTGAGTGCCGGTGCGCGAAAACGGTTCGGGCCGGCGGGGCGCTGGGTGCCCAGGCGCTTCAGCGTGGCATCGAGCGGGATGTACTTCTGGCGCCAGGTCAGCGGGCTGCGCGGGTGGGCCATCACGTCGACCCCGCCCTCGACCTTGGCCAGCGTGACGAAGGCGTCGTTGGGTTGGGGCAATTGCGCGGACCAGTTTTCGCGCTTGCCGATTTCCAGCGCCAGTTGGGCTTCGACCGACTCGGTCGCCACCGGCGTGTCGGTGGCGCTGCCCCAGCGTTCGTCGAAGTCGATGCTGTGCTCGCCGAAGAACCCGAGGTCGACCGTGGCCGAGCCGGCAGCGTGCCATTCGCCGGGGCCGGCCAGCGTGCCCTCGATGCGCGCGCCCAAGTGAAAGCCCAGCAGCGACACCTTGACCCACAGCCGCATTTCGGCGTCGAAGTGAAAGCGCGGCTCGAGGTAGACGATCACGTCGTAGCCAAAGCCGCCGTCGAAGCTGGCCACGCCCACGTCGGCCCAGATGCGCAACTCCGAGCCGCCCTGCACCGTGGCCGATGTAACGGCAAAGTAGCCCTCGAACTTGACGCCGACGATGCCGATGGAGAAACCGGCGCCGACGCGGTCCATCGCCGGAACGTCGTCCGGGATGTCCTTGAAGCGCGGATGAAAACCGCCCGCGCTGAGCAGAAAACTCGGCTTCGAGCCGAAGCTGGCGCGAAACGCAAAGCTGCCGGTCAGCGTGATGAAAAGCACCCGCGAGTCGCGCAGCTTGCCGTCGAAGCCGAGCTTGAACGGATCGAAAACGATGTAGCCGATGAAGTCGATCTGCAGCCGCAGGATGGCCAGGTCTTTGCTGACCAGCGGCGGGATCTGGATGATGGCCTGACCGACGATGACGATCTTCGACGCCTCGATCAACACGCCGGCGCGAATGATCACCAGGCTGGGCGTGCCCCAACCCACTTCGAGCATCGGCCCGATCACGAAGCCGCCGGCCTTGGTGGGAAACACCGTGCGCAGCGTGTTGATGATTTGCGGCGCGTCGCCCACCGGATTGGCCGGAAACAAGATGGCGTCGAGCGCGCCGCTGGCCATGCCCTTGGACAGCGCGTCGGTGCTGATGGTGTGCTGCAGCCCGATCAGCCCGCCAATGCCGGTCAGCGTGAAGCCGAACGACAACTGAATGGGCGGAAAGTTGCCGAAAATCAGCAACAGCAGCGACCAACCGGCGTCGGGCACCTTGGTGTTCAAAATGGCGATGGCTTTGATGCCGATGGCCGCGATGCGCAGCTCCAGCACGCCGGCGTATTCGCCCTTCTCGGGGTCGAGGTAGATGTAGCCGCCACCCTTGACCACGCCGACGTCGAGCGACAGGCCGGCGCCGTTGGGCGGCTTCAGCGCGAACGACACGTCGGGGTTGGCGCCGAACATGTTGCGCAGCCGCGTGACGACGCCGAGCCGATCCACCGAGCCCTTGAAAGGCCCCAGCTCGATGCTGAACGAGGCCGACAGTTCGGCGTCGATCTTGTTGAACGAGCCTTCCAGCGGCTCGATGCCGAGGTGGATCATTTGCAGCTTGAGCGGCCCGCTGGGAATCTTCGGCACCGGCAGCGAGACGCGCAACCCGGTGCCGTCTTTCAGATGCAGTTTGCCTTTGTTGTCGAGCTGCGCTTCGACCGCGAAGTCGACCGTGATGTCGCCCGCCAGCACCTGCTTGAGCAGCTTGTCTTCGATGACGAGCTTGATCTCGCCCTCACGCAAAAACAGGTCGAAGCGCGGCGCCAGCGACGCGCCCGCGTCCTTCAAAGACAACTGGATGCCGGCGCCGATCTCCTTGACTTGCAGCAGCGCCGAGCCGAAGCCACCCAGCGCAACCGGGCCGATCTTCAACGCCTGTCCGTCGGTTTGCTTCTTGCCCAGTTGAATGGCGATGGAAGGCGCATTGCCTTCGACTTTGGCCGGGCCTGGCGGCAGCAGCGGCTGGTACACCTTGAGCGCCGCGCTGCCCTTTATTTTTACTTTGGCCGGGCCGGCGGCCGCGCTGGCAGCCAGATCGAGCGAGGCGTCGAATTGCACGCCGGCCGGCGCCGGCTCGGGCACGAAGGCGATCTTCAGGTTCGGCTTGGCCGGGTCGGTGGCGCCGAAGGCCAGCGTGACGGACGTGACGGCGGTGGCCGGCACCGCGCTGGCCATCGCCTGCGGGCTCCAGCCGAAGGGACCGTCGAGCTTGCTGGCGAACGTGCGGTCGAGCAACGAACCGGCAAGCACGGTGAACAGGCCGAGCGCGCTGGCGGCGTCGGCCGTTTGCATCGGGCTGGGGTTGCCGCCCACGGTGGCATTGGCCACGAACGAGGCCAGCAACTGCGCGTGCGACTGACCCGGCACGAAAGCCGTGCGCGCGTCGTCCGACAGCGTGAGCATCAGCTTGGCGAGGCCGAAAGCGCTGGGGTAGCGCGCGGCCGCGTCCACCCCCTTGACGATGGCGTCGACCTGCTTGACAACCTGGCCAACGAGCTTGAACACATCGTTCTTCGCGGCTTGGCTCATGCCACCGTTGGCGACCGCCTGCACCGCGTCGACGGCGGATTTGATGGTGTCCAGCGCGACCAGGAATTCGGCCGCAATCAAGGCCGCCAGCGCCAGGCCCTCGGCTGCCGCGCCACCGCCCTGGAAGTCTTCGAGCGTCACCGCGTTCGGAGCCGGCAGCGGCGCGTCGACGTTGATGCGGCCGATCAGTTTCCAGACCAGTTTTTCGACGCGGGCCTTGTCGGCAGCGGGCCAGGGCGCGCCCACGAGCACGTGGTCGACCGCTTCGCGGAACCACTCGTAGCTCTGGACGAACACCTTGTCGGGCTGGGTCGCCATGATCGGACCTTCGCATCAACGGTGCCGGACCTCAGAGCCGGCGCTGCCGCGTTGGCACGAGCCGGCCCGCCGATCACGGCGGACATCGCGAGCCTTAGAAAGCGAATGCTAGACACGCCTTGCACAGCGAGCCACCCCTAGCTTGCACGCCGATTGCCTTGCGTCACCGCAAGACTCATTTGTCGCACGCTCTCGAAGTTTGGGATGGTCCGCACTGGCGACCTGAATCGAATATCGGGTAGCGGTGGCAGTGACATGCACATTGACCGAATGAGGCACCGGGCGCTGCCAGGCGCTGGGAGATACCGTGAACATGCCGGGTCGGGTTCGAGGTGCAATGGGTTGTGCCGGCATGGTTGGGGTCGTCGGTTGGGCGGTGGCCGCCGATGCGCGGGCGCAGGCGTTCCAGTGCGCCGCGCTGAAGCCCAGCAGCTCGTTGGTGCCGGCCTACGCCAGCGTGGCCGTCTGGTGCGCACGCCATAGTTCATCGCGCAAAACCTGCCACTGCTCGAGCACGCCGTCAGGCCAGCGCGTTTTCAGCGTCGCGTCGTGGCGTTCGCGGGCCAGCCGAAAGAGGTTCACGGCCACGTTGTAGACGTTCGCGAAGTCGAAGAAAAGTTGCTTCGGCACCAGCCGCAGCCATTCGCTGTGGTCGAAAACGCGCTGCAGCGGCACATCGGCGTCGCCCAGCCGCAGCGCAGTGGCGCCGCGCACTTCCACGTCGGCCGTCACCGGCGAGCGGCTGCTCTCGAGCAGCGGCGTGACCGCCTCGGCCCGCGTTTGCAGCGTCAGCCGCGTTCCTGGCGGCAGGCTCAGGCCGCGCAGCCAGGTCTGCGTGGCGCGAACGCTGAGCCGTTCTGCGGGTTCGCGCGTTGCGGCCTCACGCAGTGCTGCGTCGGCCGACTCGAACGCTGAACGATGCCGACTCGCAAACCATCTTCGATGAACAGAAAGCGCCGCCTGCCGTTCAGACAGGCATGCAGGCACTTGAGCCGGAACTGGCGCATCTGCAAGTGCGCATCCCGGCGTTTTTGAACACGCTGACAAAAGGAGTCGCGCCATGAATTCGATTCGTTTCGATGCCCGCCCGTTGCTTCAACCGAAGGCCTTGACCGGTATCTCTCGCCGCCACGTGGTGCTGGGCAGTGCCGCCGCCGCACTGGCCGTGCCGCTGGTCGGCTGCGGTGGCGCAGCCTTGTTCGCGCCCTTCTTTGTCTTCACGTTCGTCGGTGTGGTCGACCGCAAGATCGTCAGCGTGACCTTCTCGCCGCCGAATCGCGATCTGCCGACAGGCGTCATCGACCTGCAGTCGTTCATCAGCGTGCGCGATCCCAAGAACAACGCCTTTTTTGTCAGTTCGAACTTCGACGGCAAGTTCAATGGGCGCGACCTGCTGATCGCACTGGCCACGCCGCTGGCACCGCTGGCCCCTCAATACAGCGGCGAGTTTGTGGAAGACGGAACCATCGTGCTGACACCGACCGCGCCCGGACCGCTGCCGATCACTCTGCGCATTGACAGACAAGACCCGCAGGAGGACCGATTTCTTCCCGCGCTGACCGGCGACTGGGTCGGCACCGACGCCAGCAACGCACCCTGGAGACTGAGCCTGGCGAACGACCCGGCCAGCGATCCGGGGGAAGCCGTGGTGCTGCTGACGGGCAAGGAGGCGCCAGGCACCGCGCACGAGGCGCTGCTGAGCGGCTGTGCCAGCGTGCGCCACATCGAGCTGGACATCGCGCGTGCCGGTGGCAGCGCAAAGCTGAAAGGGACACTGCAAGCCGGCCCTTCGAAACGGGTGGTGGGCACGCCGCAGGTCACGGCAACCATCAGCTTCGAGGGCGGCGGCACGTTGCGCCGCGCACCCTGAGCGCCGGTCCTCCGCTGGACGGCGGCTGCCGCCGGTCGCGTTATTTCGGCGTAGGCGTGTCGATATATCGAGGCCTGCGCGCGGTGCGTGCTGGTGGGCTCGGCGTTGCGGTGGTGCTGCTTCGGCACCACACCGGCGACAAACCAGGTCGTGCTCGTCCAATCGCTTCGACCTTGGACCTTCTGTCCATTTCGACTCCTCGCTTCGGGTGCAAACGCTCCCCAGTGGGGGCCCGACAGACCATATTTCTATGCATCAACATCACACACAGCAGCTGCCGCCGTCCCTCCGGCGCGCGCGATTGCATCCAGGAGCGGCGCGACGAATAAGCGATCGCGAGCGAGCGGGCGGGCGGGCGGGCGCACTTTTGAGCGAACGAACGAACGAACAAACGCGCGATGACCGGGTAACGGACGCAGACGTCGCGCCTGTCTTCCCGGGCTTAGCATCTGGACATGAGCCAAGAGCACGACCCCGCGCATCCGCACGAACACGACGCCGAACACGCGGGCCACAGCGAGCTCGGCGAAATGGACCTGCGGGTTCGCGCCCTCGAAACCGTGCTGACGCAAAAGGGCTACCTCGACCCGGCCGCGCTGGACGTGCTGATCGACACCTACCAGACGCGCATCGGCCCGCGCAACGGGGCCCGTGTGGTGGCGCGGGCGTGGGCCGATCTGGCCTTTCACGACTGGTTGATGCGCGACGCGACGGCGGCCATCGCGTCGCTCGGCTACAGCGGCCGCCAGGGCGAACACATGGTGGCAGTGGCCAACAGCGACGCGCAACACCACCTGGTCGTCTGCACGCTGTGCAGTTGCTATCCGTGGCCGGTGCTCGGACTGCCACCCACCTGGTACAAAAGTGCGCCCTACCGATCGCGCGCCGTCAAAGACCCGCGAGGCGTGCTGGCCGACTTTGGCGTGGCGCTGCCCGAGGGCACGGCCATTCGCGTGTGGGATTCGACCGCCGAAGTGCGCTACCTGGTGATCCCGCAGCGGCCGGCCGGCACCGAGCATCTGACCGAAGCCGAACTCGCCGATCTGGTGACGCGCGATTCGATGATCGGCACCGGCCTGGCGCTGGCACCGCCCGCGTTGCCACCGGTTGCGCTTACACCGGGCGCGGCATGAGTGACACGACACACGCCGACCTGGGCGGCCGACCCGGCTTCGGCCCGGTCAGCCCGGAGCCTGAAGGCGAGTTGTTCCACGCCGCCTGGGAGCCGCGTGCACTGGCGCTGACGCTGGCGATGGGCGCAACGGGCTCATGGAACATCGACACGAGTCGGCGTGCGCGCGAAACGCTGCCGAACTATGCGGCGCTGAGCTACTACGCGATCTGGCTCGACGGACTCGAGCGCTTGCTGGCCGAGCGGGGTCTGGTCAGCGCGGCCGAACTGAGCGCCGCCACGGCTCAACGAGCCGCGCTGCCTGCGCTTCCCGCCCTTTCGGCCATTCCCGCGCTGCCGATCGCCCGCGTATTGAAGGCGGCCGACGTGCTGCCGACGTTGGCCCGGGGCTCGTCCACGGCACGAACGGTTCAGCAGGCAGCGCGCTTTCAGGTCGGCCAACCCGTCCGCACGCGCAGCGAACACGTGGCGCATCACACCCGGCTGCCCGGCTACGCGCACGACAAGCTCGGCACCATCGAGCGCGTGCACGGCGCGCATGTGTTCGCCGACACCAATGCGCAGAGCCAGGGCGAACAGCCGCAGTGGCTCTACACCGTGGTGTTCGATGGGCGCGAGCTGTGGGGCCCCGATGCAGCCCAAGGTTCGACCGTGTCGGTCGACGCCTGGGAGTCCTACTTGACGGCTGCCGAATGAATGCAGCTCTGCTGCCCGGCGTTTCGCAAGCGCAAGATGGATCGCCCGTGTTCGCCGAACCGTGGCAGGCGCAGGCCTTCGCGATGGTGCTCAGCCTGCACCAGCGCGGTCTGTACACCTGGCCCGAATGGGCACAGGCGCTGGCCGAGCAGATCGCCTCGGCCCAAGCGCACGGCGATGCGGACCGGGGCGACACCTGCTACCGCCACTGGCTGGCGGCGCTGGAATCCATCGTGACCAGCAAGGGCGCCGCGACGCGCGCCGAACTGACGCAGACACAGCAGGCCTGGGACCGCGCCGCCGACCGCACGCCGCATGGTCAGCCGATCCAACTGCAGCCGAGCGACTTCGAACGCTGAACGCCCGAGGCAGTCGGGTTCGACACTGCAGCGTGCGTCACCCCACCGCCGAACGGCGTCGTATTGACTCCATGCATTCCGTCGGTGCGGATGCGTCGGGCAACATGGCCGCGGCGCATCGTTGGCAGTTTTTTGACCTGACCTCGCAAGCTGCGGCAAGCCCTGCGCGGGGCGCCCGCGGTCGCGAGGTCTGCATTCCACACCAGTTCCCACCGGCCAAGGCTCGTCGCGAAGTGATCGACGTGTGTGAAATCGGTTGAAACTGTGGTTCGGTCCGGGTGTTCGGAATGCTTGGGCGCGCGATTTGTGTTGTGTGCGTTGTCGCACCGACAGGCTGCGCACGCCCGTGTCCAATCTGTCGGAGTAGCAAAATCATCGCACTGCGGCGAGTCCGCGCGAAAGGGCTTGTCCATGAATAACCTTCACAGATTCTTCAGATTCGCCCCGGTGCGATGGACGCCCGCAGTGGTCGCGGCGTTCGTGGCGGGTTGCGGCGGCGGCAACCTCGACCCGATCCTCGGATCACCCGTGGTCGGACAGTCGCCCACCGTCACTGCAACCTCGCCGTCGGCGACCACGCCCATCGTCACGGGCGTGGCCATCAACAGCCAGGTATCCGCCACCTTCAGCAAGCCGATGGCGGCGGCAACCCTCACGTCGAGCAGCTTCACGCTGGCCTGTCCGACCGGAACGCCAATCACGTCCAGCGTCAGCTACGACGCCACCACGAAGGTGGCCACGCTGGCCCCGTCAGCACCGTTGCCGAGCAGCACCACGTGCGTGGCCACTGTCACCACGGCTGCGCAGGACACCCTGGGCCTGCCGCTGGCAAGCAATTTTTCGTGGAGCTTCGTTACGGGCGATTTCGTCCCGCCCACAGTGATAGTGGTTTCGCCCGCCGGTTTGGCGTGCCTGACGCGCAGCCCCAGCGCCACCTTCAGCGAGCCGATGGATCCGACGACCATCAACAGTTCGACCTTCACGGTGAGCGACAACGGCGTGGCCGTGCCCGGAAGCGTGAGCTACGACCCCGCCAGCCGCACGGCCAGCTTCACCGCCACCAATCCCGCAGGATTTGCCGCAAGCAAGCCTTACGTCGTCACCGTCAAATCGGGCAGCACCGGCGTCAAGGACACGGCGGGCAATCCGCTGGTGGTCGACAGCGTGTCAGGCTTCACCACGGGTACGCAGGCCTGCGTCGCGGGCGTTGCGCTGAATTCAGCGGCCTCGTTCGGCGCCTTCGGCGGCAGCGCCGGCGTCACCAATCAGGGTATCAACACCGTCATCGGTGGCAACGTCGGAACCACCGCGGCCTGCACGCTGATCACCGGCCTGCACGACGGCAGCAATGTCTACACCGAAACGACGCTCAACATCGGCGCGGTCAGCGGCAGCATTGCCTGCGGCCCACCGGCACCGGGCACCACCACCACGCTGGCGACCGCTACACAGGCGCGGGACGATGCACAGGCAGCCTACGACGCGCTGGCCGCACTGCCGGCAGGCTCAGACCCTGGTGGGCAACTCGGCGGTTTGGTGTTGTTGCCCGGCGTGTACAAGTCGGCGGGCGGCACCTTCGGCATTACCAGCGGCAGCTTGACGCTCGACGCGCAGGGTGACGCTAACGCCGTGTGGGTGTTCCAAAGCGCTGCGGGGCTGACCGTCGGCCTGAGCGCCACGCCGCGCAGCGTGCTGCTAATCAACGGCGCACAAGCCAAGAACGTCTACTGGCAGGTGGGAAGCGCCGCGCGCATTGAAGACGGCAGCACCATGGTCGGAACGATCATCGCGCCGGCCGGTGTCACGGTCTCGACCGCCGGGCAGCTGGCCCAGACCACCCTCACCGGGCGCGCGATCGGCCTCACGGCATCGGTCACCCTGGTCAACACGACCATCGTGGCGCCGTGAGGCGCTGCACTCTTTCAAGGCCCATCATGAAGATTCATCACGCACTGCGCCTGATCGGCTTGGCCGGCTTCGGCTCGCTGATCGCTGCCTCGTCGAGCGCCCAAGATTCCGGCTACTACTACGGCGGCTTGTCGGTCGGACAGTCACACGCCCGGATCGACGAGGCGCGCATCACGGCAGGACTGCTGGGCAGCGGGCTCAGCACCTCGGCGATGTCGGTCGACGAAAAAGACACCGCGTACAAGTTGTTCGGTGGCTACCAGTTCAATCGCAACTTCGCGCTCGAGGCCGGCTATTTCAATTTGGGCAAGTTCGGCTTCACCTCGACCACCGTGCCGGCGGGCACGCTCGACGGCCGTATCAAATTGCAGGGCCTCAACCTCGACCTCGTCGGCACGCTGCCGCTGACCGAGCGTTTCTCGGCGTTGGCACGCGTCGGGGTGCAAGCAGCACAAGCACGCGATTCCTTTGTCGGAACCGGAGCGGTGAACGTGCTCAATCCCAACCCGAGCGAGCGAGCCACCAACTACAAGTTGGGCGCGGGGTTGCAGTACGAATTCGGGCCGTCGTTCCTGGTGCGCGGTGAGGCCGAGCGCTACCGCATCAACGATGCGTTGGGAAACAAAGGCGACGTCAACATGTTTTCGGTGAGCCTGGTATTCCCATTCGGCCGCTCTCCTGCGCCTGCACCGCGTGTCGCGGCCGCACCGGTCTATGTGGCCCCTGCAGTGGCGGCGCCACCGCCTGCGCCGCCGCCGCCAGCCCCGCCACCGGTTGTTGTAGAGGCGCCGCCAGCCCCGGTCGCGATGCCGCCCTCGCGGCGGCGCGTGAGCTTCCAGGCCGAATCGTTGTTCGGGTTCGACAAATCCGCCCTGCGGCCAGAAGGCCGGGCTGCGCTCGACACTTTTGCAAGCGAACTCGCCAGCACGCAGTTCGACACCGTCATGGTCGAGGGACACACCGACCGACTCGGTTCGTCGGCCTACAACCAGCGGCTCTCGACCCAGCGGGCCAACGCCGTGAAGTCTTATCTCGTCGCTTCGGGCAAGGTCGATGCAGGCAAGGTCATGGCGGTCGGCAAGGGCGAGTCGATGCCGCAGACCCAAGCCGGCGATTGCAAGGGCAAGGCGGCCAATGCGAAGCTGATTGCCTGCCTGCAGCCGGACCGTCGGGTCGAGATCGAGGTGGTCGGCACGCGCTGAACGCGGCACCCAGAGCGCAGTGCCGTGAGTATCGGCCTGCGAGCTGAACCCGGCTGACACGGGTCTGCTCGGGGCAACGAAGTCCACCACCGGCACAGTAATCGACGAGACCGCCGGCCGTCGAGCGCGGCATCGAGGGCGGCCTGCAATGCCACCTCCGACGGCGCATAGCACCTGTCTGCGCCACGACTGCGTCCAATTCGACCGCCGCCTGCCGAGTGGCCGGCGCGCGCGCTACATGGATGCGTCCAGCATCGAGCGGTAATCTGCGCGAGTGGCTGGGCGAGGGCTGGTCTTGTGGCAATGGTCGGCCATTGCACCGTCGATGATTTTCTCGAACAGCTCGGGCGTCACACCCATCGCCGCCAGCCCGCTGGGCAAGCCCAGCCGGGTGTTCAACGCGCGAATCGCGTCGGCCAGCGCCAAGCCGGCAGCGTCGCAGCCGCTCAGTCCGATCGCCTGGGCGATGCGCTGCAGGCGGCGATCGTTCTGCATCGACGGCGCCGGCGCATTGAACTGCACCACCGCCGGCAAAAACATCGCGTTCAGCGTGCCGTGGTGCAGCCGCGGGTCCACCCCGCCCAGGCTGTGGCTGAGCGAATGCACGCAGCCCAGGCCTTTCTGGAAGGCCAGTGCGCCCTGCATGCTGGCGCTCATCATGTTCCAGCGGGCCTCGCGGTCGCCGCCGTCGCGGGCGGCGCGTTCAATGTGGGTCCAGCCGCGCGCCAAACCGTCGAGCGCGATGCCGTCGGCCGGCGGGTTGACGGCCGGCGCCATGAAGGTTTCCAGGCAGTGCGCGATCGCGTCCATGCCGGTGGCGGCGGTCAGGCCGGGCGGCAACGACAAGGTGAGTTCGGGGTCGAGGATCGCGGCCTTGGGCATCAAGAACCAGCTGTGGAAGCCCAGCTTGCGGCCGTCGTCGATGATCACGATGGCGCCGCGCGCCACCTCGCTGCCGGTGCCCGCGGTGGTCGGCACGGCGATCAGCGGCGCCACGGCGTCGGTGATCCTGCCGCTACCGCCTTCGATGGTGGCGTAGCTCTTGAGGTTGCCGGGATGGGTGGCCAGGATCGCCACACCCTTGGCCAGGTCGATCGACGAGCCGCCGCCCACCGCGATCAGGCCGTCGCAGCCATGGGTCTTGTAGACCTCGACGGCGGCGCGCACGGCGGCCTCGGTCGGGTTGCTGGGCGTCTGATCGAACACCGCGTGGGGCATCGTGCCCAACGCGGCGAGTGCCTGGTCGAGCACGCCCGCGGCACGCACGCCGAGATCGGTGACGACCAGTGGCTTCCTGATGCCGGCGCGCTGGCATTCCTCGGCCAGGCAACGCACGGCGCCGTGGTCGATTTCGATCTGGGTCAGGTAGACGATGCGGGCCATGCGGGCCTTCTGGGGGTGGACAGGCCGGCAGTATGCTTTGCCGCTACTCGTGCGCCCGGGCGGCCGTCAGCGCTCACGGCAGCCTTGCGCTCTGGCTGCAGGGCGAAGGGGTCGACGCAGCGGCCCGAGGCGCGCAGCAGGCTCGGCCATCACGGCGGCCTCGACACCCGGTCCGGTGCCCTGTAATTGGTCCGCACCGGCAGCCACCTGCAAACCGCCGAGGCCGCCCCTCGACACGCCCACCCGCGCCGCTCGCTAAGTGCGTTGGGCGACGCGCAGGTGTGTCTGCGTCGGCTGCGCCGTCGCTCTTGTGCACCGTGGGCCGGGTGATGACGCAGTCGCCGCTGAGGCTCGGTGCGGGCGTGCCGCTCGGTGCGTGGCGGCATGCCTCGCTGTGGTCGCGCACCGGCCGGTCACGCAGCCAGACGGCACGGCGTGCCACCGGCGGACTCGGGTGCATGGTGTCGCTGAAGGTGCCTCGAGGCGAGGACGAACGTGGCGGCGGTCGGTGGCAAGGAGGCTGGCGCGAGGTTGCGGGTGCTGCGTGCCCGCGGCCAGGCCGCGTCGGTCGTCACGAATGCAATCGCCTCGATTTGCTCGTCGCGCAGCAGCCGGCCCTCGGCCTGCAGCCGACCGAATTCGGCGTCGCCCAACGCGGCGCGGGCCAGGGTGAAGGCGCGGGTGTGGGCGGTGGCTTCGTTGGCTTGTCGAATGTCGTCGTGGGCGGCGTAGGCGGCATCGGCATGGCCGGCCAGTGGTGCGGCGGCCCGGGGACGGGCTTCCAGGGCAACGACAAATGCGGGCCATGCCGTTTACGCATTTCGCCGCGCTTTGGCAACCGAGCTGCACCAGCCGCACCGTCGCAGCGATCGTGTCGGTGCTGCTGTCCACCGTGCTGCTGGCCTGGGTGGCGGCGGGCATGACCTGAAAGGGCGATGCCACCCCGACCCTGGTCGACCGCGGCGCCAGCGCCGTGCGGGCCTGAAGCGTTGCTGCACCTTCCACCACTCACCCGAACCCAGGTGACGACCGCGTTCCACCCGACCACCACCCAGAGCGCCGCCTTCGACGCCAACCGCACGCCTGCCCGCCACGCCGCCGAGGCCACGCTGCGCGAGCACGGGAAAGTTCCGCACAAGCAGGCACTCCGCAAGCAAGGCTTGGCGGCCCTGCCGATGTCGCTGGGGTTGGGGTTGGGGTTGGGGTTGGGGTCAAGATTAGCGCAGGTGAATAATATTTTTGGTGGGATCTGTCGTGGTTAATGTGAAATCGGAAATATTGACAGGCTTGGGCGGCACGGTTGAAAAATCAGTATCAATCATCCCGGGACGCACGGCGGGCCTTTGGTGCCGGCCGTCTTGAACAATAGGGGTCATGTGATGCCTGACTGAATGTCTAAATATTCAGTCCAGGCTCTCGATTGGATGTGACTGTGTG
>ENA-OFCX01000449-OFCX01000449.1-metagenomes-genome-assembly--contig:-NODE-449-length-21522-cov-4.207761_pt1 | contig 21522 bp, 12 predicted proteins | sample MGYA00153384_OFCX01 | MGnify analysis MGYA00153384
CGCACGCCGGGTGGATACGCCTGAATGTAGCCTGGGTTGTTTTCTGATCTGGCCAACGGCGGCGTTAGAAGATGCAGCAAACCTTCTTCGGGGTCCACCAGTTGCGCGTTCATTGCACGCAGCGCTGGGCCGGTGAAGTTGGGAGTCGATGCGCCAGAGAGCACCGACCAAGCCTGGGCGATCAGGTCAATGCGGCATTCGTTGTTGGCTGACGAGCCCAGCGGCGCGCCGTTGTCGAAAAAGGCGCGTTTGAAGTACTGGCCGTCCCAGCCGTGGGTGTGCAGCGCCTCAATCCAGCCCAGGCGCGCGTTGGTCCAGCGCCTGGCTCTGGCGTGGTCACCGCGTGCAGCAGCAAGCGGTGCAAAGTCGGTGACCACCCGGCACAAAAACCAGGCCAGCCACACCGATTCGCCTTTGCCTTCGTGGCCCACGCGGTTCATGCCGTCGTTCCAGTCGCCCGTTCCCATCAACGGCAAGCCGTGCGTGCCCGTCGGGAGGCTGCGGTCAATGGTGCGCGCGCAGTGCTCGTAAAGGGTGGCAGTTTCGTCGCTGATTTCAGGCGCGTAGTAGGCGTCTTCTGCGCCGTCAGGGATCGCTGCGCCAGCAATGAAGGGAACTTGCTCATCGAGCACAGATGCATCCCCAGTTACATCAACGTAGTGTGCGCACGCAAACGGCAGCCACAGCAAGTCGTCGCTGAAATGGGTGCGCACGCCTTCACCGCCTGGGGCGTGCCACCAATGCTGCACGTCGCCCTCTGCAAACTGGCGCGAGGCGTTCAGCACAATTTGTTGTCGCAAGCGCTCGGGCGCCGCCATGGCAAACGCCATACTGTCTTGCAGTTGATCCCGAAAGCCAAATGCCCCGCCGGCCTGATAGAAACCGGCCTTTGACCATAAGCGCGAGGTGAGCGTTTGGTAAAGCAGCCAGCGGTTTATCAGTGCGTCAAACAGGGGGTCTGGCGTTTGCACTTGAATGTGGTGTTGCAGGTCACGCCAGAACGCTTTAACACCTGCCAAAGCTTGCAGCACATCGCCTGGCGGCTTGCTGCACCAGCGCTTGGCCAGTTGCTCAGCGTGTGCGCCATCGGAGGCGTGGCCCAACGCCATGGTGTAGTGGTGCACCTCCCCTGGCGCGAGTACAAAGCTGCTGGCCAGCGCGCCACAGGGGTTCAAACCGCCGCCGCTGCGCTGCTCCAAGTCTGCAGGCCATTCAAGTCGGCCGCCAACTGTAAAAAATTCATTTCGCTCACAAGTCCACTGCACGGCGCCAGGAAGGCCAGCCATCGCTAAAAATGCGGTGCTGCCGCCGAATCCAGCGCGGCTTTCGCGCTGCTGGGCGAAGACTGCCGGAATGCCGCTAGACGCCCAACACATGAGCGTTTGACTTTCAGCAAGCGCTGCGCCCATCTGCCATTCGACCATCGCCAACGCTCGCAATTTTCTGGGCTGGGCACCGGCATTGCGCAGCTCAACATGCACCAGCTTAACGGACTCGATCGCATCGACAAAAAACGTGCAACGCATATCCATGTCGTTGTGCGCAGACTCAAAGGTGCTGTAGCCCTGGCCGTGCCGCACCCGGTGCCGGGTGTCCACGCGGGTGCTGCCTGGCGTCAGGTGCAGCAGCTCGCCAGATGCCAGATCCTGCAGTTGAAAATGCTCATGTGCAGGGTCTTCTACAGCGTCATTGGTCCAAGGCGTGACCTGGTGCAGACGGCTATTGGTGGCCCATGTATAACCGCTGCCTGCTTCGGATATCTGAAAGCCGAACACAGCATTTGCGATCACATTGACCCACGGCCGTGGCGGGCGGCGAGTGGCATCCACTTCAAATTGAAACTCGCCGGTTGCCGCATCGAAGCGGCCAGTGGGCGTGTCGGTGGTTGTGGTGCGTGCTGGCAGGGAGGGCAACGTTGCAGGGACCGCATTGGTGCGCGAATTCGGCAGTGCGGCAGGGCGCTTCCCCCAAATTGCCTGCAACGCCATCACCTGGGTTTCGATCGGGCGGCCCTCGGCGGTAAAAACCACGCGCGCCAGCGCCGCAAGGGCAAGTTTTTCAGAGGCTGACACCTCGTGCTCGCGTAAAAGATAAAAACCTGCTGCGTCGGTGGGCGGAAAGCTGTACTGCGTTTTTTGAGTCAGTCGGTCGCGCTGCACGGTGATTTCGCGTTGCAGGGGGGACAGGTAGGAGTTTGCCTCGCTGTTGAGCACCACCACGTCGGTGGCCAGTCCGCCAAAACTCCACCACGGTTGCGCCCGGAGGAGTGACTGGATAAGTGCCATTCCCTCGCTCGAATGGATGCGCACCAGCAAGATGGGTTTATCCCCCGAAATACCGAGACGCCACAACACCCGCTGGTCTACCAGAGCCGAGCCAGAAGGTGCGCGCTGGGCGCGGTACATGAGCGCCGTGGTCAAGTCCTGCAACGCCGCGTTTTCGTCAACATCAATGCCCAAATCCCTGAGGCGAACCTGTGCCAATGTGGCCGCCATTCGGGTGGCCCGTTCAACGTGCATCGGTTGAAGGTATTTGTCGATGCTGCTGATCAGATCGGGCTTGCTCAGCGCCACGGCGGTGGCGAAGCTCAGCCGTGCGATTCCGCCCGCTGGGATGCGTATGGTTACGCGCAAACACGCAACCGGATCCAGGCCATTGATGGGCTGTTTACCTGCTTCGGTTCCAGCCTGATGGTCGTCGAACCAGGCTTGCTGACCGATTGCAGGTTGCGCGCGTGACTGGCTGCGTCCCAAAAACGCTCTTCGGTCGGCCGCGCAATCAATTGAAACCACTTCGGCATCGGCTTCAGCCAAAAAATGCGCTGCTGACAACACGGCCTCGCCATGCAGGCGCGGGCGGCGCGACATGACGAGTGCGCGCCAGGGCTTGTGCCACTCGGTTTCAACAAAAAGGTTGGAAAAAGCCGGATGCGCTTCGTCCGCTTTGGCGTCTGACAGCGCTACTTCAAAGCATGACATCACTTCATAGGTGGCGTCCTGCTGGGTCAGGTTGTTCAGCACCACGGTCCGAATTTCTGTGTCGTCCTCTGGGCTGACCAATACCGTGGTGCAGACGTCGAGCTTGTCTGATGCGCAGTTGAACTGCACCCGATCCGCCAAAAAAAGTGCCGTGTATCGCCAGTTCGGGTTGGGCGCAGGGTGCGATGTGACAGAGTAGGGCTGCGCCTTCGGCGAAGTGCGCAGGTAGACAAACGTGCCGTACTGGTCGCGCAGCAAATCATCGCGCCAGCGGTTGACGTTGCGGTTAACGCCGCCTTTCCGCCAACGACTCACACCCGCTCCATTCGGTCGCAGCGCCACGCTGTATCGGCCATTCGACAAAAGGTGGGTGGGCTGCCATTTCCCGCTGCTGGGGTCGATGGTGCGTGACTGGAACGTGCTGGCCAGAGCTGCGCCATCAGAGTCTGGCAAATCGCGCGGATTGGCGGTACTGATGACCTGACGCGGGCAACGTTCGTGTAGCAGCGTGTCGTACGCCGCTACCAGCGGTGTTTGCGCAAACCAGCGCTGTGGAGCATTTGCGCAAAGCACGTTGCACAGTGCGACCAGCGCCATTCCCTGGTGGTGCGCCATGTAAGTTTTGACGACGCTGAAGCGGTGTGTTCCTGGCTGCCGCGACGTAGTGAAATCAACTGCATCCATAAACCCATATTCACCTCTTGCTCCCAATTTTTCAAGCTCGCGCAGGTTGGCAATTGCGTCGATGGGCATGAGCATGGTCGCCATCAGTGACGCATAGGGCGCGATCACGCGATCTGCAGCAGGCGTTCGCCGAAGGGCCAGACGCGGCACGCCAAATGGCGAATACTGGTAAGCCAGTGAATGGTCTTGTCCAAAATAGGCCGACTCAGAAATTCCCCAAGGCAGGCCGTGCGCGAGGCTGAAAATCTGTTGTTCGGCAATTGCAGCGAGGTTGGATGTATTTAACAGCCCTTGCTCGGGTTCTTGCATCACGAGAGACGGCATCAGGTATTCAAACATGGACCCAGACCAGGATTTCAAACCGGGGGTGACACCGCTGGATAAAAAGGCGCGGCTCAGCGCCATCCAGTGGCGGCGCGGCACGTCGCCCTTGGCAATTGCAAAAAAACTCGCCAGGCGCGACTCTGACGCCAACAAGTCGTAGTAACTGGCGTCCAGTGCATGTTCATGTACCCGAAGGCCAATATGAAACAAGTGCCGCTTGGGGTTGTAAAGGCCCCGGAAGTCCATTGCCATCGCCAGCTGTAAACATTTCTGCGCTATCTGTTTAAGCTGCAGTTTTTCATCCAGCGTTGTGTCGGCATTGCGAGTTATGGAGGCGCATGCGCCGCTAACTGCCAGCAAATGGCCAGCGAGGTTGCCGCTGTCCACGGTTGAAACATATGCTGGCTGCAGCAGATCCAGCGTTTCGGTTTGGTACCAGTTGTAGAAGTGCCCGTCGTGCTTGGGCAAGCGGTCCATGGTTGCCAATGTGTCGCAAAGGCGCGCAGCCATTTGTGCAGTACTGATCCAGCCAAACTCCCGCGCACAGCTTACCGACAGCAGATACAGCCCGATATTGGTGGGCGATGTTCGGTGTGCCAGCGTGGGTTCGGTGTCTATCTGCAGGTTGTCGGGTGGAAGATGGTTGTCAGCGGCGCTGACGCAGCTGTCAAAGAACTGCCATGTAGCTCGGGCAATGCCCTCAAGGTATTGTTTGTCTTCAATGCTGGGCTGCTGGGCTTTCAACGCATTACGCGGCTTGCTTGCCCACCAGGCAAAAAGTGGCGCACACGCCCAAATTAAAAAAAGAGCGCTGCCTATGGCTGGGTGAGGCCCCAGCAGTGACAGCCCTGCCAGCGCAACGCACACCAGCGACATAGCCATATTCGCACGCATGAACACCGGCAGCGCGTATCTGGCTGCTGCCTGCGCCTGGGCGGCGGTGGTCCACTGCAGCAGTTGGTTGCGGCTGACCATCAAGCGCCACAGCGCGCGCACGATCGCATCGACCTGCAAAATCGACTTTGCGAACAACTGGCTGAATTGCCACAGCGCGGCGCAAATCGCGCGCCACACCTGAACCATGCCGATGTGAAAAAAATGCAGCAGGGCGATGCCGCGCCGCGTTGGCACCAGCCCAGCCGATGCACCCAGCAGCGGCCCGGCTAAAAACGCCGCCAACACCACCACCAGTGCGGCAGCAATTGGCAAGGCATCGGTGAACGACACCCATACCAATAAGGCCAGAGACACAGGTACCAACAAAGAACGGCGCAGGTTGTCCAGCATCTTCCACAGCCCCAGGCTGTCAATACCGAATTTTTTCGGGTGCAGCATCAGCGGCAACAATTGCCAGTCGCCGCGCGTCCAGCGGTGGTGCCGCGAGTCATCCACGCCCGAGTGGTGCGGATGGTCTTCTACCAGCGCAATATCGCTCACGTAGGCGCACCGTGCCAGCGTACCCTCCAGCAAGTCATGGCTCAACACGCAGCTGTCGTCAAACCGTTCATTGAGCACCGCGTAAACCGCTTTGACGTTGAGCAGCCCCTTGCCGGTAAACGTACCTATGTCAAACAGGTCCTGGTAAAGATCCGACGTCCCGCTGCTGTACGGGTCGATCCCGCATTGCCCGGCAAACATGGCGTGAAACGGCGTTCGCTCTTCGGGCTGCGGCAATGGTGTGACGACCCTGGGCTGTAAAATTCCGTAGCCACGCGTGATGCGCCTGCACTGGGTGTCAATTTGCGGAGTGTTCAGCGGGTGGGCAGCGATGGCAACCAGCTCGCGCAAGGCTGCGGGCGGCAAACCGGTGTCGCTGTCCAGCGTCAGGACGTACGCGATATTGCGGGCCAGCACCATGTCGCGGCTGAATATGAATTCTCCCCCTCTAAAAGCTGCTGCGCTTTCGCTGTGTTCAGTGGCAATGACCCGCACCAGCGCTTCCAGCTTGCCGCGTTTTCGCTCCCATCCAATCCATTTGCCCTGCGTCTGGCTCCACACGCGTGGTCTGTGAATAACCAGAAAACGCGGCGGATGGCCGTCAGCCGGTGGATAACTGGTATTAAGCCGGGCAACCCGTGCCACAGCATCCTCGAGCAGGCCACTGTCTCCAGGCATGCTGGCTTCTGCTGCATCGGCCCAGTCAGACAGAAGCGCAAACTGCGCGTTGTTTTCGAGGTTGGCCAGCCAATGCAACCGCAGTCTTTCTGTCAGTGCGCGGTTGCCTTGCGTCGAAGTGAGCATGCACGGCACGACCACCAGTACGCGATGCTCGGCTTCTATCCCATGCGCAAAGTCCAGCCGGGGCAGAGATTTAACGCGGGTCGATTCGGCAATCACCCTGTGAATCACGGCTGAGACAGCCTCAGAGGCAGGCCATGCCATCAGTAAAAGTGCAAGCCAGCCTTGCCATGGCAATGATGGCAGGCCGTGCTGACCCTGCGCCGCATAAATCAGCACTTGGAGCGTGCCAATCAACAGTGCCAACAGATACAGCGGCAGTCGCCAAGCTTGGTGGTTTGCGGGCCAAGGCACGTGAAACCGACGTGCCCTTGGTGGGTGGGTGTTGGCGGCCAGAACTGAGGCAACCAGAGCCGCTCGCCCAGGCCCAATCAAATAAAAGGCGGCGCTGCCCTGGCCACTGGCCGCATTGAAGGTGGGAAGCTCCGCGGCTTGCCGTGCGCTGCTCACAGCCGCCCTGGCAACTTCGACCTCAGAGGCGCCCGTGTCACGCGCGACTTTCTCCATTGCCTGCGTAATTTGCTTGCGTGTGCCTTCGCTTTCAAGCGCGTAGTTTGGCAATTGCCTGAGCACTTGCAGTGACCGGCTTACTGGCTCAATCAGCTCGCTCCACTCCACCTGACCAATCATGCGCAAGCTATTGATGATGCTGCTGATCGTCAGGTTGCTTGATACCTGAGCCGACTGGCTGTCGGCAATCAGCGCAAGGCCATTCGGGCAGTGCTGGGCGGTCCAGCGCACCAACACCGCATTGGCCTCAGTCGGATGGTCGGGTATGCGCTGCCACAGCTGGGTGAGAAAACTCCGCTCCAGTCCCATGCTGCGAAACTGGTCCAGCAGCTCGTCAAGTGCCTGTTCACGCAGCGGCGTTGGGGCGTCCCATACTGCGTGTGCGGCTTCGCGGGATGCTTTGCTCTCAGCGATCTGATCTGCTACCCGCCGAAGATTTTCAAGCAGCACCACGCGAAGCGTAGTAGGCAGAGCCCACAATTCACCCAAACTCAACTCGCTCACGTCTTGGTAAGCACTGAGAAATGCGGTGAACAGATGGGGGTCGAGAACGCTGTCGGTATGCGCTACATACGCCCATGCAATGCCGTAAACCCGAGGCAAGCCTGCCAGGGGCTTGTCGGCAAGTTTTGGTAAGTCTGCGTAATAGCGGCGCGGCACGCCTTCCGAGATTTGCTGAAGTTGCGCCTCTACCAAATGAAAGTTGTCCAGCAGCCACTCGGCCGCGGGGGTTACGTACTGACCGCTTTCGGAAATGGTGGCAATGTAGTCATACGCACGACGAAGGGCCGCAATGTTTTCATGCACCCTCGGGAAAAACGACAGGCTTTCGCCCCAGGTGGATGTGGATTGAATCGACTGTGCCTGGGCAAGACTTCGGCCATGTTCTTCAAAGCGCTGCGCTCCAAAAAGCTCCGCACGAATTAGCGGCTCGCTGTCCCCCGAGTGGGTGGCAAATATCTCCCTTGCGTACGGACTTAAAAGGTCAAGCTCGTCTGTGGCGCGTGCGTTCACACCCTCAAACCAACGCTGTAGCGCCTGCCAGCACAGCAGCAATCAGAATTGCCGTCACCATGCGTGAAAACAACAGACTACGAGCCGACTCTGCTACTGCATGGACGCTAAAAAATCGACTTCGGGCGCTGGCGCAGCGGCCCATATGGGATGCGAGCGCTGCGGTGTCAGTCGATACAAAGTCTTGAGGCATGGCGACACCCGAAGCGCGGCCAATCGGAGTTTTGAAGGTTGACATGGTGTGGTCCAAATGCTTAGTGGTCTTGCAGGGCTAGGTGCGAACAATGCTTGCAGCGCAGAAACGTTTATCAAGTCGATCTTTATCCTACGCACAAACCCTAAAAACGGGCATAAGACTGCGCTGCACTTTGCATAGGACGCTGCCTACAAAGGACGAATTATTTGGGTTTGGCGGGCTGAACGTCGTACCCGAAAACCGACTGAACACCAGCACTACAAGCTTCAAAAGTGCACATAATTGATAGCTGCTCGCGCCGATATAAATTGGGCTGCAGGGTTGTTTCGGCTGCTTTTTTGCTATCGGGTTGGCGTGTACCTATGAAAGTAGCAGCGGTCTTTGTGTTGCTTTTTCCGGCGCGGTGACTGACGGTTATCGGGCGGCCCAAGCAAAAAATAAAGCTGGCGTGGCCTTCACATCAAATGGTTTGGCATGCCCACGCCGGTTGCCCTCACCAGCACCCAGGCGCATTGGCACTACCTGACCAGCAAGCCTGACGCCCCCAAATCGATGGATGTGTTAAACCGAATGCTGAATTTGTCCACGCCGCTCTCGCCGACGGATGACAACTGCGTGTTGATCGGCCGCATCGTAGCGGCGGTCAGCGTGTTAGCCGCTGCACACTAACGCTCTTCCCAATTTTTAATTGAAGCCACAAGAGAAAGCACCCATGAAACTCACCAACTTCCCCAGAGTCCGCATCACCCACGGCCCCACCCCGCTTGAATTTATGCCCCGCATGACCGAAGTTTTGGACGGCCCCAACCTGTATGTCAAGCGTGACGACTGTACCGGCTTGGGCACTGGAGGCAACAAAACCCGCAAGCTGGAGTTTTTAATGGCCGATGCCGTCAAACATGGCGCAGACACCATCATCACGCAGGGTGCAACCCAGTCCAACCACGCCCGCCAAACGGTAGCGATAGCCGCCAAGATGGGCATGAAATGCGAGATTTTGCTGGAAGACCGTACCGGCTCAACGCTGGACAACTACAAGCATTCAGGCAACGTGTTTTTAGACCACTTGTACGGCGCGAATGTGCAAGAAGTACCCGGCGGCACTGACATGAACGCCGCCATGGCCAAGCTGGCCGACGACCTGCGCGCCAAGGGGCAAAAGCCGTACATCATCCCCGGCGGCGGCTCTAACCCGATTGGTGCGCTGGGCTATGTGGTGTGCGCACTGGAGATGGTCGACCAGTTCAATACGCTCGGGCTCAATGTGAACTGCGTCACGCACGCCACTGGCAGCGCAGGCACACAAGCAGGTTTGGTGGCGGGCTTTGAAGGCACTCGCAGCCAGATTCCGGTACTGGGCATTGGCGTGCGTGCTGCAAAAGAAGCGCAAGAAACCAATGTCTACAATCTGGCCGTCAAAACCGCCGAACTGCTCGGCGTGCCTGGCATTATCAAGCGTGATAGCGTTATGGCCAACTGCGACTACGTAGGCGGCGGTTACGGCGTGACCACACCCGGCATGGTTGAAGCGGTGACCATGATGGCGCGTCTCGAAGGCATTTTGCTGGACCCGGTGTACTCGGGAAAAGGCATGGCGGGGCTGATTGACCTGTGCCGCAAGGGCCATTTCAAGAAGGGTGAGAACGTGGTGTTCTTGCACACCGGTGGCGCTGTCGCGCTGTATGGCTACATGAACGCATTTGACAGTTTGAAGCCGCTTTAAAAATCTGCCTTTATGACCACGCTCGCGCCGGATGCGGCAATAGAGTTCACAAAAAAGATCGTTCCTGGCCTGCTGGTCACTGCACTGGTGGCCATGGCGGCAGCTTTTTTGGGCAGCCATTACAAGGGCTCGATGCTGCTGTTTGCGCTGCTCCTCGGTTTGGCGCTGCACTTCGTCGGTGAAGACACGCGCTGCGCTGCGGGCATTCAGTTTGCGTCCAGCACAGTGCTGCGCCTCGGCGTGGCGCTGCTGGGTCTCAGGCTGACGATTGACCACGTCGTCATACTTGGCTGGCAAACCGTGGTGGCGTTGATGGTTGCTGTCACCCTGACGATTGCACTCGGCTTGCTGCTTGCAAGGTTGTTCAAAGTCGAAAGCAGCCTGGGCGTGCTGATTGGCGGTGCCACCGCTATTTGCGGTGCATCGGCGGCGCTGGCCATTTCAAGTGTGCTGCCTAAAAACCCAAATTTGGAGCGCGACACCACATTGACGGTGGTGGGCGTCACCACGCTGTCTACTGCGGCCATGGTGGTCTACCCGCTCATCACGCAATGGCTGGGTTTTGACGCGGTGATGGCCGGCCAATTCATCGGCGCGACGATTCATGACGTGGCGCAGGTGGTGGGTGCAGGCTACAGCCTGTCGCCCGAGGCAGGCGACGCCGCCACCATCACCAAGCTGATGCGCGTTGCCTTTTTGATGCCCGTGCTGGTGGTGATATCGCTCGTCGTGCGGCATCGCACGGCGGGTACGGGTAGTGCAGGTGGTGCAGGCAGTGCTACAAAAACACCGCTGCTGCCCTGGTTTACCGTTGTGTTTGTATTGCTGATGCTGGTCAACAGCACCGGCTGGGTTCCTGTTGCGGTTCAGTCGGGCGCATCCAATGTGTCGCAGGCCTTTTTGGTGCTGGCCATTGCAGGCGTGGGGCTGAAAACGTCGCTGCAAGACGTTACCCGGCTGGGCTGGCGGCCAGTCGCCATGATTTTTTTGGTGACACTTGGTTTGGCGTTTTTGACAGGTGGCTACCTGATGGCGACCCACTGAGCCAACGCAGTCACAGATTAAAAAGGAATCGACATGATCGGTGTTTTAGGCGGCATGGGGCCGCTGGCAACGGTAGATTTTTTCAACAAAGTGTTGGCCGCAACGCCCGCCAGAGGCGATGCCGACCATGTGCCGCTGCTGATTCAGTCTGACCCGCGCATCGTACCTCGGCCAGCGGCAATTCTTAGCGGCGGGCGCTCTCCGCTGCCCGAATTGCTGGCCGGGCGTGACCGCCTCATAGCTGCAGGCGCCACCGCACTGGCCATGCCCTGCAACACTGCGCATTATTGGGTTACCGATTTGTTGAAAGGGTGTAGCGTGCCTTTCATCAGCATCGTCGACGCCAGTTGTGAAGAGCTTGCGGCGTTGGCCGACGTCGGCCAGCCGATTGGCATCATCGCGACCCGCGCAACGCTGGCCGCGATGATTTTTGATGTGCCACTTCAACGGGCGGGTTACACGACCCTGCTGCCTGATGGCGACGCGATGGAAAACCTCGTGCTGCCTGGTATTGAGCTCGTCAAGGCTGGCCAGGCCGTACAGGGCGGGCAATTGATCGAGCAAGCCGTGCAAGCGCTGATTTCGCGGGGGGCTGGAGCGGTAGTTTTGGCCTGCACGGAAATTCCTTTGGCGCTGGATGCCGTTCAATCACCCCTGCGCACCCAATGCGTTGACACCACGGCCGCTCTGGCGCGGGCCTGCGTCGCCTGGTGGCAGGCCGACCAGGAAAAAAACGGCTAAAACGCCGTTTTGAGTCGCTTCCGGGGCTTTTTTACCTGTCATTTAGGGCTGTAAGCCAATCAATACGGGCGCGAGCAGCTCCTACTGTGATAGCTAACTGGTTGCTATTTGTGTCGCTAAGGTACAACGAACAGAAGGTTGAACAAGATGCACATTTCCTACAACGGATACTGCCGCTTAGTGCGCCTTGTAAATCCCGTTCGCTGCACTGCCCTGGTCAAGTCGCTGGTCTTAAACGAGCGACTGATGGTGCGCTAGTGCTTTGCTCCAATGCAGCACTTCAACACTTTGGCGAAGGCCGCAGGTGTAAAAAGGATCGCTCGCCATGATCTGCATGACGCTCGCTTTCGATTCGGCTTCAACAATCCACAAGCCACCCTTTGGCGTGGCCGTTAGCTCAACTCGCAGTGACCCAGCCACCAGGACGGCTCCCTTGTTCTGGTCCACCCAATCGATGTGTGCTTGCAGATGTTTGGTTCTGACAAGGCCGTGGCCGGGTTTATCGGTGAATAAAACTGCGAATAGCATTTTCAGTTCCTGATAAGTTTAAGCTGGATTCTGCGATGAACGCAAAATTTTTAGAGTAATAAGCCTGTAGCCCAATAAATACGTGGGCGATCAGCTCCTAATTAAGGAGCTATTTAGGTGGTTAGGTTTAGCCAGCCACGGCATTGGCCTACTCGTCAGAAGCGCGTTCTTCCGTTGCCTGAACCGCGCCGCTTTTAACGGCTTTCCTCAAAGCGGCATAGTCGGCCTCGTTCTGGTCGGCGTAGGCAAAAGCGTGGCTTGCCATGGCTTCGTCAAACGCGTGGCTTTTGCCAATGTAGCCGGCGATCAGGGCTGGGTCGCCTGCCTTGGCCTGCGACCGGGCCAGCGCGTACCCACAGGCTTGGGCGTAGTCCGTCATCTCGGCAGCGCTGAACAAGGACACATCCAGCGCCCCCTTCATGTCGCGCAACTGCCGCACATAAAATTCTGCCCCCAAAGCCTTGCTGCTGGCCCAGCCCAGGAAAATATCGCTGGTCGCCTGGCACAGCCGCTGGCCGTCCACAATGCGCTGGCCGTTGTGGGCGTGGGGCTTCAGGCCCAGCGGTGCCATCAGCACCGAGTCTCTGGCTTGCTTGAACTGTAAAAACAGGGGGTGATGGCCATCGGCGGCAAACAGCGCCACAAAACAGCGTGTACCGACTGAACCCACACCCGGCACCTTCACCGCCACATCCATCAACTCATAGCGGTCAAACAGCACTTGCCGGTCGGCGCTTAAAGAGCTGCGGTATTGCTCAAAAAATGTCTGAATGTCCAGCTCAAATTTGCCAATCTCGCGGGCGGTGGCGCCTGCCTCGTGATAAACCCAGGGCGGCGTGTCTTTGATACGCATTTCCTTGCCTGCGGGCCCGTCTACCCACTCAACTGCATTGTTGGCCAGCTCCCGGCTGCCCTTGCCGCGCGCTTTTTTTATGGCAGCTTTTTCAACTGTGCTGGCGCCGCCCAGCTTGAGCAAAGTCTCTGACGTCATTTGGTGGTACCAGACATCGAGCGTGTCCATCTGGGCAAAGTCCAGCATCCGCTGGTGGTAGGTGTCCAGCAGGGTTTGCACAACGCCTTCGATGGCCGATTTTTTCAAACCGATCTCTCGGCTGGCAATCACAAAACTGGCAGCCAATCGCCGCACGTCCCAATCGAACGGGCCTGGCACCGTTTCATCAAAATCATTCAGTCCAAACAGCAACCGCCTTTCGGGGCTGGCAAACAAGCCAAAGTTGGACAAATGCGCATCGCCGCACAATTGATTAGTGACCGCACAGCGCGGCGTTTGCGCCAGGTCGTGCGCCATCAGCATGGCGGCGCCGCGATAAAACGCAAACGGGCTGGGCATCATTCGGCCAAACCGGACAGGCAGCAGCTCGGCAATCCGCCCTCTGTTAGATGCTGACAGCAGCGCTAGACCATCGCGCCCACCGCTCTCGTGCAGCCCAAGCGCCGAACGCGGGCAGTTTTGCCGCGCTAGCCGGCCAAGTTCAAAGCGCTGGGCCAGAGAGCCACGGCCTATCAGGTGGTCTGTATTTCGTTTCATGGGTTGATGATGGCACAAGGCGGCGGTTGTGCAAAACCCGATGAAAAGGTACTTAAAAAAAACTGGTTTAATCGATTTTTAGGCCTGTTTTAAGCATAGTATAGGACTGCAGGCCAATAAATACGGGTGCAAGCAGCTCCTGATTAAGTAGCATTTCTTCGTCAGCCCGTATTGCGCAACCCAGCCGCAATCCCATTGATCGAGATATGAATCCCGCGCTGCACACGCTCGTCGGCCTGGCCTGCGCGGTAGCGGCGCACCAGCTCTACTTGCAGGTGGTGCAGCGGGTCGATGTACGGGAAGCGGTGGCGGATGGAGCGCTGCAGCGACGCGTTGTCTGCCAGCAAATGTTTTTCACCGGTGATGAGTGCCAGGGCGCTTACGGTGCGGTGCCACTCGGCTTCAATTGCAGTGAAAATTTTTCTGCGCAGTTTGGTATCCAGCACCAGTTCTGAATAGCGTGATGCCAAAGCCAAATCGCTTTTGGCCAGCACCATGTTCATGTTGCTCAGAAGGGTTCTGAAAAAGGGCCATTCTTTGACCATTTTTTGCAGCAGTTGGGTAGCTTCTTTTCGTTTTGCGGGTGTGCCGCCATTGGCCAGCATGTTTTCAACGGCTGACCCAAAACCGTACCAGCCGGGCAGCGTCAGGCGGCACTGGCCCCAGCTGAAACCCCAGGGAATAGCGCGCAGGTCTTCTATTTTTTGACTGGGCTTGCGCGATGCGGGCCGTGAGCCGATGTTGAGTTCTGCAATCTCGCGGATCGGTGTGGCGCTGAAGAAATATTCGGTAAAGCCAGGGGTCTCGTACACCAGCGCGCGGTAGGCGGCCATGCTGCTGGCAGACAGTAGCTCGGCGGCTTTTAAGAACGCGGGCGTCGCTGACTTGGTGGGTTGCAGCAGTGTGGCCTCCAGTGTGGCGGCGACCAATGTTTCAAGGTTGCGGCGGCCGATTTCGGGGTTGGCGTATTTCGAGCCAATCACTTCGCCTTGCTCAGTCAGGCGGATTTGCCCGCGCACTGTGCCGGGTGGTTGCGCCAAAATGGCCTGGTAGCTGGGGCCACCGCCACGGCCTACCGTGCCGCCCCGGCCGTGGAACATGCGCAGCGTTATCCCGTGAAACCTGTGCGCCTCCACGCTTGCCACTTCGTGTGTTGCGCTGCCCCTTTCACTTGGAGGTGGGGCTGTCTTGCCTTGGGGCGGTCCTGCGGCGCGACCGGCCATCTCATCAAACAATTCGACCAGCGCAATTTCGGCGCGGTACAGCTCCCAGTTGCTGGTAAAAATGCCGCCGTCCTTGTTGCTGTCTGAATAGCCCAGCATGATGTCTTGCTCGGCCCCGCTGCGCTGGACCAGTTGTGCAATGCCGGGCAGGGCATAAAACTCGCGCATGATGGGCGCGGCGTTGCGCAGGTCTTCAATGGTTTCGAACAATGGCACAACGATGAGGTCGTTGGTTGCACTGCTGTCCAGGGTTCCGTGCATCAGCCCAACTTCTTTTTGCAGCAGCAGCACTTCCAGCAGGTCGCTGACGGACTCTGTGTGGCTGATGATGTAGTGAATGATGGCTTCGCGCCCATAGCGCTGGCGCATGGTCTTTGCCATTTCAAAAATGGCAAGCTCGCTGCAGGCCAAGTCTGAATAACTTGCACCCATGACACGCAGTGGGCGCGCCTCTTGCAGCAAGCGCTGCAACAAGGCGCATTTTGCCGCTTCATCCAATTGGGTGTAGTGGTTTTCTACCTGCGCCACGGCCAGCAGTTCAGCCATGACCGCTTCATGCTTGTCAGAGCTTTGCCGCAGATCTACCGTTGACAAACAAAAACCAAAAACTTGCACCGCACGCATCAAAGGATGCAGCCGCTGTACAGCCAGACTCTCACCATGGTGTGCTTGCAAAGAGTCGTGAATGATTTGCAAATCCTCCAGGAACTCCTGCGCTTTCAGATAAGGGTTGTGCGGCGCCACAGCATGACGGGCAGCCTGGCCACCCGTCAAATGCGTTAACGATGCGGCCAGACGCGCATAAATACCTGTTAATGCCCTGCGATATGGCTCATCTTGCCGATGGGGATTGTTATCAGGCGAAGCACTCGCCAGTGCCTGCATGGCGGCAGAGACCTCAACCAGCCGCGCTGAAACCGACAGCTCCCCCCCGAGGTAGTGCACCTCCGTCAGATAGTGACGCAGCACTACATCGCTTTGACGGCGCAATGCCAGCTCCAGGGTGGGAGCCGTCACGTTGGGATTGCCATCACGGTCCCCTCCGATCCATTGCCCCATGCGCAAGAAGCTATGAACCGTCTGACCTTCCAGCGCATCCTCAAGTGCCGCATAAATTTTTGGAATTTCGCGCAGGAACGTAGCCTCGTAATAGCTCAGGGCATTTTCAATTTCGTCGGCCACCGTCAATTTGGAGTAGCGCAGCAGACGCGTCATCCACAGCTGCGCCACGCGTGCCCTCAGCATGGCCTCATTGGTCGCCAGCTCGCGTGGGGTCAACGCATCTTTGGCGCTGTTAAACAGTTGCGCGCGCGCCAAGATGTCATCGCGATCGACCAGCAAGCGGGCAATGTCATGCTCTGCTTGCAAAATACTTTGCCGCTGCACTTCCGTCGGGTGCGCCGTCAATACGGGGGAGACATAAGCCTGCGCCAAGGTGTGCGCAATTTCATCCGGTGTAATGCCGGCCCAGCGCAGTCGGGACAGCGCCACCTCAATGCTGCCCTCCTGCGTATTACCTGCTCGCTCATGGACTGCACGGCGGCGGATGTGGTGCCTGTCTTCCGCCAGATTTGCCAAGTGAGAAAAGTAGGTGAACGCACGGATCACACTCACCGTTTGATCCGTGCTCAGGCCTTTGAGCAGCTTCTTGAGCGTCTTGTCCGCCTCATGGTCCTGATCTCGACGAAATGCCACCGACAGCTGTCGTACCTGCTCGATCAGCTCATAGACCGCGACACCTTCTTGCTCGCGAATGATGTCCCCCAAAATACGGCCCAGCAGACGAATATCGTCAATCAGCGGCTGATCTTTGTCGTTTTTACGCGCTGCTTTGCTTGGTAAAGCACGGGCACGTTGATCTCGGTCTTTCTTTATCGCAGCAGTCATTTCTGTGAATACTCCAGCCGGTTTCTATGGCAACACAGCATGCTAGCATCGCCCGTTGATTGAAAGGCCACGAGCCAGCGTATTGAAAGTCATGACCGTAGCAACATCCCCCCTCTCCATCGTCATCGCCACCCGTGAAAGCCGACTCGCCATGTGGCAAGCCGAGCATGTCAAGGCCTTGTTGCAAGCACGTGGGCACACCGTTGAGCTGCTTGGAATGACGACCAAAGGCGACCAAATTCTGGATCGCACGCTCTCGAAAGTCGGTGGCAAGGGCTTGTTCGTCAAAGAGCTGGAAGTTGCGCTGGAAGAAGGCCGTGCTCATATCGCCGTGCATTCACTCAAAGACGTACCCATGGATATGCCGCAAGGTTTTGCCCTAGCTTGCGTCATGGAGCGTGAAGACCCGCACGATGCGTTCGTGTCACCCAAATACAACAGTCTGGATGCTTTGCCCCAGGGGGCAGTGGTTGGCACCTCCAGCTTGCGTCGCCAAGTGCTGCTGCAAGCCTTGCGCCCAGACCTGAAGATAGAGCCTTTGCGTGGCAACCTGGATACACGCCTGCGCAAGCTGGACGAAGGCCAGTACGACGCCATTGTTCTGGCTGCCGCTGGCCTCAAACGCCTGGGCATGCAAGACCGCATTCGCGCCATTTTCAGCCCCACCACCATGCTGCCTGCTGCAGGCCAGGGGGCTTTGGGCATCGAAATTCGAGCCGACCGCCAGGACCTGGCACAGGCCCTGGCCCCACTGGTGCACATGCCAACCTGGCTGCGCGTTGCTGCTGAACGCGCGGTAAGCCGCAGCATGGGTGGCAGTTGCTCCGTGCCCTTGGCTGCACACGCAGTGCTGGATGGTGATCTGATGCGCATCGATGCGGCTTGGGGCGACCCGCAAGGCGTTCAATCCCTGATCTGCGCGCAGCAGACAGCCACGGTCACTACGCGGGCACAAGCCGAAGCCTTAGGCGCACAAGTGGCCGCACATTTGCAAGCTGCAGGCGCAAAGATCTGCACCCAGTCCTGAATCTGCAGGCATGCCACACCTTGTTGTAACCCGCCCACAGCCTGATGCAGCGCTGTGGGTGCAGCAGTTGCAGGCGCAAGGTATTGAGGCCACTGCACTTGCGATGATGGAAATAGGCCCCAGCCGCAGCCCGCATGCGCTCGCTACCGTGCACGCGGCTTTGCAACAACTGAGCAGCTACGACGCCATCATGTTCGTCAGCGGCAATGCGGCACGTTACTTTTTTGCGCAGCTGCGCGCACAAGCACTGCGCCCGGCTGCACACACACGCTATTGGGCCCCTGGCCCCGGCACTGCCAAGGTCTTGTTTTCCGAAGGAATTTCACCTCTCAGCTTGACCCAGCCTTCACCAGACGCTCCACAATTTGATTCGGAATCGCTGTGGACACATGTTCAGCACCAAATCTGCAGCGGTCAAAAAGTACTCATCGTCCGTGGCGGTGATGGGCATGATGCCGCTGGCCAAGGCCGCCAGTGGCTGACCGAGCAATTACGGCAACGCGGTGTACGGGTCGATTTCGCTGCTGTGTACGAGCGCATGGCACCACAAGCGACACCTGCGCTCCTGCAAACCATTGAAACGCTGCGCACCCTGCAAGCAGTGTGGTTGTTCAGCAGCTCTGAGTGCGTGCAACATTTGCGTCTTTCCAACACCGACTGGTCCTGGCAAGCACACACAGCCTTGGCTACACACCCACGCATCGCCCAGCAAGCACACCAGGCCGGCTTTGGCCGCATCATTGAAACCATGCCAACCGTGCAAAGCATCGTGGCCTCGATAAAATCATTGCATGACCACCACCCCTGACGGCGCTCCTATCCCCTCCCAAGCTGTTCCTTTTGAATCGCTGCATGCACCACGCCCAGCAGCGCCTGGCTGGACATGGCTGTCTCTGGTGATTGGCGCAACAGGCCTTGGCTGCAGTCTTTTGCTGTGGCAAAAAGTTGACGGCATGCAAGAACAACTGGCCCGCCAGTCCGCAGACGCTACCGCCCAGGCCACTGAAGCCCGCGCTCTGGCACGTGAGTCGCAAGATCTGGTGCGCGATGCCAACGCCAAACTTTCGGTCATGGACGTGCGCGTCAACGAAGTCAGCTTGCAGCGGGGACAGCTGGACGCTCTGGTTCAGAACCTGACCCGCTCGCGGGATGAAACCCTGGTGGTGGATATCGAATCAGCCATTCGCATGGCCCAGCAGCAAACACAACTGACAGGCAGTACCGAGCCTCTGGTGGCAATTTTGCAAAGCAGCATCAAGCGGATTGAACGGGCGGCACAGCCCCGTTTGGTACCTGTTCAGCAAGCCATGGAGCGCGACCTGGAACGACTGTCGCAATCGGCAGTGACCGACACGGCCAGCCTGCTGGCGCGGCTCGATGCGGTCGTCAGCATGGTCGACGACATGCACGTACGCACTGGTGCCCCCGTCCCCAGCGAGCAGCGCCAGCCACGGCGTCAGGCCCCTGAGCCAGGCAGCACAGACACTGACGCTGCAGCCACATCTCCTACGCAATGGATATGGTGGAGTGACTGGGGACAAAAAATTTGGCAGGCCACACGCGAAGAAACCCGTGATTTACTGCGCGTGAGCCGGATTGAGCATGCTGACGTCATGCTCATGGCACCGGAGCAAGCGTTCTTCGTGCGAGAGAACCTCAAGCTCAAGCTGCTCAACGCACGCCTGGCCGTGCTGGCACGTCAATATGAGGCAGCCCGCACCGACATCAGCACTGCGCAGACCACGCTGAGTAAATTCTTTGACCCCGGCTCTCGCCGCACGCACCAGGCGCAAGCTGTACTGGCACAACTGCAGACCCACATGCAGGCGACCACGCAACCAGTTTTGGATGAGACCCTGGCCACACTGTCTACCGCCGCCGCCGGCCTTTAAGTGCACAAAGGAACTACCGCATGATGCGCGCTGCACTTTGGTTTGTAGGTTTGTTTGCCTTGGCTGTGGCACTGGCTTTGTTTGCCGGTAACAACCAGGGCGTTGTCACCTTGTTCTGGCTTCCATATCGGGTCGATTTGTCGCTCAACATGGTGCTGCTGTTGCTGCTCGCTGTGTTTGCCACCGGCTACGCCGCCCTGCGGGCTTTTTCAGTACTGGTCATGTTGCCGCACCAGGCCAAGCGCTGGCGCCAGCAACAAAAAGAGCGCCAGATGTACCAGGCCCTGGTGGAAAGTCTGTCCCACCTGCAGGCTGGTCGCTATGTCCGTGCCCGCAAGTCTGCACTTGTCCTGCTCAAACTCAGCGATGAACTGCGCACCGAGCATGCTGACGTGCCGCAAGATGCCACTTTGCGTGCCATTGCTCACATGCTGGCCGCTGACAGCGCCCATGCCTTGCGCGATGTAGAGGCCCGTAACGAGCACTACGAAGAAGCCATGAACGATGTGCCCGCCAATGGCACCTTGCAGCAGCAAGAGGTGCGCGAAGGTGCGCAAATGCGCGCTGCGCGATGGTCGCTGGATGACCGGGATCCCCAAGAAGCGCTGCAGCGCTTGGCACAGCTGCCCCCGGGAGCCAGCCGCCGCACCATGGCCTTGCGCATTCAGCTCAAAGCCAGCCGTTCGGCCCTGGATACGGCACGTCTTCTGGCCAAACACGGCGGTCTGTCGCAAGAAGTGGCCGACAGCATCACCCGGGGCCTGATCCTGGAGCAGTTGCAGCACACGCACGATGCAGATCAGCTGCAGCGCGCCTGGAATGGCTTGCAGCCTGCAGACCAGCGCGCCCCTGATGTGGCTTTGGCGGCAGCCCGCAAACTGATGGAGCTGCAAGGCAGCCCATCCCAGGCTCGCACTTGGTTGCTCCCCGTCTGGGAGCAGTTTCTGCAAGCACCCCAGTCCCTGTCCGGCGCGCAAGTCCAGCGTTTATTCGTCAATTTGCAGCAGGCGCTGGACGAACTGGATGCCGACTGGCTGGCACGCATTGAATCTGCACAGCGTGCAGCACCTCAAGAGCCACGTCTGCTGTATCTGGCAGGCATGGCCTGTGTACAGCGACAGCTGTGGGGCAAAGGCGAACAGCTGCTGCAAAGTGCTGTGGGCCGCTTGAGCGATGCCCCGCTGCGTGCCAGCGCCTGGAAGGCCCTGGCTATCATGGCTGAGCAGCGTGAAGACACCGCTGCCGCTGCCAGGGCTTGGCGCGAAGCGGCTTTGCACGCACTTTCTAGATAAAGCATAGCTGTCAGCACATACTGGCTAAGCGCTGGCAGCCAATTTGACTTCAAACAATGCCCCGCTCGCCCTATCTCTGGGCTGGGTCGGTAAAATCAAACCCAATCCGTCCTTTCAGCTAACAGCCTACAGACGGCATCCCCTGCAGGATGCCGTTTTCATTTGCGAATCCGCCATGAGTGAATCCATTGCCCAGCCAGGTCTGAACAGCCTGTCCAAATCCTTCGAACCCGCCGCACTGGAAGCCCATTGGGGCTCCGAATGGGAAAAGCGCGGCTATGGCAATGCGGGCTCCCGCGGCACGGGCCAGCCCAGTGCACAAGCCACTGCCGCAGGTCAGAACTTCTCTATCCAGCTGCCCCCCCCCAATGTAACGGGCACGCTGCACATGGGTCATGCTTTCAACCAGACCATCATGGACTCGTTGACGCGCTACTACCGCATGAAGGGCCACAACACGGCCTGGATTCCCGGCACCGACCACGCTGGCATTGCCACGCAAATCGTGGTGGAGCGTCAACTGCAAGCCCAAGGCGTCAGCCGCTACGACCTAGGCCGCGATGAGTTTGTAAAGAAAGTGTGGGAGTGGAAAGAAAAGTCCGGCGACACCATCACCACACAAATGCGCCGCATGGGCGATACCGTGGACTGGAGCCGCGAGTACTTCACCAT
>ENA-OFCX01000453-OFCX01000453.1-metagenomes-genome-assembly--contig:-NODE-453-length-21355-cov-3.229484_pt1 | contig 21355 bp, 13 predicted proteins | sample MGYA00153384_OFCX01 | MGnify analysis MGYA00153384
GTTTTCAATCGCGCGGGCGCGCAGCAAAACCTCCCAGTGCGCTTGCCCTGTGGTGTGGGTAAAGGCGCTGGGCACCAGCAGCAAGTCAGCGCCGTCTGCAGCCAGCGCGCGGTACAACTCGGGAAAGCGCAGGTCATAGCAAATGCTCAAGCCGACGCGGTAATTGTGGCCGTCGCGTGACGGCACATCAAACACCACGGGCAGCGCACCGGGTACCAGCACACGCGCTTCGTCGTAGCTTTCAGCGCCGTTGTCAAAACGAAAAAGATGCATCTTGTCGTAGCGCGCAACGCACTGGCCTTGCGGGTTGTAAACCAGTGTGCTGTTGTAAACCTTGCCAGGCACATCAGTGGCCAGGGGAATCGTGCCGCCCACCAGCCAGATATTGAAGTCGCGCGCGCATCCACTTAAAAAGTCTTGCAACGTTCCGTGGTCTGCCTGCTCGGCAATGGCCAGCTTGTCGGTGTCTTTCAAACCCAGCAAGCAAAAATATTCGGGCAACACGGCAAGCTCCGCACCTGCAGCGGAAGCTTGCTTCAAGAGTTCTCTCGCGCTCTCAAGATTGGTGTTGACATCCGGTGTGGAGACCATTTGAAGCGCCGCGACTTTCATGGTTTCTTCTCAACTTTGGTGATTTTCGGGTCGGCCCAGCTGCCGTCGATGTGAAACTCCTGCGTGGCGGCTTCCATCAAGGGGCGGCGCAAAAAATACTGTGCCAAAAATGTGCCCAGACCAATCGCCGGGTTGATGACGGTGGCAATCAATGATGCCGTGCCGGCGTTGATCTCGGGTATCACCACGACCTTGAGATCCTGCGTTTCCCTGGCAATGTCGGCGCTGCCCTCCATCAACACAGCGGCATTCACGCCTTTCATTTGCAGGTTGTTGGTGCTGGCCACGCCTTGGCTGATGCCAACGTCGCCGCGTACAAAATCAAATGCAAAACCTTCAGAAAACACGTCCCTGAAATCCAGCGTCAAACGGCGCGGCAATGACTGCAGACTGAGCACACCCAGAAGCTTGGCCAGGCCAGGGTCGGCCTTTAAAAACTGCCCTGATTCGATATTTACATTGAACTGGCCGCTCATGCTGGGGTAATCCAAACCCAAAGGCGAGCCCGCCCAGGCAACCGAGCCCTCCATCTTGCCTTTGCCGCGCCGCACCACATCGGCCATGCCAAAGCGCTTGAGCAGCAAACCCGAGTCGGCAATGTCGAGCTTGAAGTTCATCACCGTCCGCCTGCGCTCTGCCGCCGGGCGCTGCACGCGCGGCCCTGCAACCGGGGTTTGTGCATTGATGGCGACCCAATTGCCCGTGGCCGTCAGCACGGCCTCGGGCATGATGACGTTGAATTTGTTCAGTCGCCATTCGCCTGGATTGCCGTCGCCGCTGTTGGCGGCGCGGTTGACCGCTTCAACCTCAATCCGACCCAATTTTTTACCCCGCAGTTCCAGGTCGTTCACCACGATGTCGAGCGCTGGAATGCTGGCGGGCTGGCCATCCAGAATATTTTCGACATCGCTGACATTACTTTGCCCAAGGCTCAAGCGCTGCAGGCGCGCCAGAATACGCCCAGCGTTGGTGCTGCCTGGCTGGCGAAATTCAAGGTAACCGTTAAGTTCGCTGGCATCCAGGTTGGCACGCCAGGTCGGCCCATCGCGCGTGCCGCCGATCACCAAATTGTTCAACTTGCGCCCACCCACCAACAGTTCTTTGGCACGTATCGCAATCTGGCTGGGCAGATAGCTCTGCGCTTGCTGCGCTGCGCCGGTTGCGGCAACCGACACCGCAACCGGGCTGCTGCCAACAGTAGAAGAAAACACTTTTTCCCATGCGTCCACATTAAAGTTGTCGAGCTTGATGTTGGCGGCCACGCCAGCCTCGGGCAGTGGCGCTGACTCGCCAGGCTCCAGCCCCACCGCGATGCTGCCGCGAATGACGCGGGCTTGTGCGCCGCTGATGTCACGCTGGTACTGCACCGCCACAATGTTGCCCGCGTTAAGAAGAAGCTGGTCCTGCAGCTTTTGCCCAGGCGCCATCGATTCGCGGATCAAGGTGTTTTCAAACCGCAACGGCAACACGGCCTCGGCGCTTTTGTTCAAGGGTGCCGGCAAACTCAGTGCCATGCCCTGCAGGTTGCTGGTCACCTCCACTTCAGCAACGCCGCGCCTGAAACCCAGCGTCGCGTTGTAGGCCGTGCTGCCCGTGGCGTTTTGAGCCAGGCGTGAAGCCAGGCCCAAGTCTTTGGCTTGCCGGATCCCTTCAGCCGTTACTGTGCCCTGCGCCCTGAAAACCGTTCCCGCCTCGGGCTCCGCGCCCGCCACGACCGTGCGGGCAGGTGGGCGCATGCCGCCCTCAAAACGTATATCGCCGCCCAGCAATCGCGCTTGCGCAGAGGGGACGTTAAAACTGCTTTCAGTGAAGTTGACCACGCCTTTCAAGCGCGTAAGCTGCGGTGTTTCAGGTGAAAACTGCGCGTCATTGCCCGGCAATGTCACCGAGCCTTGCACCTTGGTTTTGTCGATGTTGTTGAGCGGCAAAGTGAGTCGCAAGCCAAAGTCAGCCGGGCCACTGGCAATTGTTTTGGCCAGCACATTGCCTGTCATGGTGGCCAGTGGCGACGTGTTGACAAAGCTCAGCGCTTCATTGAGCGGGCCTTTTAAACGCGCTTGCACATCGACCGTGGCTGAGTTCATCAGGTTGGGGATGCGTGCATCTGCCTTGACCACTTGCATACCGGGTAAGCCCGCCACCTTGGCCACCACACCATTGACTTCAAGTGCCGCGCGGTTAAACACCAACTCGGCTGTGATGTTGCTCAGAGCGGGCCAAGGCGCGGCCTCTTTGGGCTGAATGCTGCGCGGCACATAGGCAAAGGTGCCGTTTTTAACCTTGGCCGATATTTTGAAATCACCTTTGGACGGGTCGGCAAATGGAATGTCGTCAACCGAACCCTTGACCAGAAATTTGACATCGTTAACCTCGCCTTGCACCACAGCATCACGTACATAGTGGCGCACCGGGTCAGCCAGCACCAACGGCAAATAACGGTGTACGCGGGCACCGTTGCCTCGGCTGAGCACGCCTTTTAAATCCAGTACACCCAACGAGTCAGGGTCGTGCGCGCCCGTGCGGGTTTGGCCAGATCGCCAACTGGCTTGCGCCGTGCCCTGGGCATCTGCGCCCGCAAAGGCGATGTCGCGCAACTGGATGTCAATGTTTTCGCCGACCCACTTCCATTGGGTGTCCATCGACAGGCGGTCGAACACCACACGCGGGTCTTCAAACACCCCCGGCAAGTCAAGGTGGCCTTGGGTGATGACGACTTTGGCTTTGCCTGCGGCCTGCGTCAGGTCAAAGTCAATCGCGGCGTTTTTGATGCCGGGTCGGCCCGGTTGCTGGTGCGCAGCAGAGCCCGTTGCCTGCAATAAGCTGCTGCGCAATACCTGGCTGGGCAGGGCAGCGACTTGCACCCCGCTAACGCGGCCCTTGGCGCTGTAGCTCAGATTTCCCTTGACAGGTATTTGCCAGCGCGCGTCCAGCGTTTCAACCAGGCCTTTGGGCGCAAATGACGCAATCAGCGCATGCGTTGCCGTGCCAAGCGGCAAGCGGTTGGCAATTTGAGCCACGGCTGCCAGGTCAAGCCGGTCGGCTTTCAGTTCATTTTTTTGTTCGGTTAGCCCGGCCGTGCCGCTGCTGGTCATGGCCAGGTTGCCGCCTGGCCACTGCAGGCCGTCGGAGGTGTTAAAGCGCAGGTTTTCGGTGGCAAATTCAAAGCCATCCTTCAAGCGCTTGCCGCTGACACGACCTGTGACTGACGCAAGTGCCAGTGGCTCCAGGGTTTTGCCAAGCTGAACATTCACACTCTGCAACGCAACATCCAGCGTGGCGGCGCTGGGCTGGCCTTTGCTGATGTCTGCCCAAGCGCGCAGGCTGCCACTGCCTGAGCGTGGGTCAACGCCGAAGGTGTTGGACACATACTGCTTGATGCGCGAGACATCACCGATACGGCTGAACTCGGCATACAGCTGACCCGACCAATCGGCAAATTGCCCAGCACCTTGAGACAACAGCGGCTGCCTGAACTGGCCGCGCAGGCTGAAGCGGTCACCCCATTCCGGAGGCGGCGTTGCATCAATGCGAAAAGCGTGCCTGCGCGTGCTGTTGCGCATCACGGCATCGACCTGTCTCAAGGCCAGTGGCGGGGCGTTGGCCTGCTCGTCGATCCAGCGCAGCGTGCCGCCCTGAATGACAAACTCGGCCTGCGAAAAAATCCAGTCGGCTGCGTCATTGTTGTCGCTCTTGGTCTGGTTGATGTCCAGGCCAGCGACATAAATTTTCCCGTCCAGCGTGCGGCGTATCTCAAGCACCGGCTGGTCAATAACCAGTTGCTCAAAACCGCCACCCCACAACGATGCGGGCGACGGCGTGGCCAGCACACGCGGCAGGCGCATGGTTTCGCGGCCTGCTGCATCTATCAAGGTGACATCACGCAACTCAAACGATGGAATCAGGCCTTCAGAACTAGCCGTGATCTGGCCGATGCGAACCGGCACACCCAGCGCCTTGCTGGCCTCGATTTCAATGCGCGGGCGAAACTCTTCAATACGCGGCACAATCCAGCCGTGCAGCAAGCTCCAGGTCGCGCCGAACAGCAACCAGAAAGCAAGCAACAGCCACAGTGCCAGGCGTGCAGCCATGGCCAGCCATTTCAATCGTGGCGACGCAATGCTTGGTGCTGGGGGTGTGGACTGAATCATCTGCATGAGAATTATGACTGCCCGTATAGCCTTAGGAGTTCCCCGATCCCATGAAGTTTTGTGACTTACTGTGATGCATTCGATGTCCAGCGTGCTTGATGCTTCTGGTTATTCGCGGTTTGTGCAGCGCATTCGCCGTCGTTATGACGTCCAGCGCACATTACTCGAGCCTGGCGAACCGAGGCGGGGCAGCATGGAACGCGCACTGCTGGCCTTGCGCGCACAAGGTTTGGACACAAGTGCAGCGCTGCGGGTGCTGCGCCAATTGGTCATTGAGCGGCTGGTGGTATTGGACTGCGAAGGCTTGCCTGCCGAGCAGGCTGCGCTCAGTGTGGTGACCTGCGCCATGACCGAGCTGGCCGAGCTGGCGCTCGATGTGGCAGTGCTGGAATCCCGCAGCATTCTGGATGCCCAGTACGGCCAACCCCAAGCTGAAAGCGGTGCGCCTGCCCAGATGTGGGTCATTGGCATGGGCAAGCTGGGTGCGCGCGAGCTGAACGTGTCCAGCGACATCGATCTGATTTATGTGTATGACCATGACGGCCAAACCGCCGGAAGAACTGGCGCCAGTGAAGGCGAAGCCAGGCGCAGCCGCATCTCTAACCACGAATATTTTGCACACCAAGTCAAAGCGATTTATGCGCTGGTGGGCGAGACCACCGAGCATGGTTTTGTTTTCCGGGTCGATTTGGCGCTCAGACCGCATGGTGGCTCTGGCCCGGCGGCCATGTCGCTGAGCGCTCTGGAAGATTATTTTCAGGCGCAAGGCCGCGAATGGGAGCGCTTTGCCTGGCTCAAGAGCCGGATGGTGGCGCCTGGTGCCTGCGTGCGTGACGCCAGCGCACTAGGCTTGCGCGGCGCGGTGCTGCCGTTTGTCTTCAGGCGCTATTTGGACTACAGCGTGTTTGATGCACTGCGTGTTTTGCATCGGCAAATTCGGGAGCATGCGGCCAAACGCAGCGCAGGTCGGCCCGAGCGCGCGAATGACGTCAAAATGTCGCGCGGCGGTATTCGTGAGATTGAATTTACCGTGCAACTGCTGCAAGTGGTGCGCGGCGGGCAGTTCCCTGAACTGCGCACGCGCCGCACCGTCGATGCTTTGCAGCGTTTGGCGCATGCTGGCTTGATGGCGCAAGACACGGCCGATGCGCTGGTGCGAGCGTATGATTTTTTGCGCCGCGTGGAGCATCGCATTCAATATCTGGATGACCAGCAAACCCATGTGCTGCCGACTCGCGACGATGATCTGAACTGGATTGCTCAAACATTGGGTTACAGCAACTGTTGTCCGTTTTTGCATGACCTGGACACGCACCGCGAACTGGTGGCGGGCGAGTTTGACAAGCTGCTGGGCGGCAAGTCGGAGTGCAAGGGCTGCACCAAAGGCGCAGTGTCAACAGACACCAAAACCGCCCCTGCGTTAGATGACTTGCTTGAGCATTTGTCCAGCCAGTGGCCCACGCAGTTCAGGGCCCGTTTGCAGCAGTGGCTCACCCATCCCAAGGTGTTGGCGCTGCGCGACGAGTCGCGTGTCCGCTTAAGCCAGCTGGTGCAGCGCACCGCTTTGTGGTTAAGTGAGGGCAGCGTGACCGAAGAAGCCGCCTTGCGCATCATGGACTGGATAGAGCCGTTGCTGCGCCGCGAGAGTTACTTGGCTCTGCTGCTGGAGCGCCCACAAGTGCATCAGCGGCTGCTCAGGCTGTTGGGCGCAGCCAAATGGCCTGCCCGCTACCTGCTGTTGCACCCGGGCGTGATTGACGAGCTGGCCAGTGACGCCATGCTGCACGAGCGCTTTGATGGCGTCAGCTATTCGCAAGAGCTCAAAGCGCGGCTGCAATCCCTGCAAATCACCGGGGAAGACGATGAAGAAACCTGTTTGAACCTGCTGCGCCGGGCGCACCACGCCGAAATGTTTCGCACGCTGGCGCGTGATGTGGAAGGGGTGCTCAGTGTTGAGCAGGTGGCCGACGACTTGAGTGCGCTGGCTGAAACCACGCTGGCCATGACGCTGGACTGGTGCTGGCACCGGCTAAAAAACAAACACCGTGAGCAACCGCAACTGGCCATCATTGCCTACGGCAAATTGGGCGGCAAAGAGCTGGGCTACGGCAGTGACCTGGACATTGTGTTTGTGTACCAGGACGAGCACGAAAATGCCAGCGAAGTGTATGCGCTGCTGGTGCGCAAACTCATCACCTGGCTGACCGTTAAAACCAGCGAGGGCGATTTGTTTGAGATTGATACGGCGCTCCGGCCTAACGGCAATTCAGGTTTGCTGGTGACCAGTTTTGCCGCTTATGCCAATTACCAGCAGCAGCGCGGCAGCAACACGGCCTGGACGTGGGAGCACCAGGCCATGACACGTGCCCGATTTGTCCTGGGCGGCGTATCTTTGCGCCAGCAGTTTGAGCAGATCCGTGAAGGCGTGGTCACAGCGCCAAGGAATGCCGCTTTGCTGCGTGATGAAATTACCGCCATGCGCGACAAGGTTCGCAGCGCACACCCTGTCAAAAGGAATGTGTTTGATGTCAAGCACAGCCCGGGCGGCATGGTTGATGCCGAGTTTGCGGTGCAGTATCTGGTGTTGTCGCAATCTGCCCATCACCCCGCACTGGTGGCCAATGTGGGCAATATTGCCTTGCTTCAACGCGCCGAGGCCGCAGGTTTGCTGCCAGCCGGTGTGGGCGACGCGGCAGCCAAGGCTTACCGGGCGCTCAGGCGCATACAACACCAGGCACGACTGAACGAAGCGCCCACGCAGGTCGTGCCTGGCACGCTGGAGGCAGAACGCGCTGCCATTCTGGCGTTGTGGGCGGCTGTATTTCAGGCACTTTCGGTTTAAACACGTACTTCAGTCGGGGTATTTCGCCAAGCACTGTCAAAAAAATCCCGCAAAATATCGATTGTTTTTATTTTCAAGCACGAACTCCCCATTTGACATGAGCACTCCAGACAGGTTTGGCAAACGCAGCCTTTTTGCATTTTTGGCGCTGGCAGGCATCGCTCTGGTTTTGAGTGGTTGTGCCGCCAATGCACCACCCCCAACAGTTGCGGTCGCTGCTCCGCCGCAGTGGTATGCCACGCTGCCAAAAGCTGTTTCTGCCAGCGCTGCCATCACCCCCGCCAACAGCTTGCCTCACAACGGCAGCCTGACCAGTTTGTCGCAGTGGTGGCAGCAGCAAAATGATGCGTTGCTGGTGGACATGATCGGTGCCGCGCAAATTGTCAGCCCGTCAGTCATCACGGCACGCTCCAACATTCAGCAAGCGCAAGCGTTGCGCACCGCCTCAAGAGCGGCCTTGCTGCCCATGCTGGATGCGGTGGGCAGTTTTAGCCGTAGCAAGTCTGCACCTTTAAACCGCAACAATGCTGCACCCATCAACAACGCCATGCTGATTGGCCTGCAAACCAGTTGGGAGATTGACCTGTTTGGGCAAAACCAGGCCAGTTTGAATGCCGACAGTGAGCGCCTGCTGGGCAGCGAAGCGCTGTGGCACGAGGCGCGGATTTTGGTGGCAGCTGAAGTGGCCAGCCAGTATTACAGCTTGCGCGCCTGTGAGCAGTTGCTGGGTGTGACCAGCGCTGATGCCAAGTCACGCTTTGAAACCAGCCGCCTGACGGATTTGCTGACCAAAGCCGGCTTTGGCGCACCTGCCACCGCCGCGCTGGCGCGCGCTACGGCGGCTGAGGGCAACAGCCGCATCACCCAGCAGCGCGCCGAATGTGATCTGAGCATCAAAGCTTTGGTGGCGCTGACGGGCTGGAACGAGCCGGATTTACGGCAAAAGCTGGCGCAGTCGCCTGCGGCACCGCCCCAGCAGGGTATGGCTGATATTTCAAGCGTACCTGCCGAAGTGTTGGGCCAGCGGCCTGATGTGTACAACGCGGCTCGCCAGCTGAATGCCGCCAGTTTTGAGGTCGGCAGCGCCCGGGCCCAGCGCTACCCACGCCTTAGCATTGGCGGCAACATTGCGGCCAACCAGTTCAAGTCGCGCGGCTTTACCCAGCGCTTTAACACTTGGTCCATCGGCCCGGTGGCACTGACGGTACCGCTGTTTGACGGCGGTGCGGCAGATGCCAACGTCGACGCGGCCAAAGCGCGCTATGAAGAAGCTGCGGGCAAGTACCGGGGCGTGGTACGCCAGGCGGTGCGTGAAGTCGAAGAAGCACTGGTCACGCTGCAAAGCACGACGGATCGTGGCAGCGACACACTGGTGGCTGCCGAGGGCTACCGTGCATCGTTTGCTGGCACGGAGGCGCGCTACAAAGCCGGTTTGACCAGCCTTGTAGAACTTGAAGAGGCTCGCCGCGTGCTGCTGGCTGCGCAAAGCGCCGTGGTGCTGCTGGAGCGTGAGCGCCGCAACGCCTGGATTGGGCTGTACAAAGCGCTGGGCGGCGGCTGGAGCACGGCTGCACCGCACCCCACGCCCATGATTTTTGGTATTCCTGAAGCCTTCTTGCCTGACTGGTAAGTGCTCAGCATGAACCCACTTGAAAATTTTCAAAAAATGAGTCGTATGAAATTTCTTCAAAACAAACAAAACGCTATTATTTCAATAGCTGGTTGCGCCTTATTTTTGGGAGCTACAGCTTTTTTTACTTCTAAATCAGGAGCCGCTGATGATAAAAAAGCAGCGCCTGCCAAGGCAGCACTGACAGTGACCACCGTGCAGCCTGTGCAAAGCAGCTTGCCGCTGCGCCTGCCCGCTAACGGCACGGTAACGGCGTGGCAGGAGGCCATCATCGGCAGCGAGGCCAATGGACTGCGGCTGGTGGATGTCAAGGTCAATGTGGGCGACCGCGTGACCAAGGGCCAGGTGCTGGCCAGTTTTGCGACCGAGCAAGTCAATGCTGAAGTGGCTCAAGCCCAAGCCAGCTTTGCAGAGGCCCAAGCCAATGCGCTGGACGCGGCTGGCAATGCCGACAAAGCCCGCACGCTGCAAGCCAGCGGCGCACTGAGCGAGCAGCAAATCAACCAATACACCACGGCGGGCATTGCCGCCAAAGCCAGGCTGGAGGCCGCCAGGGCCATGCTGGCAGTGCAGCAGGTGCGGTTGAAACAAACGGGTGTGGTTGCACCTGACAGCGGCATTATTTCCAGCCGTAGCGCCACGGTAGGCGCAGTGGTGGGTAGCGGCACAGAACTCTTCAAAATGATTCGAGGTGGGCGGCTGGAGTGGCGCGCTGAAGTCACCAGCGCTGAGATGGCGGGCATCAAACCCGGCACTGCCGCGACAGTCACCGCCGCCAGCGGTGCGCAGGTACAAGGCAAGGTGCGCATGATTGCGCCGACGGTCGACAGCGTCACCCGCAACGCACTGGTGTATGTGGATTTGCCCGCCAATGCCAACATCAAGGCCGGCATGTACGCGCGGGGCGAGTTTGAGTTGGGCGCCAGCAGTGTGCTCAGCCTGCCGCAACAGGCGCTGGTGCTGCGCGATGGTTTTACCTACGCCATGCGCCTGGAGCCGGGCAACAAGATCAGCCAGGTCAAGCTGCAAACCGGCCGCCGTGCGGGTGATGCGGTTGAAATCATCAAAGGTGCAAAAGCCGGTGAACAGTTTGTCGCCAGCGGCGCGGCGTTTTTGGCAGATGGTGATTTGGTGAAAGTGGTGGCTGCTAGCCCCACAAACGTGTCACCAACGGCGCCAAAAGCATCAAAATAAGTCGAAAACAGCCTTTTTTACCCATTAAATAAGCCTATAGACCAATGAATACGGGCGCAAGCAGCTATTAATATTATAGCGTACAGGAATTCACATTTATGAACGTATCCGCCTGGTGCATCCGAAACCCGATTGCCGCCATCATGTTTTTTGTCATGCTCTGCTTTGCGGGCATGCTGGGTTACCAGAACATGAAGGTGCAAAACTTTCCGGATCTGGATGTGCCCAACATCATCATCACTGCCAGCCTGCCCGGCGGCTCGCCTGCCCAGCTAGAGACCGAAGTCGGGCGGAAAATAGAAAACGCGATTGCCTCGCTGCAAGGCCTGAAAAACATCTACACCAAGGTGCAAGACGGTGTCGTCACCATCACGGCCGAGTTCCGCATGGAAAAGCCAACCCAGGAGGCGCTGGACGAAACCCGCTCGGCGGTGCAACAGGTGCGGGGTGACTTGCCGTCAGACCTGCGCGACCCGGTGGTCAGCAAAATCAACATAGCGGGTGCGCCCGTGCTGGCTTACACCATTCGCAGCAAGGCGCTGGACGACGAGGCACTGAGCTGGTTTGTGGACGACACGCTGACCCGCAGTCTGCTGGCGGTGCGCGGTGTGGGCTCGGTCACGCGGGTGGGCGGCGTAACGCGCGAGGTACGCATTGCCCTGAACAGCGCCAAAATGCAGGCGCTGGGCATCAGCGCAGCGGCAGTGTCGCAGCAACTGCGGCAAGTGCAAATAGAAACCGCAGGCGGCAGAGCGGACTTGGGCAGCAGCGAGCAGCCAGTGCGCACGCTGGCCTCTGTCAAATCGGCAGCTGAGCTGGCATTGCTCGAGCTGAGTCTGGGTGAGGGCCGCAAGGCCAGGCTCGGCCAGATTGCCGACGTACAGGACACGATTGCCGAACAGCGTTCTGCCGCTTTGCTGAACGGCGTGCCGGTGGTCGGCTTTGAAATTTCCCGCGCCAAGGGGTCAAGTGAGATTGAAGTCGGGCGCGGCGTGCGTGCGGCACTGGCGCAGCTCAAAGTGACCCATCCTGATATGGAGCTGGTCGAGGCTTTTGACTTTGTCACCCCGGTGGAAGAAGAGTATGCGGCATCGCTGACGCTACTGCTAGAGGGCGCGCTGCTGGCGGTGCTGGTGGTGTGGCTGTTTTTGCGCGACTGGCGTGCCACGTTTATCACGGCGGTGGCGCTGCCGCTGTCGGTGATTCCAGCGTTTATCGGCATGAACTACCTGGGCTTTTCCATCAACGTGGTGACGCTGCTGGCGCTCAGTCTGGTGATTGGTATTCTGGTTGACGATGCGATTGTCGAGGTGGAAAACATCGTGCGTCATCTGCGCATGGGTAAATCGCCGTACCAGGCGGCGATGGAGGCCGCCGACGAAATTGGCCTGGCGGTGATTGCCACAACTTTCACGCTGATTGCGGTGTTTTTACCGACTGCTTTCATGAGCGGCATTGTGGGCAAATTTTTCAAGCAATTTGGCTGGACGGCCTCACTGGCCGTGTTCGCGTCACTGGTCGTGGCGCGCATGCTCACGCCGATGATGTCGGCGTATTTGCTCAAACCCATCGTTGACTATGTTGAAAAAGATGGTGCGGTGATGCGCTGGTACATGCGCGCCAGCCGCTGGTGCTTGCAGCACCGCTGGATCACGGGTTCAGCGGCCATTGCCTTTTTTGTCGGCTCGCTGATGTTGATCCCGCTGTTGCCTACCGGCTTTATCCCGCCTGATGACAACAGCCAGACGCAGGTGTACCTGGAGCTTGCGCCCGGCACCAAACTGGCTGACACAAAGCAAGCCGCAGAAGCGGCACGCCAGATGCTGATGAAAGTTGAGCATGTCAAATCCATCTACACAACAGTGGGCGGCGGCTCGGCCGGCGGCGATCCGTTTGCTGCTGGCGGCGCGGCTGAAACCCGCAAGGCCACGCTGACGATCTTGCTGGCCGAACGCGGGACCAGGCCGCGCAAACAAGTGGTTGAAAACAACATCCGCAAAGCTTTGCAAGAACTGCCCGGCGTGCGCAACAAGGTCGGTTTGGGCGGCTCGGGCGAGGCGCTGGTGCTGGCACTGACGAGTGAGAACCCGGCATCATTGGCCGCAGCCGCTGCGGCCCTTGAAAAAGACCTGCGCACCATCCCCGGCCTGGGCTCAATCGCCTCCAGCGCATCCCTGGTGCAGTCTGAACTGACGGTGCGCCCTGACTTTGCCCGCATGGCTGACTTGGGCGTGACCAGCGCTGCGATTGGCGAAACCCTGCGCATTGCCACGGTGGGTGACTATGACGCGAACCTGCCAAAACTGAATTTGTCGCAGCGCCAGGTGCCGATTGTTGTGCGCCTGGCAGACGATGCGCGAAGCGATTTGCCCGCACTCGAGCGCCTGATGGTGCCAGGTGCCAAGGGTCCGGTCATGCTCGGCCAGGTAGCCACGCTGGAGCTATCGGGCGGCCCGGCAGTGATCAACCGCTTTAACCGCTCACGCAATGTGCAGTTTGAGGTTGAGCTGTCTGGCTTGGCGCTGGGTGATGTGACTGTGTTGGTGAACAAATTGCCAGCCATCGTCAACATGCCGGCTGATGTGAAACAGGTCAGCATTGGCGATGCTGAAATCATGGCCGAGCTGTTTGCCAGTTTTGGCTTGGCCATGCTGACAGCGGTGCTCTGTATCTACATCGTGCTGGTGCTGCTGTTCAAAGACTTTCTGCATCCGGTCACGATTTTGGCGGCGCTGCCATTGTCATTGGGTGGCGCATTTGTGGGCCTGCTGGTGGCCGACAAGAGCTTTTCCATGCCGTCGCTGATCGGCCTGATCATGCTGATGGGTGTGGCGACCAAGAATTCGATTTTGCTGGTGGAATATGCGATTGTGGCCAGGCGTGGCAATGACGGTAGCGATGGGCTTCCTGTCGCTGCGCCCATGTCCAGGCTGGACGCCTTGCTGGACGCCTGCCACAAGCGTGCCCGGCCGATTGTCATGACCACCATCGCCATGGGCGCGGGCATGATGCCGATTGCCTTTGGCTGGGGCGCGGCTGACAGCAGCTTTCGCAGCCCGATGGCGGTGGCGGTGATAGGCGGTCTGATCACATCGACATTCCTGAGCTTGCTGGTTGTTCCGTCAGTGTTTACTTTCATGGATGACATTGAGCACTGGCTCACGAAGCTGTTCAGGCGGCAACCGAAAGCAGCCAGACTTGAACGAGTTGATGCGCCGGCCTAGTCGCGTTACCCAACAAGCTGGATATACCGGGCTTTATAATTTGAGCCTGTTCTGACTGACTTGATAAACATGCAAAAACGCGTACTCCTTTCGGGTGCAACTGGCCTGATTGGTGGCGAGTTGATGCTCATTTTGGCTGCCAGGGGCGTCTATAGCACCGCTGTGGTGCGCGCGCCAGACGATGCCAAAGCCAAAGACCGCCTGATGGATCGCCTGCAAAAAAGTGCGCTTTATAAGCCTGAATTTGCCGAGTTTGTATCTGCTGTTGCCGGCGATATTGAAGCCTCTGGCTTTGGCCTCAAAGCCAGCGTCCTGCAGTCATTTGAAGTGATTTTGCATTCAGCGGCGAACACGTCTTTTAAGGCAGACGCGGGTGTCTATGCCATTAACATCAAGGCCGCTACCAACTTTGCCGGCATTTTAAATAATCTCAAACCATCACAACGCGGCTTTTTTGTCGGTACGGCTGCGGTCACGATGGAGCCACGCGGCGTGATCACCGAAGACATGCCTTTTGCAGGCTACGCCAACGACTACATCCGCTCCAAGCGCGATGCCGAAATCCTGTTAAGAGCAACCGGCGCACCGTTTATCAGCCTGCGCCCCGGCATTGTGCTGTCGCGTGGCATTGACGATGCGAAGCTGGCGCGCAGCATGCTGTGGGCGATTCCAGTCATGGCCGAACTGGGCGATGTCCCGCTGGACCCGCAAGCCCGGCTAGACTTTGCGCCGGTGGACTTCATTGCCAGCGCTTTTGCCGCGATGTTGCTAAAAAATGACTTTGCCCATGACTGTTACCACGTGTCCTCAGGTGAAGCGTCGATGACGTTTCAGGCACTGGCCGATGAACTGGTACTGACCATGCCGGGCATTAAAAAGCTGGTCATGCGCGGCCGTGATTTTGTACCGGTGCCAAGTTTTGCACGCCAGCGCTGGATGTTTGCAGCCTTGCAACCGTATTTACCGTTTTTGACAGCCAATGCGGTGTTCAGCAATGCAAGATTAAAGGCCGAGATTGGAGCAGCGGCGGTTGCGCCTGCTCCCATCAGTTATTTGGGTGATTTGCTGGGGACATTTAGTCTGTCAGATGCCGTCAGGCAAATGTATACGCCGTGATAACCCTTGTGTAACGGTTGCAATACGTCATTGAATTTGTGTAAAGAAATGTTAAGCTAATGAGCTGTTTTTGGTGTCATGAATAAGGCGCTTTAGGTTTTTGATGCGATGAATTCCGATCTGATTAATCTTTTTGCTGAAACCTTCGGTATTGCCGAAGAAAAGTTGTTGCCAGGCGCCACGCTGGAAAGTCTTGGGTTGGATTCTCTGGCGGTGATTGAATTTCTGTTCCAGATTGAGGACCAGTTCCATATCCAGATTCCTGATCAGGCCAATCCACCTCGTACGCTGGATGAAATGGTGCAACTGATAGAGCCTTTGATGCCAAAAGCCCAGCCGGGTAGCCCGGCGGCATCCACCTGAGCCTTCTTGCCATGCGCCGTGTTGCCATCACTGGTTTGGGCGTTATTTCTCCAGTTGGCGCACAAAGCACGGTTTTTTTTGAAGCCCTGCTGGCAGCGCGGTCCGGCATACGCTCCACTGAAGTCAACTTCCCTACCGGGCCTGAACAGGTACTGATGGGGCATATTGATTTTCATCCCGAAGAACATTTTGCAAAAGCCAAACTCCTGACGATGGATCGTGTCAGCCAGTTTGCGCTGGTGGCAGCGCGCGAGGCCATGTCGCAAGCTGGCTTGACCACTGAGTTAATTGGTTATCAGTCCGAACGCTTTGGCGTATCAGTCGGCACGGGTAGCGGCGGCACCACATCGCTTGAAGCGGCTTACTACGCTTTGTTGGAGCAAAAAGTAACCCGGCTGCGACCCATGACGGTGGTACTGGCCATGAACAACGCCATAGCGGCGCATCTGTCGATGGAATTCGGACTAAAAGGCCCCAGCAGCACGGTGTCCAACGCCTGCGCTTCATCTGCCACCGCCATCGGCGATGCCTTCCGCCAAATACGCCATGGTTATGCCGACGCGATGCTGGTAGGCGGCTCCGATGCGCTGCTCACCAAGGGCACGATCAAGGCCTGGCAAGCCATGCACACGCTGGCCAAGCCGCATGCTGATGGTGATGCAGCGTCTTGCAGACCGTTTTCAAAAGACCGCTCGGGCCTGGTGCTGTCTGAAGGCGCGGCCATGCTGGTGCTGGAGGATTGGGACACGGCCATGCGCCGTGGCGCGAATATCTTGGCCGAGCTGGCTGGCTATGCGTCCACCACCGATGCGCATCACCTGACCCAGCCCGAAGCCCAAGGTCAAGCCGCTGCGATGTCGTTGGCTTTAAAAGACGCAGGCTTGAATGCCAGCGAGATTGGTTACCTGAATGCCCACGGCACAGCGACTGAAGTGGGCGATGTGGTGGAAACCAATGCCATCAAGCTTGTGTTCCAAAACCAGGCCAGCCGCTTGCCCATCAGTTCAAGCAAGGCGGTGCATGGCCATGCGATGGGCGCGGCGGGTGCGATGGAATTTGCGGCCAGTGTGATGAGTTTGCGTTCCGGCCAGTTGGCCCCGACTGCTTTTTTACAAACCCCAGATGAGCGCTGCGACCTGGACTACATCCCTTTGCAGGCACGCAGCGTGAAAAATCTGCGCGCTGTCATGTCCAACTCGTTTGCTTTCGGCGGTTCGAACGCAGTGCTGATTGCCAAGTCGGTTTAAACGGCGTTTTTAATCTTATTGACCAAAGCGGTGGTCGAGTAGCCATCAACAAACGGTATCGTCATGGCCTTGCCGCCGTAGCTTTCAACCACAGCCGTTTCAACCAGTTTGCGCATGTCGTAATCACCACCTTTGACCAGCACATCGGGTTTGAGGCTGCTGATCAGCGCCAGCGGTGTGTCGTCGTCAAACCAGGTGACCAGGCTCACCGATGTCAGCGCCGCCATCACCACGGCGCGATCCAGCTCATTGTTTAAGGGCCTGTCAGCGCCTTTGCCCAGTCGACGGGCCGACGCATCGGTATTTAGCGCCACCACCAGGCTGCCGCCCAAGGCGCGCGCTTGTTCAAGATATGTCACATGCCCTTTGTGCAGCACGTCAAACACACCGTTAGTGAACACCACTGGCCTGGGCAGTGTGGCGATGCGCGCCAGCGCCTCATCGTGGGAGGCCAGTTTGCTTATATAACCAGCGCTGCTCACGCGGCTTGCGGTTTGGTGTCAATCACGGGCGGGGCAATGGCGATAGCGCCTGCAATCTCGCGGCCTAATTCTTTGCGGTAGCGGTTTAATTCCTGCACCGTTTTAAAGCTCTGATTCATCAGCAAACTCATGTTGTGCAAAATGCGCTCCACCACTTTGCCTTCCCACACTGCATCAAAATTGATTTGCTTGTCCAGCCAGTGTTCCAGCCAATCCGGGTTGGGCAGGCGCGACTGAATGGTGTCGCGCGGGAACAGGTTTTTGTTCACGTGCAGATTGGTTGGGTGTAGTGCCTGGGCGGTGCGACGGGCGCTGGCCATCAACACACCGACTTTGGTGAATGCGGCGCGTGCGTCATTGCCAACGTTGTTGATGGCGCGCTTCATGTAGCGCAAGTAGGCGCCGCCGTGGCGCGCTTCGTCCTGGCTGAGTTGGGTGTAGATTTTCTTGATGACGGGCTCGGTGTGCCATTCGCTGGCGCGGCGATACCAGTGGTTCAGCCGAATCTCGCCGCAGAAGTGCAGCATCAGTGTTTCAAGAGGTGGCGCGGGTTCAAACTCAAAGCGCACCTCGTGCAGTTCTTTTTCAGTCGGTGCCAACTCGGGGCGGAAGCGTTTGAGGTACTCCATCAACACCAACGAATGCTTTTGCTCTTCAAAAAACCAGATCGACATGAACGCTGAAAAATCGCTGTCGTCTTTGTTGTCACGCAAAAACATTTCGGTGGCAGGCAAAGCCGACCACTCGGTGATCGCGTTCATCTTGATGGTTTGAGCCTGCTCGTCTGACAACTGCGAGGCATCAAAACTGTCCCACGGGATATCCTTGTCCATGTCCCAGCGGACGGATTCAAGCTGTTTGAATAATTCAGGATAAAGCATTTGAATTCCTTCTTAGGGTGCGACGCATCTGCAAGTATTACGCAGGACACTAGGCCTTGGATGCCACAATTTTAGGCGGTTTATGTGACAAATAGCCCCACTGAGGGGTATTACAAGCCTGCGTCCTTGAATCTGCCACTTCAAATCCGGCGTATAAATCATTACTTCTTTGCAATTTTCTGTTCGCTTTTTACACACTACTGCCATCATGCGCTCTTTTTTGTTCAAATCTCTATTCATATCGGCTGCTATGGCTGTAGGGCTTTTCAGCATGACATCCGTCAATGCGGCAACGCCTGCCAACGGCGCATGCCCACCGCTATTGCAGCAAAACGTTTTCCGCCTGCAAGATGAAAAGCCGCAGTCGCTGTGCCAGTACGCTGGCAAGGTGGTGGTGGTGGTCAATACTGCGAGTTTCTGCGGTTTCACCTCGCAGTACGAAGGCCTGGAGGCGCTGCACACCAAATACAAGGACCAAGGCCTGGTCGTGTTGGGTTTTCCGTCGAATGACTTTTCACAAGAAACTGGCAGCAACAAACAGATTGCAGACTTTTGTGAAAACACCTTTGGCGTGAAATTTCCGATGTTCACAAAAACCAGTGTGTCGGGTAAAGATGCCAGCCCGCTTTTTAAACAGCTCAGCGCCAAGACAGGTACAACACCCAAGTGGAATTTTTATAAATACGTGATCAGCCGCAATGGCCAGAACGTTGAAAGTTTCAATTCTATGGCTGACCCCAAGAGCAAATCTTTCGTTAAAGAAATTGAAAGGCAATTGGCCGTCAAGTAAGGATTTCGCTGATTGGGGTAGGCAAATACCAATCGGTCATTATTTGACCGATTGGTATTTTTGAGGTTATACTGGACTATGCACTTAGTTTCTTTAACAAAACTTTACCCTCGCAGTACGCATTTGTTTGGGAACTTTGCGGTGCATGGCCGACTCCTAATAACACTTGCCGCAGACATCTGCAGCATCACAGTTTCATTGTTGCGAAGCCGTCTTGGCCGTTTGGTTTTTGACGTAATCCCGGAGCGGTTCTCCTCCTCCCTCCCTCCCTTGTTCGCATCGGGGCGCTTCGCAACATTTTTATATTCTGCACGCTGATGAGTGCCAGCGCGCCATCCCGCATCGCCATTGTTGGTTCCGGCATTTCGGGGCTGGCCGCTGCCCATGCGCTGCAAGGCAAAGCCAGCATCACGCTGCTTGAGGCCGCTGATTATTTCGGTGGCCATACTCATACAGTTGATGTCACGCTGCCGGGTGGCGGCACATCCATTACGCATGGTGTTGATACCGGTTTTCTGGTTTTCAACGAGCGTACCTATCCTCACTTGATCAAATTGTTCGCTGATCTGGAAGTAGAGACCGTTAAGTCGGACATGTCGTTTTCAGTGCAAGTGCCGCGTGCTGGCGGTCAGCAACTGGAGTGGAGCGGCTCATCACTGAGCAGTGTGTTTGCCCAGCGCAGAAACCTTGTCAGCCCCGCCTTTTTGTGTATGTTGCGGGATATTTTTCGGTTTAACCGCATCACCACCGAGATCGCGAATGCCAACCTGGACGCTGCCATGATGCAGCCTTTGGGCGAATTTTTGAAAGATCAAAAATTCTCCAGTGAATTCCGTGACTGGTATTTCTTGCCCATGATGGGTTGTATCTGGTCTTGCCCGACTGACCAGATGTTGCAGTTCCCGGTTGCCACGATGATCCGCTTTTGTTACAACCACGGGCTGATTCAGGTGACCAACAGGCCGCAGTGGTGGACGGTCAAGGGCGGTGCCAAACACTATGTTGAAAAAATCATCGCCAATATTGCTGACAAGCGTTTGAACACGCCTGTCAGACAAATCGTGCGTGATGCAGCAGGCGTGCATGTCAGCACCGACGCGGGTGTCGAGGTGTTTGACAAAGTCGTGCTGGCTACGCACTCAGACCAGTCACTTGCTATGTTGCAAGCACCCAGCCAGGCCGAGCAGCGATCGCTAAGCGCCATCCGCTACCAGCCCAACCGTGCCGTGCTGCACACCGACACATCGGTTTTACCGGAAAAGAAAATTGCCTGGGCGGCGTGGAATTACGAGCGTGCTGATCAAACGAATCAGGAATCTGCCCAGGTTTGTTTGCACTACCTGCTGAACATGCTGCAACCGCTGCCTTTTACCCAAAGTGTGATCGTGTCACTGAATCCAGTCAAAGAAATTGCGCGTAATCACATCATGGCTGAATTTGATTACGCGCACCCGGTGTTTGACCTTGCCGCCATTCGCGCGCAAGGTGAAGTTGCCGCTTTGCAAGGCCAAAACAACACCTATTTTTGTGGTGCCTGGACGGGTTATGGTTTTCATGAAGACGGCTTGAAGTCGGGCTTGAACGTTGCCAGGCAGTTGCTTGAATCACAAGGAGCTGCTAAGTGACAGCCGAAATGCGCAGCGACGGGCCGCCCCTAGCAAGCAGCGCCCCCTTGGGGGGCAGCGCATTACATGCAATGAAAAGCGTGGGGGTTCCATGTCCTCTTCTTGGCTTCGGTCAGGTGCGTCACACGAGGCTAAAACCCGCAGTCAACGCCTTCGCTTATCCCACGTATTTTTTGATGTTGCCCATGCGCGCCATGCAGGCCAGCAAAGCGCATGCATTGGCTCATAACCGGCGCGGCCTGCTGAGTTTTTTTGACCGTGATCACGGCGATGGCCGCGCCAATGCCGTTAGCTGGATTGACGAGCTGTTGTTGCGCGAAGGCGTTGAAGATGCGCAAGGCGAAATCTGGCTGCACACGTATCCACGCGTGCTGGGTTACACCTTCAAACCCGTCAGTTTTTGGTACTGCCATGCGGCGGACGGTACATTGCGAGCTATCGTTGTTGAGGTCAACAATACCTTTGGTGAACGCCATTGCTACCTGCTTGACAGGCCGCAGTACGGGCAGGAACTGCAAGCCGACAAAGTCTTTCACGTGTCACCGTTTTGCACCTTGGAAGGCAATTACCGCTTTCGCTTTATGCGCAGCGATCACGATGGGATTGAAAAAACCGTTGCCCGCATTGACTACGACGACGCCCTTGGTCCGCTGATTGAAACCAGTGTCAGCGGCACCCTTGAGCCCGTCACAAAAGCCAGCTTGCGCAAGGCGCTGTGGCGCTACCCCGCCATGACGTTTGGCGTGGTGCTCCACATTCACTGGCAAGCCTTCAAGTTATGGCGCAAGCGTGTGCCTTTTATTCCCAAACCCAAGCCACCTGAGATATTCGTAACGCGATGACTACCAGCAATACTTCTACCAGCAGCAGCGTTTTTTCTTTGCCTGCGGGCGCACCTTCTGCTGCGAAAGCGACGGTCAAGCTTTTGTTGCGCCTCAAGCACGGCACATTGACCGTGAAGCTGCCGGATGGCTCATTCCAGCGCTTTGGCAATGGGCAAAATCCGCAAGCCAGCCTGCATTTGTTGAACTGGAATGTCTGTAGCGCCGCGCTCAAATCAGGCGACATTGGTTTTGCTGAGAGCTACATCGCAGGCGACTGGACGACACCGCATTTGACGGAACTGCTGCAGGTTTTTATTGTCAACCGTAAAGAAGTTGAAGACGTCATTTACGGCACCTGGCTGGGCCGCTTTGCTTAC